>Ga0098054_1000012_pt1 | contig 332642 bp, 308 predicted proteins | sample 16_taG_FD_75048 | JGI IMG/M metagenome (GOLD analysis project Ga0098054, IMG submission 75048) | Marine viral communities from the Subarctic Pacific Ocean - 16_ETSP_OMZ_AT15313 metaG | ecosystem: Environmental > Aquatic > Marine > Oceanic | place: Pacific Ocean | collected 2015-01-18
CATAAAGTGATGTGTTGAAACCAAAAAAGTGGGGTGTAAATGCGTTATTTTATACAAAATTCCACTTCAGAACAGTTGCAAAAAAACGGGAACAAATCCCCGTTCTTCCTTAGGTGGGTTATGGAAGTTTAAATTTCCATCTCCGGTTCAGATACCGGCCTAGCACCCCCTTGATTTTGAAACCTAACTTTAAGCCTATCATAACTGGCCTGTGCACCGGGCACACCGGTGCGCGCCATTACCTCAAACATACCATACACGGCGGTGGCCATGCCGTAGCTTTCATGGCCCGCCACACGCAGTAGGTCATCCAGCCGCTGCACAATATTCAGCATACGGCTTTTTATGCTTTCCACTTGTTCAAAAAGCTCTAGGTCCGTTGCCAGCAAGCTTCTATCAAAAACAGGGGGAATGGTGACGGTGGTATTGATCGTCATCTCATCCAGCACCTCTTCGGCAAAAACTTTGTTGTCCACGCTTATAGCGTTGAAGGTACGGCGTTGCTCATCGGTTAGGGTAGCATCTGGTAGGGCAGACTCCACAGCAGTTAGGGCATCTGTGATTGCAGTCATAGCCAGTGGGGCCAGGATTTCATTTACAAGGTTTTGGTTTACATTACTCATAATGGTAAAAGTTTAAATTGTTAATAATTCCAATTTTCGGAAAAAAACAAAAGCCAGTCAACGGGGGAAATCCCCCTTTTTTTTGAAGGGTTTTTCCTATACGGAAAATTCAACTAATTGATTATCAATACTTTTTTTCAAGGGTAAATTTTAACTTAAAAAATAGGCCATTAAAAAAGTTTCTGGAAAGGGGCATGGGGGTGAAAAATGATTTTGCAGCACCTTATTTTTTCATTTTGCTAAAAAATTCAAAAAACCGGGGGCTTTCTTTCTAGGTTTTAGTATTTTCATAAAAGGTTAAAAAAAATAGCTGCTATGCAAACTTCAAAAAGACTGGACCAGGCCCTGCAAAAACTCTATACCGCCTTTCACAACAACACCCTAAACCCCGAGTGCTGCAAGCAATGCGCCGTGGGCAATATATGTGATAATACCGATAGCTGGAAGCACCTGAGCGATGGCCACGGCTCGTTGCAATTGAACTACGTGGGCCGCGTGCACGAAACCTTGTGCCGGCGGTTTAACGGCTACACCCCACTGGAACTTTTACAGATAGAGGCCGAATTTTTAAAGGGCTGCGGCTACACCCTGCCCCTGCACCATAAAAACGCAAGACCGAAACACCCTACCTCCAAAACTACGCTCTTTAAAGGGCTAAGTGCCGCCATTGCATTTCTTTGCACGCTGGATGGAATACACAACGTAATGGACCCTACACAATTACTTGACTTTACGCCAGAAAGAAAGCCGCAAGCAGAAGCTGTAAGCTAAAAAGTAAAAAACCTGCGCTTTATGCAAAAAAAGGATCTAGGCGAAATCTCCGTTAGAAAAAGTAAAGCGCCCCTTTACAGTTCTATCACCTTAATCATAGTCTTGGTGATCTGCTACTTTGCCATTCCGGAAGTCAATCAGTTTTTAAACGAAGCCTGGGATGTGCTCACCAGTAATGATGAGGCACGCATCAAGAACTGGGTAAGCGATTTTGGGTGGATGGGCCCCGTGGTCATTGTGCTGGCAATGATCGTGCAGATGTTCCTCTTGGTTATTCCTTCGGTATTGTTGATGATTGTGGCAATACTGGCGTATGGCCCTATTTGGGGAAGTGTGATTATTTTGATTGCCATATTTTGCGCCTCTTCCATCGGGTATTTTATAGGGAAGTATTTAAGCATTGAGCTTACCGCCAGATTACTTGGCAAAAAAACCACCCAGAAGATGACCGATTTCTTGAACGATTACGGGTTTTGGGCGGTGATGATTACGCGAATAAACCCTTTTCTCTCCAACGACGCCCTTAGCTTTGTTGCAGGACTGCTGCGGATGAATTATTTTAAATTCATTACCGCTACCCTTATAGGCATAACCCCCCTAATATTACTGATAGCCTGGACGGGGCGCGATATAGACTCGCTTAAAACGAGCTTGCTCTGGGGCTCGCTGGTGAGCTTGGCACTGTTTGGCCTCTATATATGGTGGGACAAAAAACGAAAACATAAAAAATAAAAATAATCCTTCCAAAAACAACTGCTGTCTCTGGAAGGATGTCATTAGGAAGGGGAGTAAATTATACCTTTAAATCGCCCTGTACACCCAGATCGGGTTCGTTGCCCGTTATGGCGCCTTGGGCCATTTTTAAAAGCGAAAGTACCTTGCCGTTTTTGGTGTCCCAATAATGGGCGTCTTCCGGTACCACTTTAATGGCGGTTATGTTGGGGTCGTCCTCGCCATCAAACCAGGCATCGTCGCCACTGCCGTACAGCTCCTTAATTCGGTTTCGGTCTGTACTTATATGGGCACGGCCATAAATACTCAAAAACTCAAAGTTGCCTTTGTCGGCGTAAATAAGTTGGGTCCTGTTTTCTTTTTCAATGTGCTGATTGTGTGTGCTGGTTCTATTGCTGAGGAACCAAATGTTGCCCTCGTCATCCACTTCCTTAGTACTCATAGGCACCACGTGGAAAGGCTGGCTATTTAAATTGGTAGCCATCATGGTATAGTCAATGGACTCTGCCATCTTTTTTATTTTCTCTTTGGCTTCATTACTGTAAAGGTTTTTTGTGCTCATAGTTTTTTTATTTTGAAGATACTAAACAATGTGGCCACCCACTTTTAAGGAAATCATAAAGTTTAGTTTATTTCAGAAAACATTGAACAAAATGCCTATTCACCCGTATAGACAATCCTCCAAATATGGTTTGTGGTATCATCGGTCATTAACATAGACCCATCGGGCAAAAGTGTAACGCCAACGGGTCTTCCCCTTACCTCATCTTTATTTGGGTCAATAATAAATCCTGTAAGAAAATCTTCCGGCTTTCCGGCAGGCGCACCATTCTCAAATGGAACGTACACCATTTTATACCCCGATAAAATGTCACTGTTCCAAGACCCATGTTGCGCTATAAAGGCTCCGTTTCTATATTTCTCCGGAAATGCAGCTGCAGTATAAAACATCAGGCCCAAGGAAGCCGTGTGCGGGCCCAAATCTACATCGGGCACAATGGACTCTTTTAGCTTTACATTGGGCGGAATGGGCACACGTGGATCATAATAACTGCCCCAATACATATAGGGCCAGCCATAAAAACCACCTTCCTTCACCGAAGTTAAATAATCGGGAACCAAATTATCACCCAGACCATCCCGCTCATTTACGGTGGTCCACAGCGTTTGTGTTGTAGGCTCCCAATCCATCCCAACAGGATTACGTAATCCCGAAGCATATACTTGCAGCTCACTGCCGTCAGGATTCATCATGAGTATGTTTGCTTTCATTACTTCGTGCTCCATTCCTTTCTCGCCAATATTATCACCACTACCCACGGCTATATATATTTTGGAGTTATCGGCATTGGCAATAATATTGCGCGTCCAGTGCTGATTGACTTTTCCTGCGGGGAGGTCGGTAATTTTCTCACCCTTGACGGTAATTTTGGTTTGCCCCGCTTTATAGGGGTAACGCAGTACTGCATCGGTATTTGCCACGTACAGCCAATCGCCAATTACGAGCATACCAAAGGGCTGGTTGAGGCCTTCTTTTTTTGTAAGCAGGGTTTCCCGTACATCGGGATATCCGTTGTTATCTGTATCCCGCAGCAGGGTAATAACATCGGCACTATTGGCTAGATTGTTGGACCCACCGGCACCTATAATGGTGGCGCCAATTTGTTTGAGGATGCTGTAGTTACTGTTACTTTCTGCTACCAAAACATCGCCATTGGGGGTCACGTACATCCATCGGGGGTTTTGAAACCCATCTGCATATTTGTGAACCGTAAAACCCTTAGGCGCTTTGGGCGTTTCCCCTTCTTCCCATCCTACTACATTGGAGTAATTTGAAACTGGTTTTGTGGCATAGGGCTCGGGCAGTTGTTTTTCTTTTTCATCTTGTGAAAAAAGTGAAAGTGGAAAAAAGAACAATAAGAGAAGATACCTTTTCATGATTGAAATATTTATAATTTATTAATTTTTAAGTCGCATAATAGCTTTTTCATTCACAAATTCCTTCATCCCAAAACCGCCGTGCTCGCGGCCATATCCGGAATCTTTTACACCGCCAAAGGGCATATTGGGCTGTGCAAGGCCGAAACCATTGATAAAGACCATACCCGTATCAAAATGCTTGCTGGCCAGTTCCATGGCCTTCTTTTCATTTTTGGAAAAAATACCACCCCCCAGACCGTATTTACTATCGTTGGCAATACGCATGGCATCTTCTTCATCCTTGGCGCGGATTAGCGACGCTACTGGCCCAAAAAGTTCATCGTCATAAGCGGGCTGCCCAGGCTTTACATTCTCAAGAACCGTAGCAGGATAAAAGAATCCTTTGCCTTTTGGCATTTGGCCACCGCAAAGTATTTTGGCTCCTTTCTTCACGCTCTTTTCTACCTGTTTGTGAAGGGTTTCACGAAGGTCCTCTCGCGCCATCGGGCCAATTTTTGAATCCTTTTCGGTCGGGTCTCCGTGCTTAATTTTTTTCATCTGTTCCACATACGCATCACGGAATTCATCATAGACTTTATCTACAACCACAAAGCGTTTTGCAGCCACACAGGTTTCGCCATTGTTATAGATTCTTCCGCGTACGCACATTTTTACTGCCAAATTAATATCTGCATCTTCCAATACAATATATGCATCGTTACTACCCAGTTCCATCACCGTTTTCTTTAGGGCGGCACCCGCCTTTTTGGCAATGGCACGTCCCGCATCGGGGCTTCCGGTAAGGGTAACGCCCCTTACAAGTTTGTGCTTTATTATTTTATCGCTCTGGTCGTGGGTTATTTTTAAAACGGTAAAAAGATTTTTGGGCAGTCCTGCTTTTTCATAGATTTTTTGAAGCATCAATCCTGTGCCCGTTACATTTTCAGCATGCTTTAAAAGAATACCGTTACCTGCCATAAGGTTTGCAATAGAGTAACGCATTACCTGATACACGGGGAAATTCCACGGCTGTATCCCGTAAATAACACCTATGGGCGAGTTTGTAATAATACCCTTTCCGCCATCGGGAAGCTCGCGCTCTTCGTCCTTTAAATTGTCCGGGCCGTTGGCAGCGGTCCAATCACAGATTCCTGCACACAGTTCTATCTCCTGCTTGCTCTGTTTTAGCAGTTTCCCCATTTCGTTGGTCATCAATTTGGAAAGCTCTTCGGCGTTTTCTTTTAGTTCTTTGCCGATAGCTTTTATAATTTTTCCTCTTTCCTTATGCGAAACCATACGCCATTCCAAAAAAGCTTGGTGGCATTTTTCCACGGCCTCGTCAGCTTGCTTGTCGGTCATTAAGGGATATTTCTTTATAACTTTTCCTGTGGTGGGATTGATGGTCACCAATTCCTTTTGTTCTTCTTTGCTCATAGTTTTTTTCTTTTTGTTGAATATATTATTTTGAGGAAGAAGTGTGTCTTAAGAAACTGTTATACTTTTAGACTGCAGAAGAAAGAGTAGCTGAAATTTCTTCCAAATAATGATTTAAAAACCATGAAAACATTGCAAATAGCAAACATCCGTCCTGCCCGTCCCGAAGATTTTAGGCAAGTTGCCCCGTTAATCGTTCAGGCAATGGAAGATTTGGCGTGTACGTTTACAAACACAAACGCGCCCGAGAAATCGTATCCTTTGTTTGAACATTTCTTTCAAAAAAAAGCTAATCAATACAGCTTTGAGCATACCCTAGTGTATGAGGAAAATGACGAAATTATGGGCTCCATCACTTTTTACGATGGAAAGTTATTGCCGCAATACCGCGCGCCTTTCCTTCAGCATATTGCGGAAAAATATAAAGTAACTGATTTAGTAATTGATGACGAAACCAACCCGGGAGAGGTTTATATAGACACGTTAAGTGTAGCCCCACAGCAGCAAGGAAAAGGAATAGGTAAAAAATTACTGGCTGCTGCCATACAACAAGCAAAGACAGAAGGCCATGAAAAAATCGGGCTTTTGGTGGATTTTAAAAACCCGAATGCAAAAAAACTATATGTGGGCTTAGGTTTTGAGAGTATCGGCACAAAAAAATTGGGCAGTAATGTATATGAGCATCTACAACGAGAATTGTAATTTGTCTTTATGAAAACAACTGGTTGAGCACAGCGAGTGATTTTGGTTTTTGGTAGCCTTGCACGTGAAAGCTGTAATAGGAAAGCATTAATTGCAGCAAGTTTTTGCGCTGTGTTTTGGTAAGTTTTATTTTCTGAAATGTTTCTAGGTTTGTTCCAAAAAATTGCTTGAAGTTTTCTATTGTTTCGCCCTCCATACAGTAATTGGAAGTACTTGTAGCCTGAAAGTTTCCTTCTACTATATTGAAATAGCTTTTATTAATAGCTGTAGCATCGGGGAAAAAGCCCAGATACAAGCTCAGTTGTAGCAAAAAGAAAATATGGAAATTCGCAACTTCCTCATTTTTATCAAGCCATAGGAAGGATTGTTCCAAAAAAACAAAAAGGTCTTCATTGGCTTCTTCCTCGCGAATGCAGTTCTTTAGCATTTCAGCCAAAAACATAACCAAGCCGGTTTTTACAATATCGGTGTGCAGGGTTTGGTACGGATAATATACTTTGGCTTCCTTTATATATTCCAGTGTCCCTTTGTTCTTATGGTCGGCTATAATCTCAAGTTGTGTGAGGGGCTGAAAAAAAGATGCTTTTAGCTTCCCTTTCTTCGATTTCAGAATATTGCGAAGTAAATAACTTTTCATGCCCGAAGTTTCAGTAAAGCAACTTACAATTAAGTCGGCCTCTGAATATTTAATCGCGGAAAAGACAATAGCTTTGGTGGCAACAACCATTAGCGGATGATCATAATTTTTGCGACCTTGGTCTCCACATTATCCTCTGTAGTTACAAGCACAAGATATACTCCCGAACGTACCTTATATTTTCCAAAGGCCGTAGTGTCCCAAAGTACGCTTCCTCCTTCTGAAGTTTCCTCAAAAACAAGGCTTCCGGTAATGTCTGTAATCTTAACATTGGCTTGGGCCGTAAGTCCATCAATGGTAACGTTTCCGCTAAAACCTGGACGAACGGGGTTGGGAAAAGCATGCACATTTTCCAAATTGTCACTTGGTGCGGTTGAGGTTCCCCTATAGGCTACAAGCCCTTGTGTGGTTGCAAAATAAACCACGCCCGTAAATGGATCTATTGCTATATCCTGCACATTGTTTGTAGGCAATGGGGAGTTATCTTTGGTGAAGCGAAGCAGCGTTTCCTGTCCATTGGGAGATAAATAGAAAACCCCAGACGAGGTTGTGGCAATCCATTTATTGTTGGAACCATCCACTTCAATATCGGCTATTGTCTGTTCGTATAAAAGTTCCTGCGGCACCCCATCTTCCACTATAATAATGGATTGTGATTCTGGAGTTGTTCCCTCTTCAAAAAAACTTCCGGGACTATAAATTATTCGCAAACCCTTTACGGTTCCTATCCACAACCTGTTTTGGCTATCGAATGCAACAGCGCGGACCGTAGTTGAGGGTAAGTTGCCCAATCCCGCACCTTTATCAATTCTATTCAATCTGTTCGTTGTTGGGTTGTATCCTATTAAGCCGCTTCCATATGTTCCAAAGAAGGCATAGTTTTCTCGGCTTAAAGCTAGTTCTGTTAACGCTACCTCTCCAGGGGCATTAATTATTCCTGAAATATCAGTTTTTTGAAATTGGCCTCCGGGAGTTAATTTAATAAGGCCTTCGTCAGTTTTGCTTTGTACAAACCAGAGATTCCCTTGACTATCAAACTGGGAGCCGTAAATTCGGATACCAGCATCAGCGCCTCCTATATTTATTCTTTCCAACGGGCTATTGGTTTCATCATAAAGAATTGTGGGAACACCATCTACTATTTTTAAAAGCCCTTTTTGGTTCGCGCTCATATATACCTCATTGGGCGCATCTGGATTGATGGTTACGTTTACCAAGTCTGTAGGTTCCGCATTTACTGCTAAACTGAGCTCTTCATAAGAGATATTTGTCCAGATGGTATCCTTTAACTGACTTATTCCGAAACGTGATAACGGATATGGATTATAATCTCTATCAACCTCTCCAAAACTCACCCATAATTGTCCCGGGGAAGCATCGATGGAATATGGGCTATTTCTTATTGGACCATTGGGAAGCACTTGGGTAGCCTGCATGCTGCCAAAAGGAACTATTAGCATGCCGTCCTCATTAGTCCCCAAATAAAAATTATTGCCAAAACCATAACCCGAAAGCAAATCGAGGTCAAATCCCAGCACCGTACTTACTGAAGCTTCCTGTACAAACCCTTCGGAATATGCCTGACTGGAAGTTTTGGTTATAATAGTTAACAGATTATCTGCGAGCCTGAATTTTTGCACTTCAGAATTGAAATTCTCTACAGCTACGGTAGTCCCATCAGGCGTGAAACGCAAAATAGTGTTGGATCGGTTTGAGGCATACAGCTCATTACCTAATTTTTCCGCAGCTCTAAAACCACCACCCATTATGGTGGTCCAGTTTTGATAATCAATCAAATTATCATCTGCTACAAAAGCCCTGCGCATGCCACTGGTTGAACTTGCGGCAAAAATGTAAGGTTCCTGTACAATAGTTTGTACAATATCTATCTGGGCACCCCCATCACCTATAAAATAGGTGTCGCCAAATTCAAGCCTCGACAAGTTATAAACCGATATTCCGTATTGGGTTGCTATATAAAGGTTTTCGTTGAATTCCGTAAAATTGTTGATACGTTTTCTATCAGGTGGAATGGTTTGCTTTTCTAAAATATCTACCACTTTTAAAACGTTTTCCTCGCCTTCTTTTACAATCTCTATCAATCCGTTTGCATACCCAATAACCAATAAATCAAATGCCTCACTATAGTGTAGGGTGGTTATAGCGTTTCCAGAAAGGCCATTAACAGTGGAAAGGGTTTTTATTTCTTGTGTGGAAAGATCATAGGTAAAAACGGCATTTTCAGCGCCTACATAAATCTTGTTGTCGCCTTGGGAAATATCTTTCACCGAAACATAGGAGAAGTATCCCGTCCAGCGGTCTTCGAAATTCTGGGCGCTTGCCAGAAAGGGAAATATAAATAGCAAAGCAATTGCCCACTGCTTCATAGAAATTCTGTTTTGAATATTAACACGCTAAAATACTATTTATTGCGAGATGGGAATGAAAAAGCCTTTCCAAATCTTTTTTTGAAAAAAGACTTTTCGGAAAGGCTATTCCTTTATTTTAAGATATGAAGTATTAAACCACGCCTTGGGCCAGCATGGCATCGGCTACTTTTACAAAGCCGGCAACGTTTGCACCCTTCACGTAATCTACATACCCATCGCCATCTTTTCCGTACTCAACGCAAGCTGCGTGTATATCGTTCATGATGCCGTGTAGTTTTTCGTCCACCTCAGCGGCGGTCCAGCTTAAACGCAATGAGTTTTGCGACATTTCCAAACCTGAAGTTGCAACACCACCTGCATTTGATGCTTTTCCTGGTGAAAATAAAATCTTCGCTTTTTGGAATGCCTCAATGGCTTCTGGGGTACAAGGCATATTGGCACCTTCACCCACACAGATACAACCGTTGTCCAAAAGCATTTTAGCCTCTTCGCCATTTAATTCGTTTTGGGTTGCGCAAGGCAATGCTATATCGCATTTCACTTCCCAAGGGCGTTTTCCTTCAACATATTTTGCGCCGGTATATTTTTTTGTGTATTCTGAAATTCGGCCGCGCTTTTCGTTTTTCAGTTCCATTACGAAAGCAAGTTTTTCTTCATCAATACCTTCGGCGTCATAAATATATCCGGCAGAATCTGAGAATGTAACTACTTTTCCACCAAACTGGATTGCCTTTTCGGCAGCATACTGCGCAACGTTTCCAGAACCGGAAACAACTACCGTCTTTCCTTTAAAGCTTTCACCTTTGGTTGCAAGCATGTTTTTTGCAAAATATACATTCCCGTAACCGGTTGCTTCAGGGCGTATAAGCGATCCGCCATAAGAGCGTCCCTTACCTGTAAGTACTCCGGTAAATTCATTTCTAATACGTTTATACTGACCATACATATAGCCAATTTCACGCCCCCCCACACCTATGTCTCCCGCGGGAACATCAGTGTCTGGGCCAATATGACGGAAAAGCTCTGTCATAAAACTTTGGCAAAAACGCATGATTTCAGCATCGCTTTTACCTTTTGGGTCAAAATTGGAACCTCCTTTTCCACCGCCCATTGGCAAGGTGGTCAAGCTGTTTTTAAAGGTTTGTTCAAAGCCTAAAAACTTAAGAATACTTAAGTTTACCGAAGGGTGAAAGCGCAGCCCTCCTTTGTATGGGCCAATGGCTGAATTGAATTCAATTCTATAGCCTTTGTTTACGTGAATTTCACCTTTGTCATCCGTCCAAGGTACTCTAAATAGAATGGTGCGCTCTGGCTCGACCATACGTTCCAACAATTTCTTGTTGGCATATTTTTCGTTTTCTTCAATAAAAGGGATGACGGTTTCAGCAACCTCGGTTACTGCCTGAAGAAATTCAGGTTCATTGGGATTGAGTTTTTCAACTTCAGAAATGAAATCTTTTATACTTTGCTTCATTGGTTAAAATTTTATTTTACTTTTAGCGAATTTCCTTGACAATTGTTTGATACAATGCATTTTGCCGAATATCTAAATTAAGATATTGAATAAAAAGATGCATTAAAAAAACCATTTACATAAGGAAGGAGCAAATATAAGCGTTATGATAAAAACTGTGCGCCAATTTTTTACAAATTAGCTAAATAGCTTTATTAAATTTCACTGTTAAATATGTTTTTATATATTTGTTGTGTCTCAATCTAAACCCATTTTTATAATGAATACCAGAATTTTGCTATTGGTATTTTTCTTGTTGGTCTTCGCAAAACAAGAAGTTTACAGTCAGCTTGGCTTTTCTCACGAGGTGGGTTTAATTACCGGACCTGTAGTTTTCTATTCAGATTTTGGACAGCGAAATAATTTTGAAACCAATGCAAAAAATGTGGGTTTTGGAATTGGTCTTATCCATTATCTCAATTTTTCCTACCGCGCTGATTGTAATTGCTACACCCGCGATAAATATTTTAACGACCACTTTAAGATACGTAACGAGATAGATTACCATAAAACCAATTTGGAACATTTTGGACGCTGGGTAGATCCAGATCAAACATCGCTATTTGCAGATCAACTTCGCGCTATGAAAGGGACTACTTCTGTTTTTGAAATTGGTTCACAATTAGAATATTTTCCTTTAAGTATTCGTGATTTTGCTGCTGGTGCATATAAAATCGCTCCTTTTATTAGCTTTGGTGTGCATTGGGTAAGTTATAATACTGAAGTTCAATCTTCAATGGGGCCTTTGAATACACCTATATCTACTCCTGACAAATATTTTAATTCCTTTCAACAAGGCAATGCTTCTACTTGGGCTATGGTTGGTAGCGTAGGTATTCGTTACAAACTAACACCTTTAAGTGATTTGATGCTAGACAGCCGTTGGGAATATTATTTTACAGATTATTTAGATGGACTTAATCCAACCCTAGAAAACAATGGAACAACACCAGTTCCCGAAAACAAAGCCAATGAATGGATTTATTGGCTCAATATTGGATATATTTATTATATAGATTAAAAATCTAACACATAAAAAAAGGGTCTGATTTAAAATCAAACCCTTTTTTTATGTTTTGATTGAATTAACCAATCGCCTGCTTTAAATCCGCAATCAAATCATCCACATCTTCAATTCCCACAGAAAGACGAATTAACGAATCTACAATTCCAGTCTTTTCACGTTCCTCTTTTGGAATGCTGGCGTGTGTCATGCTCGCTGGATGTCCCGCAAGACTTTCAACACCGCCCAAGCTTTCTGCCAGGGTGAAGATTTTCAGGTTTTCAACTATTTTAATGGCTTCATCGTAGTTATTCCCTTTGGCTACAAAAGAAATCATTCCCCCAAAATCCTTCATTTGTTCTTTTGCAATTGCATGGTTTGGATGGCTTTCAAAACCAGGCCAATATACTTTCTCAATTTTTGGATGTTTTGCCAAATATTCAGCAACCGCTTTTCCGTTTTCGCAATGGCGCTGCATACGTATGTGAAGCGTTTTCAAACCACGTAAAACCAAAAAACAATCCTGTGGCCCACAAATGGCACCACTGGCGTTTTGTATAAAGTAAAGCTTTTCGGCAAGCTCTTTATCTTTTACAATCAATGCTCCCATAACCACATCGCTATGGCCACCAAGGTATTTTGTGGCGCTGTGCATTACAATATCTGCACCCATTTCCAACGGTTGTTGCAAATATGGCGTTGCAAACGTATTGTCAACTGCAAGTAGAACTTTATGCTTTTTAGCTATTGAAGCTGCCTTTTTAATGTCAATAATATTCATCATTGGGTTGGTTGGTGTTTCCACCCAAATCAGTTTTGTTTTATCATTTACATATTCCTCAATTTTATCGGCGTTTTCCATTCCGATGAAGTGAAACTTTATCCCGAACCCTTCAAAAATCTTGGTAAACAACCGATAAGTTCCACCATAAAGATCATTCGTGGAAATTACCTCATCGCCAGGTTTCAAAAGCTTCATTACCGCATCAATTGCAGCAAGACCACTTCCAAAGGCAAGTCCGTATTCTCCGTTTTCAATACTCGCAAAAGCTCTTTCCAAGGCAGCACGCGTGGGATTGCCAGTACGCGAATACTGAAACCCTTTATGGCCACCTGGAGTTGTTTGTGAATAAGTTGTGGTTTGATAAATAGGAGGCATTACCGAGCCATAAGCTGGATCTACATTGTGCTGCCCGCCGTGTATTGTTTTGGTATTGAATTTCATATAGATAGCTAAAATTTTAAATTGATAATCAGCAATATCATATATATTCTATGTTTTAATATAACTTTTACAATAGCTGATTTTAAAGTTATTACTTTTGAATAACAAATGTAAGAGTTTCGTTTGCTATAGCTAACCATCTATTCCTTTTAATATATGAACAACAAAATTTCGGTCGTGGCTTTGATTGCGCTCATAAGCGTGGGTTGCAACCAAGAAAAAAATATTGAGATTGCTTCGGAAAGTTTCACCGAAAAGGAACTTTCCATTTGTAAAAACAGCAAGTGTCCCGAAGTTACCATCAATTATGTGGAAGTTTTTGGCGATGATGAAGTTTCCGAAAAAATAAATAAAAAAATTAAAAATTTTATCTTCACTTCACTTTTAATGGGCGAAGACACTATCCCAACCGCAAAAAGCATTCAAGAAGCAGCTACGGGTTTTATTGAAGTTTACAATGCCGATAAAGCACAATTTCCAGATATGGCTGGGGAGTATTTTGCGGAAATTTCGGTGAATGAGATTTTCACTTCAAAAGAGCATTTATGTTTCGAAATGCGCCAATATCTTTTCACTGGGGGCGCACACGGCTATGGCACCACTTCATTTTTGAACATTGACCCAAAAACGGGGGAAGAACTTACTTCAAAAGAGCTTTTTAAAAACAAGGAAGATTTTACAGCTTTCGCAGAAAAGAAATTTCGTGGACAGCAAAAAATAGCAAAAGACCAATCCATTAACGAAAACGGATTCTGGTTTGAAAATGATGAATTCTATCTTCCCGAAAGCGTAGGTTTCACCCAGGATAGCCTTATTTTCGTTTACAATCAATACGATATTGCAAGTTATGCCGATGGTCCAATAGAATTAAAAATAGCGATGAAAGAAGCGGAGCCTTTCCTCAGTATTGATTAATTTTGAACTATGCAAAAAGTATATTATTTATCAAGTTGTGATACCTGTAAAAGAGTGATGGACGAAATAGAAATTCCATCGTCATTCATAAAACAGGACATAAAAGTACAGGGAATTACTGAAGAAGAATTAGACGAATTGTTCAACCTTACGGATAGCTATGAAGAGCTTTTTAGCAGAAGGGCGAAACTATATCAAGAGCGAAATTTAAAAGATGAAAATCTTTTGGAAGAAGATTATAAAGGACTCATTTTGGAGCACTACACTTTTTTGAAACGTCCTGTAATTGTACACAACGACAAAATTTTCATTGGTAGCAGTCCCAAAACCGTGGCTGCAGCAAAAAAATCCATCCACCGCCATTGATTGACAAACGTTTAATTGCCATACTTGCGGCAACAGCAACCGAGACCATTTATGGCATTAACCACACCGTGGCCAAAGGCTTGATGCCGCACGTAATCCAACCCTTTGGATTTATTGTTTTACGCGTGGGCGGGGCTGCTATTCTTTTTTGGATATTAAGCTTGTTTACAAAATCGGAAAAAATTGCGCCAAGGGACTGGTGGCGCATTTTAGCCTGTGCCGTTTTTGGGATGGTACTAAACATGTTGATGTTTTTTAAAGGGCTAAGCCTATCTACCCCCATAAATAGTGCGGTTTCTATGACCATCACTCCTGTTTTGCTTTTACTTCTCACGGCAGTCATTTTGCGTGAACGCATTACCTGGATAAAATCCTTGGGGATTGTACTTGGACTTTCCGGCGCCTTGGTGCTCATTCTCTTTCAGGAAAAGACCCAGACCAATGCCCCGAATATACCTTTGGGAAATCTGTTGTTTGTGCTGAACGCCATTTCCTATTCCTTTTATTTGATCTTGGTGAAACCCTTAGTCTCGAAATACAAAGCAATCACGTTATTGAAATTTTTCTTCCTTATCGCTTTCTGTATCAATCTGCCTTTCGGTTTTTCTGAAGTGATGCAAGTGCAATGGGCGCAATTAGGTTTTTCAGAAATAGGACAAATAATATTCGTAGTTGTTGCCACTACATTTTTAACCTACCTTTTTAATATTTTTGCACTAAAACAGCTAAGTCCATCAACAGTAGGGGTTTTTATTTACCTTCAACCGGTAGTCGCGACAATTTTTGCGATTTTGGCTGGGGCAGATACCTTAAATGCAATCAGAATTGGGGCGGCTTGTTTAATTTTTATGGGCGTTTTTCTTTCAACTCGAAAACCGAAAAAATCCGCTATTCATCCCTAAGATTATATCTGTTATAAATCCTTTGGCCGCTGGCTGTACTTTCGGGTATTCTCTTTGGTAAGAATCCTGAAATCATCCGTTTTTTCCAAGGAATCCATTTTCTCCCAAAATTTCTTGGGAAGCTCAACAAGCTTTCTTTCAGACAGGTCAATCCACGCGCCCATCATTTCACAGCGGGCACAGTTTTTTCCTTTTTCATCATAAAAATTGTGGAGGAATTCAAAATACATCCCATCTTCCGAAAGACCTTTTAGTTGCAACGAAACCGTAACGGGCTGCCCAGGAAAAAACTCACGGAAGTAATACATATGCTCATAAAATGCCACGGGACCCAAATTATATTCGGCCAAATGCCGCTGGTCCATGCCGTTCTCTAGCATAAAGCTCATTCGGGTGTGGCTCATGTAATCAATATAGGCGCTATTTCGTAAATGCCGGTTGGCATCTACATCGCTCCAGCGTATTTCAAATTGTTTTGTGTACATCATTTCCAGTTTTTCTACAAATTTAAAGTAACTTTGTTATGCAAGCATAGTAAATATGTTTAGTTTCTGTTAAAACTTTTCTGTACAAATGCCTCTGATAAAAAGCCATTACAAACCTTCTTTTCCTTTTAAAAACGGACACTTTTCAACGATTTATTCCGCTAAACTTCGGCCATCGCCTCATTTGATTCAACAACGCGAGCGCCTGCAATTGCCCGATGGCGATTTTATGGACATCGATTGGTCTTTTGCGGAAAAGTCTTCACACAAAGTTGCAATACTGCTTCACGGTCTTGAAGGAAATGCCCAACGAACCTATATGAAAGGGCAGGCAAAAATCCTAAACCAAAACGGTTGGGACGCGGCGGCGGTAAACTTTCGCGGTTGCAGTGGCGAAGCAAATCTTTCCTATCAATCGTATAACGCAGGAAAAACGGACGATTTAGAAGCCGTAATCAATTCTATTCTGAAAAAAGATAAATACAGTGAAATAGCGCTCGTAGGTTTCAGTCTGGGTGGAAATCTGCTTTTGAAATATTTGGGCGAGCGCGAATTTTTTCCGAAGGAAATAAAAAAAGCCGTCGCCATTTCCACGCCCTTGAGTTTAAAAGGTTCTTTGGAATCTTTGAATGAATTTTCAAATTGGGTTTACAGAAACTCTTTTTTAATAAATCTTCGGAAAAAATACAAAACCAAAATGAAGGATTTTCCCGAAAAAATGACGACTTCCGATTACAAAAAAATCACCTCGCTTTTGGAATTTGATAACGTTTACACCGCCCCGGCCCACGGTTTCAAAGATGCTTTGGATTATTATGAAAAGAATAGCAGCCTGCAATTTCTCCCGAAAATTCAAATTCCCGTCCTAGTTTTAAACGCCAAAAACGACAGCTTCCTTTCTTCGGAATGTTATCCAACGGATTTGGCTTCAAAGACGAAAAACCTTTTCCTCGAAACGCCAAAATATGGCGGGCACGTAGGTTTTCATCAAACCAACAAATTATATTACAGTGAAGCTCGGAGTTTGGCATTTTTAACCGACACTTCGTTATAATTCTGAATTCAGAATTAAGAATTCAGAATTAATTACCTTTGCCCTTCAATAAAACAGGAATATGATCCAATCCATGACGGGCTACGGCAAAGAAGTTGTTCAGTTGCCATCGAAAACCATTACCATTGAAATCAAATCGTTAAACAGCAAAGGGCTCGACCTCAACACGCGCGTGCCTTCGGCCTATCGTGAAAAGGAACTTGAAATCCGTGATTTGTTAGCAAAATCATTACAGCGCGGAAAAGTGGATTTTTCACTTTATATTGAAGTTACGGGCGAAGAAGTTACAACCCAGCTTAACGAAAGCGTTGTAAAACAATATATGAAACAGCTTTCAAATGTGGTAAACGGTGACCCCGTAGAGCTTTTAAAAATGGCGGTGCGCATGCCAGATGCCTTGAAAACCGAACGGGAGGAAATTGACGAAACGGAGTATGCAGCAATTTTAAAAGGAATAGACCAAGGCTTGGAAGCCATCAACAAATACAGAACCGACGAAGGTTTGGTACTAGAAAATGACTTTTTGGAACGCTCCAAAACCATTTCAAAATTGCTGGATGATGTTATTGCTTTAGATCCCGAAAGGATTGACGGCGTAAAGGAAAGATTGCGCAAGGCGGTGGCGGATTTAAAGGAAAAAGTGGACGAAAACCGCTTTGAGCAGGAATTGATCTATTACCTTGAAAAATACGACATCACTGAGGAAAAAGTTCGCCTTAAAAACCATTTGGAGTATTTTGAGGAATCCTTAAAATCGCACGATTCCAACGGAAAAAAATTGGGTTTCATTACACAGGAAATTGGTCGTGAAATCAACACTATTGGCAGCAAGGCAAACTATGCTCCAATGCAGCAAGTAGTTGTGCAAATGAAGGACGAGCTTGAAAAAATCAAGGAACAAGCGCTAAACGTTTTATAGATGGAAGGAGGAAAATTAATCGTTTTTTCGGCCCCTTCCGGCAGTGGAAAAACCACCATCGTACAACATTTGTTGAAACAGAAAGACCTCAACTTGGAATTTTCGGTTTCGTGTACAAGTCGCGAGCCCCGTGGCGATGAAAAGCACGGCGAGAATTATTATTTCATCTCGTTGAAAGATTTTAAGCGACACATTAAAAATGGTGATTTTTTAGAGTGGGAAGAAGTGTACCGCGACAATTTTTACGGGACGCTGAAAAGTGAAGTGGAACGTATTTGGAGCCACGGAAAAAACGTGATTTTTGACATTGATGTTGTTGGTGGACTCCGAATTAAAAAGAAATATCCCGAAAAAACACTGGCGGTTTTCGTAAAACCACCCAGCATCGACGAGCTGAAAATCCGGCTTAAAAAACGCAAGACCGAAAGTGAAGAACGCATCAATATGCGCATTGCAAAAGCTTCGGTGGAATTGGCGACTGCGCCGCAATTCGACAAAATCATTAAAAACCACGATTTGGAAACCGCTTTAAAGGAAGCGCATGATTTGGTAGAAAATTTTATAAAATCATAAAAATAATCCCGTACAGACGCACGGCCGTGCGTCTCTACAGAAAAAAATGGCAAAAAAAATTGGACTTTATTTCGGCACGTTCAACCCCATTCACGTGGGGCATTTGATTATTGCCAACCACATGGTGGAGTTCAGCGATTTGGATGAAGTTTGGTTTGTGGTTACACCACACAATCCACATAAAAAGAAAAAAACGCTTTTGGAAGACCACCACCGTTTGGCAATGGTTCGGATTGCCGTGGATGAGTATCCAAAATTACAGGCCAGTAATGTGGAATTTGACCTGCCGCAGCCCAATTATACTGTGAATACTTTGGCTTATCTGGAAGAAAAGTACCCAAAAAATAATTTCTGCTTGATAATGGGCGAGGACAACCTGAAAAGCCTTCACAAGTGGAAAAATTATGAAGTGATTTTAGAACGCTATTCCATCTACGTTTACCCAAGAATTTCCGAAGGAATCGTGGGAACACAATTTGTCAATCATGAAAAGATAAAGAAAGTTGACGCCCCAATTATTGAGCTTTCTTCAACATTTATTAGAAAAAGTATAAAATACGGTAAAAACATTCGCCCGATGCTTTCTGCTGAGGTTTGGAAGTATCTGGACGAGATGAATTTTTATAAATGAAAAACCGCCCCACCAAATTAACACTTGGGGAGCGGCTTCAACTAAATAACCAACCAAAATCATTGAAACTACCTAAATTTCAATAATCAATGTCAGTAACGCAAACAGGCAGTAAAAGATTGTATGCACAATCTTAAGCTACTGTTAAATGTTTTGATAAAATAAGAATTGTTTACTTTTGAATTCATAATTTTAATAAATGCAAGAAAAACCAAAATTTGCAGTCTTTGGCGGTGGAAGCTGGGCTACGGCCATTGTAAAAATGCTCTGTGAAAACCTAGAGGAAGTGTGTTGGTATATGCGAAGCAATTACGCTTTGGAACATCTTAAAAAGCACGGCCACAACCCTAATTATTTAAGTTCGGTAGAATTTAATTTGAAGCAACTTAAACTAAGTAACGATATTAATGAAACCATTAGCTGTGCAGATTGTCTCATTTTTGTAATACCATCCGCTTTCCTTGAAAGGGAGCTTGAAAAACTGACAGTTTCTTTGGAAGACAAAATAGTTTTTTCAGCCATTAAAGGCATTGTTCCCGAAACTAGCCTTATCGTCGGGGACCATTTTAACACACATTACAAAGTTCCTTTTAACAATATTGGGGTAATCTCTGGTCCATGCCACGCGGAAGAAGTTGCGTTGGAAAGACTCTCATACCTCACCATAGCTAGTGCCGATGATGAAAAAGCAAAACTTGTTGCAAACGTTTTAAGCAGTGATTACATTAAATGCACAACCAGCGATGATGTTTTGGGGATAGAATACGCGGCAATGCTCAAAAATATTTACGCCGTGGCTGCAGGGATTGCACACGGACTTGGGTATGGCGACAACTTTCAAAGCGTATTGATGAGCAATGCCATCCGCGAGATGAAAAAATACGTGAAAAAGGTTCACAAAATGAAACGTGACATAAACGATTCAGCTTATTTGGGAGATTTATTGGTTACGGGTTATTCTGTGTTCAGTCGAAACCGCTTGTTTGGAACAATGATTGGAAAAGGCTATACCGTGAAAAGTGCCCAGCTTGAAATGAGTATGATTGCTGAAGGCTATTACGCTACTAAAAGCGCTTACAATTTAAACCAGCAAAAAGGCAAGAAAAAAGCCAAGACCCCCATAATAAATGCAGTGCATGAAGTGCTTTATGAAAATAAAGACCCGAAAAAAACATTTAAAAAATTAACTGAAAAGTTGGATTAAAAAAAGCCCCTCAGATTGAGGGGCTTTTTCAATTATTGTTTTATTTCTTTATTAATATTTTCAGGCAAATCTTCATAACCCATATTGAATAGGGTAAATCCAAAAATATCTGCATACTGCTCAATGGTTTTGCTCACAGGGGTTCCCGCTCCGTGACCGGCATCGGTTTCAATTCTAATTAAAACAGGATTATTCCCCGCTTGCTTTGACTGAAGTTCAGCAGCAAATTTAAAGCTATGCGCGGGTACTACCCTATCATCGTGATCGCCGGTAGTGATTAAAGTTGCTGGATATTCCACCCCTTCTTTTACATTGTGCAATGGCGAATAGCCTTTTAAATACTCAAACATTTCTTTGCTGTCTTCGGCTGTACCGTAATCATACGCCCAACCTGCTCCCGCAGTAAAAGTATGGTAACGAAGCATATCCAAAACCCCAACTGCCGGAAGTGCTACTTTCATTAAATCTGGACGCTGCGTCATTGTTGCGCCTACAAGCAACCCTCCGTTTGAACCTCCGCGAACAGCGAGATAATCGCTGGAAGTATAGTTGTTTTTAATTAAATATTCAGCAGCAGCTATAAAATCATCAAATACGTTTTGCTTTTTCATCTGCGTACCCGCATCGTGCCATTTTTTGCCATACTCACCGCCACCGCGAAGGTTTGGTACAGCATAAACACCACCTTGCTCCATCCATACGGCGTTTGCAATACTAAAGCCTGGTGTTAAACTAATATTAAACCCACCGTAACCGTAAAGGATTGTTGGGTTTTTACCGTCCATTTTCAAGCCTTTTTTGTGGGTAATTATCATTGGTATTTTGGTCCCATCCTTTGAGGTATAGAAAACCTGATGGCTTTCAAAGTTTTCTGGGTTGAAGTCTATTTCAGGCTTTATGAATAATTCTGAATTGCCGCTTGCAATATCATATTTATAAATGCTGCCGGGAGTAACATAATTTGTGAAGGAATAGTACAATTCCTTTTCTTCCTTTTTTGTTCCAAAACCACCCGCCGAACCAACGCCCGGAAGTTTCACTTCGCGAATCAATTTTCCGTCATAATCATACTGCATTACTTTTGAAACAGCGTCAACCATATAGTTTGCAAAAATATTTCCGCCTCCGGTGCTAGGTGAAAGTACATTTTCAGTTTCAGGAATAAAATCCACCCAATTATCAGGAGTTGGATTGCTGGCATCTACGGTAACTACTTTTTTGTTTGGTGCATTTCTATTTGTAACAATGTATAATTTTGAACCAACGTTTTCCAAAATGGAGGTGTCAGAATCCGTATCGTCCAAAATAGTTACAAACGCAGCTCCAGGTTTTGTCAAATCCTTTATAAACAGTTTATTTCCAGAAGTTGAAGTACTCGCCCTTACTACCAAATAATTATTATCTTCTGTTACACTCGCATTTATATAGCGGTGCTTTTCTTCTGAGGTAGCTCCAAAAATCACCTTGTCCTCACTTTGCGGGGTTCCCATTTTGTGGTAGTACACTTTGTGCTGATCAGTTTTAGCTGAAAGCTCACTGCCCTTTGGTTTATCATAACTGGAATAGTAAAAACCGTCTTCACCCTTCCATGAAAGTCCGCTGAATTTAATGTCTTTTAATGTATCTCCAACCAATTCCTTCGTTTCAGTATTCATTACAAGAACTTTACGCCAGTCACTCCCGCCTTCAGAAATACTATAGGCCAGCTTGCTGCCATCTTTGCTGAAACTTGTCTCGCCCAAAGAAATGGTCCCGTCTTCCTTAAAAGTATTGGGGTCCAAAAATACTTCAGCAGTACTTGGGTCTTCACCTGTTTTGTATCGATATAGTACATACTGGTTCTGCAAACCATCGTTTTTGTAGAAATAGGTATAATCGCCTTCCTTAAATGGGGGGCCAACTTTTTCGTAGTTCCATAGATCGGAAAGCCGTTGTTTCAATTCTTCCCGGAAAGGTATTTTTTCTAAATACCCGAAGGTTACTTCGTTTTCAGCCTTAACCCAGACGGCGGTTTCTTCACTGCGGTCATCTTCCAACCATCGGTATGGATCTTTTACTTCAACACCAAAGTAGGTATCTACAGTATCAACTTTTTTTGTTTGCGGATAGGTCACGGAAATAACTTCTTTTTTTGGTTCTTCCTTACAGCCCACAAAGGCAAGTACAAGGATTGCTGGAACAATTGTAAATTTCATATTATTGATTTTTTGGAAATGTAAATGTAATGTTTTTACTTAAAAGGAAATATTACAATATGTAAAAAGGCTTCCGCAAAGAAGCCCTTAAATACTGCATACAGTTGGAGTTAATGAAATAAGGGTTTATAAACTTTCCAATGCTTATAAATCAAAATAACATTCAATATAGTTATCACCAAGGCCACAAGAAGACCTGGTGTATCCAAAAATAAATGAAATAATAAGATATTAACCGTAATGGGGGCCAACAAAAGCAATGCAAACGAAACCCACTTGTTAATAAGCAAAAGCAAACCGATAAAGATTTCCAAAATTCCAATGACTTTTAGAATGTAGCCTGTGCTGCTAAGCGAATCGATAAAAATTGCCGCATCTCCCGTATAAATATGGGTAGGCATAATGTGAAGATTTATCAATTTACTCAGTCCAAAAAATAGTAATCCTAAGCCTAAAATGATTCTCAGGATTTTAGTAAATGTTGAATTCATAGGCTTTACGTTTAAGGGTTAATCCTTTAAAGGTACTGAAAAATAAAAAACGCACCTTTATATAAAGTGCGTTTTTTTAACAAAATTTTAAAAAGATTATTAGTTTTTCTCTTAAATACTTAAACGAGCTTATTGTTTACCAAGTATTCTGCAATTTGAACGGCGTTCGTTGCTGCTCCTTTCCGAAGGTTATCACTTACAATCCACATATTTAATGTATTGGGTTGTGTTTCATCCCGACGAATTCTTCCAACAAATACATCGTCTTTATCGTGAGCGTACATTGGCATCGGGTATGTATTTGTATCTGGGTTGTCCTGAACGATGATACCTGGAGTTTCATGCAGAATTCTACGGATATCCCCCAATTCAAAATCATTTTCAAATTGTACGTTTACAGCCTCACTGTGCCCGCCAGCTGTTGGAATTCTCACTGCAGTAGCAGTTACTGAAAAAGTACGATCGTCCAATATTTTTTGTGGCTCACGGGCCAGTTTCATCTCTTCTTTTGTATAACCGTTTTCCTCAAAAACATCACAATGGGGCAATGCATTTTTATGGATAGGATACGGGTATGCCATTTCTCCCTTTATTCCCACCATTTCGTTCTCCATTTGTTGTACAGCCTTTAAACCGGTTCCTGAAACGGATTGGTAGGTAGAAACCACCACTCTTTTCATATTGTATTTTTTGTGAAGGGGCGCCAAAGCCATTACCAATTGTATGGTAGAGCAATTGGGGTTGGCTATTATTTTATCTTCTTTGGTCAATAGATGGGCGTTGATTTCGGGAACAATTAACTTCTTTCCGGGCTCCATTCTCCAAGCCGAAGAGTTATCTATTACAGTAGTGCCCACCTCAGCAAACTTTGGGGCCCATTCTAATGATGTGCTTCCACCTGCAGAAAAAATTGCAATGTCTGGGGCTGCAGCAACAGCCTGCTCTAGACCAATCACTTTGTGGTTTTTTCCTTTAAAGGAAATTTCTTTTCCCACAGATCTTTCTGAAGCCACCAAGAGCAATTCGTCAATAGAAAAGTTACGCTCCTGCAATACTTTCAACATTACCTCGCCAACCATCCCGGTGGCACCTACCAAAGCTAATTTCATTATTTTAAATTTTAGGCAAAAGTAGTTTATCCATATTTATTTTTTCAGAATAAAAAGCAAAAAAGAACCCTCTCCATTTTGGAGAGGGTTTAAGGTTAGAATATGTAATGCAGCGGTGACTGTAAATTATTTTTTTCTCAGTTCGTCACGAATTTCCATCAATAAATCCTTTTCTGATGGTCCTGGGTCCGGCGCAGGGGCTTCTTCTTTTTTCTTACGCACTTTTCCGTATGCCTTCACTATCAAGAACAATACAAAACCAACAATAATTAAATTGATGATAGAGTTTATCCATTTTCCGTACATAATGGCATTCTCCGGCTTGGTAACCTCTCCGTCTGGAGCAACCACAGCCTCTGAAAGCACTACTTTTAAATCGGCAAAGTCAACACCTCCAGTAAAATTACCCACTATCGGCATCATGACATCATTGGTAAAACTTGAAACAACGGTGCCTACAGCAGCGGCAAGTAGAACGGCTACGGCAAGGTCTACCACATTGCCGGTCATAATAAAATCCCTAAATTCTTTTAACATGTTGATTGGTTTTAGAAGTTAATAGCCACTAATTTACTTAAAAAGAATTTATTTTCTAAAATAATTTCCCAAAAGGAATTAATTCCTACAAACAACGCGTTTCACTCTTTGCGAAACTGCGGTTATTAATTCATAAGAAATAGAGTTTATCGTTGCCGATAACTCCTCAGCAGATGTGGAAGGGCCAAACACAATTGCCTCATCCCCTTCTTCGCAATCAATATTGGTTACATCTACCATTACCATATCCATACAAACATTGCCCAGAATGGACGCTTTTTTGCCATGTATAGTTACCCAGCCTTTGCCTTTTCCATAAGAACGTGGAATTCCGTCTGCGTGGCCAATTGGAAGGGTTGCGGAACGTGTAATTTCTTCCGCAATAAAACCACGATTATATCCCACACTTTCACTTTTTTGTACAGTATGTATTTGTGAAATAACGGTTTTTAAAGTACCAACGGGTTTTAAATATTTGTTTTCTTCTTTGTCATTTCCGAAGCCGTAAAGACCAATTCCCGTGCGCACCATGTCAAAATGTGCTTCGGGATAGTTGAGTATTCCCGAAGTGTTAGCGCAGTGCAATAAGGGTTTATACTCCAATTTTTCTGAAAGTTCTTCCGAAATTTTTCGGAAACTTTCAATCTGTCCCATTGTAAAATCCTTCAGTTTCAAGTCCTCACTCGCCGCTAGATGCGAAAAGGCCGATTTCACCTTTACACTGTTTGTTTTTAAAAGTGTTTCTGCAATATAATCCACATCGCTCGCTACAAATCCTAAACGGTTCAAGCCCGTGTTGAATTTCAAGTGAACTGGATAATTGATCTGCTTCTTTTCTTCTGCGAAAGCGATAAATTCCTCCAGCATTTTTCGGGAATAAATACTGGGTTCCAAACAACGATCCACGATTACTTCAAAATTAACGGGAAGTGGATGGAGCACCAAAATAGGTGTTTCAATTTTTGCATTTCTAAGGGTTTCGCCCTCATTTGCGTATGCAACAGCGAAATAATCAACGCCCAATTCCACAAGCTCTTTAGCAATAACCACTGAATCGCTACCGTAGCCAAAGGCTTTTACAACTGCCAAAACTTTGGTTTCGGGCTTTAATTTTGAGATAAGGTATTTATAATTATTCTCGAGCGCGTTTAAATCAATCTCCAATAGAGTTTCGGTGGCTTTGGGCATATTAGGCTTGTTTTCCAGGTTTTTCAGGAGCTTTCTGCTCACTCAGGTCTTCGGCATCCTTCACTTCCAGTTTTACTACTTTGTCCCGAAGTTGCGCCTTGTAAAATGCCGCACGGCTCAGGGGTTCGTATTCTTCGGTTTCACCAAGTAATACAAGGTCCTGGCTTTTCGCCTTGCGGTAACTATAATTGGCAAGATTCCCCGTGCGGGTACATACCGCATGAACCTTGGTAACATATTCGGCCGTGGCCATTAAGGCGGGCATGGGCCCAAAGGGATTTCCCTTGTAGTCCATATCCAGCCCTGCAACGATCACACGAACGCCGCGATTGGCAAGGTCGTTACATACTTTTACTATTTCGTCATCAAAAAATTGGGCCTCATCTATGCCAACCACATCGCAGTTATCTGCCAGAATTGGAATATTGGCTGCAGCAGGCACGGGTGTGGATCGAATCTGGTTGCTATCGTGGCTGGTCACGGCATCCTCGGCATAGCGTGTGTCTATGGACGGTGTAAAAATTTCGACTTTTTGACGGGCAAACTGGGCGCGTTTCAACCTCCGGATTAGCTCTTCGGTCTTTCCTGAAAACATAGATCCGCAGATTACCTCAATCCAGCCAAATTGTTCTTTCTGATTTACGGTATTTTCAAGAAACATAGTTTAATTTTACGCGAAACATTGGGTACTAATTAAATTTCCAAACGATTTGTCCAACTTGAAGATTGCTTGAAAACCATTACAAAACGGCAGATTTAAACAAGAAAACAAAAATAGTTGACGTTTACATAAAGGATGCGTAAATTTATAAAAACAAAATAGAAATTCAGGTTAATTTAAAAAGATATGAAGAAGAAACTCCGTGAGCAGGTAACAGCGCTAGCACAACAGATAATTGAAGAAGAAAAAACCTTTAAAGCCGCCTCTGTTAAGCAATTGGTGGGTGAGCTGTATGAAAAGCTCTCGGTACTTGAATATCTCGAAAATCAAATTGAAGACGCTGCACATCCGCCCCTCCCAACCTCTTTAGACTCCAAGAGTTTCCGTGAGCAAAATTGGTTTAAGGAGCCCGAGCCTGTTCCACAGCCCGCGCACAAAGAAGACCTTATTGAACCTTTGATGGAAAAGATAAAGGACATTGTAGCACAAATGCCTGAAGAAAGTGAGCGCATTGATGAACTTTTGGATGAAATGCTTCCAAAAAACCCCGAAACTAAAACTGTCGAAATACAGGAAAAACCCACCACAAAATATGCTAAAAATGATTTGGAGGAATTTGCATCGGCCTATCAGCAAATGCCGGAGTTCGAAAGAAAAAATACTCAAATTTTCCCAAAATCGGTAGAAGGAAAAGAAGCCAGTAAAACATTGACCGAATCCCGTGCTCGCTCTATAAACGACACCCTAAACAAAGGCCTTAACATTGGGCTGAACGACCGTTTGGCATTTATAAAGCACCTTTTTGAAGGGCAAACTGAAGATTACACCCGCGTCCTTTCACAAATAAACACCATGGAAAGCTTTGAGGAAGCACAAAGATTTATAAAAGGTAACGTGAAGCCAGACTACAACCATTGGCTTGACAAAGAAGAATATTCGGAAAGGTTTATGAACATTATTGAAAAGCGTTTCAATTAAACCCAGAGTTATGACAGCCCAAAAAACCATCTACTGGATAGCCACAGGGCTGCTCAGCGTTTTATTTCTGTATTCTGCATTTATGTATTTAACAGATACGGCAGTGATTGAAGGGTATTACCAAGATTATCAATACCCCACCTATTTGGTCATTCCGATGGCCCTTGCAAAAATATTGGCAATCGTATTTATTCTTTTTCGAAAGCCCAAATGGGTCATGGAATGGGCATACGCAGGGCTCTTTTTTGATATGGTTCTGGCCTGTTTTGCACATTATAGGCTAAATGATCCCGATATAACGCTCCCTTTGTTGGGCATTCTATTTTTGTTGGTCTCCTATTTCTTCGGAAAAACTGTACGCCCATAAACTATGACGGGAAAACTCTATTTGGTGCCCACGCCCATCGGCAATTTAAAAGATATGACCTTTCGCGCTGTTGAAGTGCTGAAAGAAGTAGATTTAATCCTCGCCGAAGACACCCGAAATAGCGGGAAACTTTTAAAACATTTTGAAATTGGCACCCAAATGCACTCGCACCACATGCACAACGAGCACAAAACGGTGGAAGGGATTGTAAAACGGATTCAAAACGGTGAAAATATAGCATTGATAAGCGATGCCGGAACCCCAGCAATCAGCGACCCCGGTTTTTTATTGACTCGTGCCTGTGTAGAAGCCGGCATTGAAGTGGATTGCCTTCCCGGTGCAACAGCTTTTGTACCAGCATTGGTAAACAGTGGCTTCCCGAATGATAAATTTGTTTTTGAAGGCTTTCTCCCGGTGAAAAAAGGCAGGCAAACAAGGCTCGAACTTTTAGCCGAAGAAACCCGCACCATCATTTTTTATGAATCGCCACACAAACTGTTGAAAACACTTGCTCAATTTGTGGAATATTTTGGCGGCAACAGACAAGTTTCCGTTTCACGGGAATTGACAAAACTGCACGAAGAAACCGTTCGTGGTTCTGCTGAAGAAGTTTTAAAGCATTTTGAAATCAAGCCGCCGAAGGGAGAAATAGTTATAGTTGTTTCGGGGAAGAAGTAATTCAACAATCGTTAATCTGCAATCACTAATCAAACGTGCTTTCCCCTATTCCACCCATGCTTCCCAAGATACTGCTCCCCACTTTCCACGGCACCATCTTCAATGGAAGTTCCCATAGAATCGTTCCAACGGTTTAAATAACCAAAAAGCGAAATAACCCCAAGCATTTCCACGATTTCGCCTTCGTTCCAGTATTTGTAAAGTCGCTGTTTTATTTCATCATTCACCGCATTTGGTACTTGGCTTGCGGCCAAAGAAAAGTCGAGCGCAGCGCGTTCAGCTTCAGAAAAAGCGGAATGGGTTTTATATTCCCAAATATTATCCAATTGCTCCTGCTCTGCGCCATAGCGTTCCGCAGCACGAATAGCATGGGCCTGGCAGTAGCGACAACCGGTTGCATTGCTGCTTACCCAAGCGATCATTCTTTTTAAGGCTGAAGTAACGCGCCCCTCGTTGGCCATTACGGCTTTGTTGAGATTGATAAAGGCTTTGCTAATTGCCGGGCGGTGCTGCATGGTAAGCACGCTATTTGGGCAAAAGCCAAGTGTTTCGTTAAAGAATTCAGCCAATTGTTTTGTTTCGGCGTCGTGGTCTGGAGAAAGGGGGGTTACTAATGGCATAGTTAAAAATCGTTTGGAATTCGAAAGTACGAAATGCCACTTGGAAATTCCAAATCACAAACTCCAAATTCCAAAGAAATCGCAAACCTCAAATTCCAAAGAAAATATTTACATCTTAGTTTTTCAACAAACGAAAAATACTGTTTGAAGTTTTTAAAAAATAAACCCCACTTTGGGCAGCAGTGAGATTTAGCTGCGATTGTTTTTCGGTCAATTCGCCCGAGGCAATAGTTTTCCCGGCAATGTCAGTTATTTCATATTGTTCATTTTCAGAAAACAGTTCGCGTTCAATAGTAAAAATTCCATTTGAGGGGTTTGGGTAAATAGTTGTTATTTGATTTTTGAAGTTAGGAACACTTAGTTGTGAATTATTAAAACGAGCTACCAAAATATTTTGAGGACCACTTAACGGAGCTGTAATACCAGCACCTACAATCTTTCCGTCAGTTTGAACAATGGTTTTACTATCTACAAATTCCAAACCTAAAATGAAAGAATAATCTCTATATCCTCCTGAAAAGTACCGCTTAACATTATATACGCCAAGTTCAAAACAATCAGTAGTGCTACCAATGGCAAGCATTCTTTGATTTTCTTGAATTATTAATTGGGAAATAGAGAATCCTGTCTCGGATAATAATCTCGTTCCATTATTTCCAAAATTTAAATCTGGTTGGCCATCACTTAAGAAACGAATAAAATATTGCTTAAAGAATGGTTCTAATTGCAGAGTACAATAACCGTAACTTCCAGCAATCACTATATTTTGATTATTGGTAAAATCAAAACTTGGATTCCGAAAGTTTACTGCATCAATTGATTCAAGTGACTTGGTGGTTAATCCATTATCTCCAAAATTTATATCTAAATATCCGGTTGGTAAAAATTTCAATAATATTATGTCTGCTGTAAAAGAATTAGCTCGAATTCCTGAAACGAAGAAATTATTCTCGGAATCTATTTTTAATTCGCTGATAGTAAAAGATCCTCCTGAAAAGTTAGAAATCGCAATGCCATCTATTCCAAAATTAGGGTCTAAAGTCCCATCCTCAAAATAATGAAAAAAGCCAATTTTATCATTGGCAGTAAGTTTTAAAAATAATAATGAGTTATCTGCTAAGACTAGCATTTTGGCAAAATTTCCATTCGGAATTGTTAGAACCCCATTGGTTCCAAAAGAATTTATCAATTCACCATTTGCGTTATATTTTGCAATTTTATAGGTTTGGCTTTGACTGTTGGAGAATTTGCCTCCGGTTAGAATATTCTGTTCTTCATCCAGAAGTAAATTAACGTGTTCACAATAACCTTCAGCATAATCAGCAACTAATATCCCATTGTTTCCAAAAGAACTGTCTAAGCTGCCATCTGGCATATATCTTACCAAATATGGTTTACTAAGATTGTTATTTATTGACGTTATTCCCGAAACAATTAGTTTCTGATCATTTTGTTGAACTACAGATGATAAGAGTTCCTCACTATTCTCAATATCGGTTGTAACCACACCTTCTGTTCCAAATGACAAATCTGGACTACCATCCTGTCCGTAAGTAACAACAGAAATTATTCCCACAATAAATAGTAAAAGTGTTTTCATAATTTTTAAGTTTTGATGCGTCATTGAAATTATAAGGTAACTCAATTCTTCAGCAATCTGAACACCCCATCAGCGGTTTTCAAAAAATAAACCCCAGCTTGTGCCACAGAAAAATCTATTTGGGTTTGGGTATCATTCAATTCGCCTTTAGCAATAATTTTTCCTGTAATATCTGTTATTTGGTACTCCGAAGTTTCAGGAAATTCACGTTCAATGGTAAAAATTCCATTTGAGGGATTTGGGTAAATTGTAGTTCTTTTGTTTTGGAATTCTGGACTGGACAAAGGATCATTAACACGGCGCTCTATAATAATATCTTCTTGTCCATTGTACCACGCTGTGCTGGCCAGACATACTATTTTACCGTCTTGTTGGATTAACATACTCGAAACAAAATACTCAGAAGAATTAATTGTAAAATTAAAACCAGTATCTAAATGTCCGCCAAGGTGATACCTGTTAATAAAAAAAGGTCCTCCACCCTCAAAAAAATCAGTAAGCTCCCCAAAAACTAACAATCTTTGGTTCTCTTGAACTTCAATGCCGCTTATTATAAAATTATTCCTGTTCGGATTTATATACCCATTATTGCCAAAAGATGCATCAAAGCTTCCGTCAGGAAGATATCTGAAAATTAAATTATTCATTATATCAAACTGCCAATCCAAAAAAGAACTGTGAACTGCGATTTTACCATCATTGTACAGAGCAATATTGCTTGAAGTAAAATCAGGATCATTTACAATGGTTACTATTCCATTATTACCAAAAGCAGTGTCCAACACGCCATTGGGCAAGTAGCGCAATAATACTTGAGAAGACACGCCATTGTCTTGACTGTTTGCAAGCACCACAATTGTATCGTCTTGAGCCAAAGCTACTTTTAAAGCGGAATTCGATTCATTCCCAACATCTGTTATAACAATGCCGTTATTCCCAAAGGAGGTATCTAACATTCCATTGGACGTATACTTTTTTAAAGCAACTTTTGATATTCCGCTATCAAAAATTCTACCCACTGCTATAAATGAATCATCATCCAGTAATGTTACATCTCCTTTATAGATGTTCTCCGGAAATACTATTATTTCGCCATTATTGCCAAAACTCGTATCAATTGAACCATCGGGTAAAAAACGGTTTACTAAATATTGATAATTAGAGTTTAGATTAACTGGACCCCCGGCAATAATCTTCCCGTCATTTTGACTTAATACAATATCATAATATTCATCCTCATAACCTGAAGCACCAAAAATTGCCACGCCAGCATTTCCAAAGGAAGTGTCTAAAGTGCCATTAACATTATATCTCGCAATGGAAGGAAAGGCCTGTCCCTGTATAGTAAATCTCCCAGCTACTAAAAGTTTTTCATCTGCTTGCTGCGCTATTGCTATTGCATAGTCTGAATCGCCATCAATATCTGTTTGTACAGTCCCGTTATTGCCAAACGAAGTATCCAAACTTCCATCCTGTGCAAAAGATACAATCGAGACTATTCCCACCAAAAAAAGTAAAAGTGTTTTCATATTACTATTTATTTAAGGTTAACGGGGAGAATTGTTCTTACAAGATAGTGAATTATCAAATACAAAAAGCCCTTAAACTGTTGTCATAATTTTGTAATTTTACACCTCTCCCCCTTATTTAATAATCACAACCAATCCAAATTTTGGAATTTGGAATTTTAGAACTTGGAATTTCTACAGAATATGCGCTGGACCCTAAAACCCAAACCCGATCCCGAAAAAGTGAAATCACTTTCAAAGGCATTAAAAGTGGAACCGATAATTGCGTCGCTTTTGGTGCAGCGTGGGGTTGAAACTTTTGAGGAAGCCGAAAAATTCTTTCGCCCAAGTCTGGACAATCTTCACGATCCGTTTTTAATGAAGGATATGGACAAAGCCGTTTCCCGAATTGAAAAAGCAATCGAAAACGAAGAAAATATTTTAATCTACGGCGATTACGATGTGGACGGAACCACCAGCGTCGCCCTGCTTTCTTCCTATTTAAAAAGTTATTATCCAAATGTTTCTACATACATTCCAGACAGGTATGATGAAGGCTACGGCGTTTCATATAAAGGAATTGATTATGCCGAGGACAATGGTTTTTCGCTAATTATTGCCTTGGATTGCGGTATAAAAGCCATTGAAAAAGTGACCTACGCTTCCGAAAAAAATATCGATTTCATTATCTGCGATCACCACCGACCAGGGAAGGAAATCCCAAAAGCCATTGCGGTACTCGACCCAAAACGGGAAGATTGCGAATATCCGTACAAAGAACTCTGCGGTTGCGGCGTTGGGTTTAAATTGATTCAAGGGTTGGCAACAATAAGAGACCAGCAAATTGACGATTTGTTGCTCTATTTAGATTTGGTCGCCACCGCAATTGCTGCCGATATTGTTCCAATCACTGGCGAAAATAGAATTCTTGCACATTATGGATTGAAGGTTATAAACAGCAATCCGCGAACGGGAATTCAGGCAATTTTAAAACAAGTAAAAAAAGAAACGCTCACCATTACTGATGTAGTTTTCATTATCGCGCCGCGCATCAACGCTGCTGGAAGGATGAAACACGGCAACCACGCCGTCACCTTACTTACAGAAACCGATTCTGAAAAAGCAGAAACCTACGCTGCTGAAATTGAAACCTTCAACACAGATCGCAAAGAGGCCGACAAACAAATTACGGAAGAAGCACTTCACCAAATAATTCAAAATAAAGAGGAACAACGGATGACAACCGTGGTCTATAAAGAAAACTGGCACAAAGGCGTGATCGGCATCGTGGCTTCCCGATTGACCGAAACCTATTATCGTCCAACTTTGGTGTTTACAAAAAGTGGTGAAAAATTGGCTGCCTCTGCCCGTTCCGTAAAAGGTTTTGATGTTTATAATGCTTTGGAAAGCTGTGCGGAACACATTGAACAGTTTGGTGGGCATATGTATGCCGCGGGATTGACTTTGTTTGAAAAAGATTTTGAAAATTTCAAAAACGAATTTGAACGGGTGGTTTCCGAAACCATCGATCCGCATTTGCTCACACCCGAAATAAAGATTGATGCTGAAATAAACCTAGCAGACATTACCCCAAAGTTCTTCAGAATATTAAAGCAATTTGCACCCTTTGGCCCGGGAAATATGACACCCACATTTATGACACAGAATCTGAAAGACACCGGCTGGGGAAAATGTGTGGGTGAGGATAAAACGCACCTGCGCATTGTGGTTAAACAGGGAGATTCCAATCAATTTACGGGAATTGGTTTCAATATGGCTGAAAAAAGTGATATCGCCTGCAACGGAAAGCCATTTAAAGCTACTTATTGCATTGATGAAAATGTATGGCAGGGGAATGTGAGTCTGCAATTGCGGTTAAAGGATATTAAATAAATTTCATAGTAGGTCAGGACGGCTGAAAACTTTAGGATCACCCGCAAATAAGCCATAGATAAGTCATAAATAGAGTATGAATAGAGTATGAATAGAGTATGAATAGAGTATAAATAGAGTATGAATAGAGTATGGATGCCTTATAAAAACCTTAAGGACGGTATGTCTTTAACTCCAATTTGTCTCCATCAAAAACGCCATAGGTATAATGGTTTATCCAATCGCCAAGATTGTAGTAGGTTGAATTTTCACCAACCTTAATTTCCATCGGCAAATGGCGATGCCCAAAAACGAAGTAATCAAAATGTTTGCTCTCAAGTTTTCTTTTGGAATATTGCGCCAACCATTCCTTTTCCTCACCCAAAAATTCTTTGTCCTCATCGCCCGAAATCAATTTGTTTTTTACCGAAAGGTGTTGCGCTAAACGTACGCCAATATCGGGATGCAACCAACGGAAAAGCCATTTTGAAAACGGATTGATAAAAACTTTTTTCATCCGTTTGTAGCCTTTGTCGCCCGGGCCTTTTCCATCGCCGTGACCTATGAAGAAATGTTTTTCATTAAAAACAAACTCTTTTGGGTCGTGATAAACTGGAATGCTCAGTTCCTTTTCAAAATAATCGTGCATCCACAAATCGTGGTTGCCCACAAAAAAGTGGATTTGGATGCCACTGTCACGAAGTTCGGCCAGTTTTCCCAAAACCCGAACAAAGCCTTTTGGCACCACAGTCTTATATTCAAACCAAAAATCGAAGAGATCACCGAGCAGAAAAATAACCTCGGCATCATGCTTAATGCTGTCCAGCCATTTCACAAAAATCTTTTCGCGCGGAAGGCTTTCGGCCTGTGTGGGTGCGCCAAGATGGTTGTCGCTGGAAAAGTATATTTTTTTGCCTTGTGGGATTTGCATATTCAAAGATATAGAAAAAGACCCTTCGACTGCGCTCAGGGTGACATTGTAAGTTTAATTATCCCCAGCAAACCACTCCGCATAGCTGCTGTCGGTTTCCTGTAATCTTAACGAGTGAAGCTGAATGTTTTTAGGCAAACGGTTCTTTATTTTTTCAGAAAAATCGATTACCATCATTTCGCTGGTGGGTTGATAATCTACCAAGAGCACACTGTGCCCGCGATCGCTGAGTTCCTTCGCCAATTCAACGTGTGGCGTATTTTTGTTGAAAACCGTTGCGTGGTCAAAAACGTCCACAATCTCTTCTTTCACTATTTTTTTGAGGTCGCTAAAGTCTATCACCATTCCAAATTTTACGTTATTGGTATCTTTTATGGGCGTGCCGATAACGGTTACGGAAAGCTTGTAACTGTGGCCATGCACGTTTCTGCATTTGCCGTCGTAGCCGTAAAGTGCGTGCCCAGTTTCAAAAGAAAAAATCTTGGTGATGCGTATCTGTTCCATTGCATAAAGTTGGGCAACAAAGATACAATTTTATTCGCCCCAACTTTTAAAGCCTATTTTTGAAAAAAACTAAGCTTGGTTTTAATCAAAACATAGCCATGTTTTACACGAAATATGGCTATGTTTTGCACGGGATAAAAAAATAACCCAATTCTATACTATATTTGCCCACTTTGTAAAGAATCCAAAAATGACCGAAGAACTTTTTGAGCAACTGGAATTTGTTGAAAATCCACTGTTTGAAACTATTATTAAAAACTTGCTACAGCAGCAGTACAGTATTGTGAACAATTTTTTCACTTCGGAAGAAGTGGAGGTGCTACGCCATTCTTTGCTTGCAAAATACGAAGCGGACCGCTTTAAAAAATCTGCCATAGGTAACCGCACCAATGAGGAAATAGACAAAACCGTTCGTGGCGATTTTATTCTTTGGATGGATGAAGCAAATGCCAATGCTGCCGAACAGGTTTTCTTCAAAAAAATAAACGAATTGGTCAATTACTTAAATAAGACTTGCTTTTTGGGAATTCTTCACAAAGAGTTTCACTATGCAGTATATCCAACGGGCACTTTTTACAAGCGGCATTTGGATACTTTTCAGAATGACGACCGAAGGAAACTTTCCATAGTTTGCTATCTGAACGAAGACAATTGGCTGCGCGAAAATGGCGGTGAGCTTACCATTTATACCCAAAAAGAGGAGCTGGATATTTTACCACTTCCCGGGCGGGTGGTAATATTTGAAAGCCAAGTTTTGGAACACGAAGTAAAAGTGGTGAAAGCTTCGGAACGTATGAGTATTACAGGCTGGCTTAAAACGCGTTGATTACTTCCTTTTAATTTTATTGTAGGCAACCACTACAATTACCAAAATAGCCAATATTAAAAACAGGCCGGGGCCGCCAAGAAATTTAAGAATATCCATATTTCGTATTTCGTATTTCGTATTTCGTATTTCGTATTTCGTATTTCGTAAATGTATTAATTTTCAATGAGCGGAATATATTTTCTTCGGAATTTAATCATTAGCGCCACCGCACGGTATGCTATCCATACAATTAAGGCCATCCAAATTCCTACTAAGCCCCAATCCATATATTTTGAAAAATAGAGCACGGGAATAAAACCGAAAATAGTTGCACCCAATAGTACGTTCCGCAGGTATCGCATTTCGCCCAAACCTTTAAAAATGGAATCTAACGTGAAGGCCATCGCATTAAATGGCAAACAAATTAGTACCATAAAAAACATTCCGTAAAAGATGGAAAGCACTTTTTCGTCTTTGTTGAAAAGAAGCCCCAAAGGTTCATAAAGGACCAATCCGCACAGTACAAGAGCCGCAGCAACGAAAAGATTGTACAGATTCACTTTCTTTGTAAGTTTCCAAAGCGAACCGTAGTTGCGTTCGCCCAAAAGTTTGCCGCCAAGAATATTCCCTGCGGCGCCGTAGCCATCAATGAAAAAAGCGGTAAAAATCCAAACATTAAAGGCAATGGTATGGGCAGCAATATATTCCTTCCCAAGAGCAGCGGCTTCGCGAGTGGCGAGGATTAACGCGGTATTCAACGCTAGAGAGCGCAGAAAGAGATTAAAGCTCATTACCACGAGCCGTCTTATTTCGGGATGTAGCGGAAATTTCAGTCTTAAGGAAATTTCGGTTTTCTTTAAAAGAAGAAGTAAGGAGAGACCAGCCATTACAATCTGTGCAATAAGACTTGCCCAGGCTGCACCTTTTATTCCTAAAGGTAGTATTAAGCCTTCAATTCCATAAACCAAAGCAAAATCCAACCCTATGTTTAAAGAAGCTCCTAGGGTAGCGATGACCATAGGCCAGAAAGTGTTTTGCAAGCCCCGGAAAAGTCCAAAAACCGCAAAAGTGAATAGTGTAAGCGGAAAGCCCCAAACGCGAATATTGTAATAATCAATGCTGAAAGCTAACACCATCCCATCGGCATTGAGAATTTTGAAAATTTCTTCCACAAAAAAATATGTAGAAAACAAAACAATGATGCTTAGTGCAATGTTGAAATATATAGCCTGTGCTGGAAAATTATGGAGGTCCTTCAATTTACCAGCTCCCAAATTTTGCGAAACAATAGCCGAAATGGCACTGCGGGTTTGTGCCAAGATCCAAATTAAAGCTGAAAGAAACGTTCCAACAATCCCTACTGCAGCAAGCGATTCAATTCCAAATTCCTTAATATTTCCCACCACAGCAGCATCTGTGGCCGAAAGAACGGGCTCTGCAATTCCTGAAATTATTGCGGGAATGGCAAGTTGTTGGATTCGTTTAAAAGAAATATCGGTCTGTCGCATGCGGAATGGTAAAACTACGGAAAATGCAAAAAGTTAATAAGCCTGTTTCTGCCTAAATGTTTAAATTTGGTTGAAATGTTAAAGAGTTATGGATCGAACGAGTTTTAAAGTTAATTTTGTTTTCAAACTAAGAAGAAGTTTCTGCTTATGAAAAATATATTAGTGCCCGTTGGGTCTTCAGCAAATGCAATCAGCAATTTACAATACGCCATAGATTTGGCCCAATCAATAAACGCCAATGTATACGTTGTTTCTGTATTTCAGGAACTGTCCAAGGTAGGTGGTCTTTCAAAGGTAAACACTATTTTAAAGGAAGAATCGGAAAACCGTTTAGATGAAGTGCTTTCGCAAGTAGAGCGTAAAGGAGTGCAAGTGATTGCGCACCCAATCAAAGGCGAAGTTTTGGAAGGAATTGCGCGCATTAGCAAGCAAGTGCCAATAGATTTAATGGTTCTGGCGCCACGTAGTAATTCTATAAAGGAAGAGGTCTATCTCGGGAAAACCTCTGGAAAGCTTTTAAAACAGACCAACATTCCTATTTTGGTAGTTCCAGAAGGAGCAAAGTTCCAACCGCCAAAAACTATGTTGATGGCTTTTAAAAATGGAAGTTTTGAGCGTGATGAACTTTTGGAAGCGGTAAAACAGTTCAAACAAAATTTTGGAACCGAAGTTAACGTACTTCACGTAGAAACTCCCGAAACTACGGAAGAAATGAAAAGCGTAACTGACAATTTAAAGTTGTTGCAAACTTCATATAGCCAAGTGGAAGCCGCTACCACTTTTCAGGCTGTAATAGAATATTTTCAGCAATTCAATCCAGATATGCTTTGTGTAGTTAGAAGAAAGCGCGGTTTTTTCAAAAAACTTTGGGAAAAGAATGAAATACATAAAAGAGAATTTCATACCAGCAAACCTCTTTTGGTCTTGCCTGTTCAGGAATAAAACAAAAAACCACCGTTTTCACGGTGGTTTTTTTGTGGAGAATACCGGAGTCGAACCGGTGACCTCTTGCCTGCCAGGCAAGCGCTCTAGCCAGCTGAGCTAATCCCCCAATTGCTGATTAGGATGCCAAAAATAGTAAATTTTTTAATACAAGCTCTATTTTAGAAACTCAATTGTCTTTTCAACAACGTTTTTTAAATCGGTTGGTAAATTGCTTTCTTCAAAAGGATGTTTTGCTCCAAAAACATGGTCTGCCCCGTCTATTATTTTCAATTCACTTTCTGGATTCCACGAATGGATTGCTCTTGCCTCCTTTTCGGAAACTGTTGGGTCTTCGCTTCCGTGAACAATGAGCTGTCCGACTTTCATATTTTTCACTGCACGTTTGATGGAAAAACGCTCTTCATTTTTTTTAAAATCTTTATAGAACTGAAAGTTGTGGGGCAGCATTTGCTTTGTCCTACTGTTTTCAACGTGTGTTACGCCTGTTTCTTTCCAAGTTTCAAACGCTGCAGTGTTTTCTTGGAATCTTGCTTTAAAATCGCTTACACTGGCCCACGTAACTACTTTATGAATACGGGTATCTTCTTCGGCCTTTATCAAAACAATTCCGCCACCGCGGCTGTGGCCAATTAAGGAAATGGTTGAAATTTTCTTTGGAAAATTATCGTTTCCTTTTTCAATTTCGTTTAAAACCCTATCTAAATCGTCAAGTTCAAAACTGAAATTGTTTTCCGCAAATGCTTCCAAATCTGGGAAATCGATAGGATTTTCCATCGTACCGCCATTATGCGAGAAATTAAATTTTACGAAGCAAAAGCCAGATTCTGCAAACGCTTCGGCCACCAAATGCCACGCTCCCCAATCCTTAAAGCCTTTATAGCCGTGACAGAAAATAACCACGGGCTGGGGGTTTTCCGTTTCATTATAATAAACATCGTAAAGAATCGGTTTTTTGTTTTCTGAGGAAAGTATTCCGTTTTTATTTATAATCATTTAGCTATTTCTTTTTCAATGAAGGGAATATTTGGATCGCAAATTTCCAAAATAATCTTCTTTAATTCAACCGTAAATGTTTCCAAAACATTACCGTTTATCAACTGGTCTCTTTTACTGTAAGCAGAGGTTTTAGTTCCAAATTTTAGAAATCCACTTCCTAAGTTTTTAAAGGAAATTATTCCCGCTTCAGCATTGTTGATAGGAATTTCCTTATTCATCATCAACGCATACGCCAATACTTGAAATGCTTTGCTGAATTTGTAATCTTGATTCAAATCTTCCCAGTCAATTATTTCCACATCACTTTGATTTACCAATCCGGTTTTATAATCAATTATTCTAAGTTGCCCGTTGTATTCATCCACCCGATCCACTTTTCCGTGGAGTTTTATTGGGAAATGCAGCTCAGGGATCGGAACATCCAAGGTAAGGTCTGTTTCAATCTTGATAATTTTTATGGTGTTTCCGGCTTGAACATCGTTAATTTCCCTATCTATAAAATTTGAAATGTAGCGCTTCGCCACTTCAAAAATAATAAGGTTTTTTCCTTTGGAAAATGTTCCACCTTTAAAGGTTTTTCTGAATTGGGAGGTCACTTCCCCGTGAATCCGTTCTTTCATATTCTGCAAATCCTGAACTGTGAGCACGCAATTTTCAAAGGGCTGATAAAATTTTTCCAAAGTATCGTGAACAATCGTTCCCAACGTATTTGCTGCTACAGTTTCCTCAACTTCCTCCAACTCATTCAACTTTAAAATTTTCTGAAAATAAAATTCCAACGGATTGCGGATATAGCTGGTCAAGGCAGAGGGCGAAAACCCTTTTTCTGCAATGTCACGTAAACGCTGCATTACTGCATCGGTCTTCTCTATCTGCTTTAAAGCCTTTTTTTCAATTTGAACTTTTGGAGCGAGCACTTTCTTTTCAATAGTATGGTTTGGATGTTTTTCAATTTCCAGTTGCCGAATAAAGCGGCTCTTTTCACCTGTATTTATCCCTTCGGAATGGTTGTTATAGAGCAGTGTCACATTTTTTGCCCGGTGCAACAGTCTATAAAAGTGATAGGTGTAAATTGCATCCTTTTCGGTAAAAAGTGGCAAGCTGAATTGTTGTTTTAAATCATAGGTAATAAAAGATGCATTCGACTTTCCGGAAGGGAAAATACCTTCGTTTACTGAGGTTATAATCACGTTTTCAAAATCGAGTACCCGCGTTTCCAAAACCCCCATTATCTGCAACCCATTATACGCATCGCCCTCAAAATCCAAAGATGTTGTAGCTGTAAGTTCTGAAAAAAGTGTGTTTACGCTTTTGATGGATTTTAAATGTGGGTATTTTTGGTTAAGGGCCTCGATTTCACTAAAAACAGTGTGTAGTTGTTGCAAGACCACACTTTCTATGGTTGTGGATGTGTGTTTTTTCCGAAGTTCATCAATAATTCTTAGAGACGATTTTATGGCTGTATGGCTGTCGTCTTTCCAGTTCTTAAAAAGAAGTTCGAGCATATCATTTTCCGAAGGATCTGAAAGCTCCATCAAATCTAAAAAGGATATATGCGTAATGTTTTCCTTCGTTACATTTTGAACAATAGTATCAAACTCAGTAACTAAGTTTTTTCCCACAGGATGATTTAAAAGTGATAAAACATCTTTGTAATAAAGCATTTCCGAATCACGGGTGTGAATAGCAAAAAGCTTTTCAAAAAAAACAACCGCTGGAAATTGTTTTAAAGGCACTCCCATGGTAAGGTTGAGGTTTTTCACATTTTCTGGCAACGAATAGAGCAACGGGACCAGTAGATTTTCATCGCCTAGCACCACGGCAGTTTTATTGATTTCATCGTCAGAAAGTGTTGAAAGCAGTTCGCCAACATATTTTGCTTGACCAATGTTTTTTTGGACCTCTATAAATTGAAAATTTTTTGGTTTTTCATAATTTTGAGCGATAAACTTTGGCGTTTTCTGCTGAAAATATTTCCATTCTTTTATATATTTTCTTATGAAATGAGAAGCGCTGTGTTTTGAATCTTCATAAAATGTGCGATCAGCATCCCAATAAACCCTTGTGGTTTCGGTTTCCAACAATTCTTGTATAATATGCTGCTCGGCCGTGTTTAAAGCATTAAAACCGATGAAGACGTGTGTCTTATTTTTGTTGGCAGTAATATAATGTTCAATATTTGCCGAGGCCTCACGGTAAACCATTCCTTGATACCCAATTTGCTCTTTTAGCAGAAACGATTGAATATTTTCATAAAAGGCTGGAAGGCTTTCCCAAAATTGCAAATAGTTGTTTATCAATTCTGTCTTTTCTTCCTTTACGCCCCATCTTTCAAGAGTTTTTATACTGGCCAGATAACTGAAAAATCGTGTCGGTTCAACGAGGTATCGATCTATTTCATTAAAATCATTTAAAAGTGTGGTTGCCCAGGTTGAATAGGTTTCAAAATCTTCCTTTTCCGTTATTGAATCAGTTTTTAGATATGCTTCATAGCTTTTAAAGAGAAGTTCAGTATTGTTTATGATTTTTAAGTTGGAAAGCTCTTCAATAAATTCTTCAATACTGCAAATTGTGGGGGCAAAAATAGTGGTAGGGGAATTCTTTTTCAATTCATTCAAAAGAAAGCCACCAGCCCGCTTGCTTGGCAATATAAAAGTAATATCCGAAATATCGGGAAGGATATTCTTAACATCGGTTAAGGCGTCTTGAAGAAATGTTACCATAGCCTAAAAATAAGAAACGCCTCCGAAAATCGGAGGCGTTTCAAAATTATTTATTAAAACTTATCTGTTGAAATTATTTCTTTAAAGAAATCTCAACACGACGGTTTTGTTGTCTACCAGCTGCGGTATTGTTAGTTGCAATTGGTCTTTCTTCACCGTAACCTTCAGAAGTTAATCTGTTACCGTCCATACCAATAGTAGTTAAGTAATCCTTAACAGAAGAAGCTCTTTCCTTAGACAGCTTCATATTGTATGAATCACTACCACGGCTGTCAGTGTGACCTTCTACGTGGAAAGTAGTGTTAGGATATTCTTTCATAATATCAGCAATGCTCTGAAGTGCAGCATAAGACTCTTTTCTTATAGAAGACTTATCATAGTCAAACAAGATAGTTTTAGAGTACTCGTTCAATTGCTTGATAACTTCTACAGAAACTTCTGGACAACCTTTGTTTGCTACAGTACCAGCAACATCTGGACACTGATCGTCTTTGTCAAGAACACCATCGCCATCTCTGTCTTGGTAAGGGCAACCATTGTTAGCCTTTGGACCAGCCTCATTTGGACAAGCATCATCTTTATCAGCGATACCATCACCATCAGCATCAGGACAACCGTTAAGAGCAGCTAGACCAGCTACAGTAGGACACTCATCCTGTGGATCAGCAATACCGTCACCGTCAGTATCAGGACATCCGTTGAATTCAGCTAAACCAGGAGTGTTTGGACAAGCATCATTTCTATCTTCAATGCCGTCACCGTCAGTATCAGGACATCCATTAAATTCAGGAAGACCTGGAGTTTCTGGACACTCATCATCTTTATCATAGATTCCGTCACCGTCTGTATCTTTTCCACCAAACTGGAATACAATACCAGCAGAATGTTGGAAGTGAGTGATTCCATAAGAATCCTCAAATGCATGCTTATAAGTAGATTGAAGGTTAAGAGCTAAGTAATCGTTGAACCAAAACTTAACACCAGCAAGCGCGTTAGCAGTACCAAAGCCGATATTATCAACCCAAGTATAACCACCACCTATACCAATAGATGGGTCAAACCATCCACCGCCTAGTGCATTTTTGAAGCTGTACTTAACCTCTCCATCTGCACTGTAGTAGCTAAGGTCATCAGCAGGAAGATCGCCTAATTTGTCGATTCTGTTAATAGAACCTGCTGCAGTGAATACAAAACCACTACCAATGTATCTGCTAATAGCTAGCCTAGAAACTGATGGAAGAATGTTCCAGTGGTCATTTGCATTAAAATACTCGTCAAAGATATCCCCTCTAGCAGCAGCTGGGATACGTACTTGATCCTCATTGAGTCCGGCTGAATAAACGTCAACAGCGTTTACACCAACCTCAACAGCCCAAGGATTGTTTTCGTCTTGCGCGTTCGCCACCCCGATTCCCATAAATAGGATAGCAGCAACTAATAATCTGTTAAGATGTTTCATATTCGATTGTTTAATTTTTAAGTGTTAATTAAGAGCAAAAGTAAGTTGTTAAATTTTATAAACAAAAGCAAATCTAATAAAATTTTCCTAAAGTCGTTGCTATTGATACGTAAATAAAGGATTTACTAGTCAATAACCCCCAATTTTTTTCCAATCTTAATAAAGGCATTTATGGCTTTGTCCAAATGCGCTTTACTGTGGGCTGCTGAAAGCTGTACACGGATTCGTGCCTTGCCTTTTGGCACAACGGGGAAAAAGAATCCTATAACATATATTCCCTCTTCCAAAAGCATATCTGCCATTTGCTGAGATAGTTTGGCATCATACAACATTACTGGTACTATGGCAGAATCACCATCAATAATATCAAATCCTGCTTCTTTCATTCCTTTTTTGAAATAAGCCGTATTTTCTGCCAGCTTATCTCTTAGGGAAGTATTACTTGAAAGCATATCAAACACCTTAATAGATGCTCCAACAATTGCAGGTGCCAATGAGTTTGAAAACAAATAAGGACGGGAACGCTGGCGAAGCATTTCAATAATCTCTTTTTTCCCTGTTGTATAACCGCCCATGGCACCACCCAAGGCTTTTCCAAGTGTTCCGGTAATTATATCTATTCGCCCCATCACGCCTTTCTCTTCCAAAGTTCCTCTACCGGTATTTCCTATAAAGCCAGTAGCGTGGCATTCATCTATCATAACCATGGAATCATATTTATCAGCCAGATCACAAATTTTATCAAGCGGGGCTACCAAACCGTCCATCGAAAATACACCGTCCGTAACTATAATTTTAAACCTAGCTCCTTTTTCATTGGCGGCAACAAGCTGTTTTTCCAAATCTTCCATATTGCTGTTTTCGTAGCGATAACGAGCCGCCTTGCAAAGACGCACCCCATCTATTATGGAGGCATGGTTGAGCGAATCTGAAATAATCGCATCTTCAGCGCCTAATAGAGGCTCAAAAACACCGCCGTTAGCATCAAAACAGGCTGCATAAAGTATGGTATCCTCTGTGCCATAAAAATCGGCTATTTTCTGCTCCAGTTCTTTATGGATATCCTGTGTTCCGCAAATAAAACGAACAGACGACATTCCAAAACCGTGAGTATCCATCGCATCTTTTGCTGCTTGGACCACCTCTTTATTTGAAGAAAGGCCTAAATAATTATTCGCACAAAAATTGATAACCTTCTCACCAGTAGAAATAGTGATTTCAGCATCTTGTGGTGAAGTAATGATTCTTTCCTTTTTATAAAGTCCGTTGTCCTTTATTTCTTCAAGTTCTTTCTGTAGATGTTCCTTTATTTTTCCGTACATAATTAAGCTTTGTTTAAAGTTTCAAAATTAAACTTTATTTATTACTATTTCATCTTTGTTGCTATAGATAAGCATTTTTTCTGAAACTACAAATCCCATATCCTGCAACGCATTCGCATAATCAATCAATTGGTCATTATGGTAAATTTTAGGGCTCCCGGATTTATAATCCACAATTACCGATGTGTTTTCAGTACTTATATTTATTCTATCTGGCCGCAAAACCAAACCGTCTTTTGTGATTATACTTCGTTCGTTATAAACTTTATAAGTGCCGTCAAATAGTTTCCTCAAATCTGTATGTTGAATAATTTGATAAACGGTTTTCCGTAAACTATCAAACTCATCTTTTGGGATTATGGCGCGGCCTTCCAATTCCATCAAAACCCTTTCGGCATCGATTTCCGTATAAATCTGGGCCATGGTGTCGTGAAGCAAATTCCCCGCAGTAATGGCAGCAACTGTTTCTGTCTCTAAATAAGTTTCTTGGGAAGGAACAATTTTAAGTCCGTGCTTTTTCGGGTTGCTTGAAAGGTATCGGGGCTCCATTTGTGAAACAACTTCTTTCTCTTTTGATTTTTTCTCTGAATTTTTCCCAAATTCATAAACCGTTTGATCGCTATTCCACATTCCCCTTTGTTTAAGAAATTCCATAAAAAGATGGTTGTAGGTGGAAGGAACTCCATCTTTGGGCTCCGTGGGCATTTCAGCAAAAACAAAGAGCTTTTCAATAGCGCGCGTTAGGGTAACGTAGAGCAGATTGATATTGTCCAGTTCCAACTGGCTTCGGTGCTCGTGGTACATTTGCTCTCCAACTTCACCATAATTTGCTATTTCAGACTTAAAGTTTATCTGCGCTTCCTTAAAGTTGAAGTCTTCATTCGATAAAGGATACCAAAGTTTATCCTGCTTACCATCAAACAATTGAATATCCGCAAAGGGAAAAATAACCACGGGAAACTCCAGCCCCTTTGCTTTGTGAATGGTCATCAATTGCACGGCATTTGTGCCTTCACTGGCAGGAATGGAGGCGCTATCTTTTTTAGTTTCCCAATAATCCAAAAACGAAAATTTATCTGCCTGGGGTTGTTGTTCAAACTCATATACCAAATCCATAAACCCGAAAAGATATGCGTCGGCAGCATCGGCTAATTTGAATTTTTCTATACAATATTCAAAGGCCTCATAAAGGGAAACGGAGCGCATTTCCGCAAAGGTGAAATCAACATCATATTTCCTTAAATTTTCGGTAAAATTTTCTTCAGAAATATTTAGAAATTTGGTAAAAAAAGCGTGCTTTTCTTCTGAAATATTTAAGTGTTCATGTAGCAAATCCAGCAATTGTATTTTGGCTTTGTCATTGTTTGGCTGCAAACAAAACTGAAGCGAAAAAACAAGCATTTCTACCAATGGCGATGATTGCAACAATAAAGTTTCCGAAGAAATTACAGACACGCCCTGCTCCATCAAAAATGCCCCAAGAGCTATGCCATCTGCCTTTTTCCTTGTTAAAATACAAATATCGCTTTCGGAAAAACCTTTGTTTTTAACTTCGTGAATTGTTTCTAAAACCAGCGTTGAATAGGCTTCTGTTTTTTCTGTTTTATTCTGCTTTTCAACAAATTCAAATTTTACATACCCGTCCTTTTTATCATTGCAGTTTTGTTTATTTCCTTCTAGATACAAATTTTCGTGACCAGCATCTGCAAAATAAGAAGAAATGAAAGTGAAAAATTCATTGTTGAAATCCACTATTTCCTTGCAACTGCGATAATTGGTGCCAAGTGCCAATATCTTCTTCTCACGCTGAAACGGATTTTCATTTCCGTATAAACCCATAAATTGTTCGGGCAATCCCCCACGCCAGCGATAGATGGATTGCTTGGCATCGCCTACCAACAAAAGACTTCCAGCGCTTGGCTCTAATTGCTGCGACAGGGCGTTATCGATTAGCGGAATTAAATTTTCCCACTGCATTTTTGAGGTGTCCTGAAACTCATCAATAAAAAAGTGGCGATATTTTTCTCCCAAACGCTCATAAATAAAAGGGGCTGGCTGGTTTTTAATCTCTTTGTTTATAAGCGAATTGAATTCTGAAATAGGTAACACATTTTTTTCCTTCTTAATGGTTTCAATTTCGTGGTTCACCAGATTTATTACGGAAAGCGGGGTAATGTTTTTCAGCATATTTTCAAGCAATAGCACCTTGAAAACCAACTCTTTTGTTTGCTGAAAGTTTACAATAAAATGGGGTGTTAATTCATCAATTATACCTCCAATTACTGCAAAAACCCGCTTTGGATAAAGTGGCTTTTCACCCATGGTCTCCTGCCATTTTGCACTAAAATTTACATCATATCTCCCCATTGAAAGATTTTGAAAATGCTTCGGAAGATAACCGCCACTGAAATCGACGTCCTGCAAACCGCTCTTTTCAATAAGTTGAAGTGTCTGCGAAGCGATGCTTTCAGTTTCCTGCGAGAGTAATTTCTTTTTAAGAACCAATTGTTTTTTGAATTCCAGAAAATCCTCCAAAGATTTCTCTTTTAAAACCGAAACGTGCCCTGAATTGTTTTCATCGTAAAGCAATTTTGCAGCTTCTGCAATATCCCGGGAAATGTCCCACGATTTGTCGTCGTCTGTTTTTTCTAATGCAAAATCGAGCAAAACTTTTGTAATTTCCTTATTTTCTCCAGCTTTGCTCAGTAAAAGATCCACGGCCTCTGCCAAAAGTTCATTGGTTTCAAGCGTAACTTCAAAATTGGTTGCCAGTTTTAAATCGCGTGCAAAAGTTCGTATTAATCGATGGTTGAATCTATCAATGGTTTCTACGCTGAAAGCTGCGTAATTATGAAGCAGATTTTTTATAATTTTTTGGGACTGCTTTTGGATTTCAATCAAACTTTTATCTGTTTCTTCAGCAATTTTCAGCATCATCGGTAAGGGTTCCGTAACGCTTTTTTCTTCGCTGAAATTCACCAAAGTTTCCACAATGCGCTGCTTCATTTCGGCCACTGCTTTGTTGGTAAAAGTGATTGCCAAAAGATGCTTAAAGTAATCTTCACTTTTTGAAGAAAGGATCTGAATTAGATATTCTTTTACAAGTGTGAAGGTCTTTCCGCTTCCGGCCGAGGCATCATAAATTGAAAAGGAGGATTGTTTTTCCACGGAATTTTCATTTTGCACTAAAATACTGCTTTTATGGCTTTGGAATCAAATTAATCTATGGTTGAATAGAAATCTTATAAAAGCTATAACACTTTTAAAAATCGAGAATGTTTAAATTTGAGGGAATTTTAGTAATAACCAATAAAAAACAATATAATTATGTCTTTCGAACTACCGAAATTACCGTATGCATTTGATGCGCTGGAACCGCACATAGATGCCAAAACGATGGAAATACACCACGACAAACACCACCAAGGGTATACCGATAAATTGAACGATGCCATTAAAGGCACTGACAAGGAAGGAAAAACCATCGAGAATATTCTGACCAATCTGGACATGGACAACAAAGCTGTCCGCAATAATGGAGGCGGATTTTACAACCATAGCCTTTTTTGGAAAGTAATGTCGCCAAACGGCGGTGGTAAACCTTCTGGAGATCTGGCAAAAGCGATTGATGATGCTTTTGGAAGTTTCGATGCATTTAAAGAGAAATTTTCCGAAGCGGCAAAAACACAATTTGGTTCAGGCTGGGCTTGGCTCTGCGTACACAAAGGTGGAAAGGTTGACGTTTGTTCTACACCAAACCAGGACAATCCATTGATGCCAAAAGTAGGTTGTGGCGGAACACCGATTTTAGGATTGGACGTATGGGAACATGCTTATTATTTGAAATATCAAAACAAGCGTCCCGACTATGTTGGTGCATTTTGGAATGTTATCAATTGGGACGAAGTCTCCTCTAATTATGCGAAGAATAAGTAAATTTAAGTAATAGATTAATTATACCGAATCCGTAGTTTCATTTTTAAACTGCGGATTTTTTTATGCGAAATAATCAACCTTGAGTAAAAAATGAGACAAAAATGGCTCGCCAATGAAACTCGTTATGAAGTAATTTTCTTGGAAAGCATGCCACCTCGCTAAGATTTGGTAATAAAAAAAGGCAAACTAGCGTCTGGGAAAAGAAAAACGGCTCGCAATAAAATTCTGAACTTAAGAAACAGCAAGCTGATGGCTTGCCACCCCCGTTGAGATTTGGGTATAAAAAAAGGCAAACAAGTGTCTGCCTTTTTTTGCCCCAAATCTACCATGAACTTAACCTACTTATGCTAATGGTATGTTCAAATATAAATTAATAAAGTATTCAAAATTATGCTTTTAGATGAATTGCCAATTTTTTCGTTGAAAAACATATTTTATCGTTTTTCAATAGATATATTTTTTTAAAGCTGAATTTTAACACTCTTAAATATTAAATAATTTGCCTTTTTAAAAAAAGTATGAAGAATTGTTAATAGGGTTACATGAAAATAGGCAGACCTAAATCTGCCTATTTTGCCCCAAATCTTACCATAGACCTAACCTACTTACGCCTTATGGTAAGTTCAAATATAGTTCAAGTTTGAGCACTAAAACAGTGTTAATCAACAATTTCGATTAAGTGGATAGGGTTCCCGATAAACGGTAAAAGCTGTGTTAAAATTTAAAGAATTTAGTAAGCTCGTTCTGGATTTCCTTCATAAAAATTGATGTAGGCTCTGTTCACAACCCTATTCCCTCCTGCTGTTGGATAGTTTCCGGTAAAATACCAATCCCCAAGATTCTTTGGGCACGCCTTATGTAAATCATCAACAGATTGAAAGATGAGTTTTACTTTAGCTTTTATATTTTCATCGCTGATTATTTCAGCAATTTTATCTGAAATTTCCTCATCTGTAAAAGGTGCATAAAGTTTTTTAACGTGATTGATTACCGAAGCATCCTCCAAGGCAACTTGCTCCTTACACTTGTGATAGATTTCTTCCACAACACCATATGTTCCTCGATCTTTGTGAAGTTCCAAAGCCGCCTGGAAAGCTACCAAATGCTCCAAGCGCGCCATATCAATTCCATAACAATCCGGATAACGAATTTGAGGGGCTGAAGAAACTACGACAATCTGCTTGGGATGAAGTCTGTCCAGCATTTTTAAAATACTTTTCTTCAGGGTAGTTCCACGAACAATGCTGTCGTCAATAATAACCAAATTATCATCTGTTTTTACAACACCATAAGTAACATCATAAACGTGTGCAACTAAATCATCACGACTGCTATCGTCTGTGATAAACGTTCTTAGCTTTACATCTTTAATCGCAATCTTTTCTGTGCGTATTTTGTGTGCTTGTATTTGCTGAAGCCGCTCTGTCGTTAATTTCTCTTTTTCATTTAAAATTGCCTCGTTCTTCTGTTTGTTCAGTTCGTCCTGTGCAGCTTCCAACATTCCGTAAAAGGAAGTTTCGGCGGTATTGGGTATAAAGGAGAACACTGAATTTTCAGTATCAAAATCTATGGCTTCCAAAATTTTCGGCATTATCAATTTTCCGAGCATTTTTCGCTCTTGATAGATTTCGGCATCGCTTCCGCGGGAAAAATAAATACGTTCAAAGGAGCAGGATCTTCGCTCTAAAGGAGCTAGAATTTCAGAAAGTTTCATGCTTCCGTCTTTCTTTATGATAAGCGCATTTCCGGGATCCAATTCTTTCACCTCTTCAAAAGGAACATTAAAAACAGTTTGGATTGCCGGGCGTTCCGAAGCAACCACAATCACTTCATCGTCTTGATAAAAATATGCAGGACGAATTCCTGCCGGATCACGAAGCACGAAAGAATCGCCATGGCCCAAAAGTCCGGCCATTGCATAACCACCGTCCCAATTGGCGGCAGATTTCCGAAGAATTTTAGCCACATTCAAGTTTTCGGCAATATAGGGTGAAGCTTCCTGTTTGGTCATTCCTTTTGCCTTTGCTTTTTTGTAAAGTTTACGAACCGCATCGTCCAAAAAGTGTCCTATCTTTTCCATTACCGTAACGGTATCGGCTTTTTCCTTGGGGTGCATTCCGAGCTTTATGAGATTGTCAAAAAGCTCGTTGGTATTGGTCATGTTGAAATTTCCCGCAATTATGAGGTTACGGTGCATCCAATTATTCTGACGCAGAAAAGGATGTACATTTTCAACACTATTTATTCCGAAAGTACCGTAGCGAACGTGGCCAAGAAATAATTCGCCTATATACGGAATGTTCTTTTTTTGTGCAGCAACATCATCTTTGTATTCGGGATGCTCCGAAAATTCAAGATTTATTCGCTCGTTAATCTGCGCAAAAATATCTTGGATGGGTTGCGCAGCATTGGAGCGCACACGGCTAATATAGCGTTCGCCTGGGTTAACGTCCAGTTTAATGCTAGCAAAACCCGCACCATCCTGCCCGCGGTTGTGCTGCTTTTCCATCATTAAATACATTTTGTTTACACCGTAAAAAGCGGTTCCGTATTTTTCCTTGTAATACTCCAAGGGCTTCAACAGTCTTACAAGTGCAATTCCACATTCGTGTTTTAAGGCGTCGCTCATATTTTTTCTGAAACTATATAAATGTACAAAAAACGCCCTGAAATTTCAGGGCGCGTATTTAGGTTAATTTGATGTCAAATTGTGTTAAGCTCTTAAATTGCTGCAAGCGCTGGTGAACTTCACCGTTTGAAAGCTGAAGCAATCTTTCGGGTCCAAATTTTTCCACACAGAACGAAGCAAGCGCCGAACCATTTATAATGGCATTCTTCATATTATCATAACTGTAATCGCCGGTTTTTGCCAAATAGCCCGTAAAGCCTCCAGCAAAAGTGTCGCCAGCACCAGTTGGGTCAAAAACCTCTTCCAGAGGAAGCGCAGGCGCAAAGAAAACATCGTCATTTCCAAAAAGTAATGCCCCGTGTTCTCCTTTTTTTATTACAACATATTTCGGGCCCATCTCCATAATTTTAGCTGCTGCCTTTACCAAAGAATATTCGCCGGAAAGTTGTCTTGCCTCTTCATCATTTATGGTAATTACATCTACTTTTGCAATTACTTGCATTAAATCTTCCAAGGCGCTGTCCATCCAAAAATTCATGGTATCCAACACAATCAGTTTTGGCGAATCCATCTGCTCAATTACGCCCAATTGGACGAGCGGATGCAGGTTTCCTAACATAACCACTTCGGCATCGCGATATTCTTCGGAAACTTTTGGGTTGAAATCGGCAAGTACGTTCAAATCTGTTATCAAGGTATCGCGGGTATTCATATCATTGTGATATTTTCCGCTCCAAAAGAAAGTTTTTCCTTCCTCAACGACTTCAAGCCCTGAAATGTCCATTCCTTTTTCCTCAAGCATTTGTAAATCTTCCTTAGGAAAATCACCGCCCACTATGGAAACTATTGCGCCATCCACCTTAAATTGCGAAGCTGCCAAACCTATATAGGTAGCGGCACCGCCAAGAATTTTATCGGTTTTGCCAAATGGGGTTTCAATAGCATCAAAAGCTACGGTGCCAACGATTACGAGTTTGCTCATAAAGGATTTTTAAAGAGGGTGCAAATTTAATCAATTATTTACAATTCTAAGGGTTTATAAAGCCGAAGAAATATCACTTGAGTATTTAAATCAGAAAACATGGTAAATTAAAAAATTGTAAATTCCGAAACTTTTAATTGCCTTTAAATGAAAAACTTATATTTTCTGGTTTCTTTCTTTTTGTTTTTTCAATTTATACATTCCCAGGAAGGGGTTCCTTTTAAAGAAAACAAACAATTATATATTCGGGGAAATTCAATTCTTATAGGGAACAACATTTTAGGAGATGATGCAACAGAACCACTGATGGATAATACCATTGCCAACGATATTGTAAAAATGGAATACATAGACGTGGACAATGATGAAACAACATTCAGTTCGAGTGAAGCTAGCATAAATAATCTGCCTAAAAATTTAAGGATTGCACACGCAGCCCTTTATTGGTGTGGATTGTATCCCTCTGAAAAAAGCGCATTACGTAAATCTGGCAATAGAATGATCCATGTGGGCCGCGGTGAAAGGAATCCGGCAATCAATTCAATATTGTTTAAAACACCCAATGGGGCTTATGAAACCCTAAACGGGAGGGTTATTTTCGACAGCTATGGCACTGAGGTTTTTACAACCAATTCACCCTATGTTTGCTATGCCGATGTAACATCAAAACTTCAGAATCTTGCATCAATAAATGGCACTTATACCATTGCAAATATTAAAGCTACCGAAGGTGAAATTTCAGGAGGTGGCTCTGCAGGTTGGCTTTTGTATATTGTGTATGAAGATGCTTCGGAAAGTTCTAAATATTTCACAACTTACAATGGTTTGGTAGAAGTGAATAAAGAAGCTGTAGAATTAACTTTTAGGGATTTTAAAAGCAAAGAAGAAGGCATAGTCAATACCACAATCGCACTCGGAGCCATGGAAGGTGACCGAAAGATAAAGACAGATGAGGTTTCAATATTTGACAAAAAAATAGGGAGTTTTAAACCTTTAAGTAACAAAGTAAGGGAAGAAAAAAACTTTTTCAATAGCTCGATCACTATGGGTGATGAATTCTTTACAGGTAGAAACCCCAACAGTACCAACACACTTGGTTTTGATTTGTTGAAAATGGAAATACCGAACCCGAACAACGAGCTTTTGGACAATGCCACTACCCAAGCCAATCTGCAGTTTCAAGCTAAGGCAGACCGCTTTTATCTGTTTTTTGTAGCGTTTGAAACTGAAATAAACAAGGAATTTTTGGAGGAGAAGACAAAGACTGTAAACGATACTATAATTAACGAATCTGTAATTGTAGAAATTTTAGAGCCAATTGAGGAAGAACCGATAAATACAGTTATTTTAACTAAAAAAAAGGAAACCAAGCCTATTCAAAATAACACTCCCGCAATTAAAAAGCCGAAAGAAAATGTAACTCCCAAAAAACCTATTGTGCTTTCAGAAGAAGACAAAATAAAGAAAGAAGTTAGAATTCAATCAATGTCGGTTCCTGGCTTGGCCTCAGGATATTATCTAGTTACGAATGTTTTCTCCGTAAAAGAAAATGCTTTAAAATGGTCACAATTTTTAACCGAAAAAAGCTACCGTCCACAAACTTTTATCAATTCCAGAAACAATTGGAACTATGTATATGTTGCAGACAATAAAGCCTTAAAGCCAGTTTACGAAAAGTGGAAAGAATATAAGGGCTTTGAATATTTTAAGGAAATCTGGATTATGAAAATTAACCTTTAAGAATTGCAAATAAAATTACTTCCGCCCAAAATCCGCAGGAATTTCTCCCCAGGCTTTGGTTTCCCATTTTACGATTTTTGTTTCGTATTTATTGGTTTTGAGCCAGTTTTCGGCACGTGCAACCAATTCAAACAACGCTTTGTTTTTTGCAGATTGCTTCAGTTTTGTGTTGCACTTTTTCTTTTTCACCCAGCCCATCGCAATGCGCGAATCAGTATAGATAATTCTATCGCTTCCCTTTTTTTGAAGAAAAGCCAAACCGTGTACAAGTGCCAAAAATTCCCCGATATTATTGGTGCCTTGTTGAAATGGCCCTTGATGAAATAATTGCTTGTGTGTTTGTGTATCAACCCCACGATATTCCATTTTTCCGGGATTGCCGCTAGAAGCTGCGTCAACAGCAATGGAATACAGATTTGGTTCGCCTATTTTTTGAAGTTGTTCTTTGGAAAGTATTTTTTTTACAGTTTTCCCTTTATAATCTGCATATTCTTTATTGTATGCTTTTTTCGCTTCCTCAAAAGTCTCGAAACTTTTGTATTGGGCGCCTTTCACGCCATCAATGGATCGTTTGCATTCCTTCCAACTGCCAAAAATACCAGCGGGATTGCCGAACCAAACCACGTAAAATTTTTGTTTTTTAGCCATCGCGAAGTACTTCTTCAATTATTTTCGGAAACCACTCGTGTTCCAATTTATGTATCTTTTCAGCAACTGTTTCTGGCGTTTCTTTTTCTGAAAGGGTTACTTTTTTTTGTGAAATAATTGCGCCTTCGTCATAATTTTCATCCACATAATGGATGGTTATTCCTGTTTCGGCTTCTTTATTTTTTACAACAGCCTCGTGCACAAAACTGCCGTACATTCCCTTGCCGCCGTATTTTGGCAGCAATGCCGGGTGAATATTAATCACTTTATTTGGAAATTCATTGAGTATAATCTCTGGGAATTTCAGTAGAAAACCCGCCAAAACAATGATGTCTGGCTTGATTTCCTTTAAAACTTTTAAAGTTCCTTCTTTAGAAAATAATTCCTCTTTTGTGAAAGAATCTGCTTTAACTTTAAGTTTTTCAGCACGTTCCAAAACTTTGGCATCCTTCTTGTTTGAGAGGACGCGAACGACCTCGGCAAATTGGGTTCGTTGAAAGTATTTAATAATGTTCTCTGCATTGGTACCACTACCCGACGCAAAAATTACGATCCGCTTCTTCATTCCCGTTTCCAAAAGTTTTTCTCGAAGTAAATATTAACAAATAAAACACAAAAGTAAGGCAATAGGGTTTTACTTCGCCCAAAATTGTTTAAATTGGTTTTCCCAATTTTGTTTTAATGTGAAATTTTTAAAACTATCAAAGGCACATTTTTAACATTAAATGGTGATTTCAATTAAAATATTTTATTTTTGCCACTTATAATTAAATTTAAAAATCAAGAATTATGTCAGACATTGCATCACGAGTAAAAGCGATTATCGTAGACAAATTAGGTGTAGACGAAAACGAAGTTGTAAACGAAGCGAGCTTCACTAACGACTTAGGAGCAGACTCCCTAGATACGGTAGAGCTTATCATGGAATTTGAAAAAGAATTTGATATCCAGATTCCGGACGACCAAGCTGAAAACATTGCCACTGTTGGTCAAGCAATTTCCTATATAGAAGCAGCAAAATAACCATTCTTCTATGGAATTAAAGCGAGTTGTAGTTACAGGCCTTGGTGCCCTTACCCCTATTGGCAACAATATTGAACAATATTGGGATGGCCTCGTTAATGGGAAAAGCGGCTGTGCGCCCATAACGTATTTTGATACTGAAAAGTTCAAAACAAAATTCGCTTGCGAATTGAAGAATTTCAACGCAGAAGATCATTTTGACAGGAAAGAAGCCCGAAAACTTGACCGTTTTGCCCAGTATGCCCTTGTATCTTCAGACGAAGCGATACAAGATGCCGGAATAAACCTCGACGAGGTTGATAAATTTCGTGTTGGCGTAATTTGGGGAGCCGGAATTGGTGGGTTGGAAACTTTTCAAGATGAAGTAATAAACTTTGCAGAAGGGGATGGAACACCTCGTTTCAACCCCTTCTTTATTCCAAAAATGATTGCGGACATTGCCCCCGGAAACATTTCCATAAAGCACGGTTTTATGGGGCCAAACTATACAACTGTATCGGCCTGTGCCTCCTCTGCCAATGCAATGATAGATGCACTAAACTATATACGTTTAGGCCATTGTGATGTTATTGTAACCGGCGGTAGCGAAGCAGCTGTAACCATTGCTGGTATGGGCGGTTTTAACGCAATGCACGCCCTTTCTACACGTAACGATAGTCCAGAAACGGCCTCGCGTCCATTTGATGCCACCCGTGACGGTTTTGTTTTGGGGGAAGGTGCTGGCGCATTAATTCTTGAGGAATACGAACACGCAAAAAAGCGTGGCGCAAAAATTTATGCCGAAGTTGTGGGCGGTGGTATGAGCAGCGATGCTTACCATATGACGGCGCCGCATCCTGACGGAATTGGCGTAGAGCGTGTAATGCTGAACACCCTGCGCGATGCCAATATGAGCCCGAATGAAGTGGATGCCATAAACACCCACGGAACCTCAACCCCACTTGGCGACGTTGCCGAATTGAAAGCGATTGTAAATGTTTTTGGCGAACATGCCAAGGACATCAATATCAATTCAACAAAATCTATGACCGGCCACCTTCTGGGCGCTGCCGGCGCTATTGAAGCCATTGCCTCTATTTTGGCAATGAAACACGGGATTGTTCCACCTACCATTAACCATACTACGGTAGATGAAAACATAGATCCTTCTTTAAACCTTACCTTAAACAAGGCTCAAAAACGCGACATAAAAGTGGCGATGAGTAATACCTTTGGGTTTGGTGGGCACAATGCTTGTGTGCTTTTTAAAAAACTTGATGCCTAAAATAATTAATGGCCTCCATTAAAAACATATTTTCTTCCCGTTCAGACAAAAACGGGGAATTTTCCAATTCCCTAAAAAAAATATTGGGGTTCAAGCCCAAAGACCTTTCCATTTACGAGACCGCTTTCACACATCGTTCTACCAACGAAAAAAATACCAGTGGCCAACCGCAAAATTATGAACGGCTCGAGTTTTTAGGTGATGCTATGCTAGGTGCCGTAATTGCTGCACATTTGTTTAAAAAAGTTCCCGGAGGTAACGAGGGTTATTTGACAAAAATGCGTAGCAAGGTTGTAAGCCGCGAACATTTGAACGAGTTGGGCCGTGACCTTCAATTGGTGAAATTTCTTAAAACCACCATTCCCACGCAACAATTTAGCGGAAATATTTACGGAAACGTTTTTGAAGCTTTGGTGGGAGCCATTTATTTGGATCGCGGTTTTAAGTATTGTGAAAAGTTCATTCAAAAAAGGGTCATAAAACCGTATGTGGACATCAAAAAACTGGAGGGAAAGGTAATAAGCTACAAAAGCCTTTTTATTGAATGGTGCCAAAAACACAAAAAACAGTTCAATTTTGAAATTTATGAAGACAACGGCAAAGATGAATTGAAACATTTCGCCGTTCGATTAAAGCTTGAAGATGAAGTAGTAGCAAAAGCAAGAGCTACTTCAAAAAAGAAAGCCGAGGAACGTGCTGCCAAAAGAGCTTTTTACAAACTTCAAATCAAGGTTGATTCAGAAAAACCTTAGCTCCCAAAAGTTATTTTTCTATCAAATTTAACGATAGCAACCACGTTGTTTAGTTAATCCCTTTAAAGTTGCCTATTTTTGTAATGCTGTCATCAATAGTATCAACAGTAACAACAGCATCAAAAAAAATGGCAAATCATAAATTGATCTTTGATGAAAATTTTGAAGAGCCCTACACGCTCATTGCCATTCATTGCAGTGAAGAGGCTTACAAAATGGCCTATTTAATGAACAGTCACTTAAACTTGAGGTTAAAAAGAAAACAAACCGACCTCGATTTTTCAACAGAGGGTTTGCTGATAACATTTCCGCTATATGATTTTGAAGACGTTCATAAATACACACATTTTTACCTTATAGCCAACAAATGCAAGTCGGTTGAAGCGGGTTTGCAAAGTTCCGGCGGCTTATTTGCTGAAATGGTTTCAGAAAAATCCACGGTTCACTATCTGCTTCCCGAATTTAAAAAGGTAGATTTTTTTCTGAAAATTTACTCAGATTTTGACACCGTGCCCCTGCGAAAATTTCTTTCAGAAATTAACGAAATAAAACAGATCATTTCTGCCTATATCGTAGAAACTGACCACATAAAATCTAAGAACAATTTAATTTTCGACTAAATGTCAAATCAAAAAAGAACCAAAATAGTAGCTACTCTCGGACCCGCCTGTTCAAGCCCTGAAATCTTAAAACATATGATTTTGGAAGGCGTAGATGTATTTAGGGTGAATTTTTCCCACGCCGATTATTCAACCGTTAAAGAGAACATTCAAAACATACGAAAGCTTTCTGAAGAGTTAAGCACCCACGTTGCCATTTTGGGCGATCTGCAAGGGCCAAAACTTCGGGTGGGGATGATGAAGGAAGAAGTGATTGTTCAACCCGGTGATGAGCTCTTATTCTGCACCGGCGATGAGTTTGAGGGTAACCGAGAACGCGTCTATATGAATTATGACAATTTTCCGCGCGATGTAAATCCTGGCGAGCGGGTACTCTTGGACGATGGCAAACTTATTTTTGAAGTGCTTGAAACCAATAATTTAAACGAAGTAAAAGTAATGGTAATTCAGGGCGGCCCACTTCGTTCCAAAAAAGGGGTAAACCTTCCCAATACAAATATTTCCCTTCCCGCGCTTACCGCCAAAGACAAAGAAGACGCCATTTTCGCCATCGAGCAAAAAGTAGACTGGATGGCACTTTCCTTCGTGCGCCATGCCGAAGATTTAAAGGAACTCCAAGCATTGATTGAAGCACATTCAGAATACAAAATTCCTATAATAGCAAAAATAGAAAAGCCTGAAGCTGTTGAAAATATTGACAGGATCATCGCCTATTGCGACGGATTGATGGTCGCTCGCGGCGACCTGGGCGTTGAAGTTCCCGCAGAGGAAGTTCCGCTTATTCAAAAAGAATTGGTACTTACCGCAAAGCGTGCCCGAATTCCAGTAATCATCGCCACCCAAATGATGGAAACGATGATAACTTCACTCACTCCAACCCGCGCCGAAGTGAACGATGTAGCAAATTCCGTAATGGACGGCGCCGATGCCGTAATGCTTTCGGGCGAAACTTCCGTGGGCAATTATCCCGTGGCGGTCATAAAAACAATGACCCGAATTTTAAAAAGCGTAGAGAATTCTGAATTGATCCGCGTGCCCCAAGAGCCGCCGCAAATCAAGACCAACCGCTACGTAACCAAATCCATTTGCTACCATGCCGCCCATATGGCAAACGAGATTGAGGCACAGGCCATTTGCACCTTGACCAATAGTGGCTACACCGCCTTCCAGATTTCCGCGTGGCGGCCTTCGGCTTTTATCTTGGCTTTTACCAGCAACAAGCGTATTCTTGCCCGTTTGAATTTACTCTGGGGCGTAAAGGCTTTTTATTATGATAAATACGTAAGTACAGATGAAACCGTGGACGATGTAAACAGGATTGCTTTTGAAAAAGGCTACGTGCACAAAGGCGATTACTTAATAAACCTCGCTGCAATGCCCATTGTGGATAAGGGAATGGTGAATACGTTGCGGGTTTCGCAGGTGAAATAATTAGTCTGCTACTTCCGTCTTTTCCAGTTTCATCCCCTCCGCTTCTTTGGTAATAGTAACCGTATAGCCAAAACCTGTGGTTTTGTAATTATACACTATTTTCTGAAGCTGATTGTCGTTTCGGGCAATCAGTAGTTCGCTTACAAAATCCCCCTTCTTTTTATTGTTGTTCTGTTGCGTCTCGCTATTGGAACCTTTCGGGTTGGGGAATGCAAATGCTTTCGGAATATCAAAAAGTTGTTGCGCCGTAAAAAACGCCTCGTGCCATTTGTCCGTGGGCAGCACCAAGGTTTCGGTCTTGGTAGGCTTGCTCGCCGTCCCGCCCGTAGCTTCGGAATAACTCATCTTCGGAAAATCTTTCTTTAATTCCTCAGCATAGTTTTTTGCGGAAGCATTTTCCCCGGGAGGGAAAAACTTCGAAAGAAAACCGTTAAAAGCAAACCCTTTTTGATTATTGAATTCCACCTCGTCCATCGCGCCATCAATTCCACCCACGTTCATCGTGGTTTTTCCTTCGGCATTCACGATTTTCACTTTCGTTCCCAAGGGCATCACTGCAAGTTTCGCACTTTGCAGATTGGGAAATTCACGTAAAGTCAATCCACTTACAGCGGTAACGTACATAGCATCGGGCGCAGTTTCCGCAGGAATGGAATCAGTTACAACAGTCTGCGTTTCTTCGTTGGTTTTGGCGTCATTTTTACAGGAAAATAAGAGTGTAAAACCTGCAAGGGCAAGAAGGGAAAAAGCTACGGTTTTCATAAGCTGGAGTTTTAAATTAGTTTAAAGATACGTAGTCTTCTGTCATATTTAAAATTTACCATGTAATCTCCTCCAAACCTTTTTAGAGGACAAAAGTTCCCCTCCCTTCGGGAGGGGCTAGGGGTGGGCTTTAAAATTCAAGTTTTAGTTGTACATCTATTGATTCCTTCGGAACCTCTTTTTTCTTCGGGGTTTCGTTGTTAAGGTGTGAAATGGAAATTCCCAACAACCGTACCGATTCCTTCATTTTTTCCTGAAATAACAATTCTTTAACCACTTCCAATATCAATTCCTTGGAAGCGATAAAAAGCGGTAGCGTTTTGCTGCGCGTTTGAAGCGTAAAATCGCGATATTTAATTTTCAGCGTAACGGTTTTTCCCGCCAGTTTTTTGCTCTTTAACCTGTTTTCGACTTCTGCTGCGATTTCCTCAAGCCGTTCCATCATAAAAATTTCAGAAGAAATATTTTCAGAAAAAGTATGCTCTGCTGCCAACGATTTCTGTGTTCGCGAAGGCTTTACTTTACTGGTGTGAATCCCACGAACCACCTTGTAATAAAAACCACCGCTCTTTCCGAAGTGTTCCTCTAAAAATTCAAGCGATTTACTTTTCAAATCCTTTCCCGTAAAAATGCCCACACGGTACATTTTCTCTTTTGTAACCTTCCCAACGCCATAAAATTTCTTTACATCCAACGTTTCCAAAAAAGGAACCACTTCCTCGGGACCAATAGTTTTCTGTCCGTTGGGTTTATTAATATCGCTGGCAATTTTTGCCACAAATTTATTCACCGAAATTCCTGCGGAAGCGTTCAACCCTGTCTTTTCTTTTATCTTTTTCCGAATCTCGGTCGCAATCAGCGTGGCGCTGGGATTGCCCTTTTTGTTTTCGGTAACGTCCAGATAAGCTTCGTCCAAAGACAGCGGTTCTACCAAATCGGTATATTCAAAAAATATTTTCCTGATTTGTTTCGAAACTTCTTTATAGCGGTCAAAATTGGTTCGTACAAAAATCAAGTCTGGACAAAGCTTTCGTGCTACCGTCCCACTCATCGCACTGCGTACACCAAATTTTCGGGCTTCATAACTTGCCGCGCTTACAACGCCACGTGCCGAACTTCCACCCACGGCAATCGCTTTTCCGCGAAGCTCGGGATTGTCCAACTGCTCCACGGAGGCATAAAATGCGTCCATGTCTATGTGTATTATTTTGCGGATGGGCATTTCGTCCTGCATCTTACAAATTTAATATCTTTAATGTCTGGTTGAGCGCAGTCGAAACCTATTTTTAATGGAAACATATTCAATGAAAAAAACAGCAATCGTTATAGGCGCCACAGGCTTAACGGGAAGTATCCTGCTCAAAAAACTTTTGAAAGACCCTGCTTATGAAAAGATAAAACTCTTTTCGCGCAGCACTGCTGATATAAATTCCCCGAAAATTGAGGAGCATTTGATAGATATGTTCCAACTTGAAAATCATTCTGAAGCATTTACGGCCAATGTGGTTTTCTGCTGTATTGGCACCACAAAATCCAAAACGCCCGATAAAGAAACATATAAAAAGATTGATTACGGCATTCCAGTTACTGCCGCAAAACTTGCAAAACAGAACGGAATTAAAACTTTCATTGCAATTTCAGCAATGGGCGCGGATGAAAACAGTAGTATTTTTTACAATAAAACAAAAGGCGAAATGCAACGCGATGTTTTAAATCAGCATATTGAAAATATATACATCCTGCAACCTTCACTCATTGTTGGCGATCGTGAAGAAAACCGTTTTGGTGAAAAAGTGGCAACTTTTTTTATGAAAACCTTCGGATTTTTGATTCCAAAGAAATACAAAATGATTAAAGCCGAAACCATTGCCGAGGCGATGCTGGCTTTGGCGAAAAAAGAATTTCCAAAACAACAAATCACTTCCGATGAAATTAAACAAATAGCCCAAAATGCAGGAAATAGAACGTAAATTTTTAGTCACTTCCGAAGCTTTTAAAAATGAGGCGCACAAACGCACGCGAATCGTTCAAGGGTTTTTGAACACCCATCCCGAACGCACCGTGCGCATCCGCATTCAGGGAAACGATGGATTTTTAACCATTAAAGGAAAATCCAACAAATCTGGCCTTACGAGATTTGAATGGGAAAAACAAATTTCACAGGCAGAGGCCGAGGAATTGCTCCACCTTTGCGAACCGGGAATTATCGAAAAAACACGTTATGAAATTTTCTTTGACGACCATACTTTTGAAGTGGATGATTTTATGGGCGAAAACGAAGGTTTAATTATTGCCGAAATAGAACTTAATTCAGAAACCGAGCCCTTTTCAAAACCCGAATGGCTGGGAAAGGAAGTTACTGGCGATGTGAAATATTACAATTCAAATTTGAGTAAAAACCCTTTTAAAAACTGGAGAAATGAAAGCTAAATTACTTGTTGCAATTTTAGGAATTACACTTTATGGTTGTGAAACCAAAGTTGAAAAAGAATATATAACCGAACCATGCCCAGAGGAAGTTAAAATTCCAATGGCGCAATTGAAAAAGGAACTAAACGAGAAGGGTTTTCAAACTTTCGATTACGTTGACGACAAATCTGGCGATACTATTTTGATGCAACAATATTTTATTGCATTCCTGAAAAGTGGTCCAACCCGTTCGCAAACCAAAGAAGAAGCAGATAGCCTTCAAAAGTTACATTTAGCGCATTTGGGCCGGATGTATGAAGAAGGTTTTGCAGATATTTCAGGCCCGTTTGGCGATGATGGCGATATTCGCGGCATCACCATTTACAACGTTCCCACCAAAAAAATGGCCGACAGTTTGGCCAATATGGACCCGATGGTAAAATCTGGCAGATTGATGATTGAAATCCACCCGTGGTGGGCGGCAAAGGGTTTTTCGTTACGCTAAAAGCTGCTTTATTTTTTGAATTGTTTCTTTATTAGAAGTTGCAACAATTCCTTCTTCAAAAAAAGCTTCGCTATGCATTGAAACATTTGGTTTTTGCTGAAGCACTTGCTTTTTTGTTGTTGCCGAAAAGTGAATGCTCTTGAAATTTGCTTCTTTAAATTTCAAGGCATTTTCCAGATTAATTCCACCGCCAGGCATAATTTCAATTTTATCTTTTGTAAGTTTTTGAAGCTCTTTTAAAAGTGAAATTCCTTCAATTGCAGTTGGGTTTTGGCCAGAAGAAAGCAACCTGTTTACTTTTAAATCAATCAATTTTTGAAGTTCTTCCAAAGGATTTACAACCCAATCAAAAGCGCGGTGAAAAGTGAATTCCATTCCATCGGAAGCTTCGATTAATTGCTGTGTTTTTTTTGTATCAATTTTGTTTTCCGAAGTTAAAAATCCGCTTACAATTCCTGCACAACCTAACTTTTTGCAAAATGCAATATCGCGAAGCATTACATCAACTTCTTCTTTAGAATAAGTAAAATTTCCACTTCGCGGACGGATTAAAACATGAGTTTGAATATTCAATTCTGAAACCACTTTTTCAATCAAACCGTGACTTGGCGTGAGTCCTCCCACGGAAAGTTCGGTGCAAAGTTCGATGCGGTCCGCTCCGGCAAGTTGCGCAGCTTGGGCACTTTCAAAGCTATTGGCGCAGATTTCTATAATCATTCTATAATAATTTCGTCAATAAATGTCCAGGCTTTGTTTCCAGCTCCTTGTTGGCCTTCGGGAATGATTCCATAATTTGGGATTATTAAAACAATCTTTGACCCATCGATCATTTTTCCTGCAAGGATTGGTATTATAGGAATATATCCTTCAATAATATTTTCATTATTATCATCGGGGGAAAAAGTTGGAATCGATATCGTATCTGTAGTTCCGTCAACAAAGGGTCTTATCATTTTTATAATCTTTGGTGCGTGAATCCATTGTCCCGGCGCATTATAAAAACGAGTGGTTACGGAATTGATGTCTGTTGGAGTCCCAAAATCAATTGTAATTTCCAAATTATCGCCCCAGAATCCCAACCATTCCTTATCGCCATAACGTTTATCACTTCCGGAAATTCCATTAATCAAAGCTTCTTTTCCACCACCGGCATAGGCCGGATTTGGTGGAACATTTAGTGAGATTTTTGCTGTAATTCCTTTGTGATATTTTATTTCTTCTGAAAAATCACTGCCAACTTTTTCACCATTTTTAAAAACATGGGCTTTAATTTTCGCGTTTTCTTCAATTAAAATCGGTTTTGAGTAAACTTCAGTTTTAGCATTGTTTATGGAATAATGAATCTCTTTTCCTTTTGTGGGAGTTGTCAATTCATAAAAAACCTTGCCTTCCTCTTTTAAAATATTGCCTTCAATTTCATATAAATGATTAGCATAATTTACTTCCAAAGCATCGAAACGTTCCATAAAATTTTCAACTCGAGAAAGAAAATCTGGATAATCATTTTCTAAATTTTGCGACGGACCGTTCCACGTTACCTCACTCAAAGCAAGGATTCTTGGGAAAACCATATATTCAACTTGATTCTCATTTTGAATATATTCCGTCCACAAATTTGCTTGTGCGCCGAGTATATATTTTGACTCTTCCGCATTTAATTCTTTAGGAATTGGATTGAAAGAATACACTTTTTTCAACGGAATAAATCCATCGATTGCTAACTTATGAAAAAACTATCGCCAACCGCCGCCCAAGGCTTCGTATAAATCTACAATGGCCTGAAGCCGGTTATTTTTTGTATTTATGAGATTTAAACTCGAATTAAGCGCATTTTCCTGCGCATTCAAAACTTCCAAATAGTTTGCAAATCCGTTGTCCAAAAGCTCTTCGGAATAGCCTGTTGCCAAATTATAAGCCTCAAATTCCTTTTGGTTTACCTCAATTTTTTCGATTGCAGCCTCATAATTATAAAGTGCATCCGAAACTTCTTTACTGGCAGTGATAACAGCCAATCTAAAATCTAAATAAGCCTGTTCCTGCTGTGCCTGCGAGACTTCATACTGAGTACGGATTTGACGTTTGTTGAAAATGGGCTGTGTCAACCCTCCAATAATAGTTGCAAATAGCGAATTGGCATTGAAAAGTTTATCAATCTCAATATTCTGAAAACCTCCCGTTGCCGAAAGCGTCAATGAGGGATAGAAACTTGCGCGCGCTGCATTTGTAAGTTCAAAAGCATTCATCAAACTGTATTCTGCGGCCATTACATCTGGTCTATTTCTGAGCAATTGCGCTGGAATTCCAGTATTTAACGGTATATCTATGTTTTGATTTTCCAAACTTCCGCGAGTAATTTCATGTGGAGCGCTTCCCAACAAAATAGACATGGTGTTTTCAAGCAAACGAGCTTGGTTTTTTAAATCGATTAAAATTCCTTTAGCGGCATAAAGTTGCGCTTCGGTTTGTTTTACGCCTACTTCTGTAACGTTTCCGGCCTCCTTTAAAGCTTGGGTCGTTTCCAAACCTTTTGAACGCGTTTCGATGGTTTCCTCGGTAACACGAATTTGTTCATCCAACGCCAACAATTGGTAATAAACCGAAGCAATATTGGCAAGCAACCTACTTTTTACGGCTTGGTGCGCCGCAACACTTTGAAGGTATGAAGCTTGAAAAGCCCTTTCATTACTGCGGATTTTCCCCCAAATATCAGCTTCCCAAGAAAGGTTGGCGCTCAATTCATATTGATCAAGTGATGAAAATTGACTTCCAAACTGACCTCCGGCAGAAAATTCCTGATGAGTATATTTTGCATTTCCATTCAAGGAAGGAAAATATCCTGCCTTACCCTGTTTTACATACGCTTCGGCTATACGTATTTGCTGAAGCGCCACCCGGATGTCCATATTGTTTTTCAGGCCTTCTTCAATGTAACCTTGCAACAAAGGATCCGTGAACAATTCCTTCCACGAAAGGGTCGCGATGCTTAATGTATCCTGCGGAAGATTTTCAGTTCTGTAATTTGCTTCATTTACCACTTGGGGCCGTTCATAATCTTTCGCGGCAAAGCAAGAAACCAGCAGAAACGGCAAACTTGCCAATATCAAAATTTTATATATGCTATTATTTTTCATGAGAAGTGTTTTCTTCAATAGTTTCTAATTTTTCAGTCGGTGCGCCCGTAATTTTTTCCTGTAACCACTGGAAAAGGATGAACAAAATTGGAATTACAAAAACCCCTAAAATTGTTCCTATCAATAAACCACCAACGGCTCCGGTACCAATGGAACGGTTACCTGCGGCACCAACCCCGTTTGAAAGTACCAACGGCATCAATCCAAATATAAAGGCGAAGGAAGTCATCAAAATGGGTCGCAATCGCGCTTCGGCACCGTCAATGGCAGCATCCAAAATAGATTCGCCGTGTTTTCTTCGCTGAAGCGCAAATTCAACAATAAGAATTGCATTTTTCGCGAGCAACCCTATAAGCATTATGAGCGCAATCTGAAAGTAGATATTGTTTTGCAATCCCATAAACTGTGTTGAAATATAGGCTCCAAAAACCCCAACTGGCAATGAAAACAGAACTGAAAAGGGCAATAAATAGCTTTCATATTGAGCTGCGAGCAAAAAGTAAACGAATACCAATGACAAAATGAAAATCATCGTTGTTTGGTTGCCTGCGCTTTTTTCTTCCAAGGTTAAACCTGAGTAAGCGATATCAAAATTGCTGGGCAAAGTTTGGCTAACGTCTTCAACAGCGGCAATAACATCACCCGAGCTATAACCCGGCGCCGGCGCAGCAGTAACTTTTGTGGAATTGAACAAATTGAAACGTGTAACCGATTGTGGCCCATAAACCCGTTTCAGCGTAACGAATTGGGTAATTGGCGTCATTTCACCACTGGCAGTACGTACATAAATATTGTTCAAATCGCTTTCACTTGCCCTGTCTTCCGGCAATGCTTGAACATACACGCGATATTGTTTTCCGAAGCGGGAAAAATCTGCTGCGAAAATACTTCCTATATAACCTTGTAAAGTGTTGAAAATGGTTTGCACCGAAACCCCAACTTCTTTTGCCAATGGCACGTTCAGTATCATTTCATATTGCGGATAACGCGTGTTGAAAGAGGATTGTGCATATTGAATTTCAGGCCGTTGGCTCAATTTTGCAATAAACTCCTGATTGGTTTGGTCCAAATCTGTAAAGCTTCCACCGGAGCGATCCAAAAGATTCACTTCGGCTCCAGCGGAGTTTCCAAAACCGGGAATACTTGGTGGCGAGAAAAATATAATTTGCGCCTCTGGAATTTGCGCAGCAATTCCGAAAAGTTGGCCAGTTATTGCCTGCACCGAAAGCGATTCGTCTTCTCTGTCTTTCCAATCGTCAAGCCTAATAAAGCCAAGTCCGTAATTGCTTCCCGCACCGCTGATCAAACTTCGACCGTCAATAACCGACGCACCTTGTACGCCAGGAAGGTCTTTTATTTTATTGTATAGTTTTAGGTTTACCTCACGCGTACGATCAATTGAAGAACCCGCGGGAAGTTCTACGTTCATAAAGATAATTCCACGATCTTCATCGGGCACAAAGCCTGTTTTCAAAGTTGCAGATGACCACCAAATTCCCAAAACTGCCAAAAGCAAAATAACTCCAGTAATCCATTTATGCCTGTATAGGAAATGGACAGATCTTCCATAACGGTTTACAGTAGCTTTAAAACCTCTGTTGAAACCGTTAAAGAATTTCTGAATAAAACCTGGTTTATTGCTGTTTTGTTTTTCATCGTGACCTTTTAAGAAAAGTGCACTCAGCGCGGGTGTTAAAGTCAAAGCGTTTATTGCAGAAATAATAATTGCAACAATAAGCGTTACTCCAAACTGCTCATAAAATACTCCCGTAGGGCCTTTTATAAAAGTTACGGGGATAAACACTGCAGACATCACCAAGGTAATGGAAACAATAGCTCCGGAAATTTCGTGCATGGCTTTAAGCGATGCCTTTTTCGGGCTTTTCTCTCCTTCGTCAATCTTTGAATGGACTGCCTCGACGACTACAATAGCGTCATCTACCACAATACCAATTGCCAATACCAAAGCGAAAAGCGTCAGAAGGTTGATGGAATATCCAAATAAATTTAGGAAGAAAAATGTTCCAATAATCGAAACTGGTACCGCAATTGCCGGTATTAAAGTGGAACGAAAATCCTGCAAGAATATAAATACCACAAGAAAAACTAGCAGGAACGCTTCTACCAAAGTCATTACCACCTTTTCAATTGAGGCATTCAAAAAGTTGTTAGTATCATACGGAATATAATACGTGATGCCTTCGGGAAGATTGGCTTCCACTTGAGCCAATTCTACTTTTATAGCATCAATAATTTCCTGTGCATTTGAACCTTTCGTTTGAAAAATACCCATATTTACCGCAGGATTTCCATTGGTAACAGATCCACCTGCATAAGATTGTGCGCCAAGTTCTATTTGTGCAACATCGCTCAATCTCAAAAATTCGCCATTGCCCAAAGCTTTAATCACAATGTCGCTGTATTGCTGCTCAGTTTTGTAACGTCCCGGATATTTAATGGTATATGAAAAGGCTTCGCCATTATTTTCACCCAAAGAACCTGCCGCGGCTTCCAAACTCTGTTCTTTTAAAGCTGCAACAACATCGGAAGGCATCAAACTATAGGCTGCAAGTTTTTGAGGATTTAGCCAAATGCGCATGGAGTAATCTTTTCCTCCGAATACACTCACGTCTCCCACACCATTTACCCTTTGTAATTCGGGAATTACGTTTATCTTTAAATAATTCTGAAGAAACGTATCGTCATAATCTTTGTTGGTGCTGTAAAAGGAAAGAAACATCAACGCACTTGTTTGTTGTTTTGAAGTTGTAACCCCAGTTTGAATTACAGCTTGAGGCAACAATGAATTAGCCCGTGCCACACGGTTTTGAACGTTTACAGCGGCAATGTCCGGATCTACATCCTGATCAAAAAACACGCTGATGGAAGCGGTTCCGTTGTTGGTCGCAGTGGAAGTTAAATAGGTCATTCCTTCCACACCATTTATCTGCTCTTCCAACGGAATAATAACGCTTTCAAGAATGGTTTCGGCGTTCGCTCCTGGATAGGTTGCATTCACCTGAATGGTCGGCGGGGCAATATCAGGGTATTGGGTAATGGGCAGATTGGAAAGCCCTAAAATTCCCAAAATCACAATAATTATCGAGATAACCGTAGAGAGTACGGGTCTGTCTATAAATGTTTTTAACATGATTGGTTTTTCTTAAACGGTTATCTGAAAACTTTTTCAATAGGTTTGGCAATGCTGTCAAAAGGCATTTCCTGTGGATTTATTTTGGAATTTCCACGTAGTTTGTTTGCACCTTTTGCAACAATTTTATCACCTTTCTGCAAGCCGGAAGCTACCACGTAAAGGTTTCCAACTTCTGCCGTTGTCTCAATTTTGGTTGAAGTGGCCATACCATCTTCACCAACTTTATACACATAAATACTGCCTTGTTGCTCATAGGTAGCTTCTTGCGGAACAACTACAGCATCGGTATAAACTTTTGGAATTTTAATTTTTCCGCTGTTGCCGTTTGTTAAAATTCTTGAAGGATTATCAAAAACAGCCCTGAAAGAAATAGAACCCGTATTCGCATTTACTTGTGAGTTAATGGTTTCAATGGTTCCTTCTTCTTCGTAAAGGCTTCCGTTTGCCAATAACAATTGCACTTTAGGAAGTTTTTTTATTTTTTCTTCAATATCTTTTCCTTCTGCATTTTGAATAAAATCCAAATATTCCTTTTCATTCATTGAGAAATATGCATACACTTTGCTGATGTCTGAAACAGTCGTCATAGGGACTTGTGAGGATGGACTCACCAACGCACCTTTCCGAAGATTGATGGAACCAACATAGCCATCAACTGGGCTTTTTATGTTTCCGTAATCTATGTTTGCCGCAATGCTGTTATAGCCACTTTTTGCTTGTTGGAGTTTTGCTTTGGCAGTTTCAAGTTGCACATTGCTGATAATATTTTTTTCAACCAAAGGCTTCAGTTTATCAACCTCAACCTGTGCAGCATTCACGTTAGCGCGAGCGGCAGCGGCGTCTTGGCTCAAAGTTTGGGTCTCCAGTCTAAATAACGTTTGTCCTTTTCTTACTTTTTGACCCTCATCAACCAAAACATCCGTAATATATCCTGAAATTTTTGCATTTACCTGACTGTTCACAATCCCTTCAATACTTGCAGGATAGGTTGTAAATGCTGTAACAGTTTTCGTTGGAATTGATACAACCGGTAAAGTTGGGGCTTGTTGTGCCATTTGGGCCTGTTGTGCACTTTTGTCATCGCCACAAGAAGAAAACAATAGCAGAATGCCTAAAGCTATGGGAAGTGAATGAATAAAATTTTTCTTTTTCATTGTTGATCTAATTAGTCGTTTTTATGTTTTTCGGTAAGCTTTTTTTGAATTTTTTCCATGGAAGCACTTGCTTGTGCAAGGAATTCCAAATAATCTTTATGAAATTCCAAGTCGAAGATTTCTGAACAATCCTCAGGAAGTTCTGCATTTATTTCCTTTTTATATTCCATTATTTCAAGATGCAGATCGCGTTCGTTTTTCCAGTTTTTAAGCATTTCATTCATGGCATTTATCATCACATCTGGAACAAGTGTGAAATACTTTTTTCTATCGCCACATTTTGTGTGATAGGTAATTCGGTTTGCGGCCTGCAAAGTGGTTAAATGTGTTGAAATTGTACTTTTACTGGCGCTGAGTTCACATACCAAAGATTCAAAAGTGCTTCCTTTTTTTCCACTTAAAATCAAGGTTGCAAGAATTCGCGCTGCCAAAGGAGCAAGTTGATCCTTGCTCTCAATGTGAACTCCCAATTTCTCAATTAAGCTTTCTTTTTTAGTCAAAATATACTTATGATTTAAAATGAAGATGCAAAAGTACGCTTGGTTCGTAATATTCCGAACCAATCAGTATTAATGTTTTGTTAAATAATTTTTAAGGGTTTTCTGAAGCGGATTTTATTTCAATCTGCTCACGAAGTTCATTGCCGTCCTGATCTACCGTGGTCAATAAATATGCTCCCGGTTTTGGCGAAATGGCCAGTTCGTGAAAGGTCTCGGTCTTGCCGATATATTTTGAATCCAAGTACCAAAAAACAGTAGTTTCCGGTGAACGATGTGCCAGCTTAAAAATTACTTCGTTTACATTTTCATCAAAATTCTTCGGAAGAAGAACGGTTTCATTTTTCTTCGGGTATATAAATGCCATCAACTTTTCGCCTTCTTTCAAGCAATTGGACGCAAAGGGCGGCAGGATTTTATATTCCGGATGAAGCTGTGCGTAATAATATTCCATAACCGGCGGCAGCACGAACCAATTTTTTTGAATCATTTCCGAAAGCGGATAACAGGAAGAATTTACCCGATAGTTTTGTGAAGCATCTAGAAATACAGTTTGGTGGTAAGGACAAGCTTCGGTTCTCATTCCGTTTTTTGAAATCCATTCTTGTTTTGTTTCCTCGCAAAAAAGTCCGGCGAGATGGCCGCTTTTCGAGCAGATTTCAACTTCAACCAATTCATCATACGGAATTTTAAACCAACCGCTTTTCGGCAAAACATTTAAAACATCAAACAGAACCGGCGCTGCAGCTTGAATTCCCGTTAAACCCGGACGCCCTTCCCCATCGGCATTCCCCACCCAAACCCCGATTGCATATTTAGGAGTAACCCCAACTGCCCAAGCATCCTTAAATCCGTAACTCGTTCCTGTTTTCCAAGCCAAAGGTTGACTACTGGTGAAAAATTCCCAGTTTTCTTCCCCGTTTGGACGGTTCACTTTTTCCATTGCTTCGAAGGCTTCATAAATTGCTCCGGCATTCCAAACAGAAGGTTTTTGTTGTGTTTTCCCCAAGTTAATTTCCTCGTGATTTTTCACATAAACAGGTTCTACAAATTCATTTTTTCGGTATTCGCTGGAAGAATTATTGAAAAAATTCAAGGTTGAACCCATTCCGGCATAGGCTTTTGTGATATCCCACAAACTGCTTTCCGCGCCACCCAGAATCAATGAGAGACCATAATAATCAGCAGGTTTATCAATTGCTTTTTGATTTGTTTTCCTCAGAATATTATAAAATCTTTGAAACCCAAAATCCCGCAACATCCGCACCGCAGGAATATTCAGCGAACGCGAAAGTGCCACACTTGCCGGGACCGCACCGTTGAATTTTTTGTCGAAATTTTCAGGTGTGTAGCCATTTACAGTTGTGGGAATATCTGCCACCAAACTATTCGGAAGAATTTCTCCAGCGTCCAACATTGAAGTAAAAAGAAACGGTTTCAAAATACTGCCTGTGCTACGCGGTCTTTCGATAATATCCACAAAGTTGTTGTGCTCACGTGTTGTCGGGGAATTGCCCACATAAGCCAAAACTTCCCGCGTATTAACATCCATAACCAAAACGGCGAGATTGTGGATTTGGTTTTGTGCCAGCATATAATGTTGCTCTTTCACAATATTGTTCACTTTCTGTTGAAGCGAAAAATCAATCGTGGTTTCAATGCGTTTTCCGTGATGTTCCTTTCTTATTTTTTCAGTTAAATGAGGTGCAAATTCTGGCAATGGCAAAGGTTTTCCCGGCAATTTTTCATCCAAAGCCAATTGATAGGTTGTTTCATCAATCACTTCATTTTGAAAAAGTTTCAGCAATAGTGCATCTCTTTTTTGTTTTAAAATTTCTTCATTCTTTCCGGGGAAAATAAGGGCGGGAGCATTGGGAAGCACGGCCAAAGCTGCCGATTGTCCCCAACTCAAGTCACTTGCCGGAATTCCAAAATAGCGCCACGAAGCGGTTTCCAATCCAACCACATTTCCTCCGAAAGGAGCGTAGGAAGCATATAAATTCAGAATAGATTTCTTTTTATAACCCGCTTCCAAACGCGTGGCTTGAAAAATTTCGACTAGTTTTTCGAAATAAGTTCGGCCTTTATTTTGTCGGGAAAGACGGATTACTTGTTGCGTAATCGTACTTCCTCCGCGACGGGAATCGCTGGTAAGATTGTTCCAAAGTGCTTTTGAAATGGAAACGGGATTAAAGCCGGGATGCCAATAAAAATGCTCGTCCTCAAAATAAAGTATGCATTTTTCAAACCGTTCCGGGACGGAATCCATTTTTGGAAATCGCCATTGTCCGTCATCCGCAATCCGCGCGCCGAGCATTTCTCCACTGCTACTTTCCGCAACTGTTGCGGTTGGAACGTTGAATAATGGTGAAGGAAGACAGAACAGCCAAAGCAAAAATAAAAGGCCCATCCCAACCTTCCCAAAGGGAAGGAGTTTTTTTATAAATTTTTTAAAGAGTTTCAATTTTTATTTTTTCTCTAAAGTAAATCTTCCCTCCTTGAAGGAACAGGAGGGAGGCCTTTTACTGCTCAATCGTTACCCACATCCCTTTATTTCTAGCATAGTAATTATTATCATACATAGCCTCAACCTGCGATCCGGGCAAATAATAAGTTCCCAAATAGGACGCATTCAATTTTACGCTAAAAGTTCTGGTTTCTCCTGCTTTTAAATCGAAGAAGAAATTCACCCGATCATCGCGAATGTCTGTATAACGCGCATTTCCAGTTGCACCACCGCCCAATTCAGAAAAACTTGTGTTTACGATTTCCCAGCCACTTGGGAAGATTTTTGCCAACGCCACGTTGTTTATCCAATTGTTGGAAGTATTTGTAATAGCAACTTTTGCAATGATTTCGGTTCCCTGTCGCAATTTTGTAACGTCTATCGGTTTTCCATCGCCACCCAAATATTCGGATTTTATGGAGAGATTGCGCTTTTCGGCAAGCTCATTTCCTAAAGATAATTTTCCGCGTTGCGAAAGCGTCACGTAAACCAAATTCCCCTTTTTGTTGGTCACCGAAACTGAATTGCTTCCCATTACAAAAGAAAGATCACGCTGCGAAATGGCTCTATCGGTTTTTACCTCAACCGATTTTCCGCCATTTGTAAACGTAAGTTCCATCGCTTTTCCACCGTTTTTGGCAACCATTTTCGCCATTGCCATCAATGCATACGAAGTTTCCTGAGTGCTGTACCAATTTCCGGAAGACAAATCCTTCGCTACTGAAATTGCCAAATCACGTTGTTTCGAATCTCCCAAAAGCACCAACGTTTCCAAAGCCATCGCCCTATTTCTGAAAGGCGAGCCGTACGTATAATAATCGTATTTCTGCGGAACGAAATTGATATTGGCCGTTTGTGCAATCTGCTGTGCAACTTCCTTTTTGCCAGCCAAAGCGTATGCCGCGGCCAATCGCCATTTTGCATCGTTGCTCAATTCTTTGCTTTCGCGAAGGCGGTTCATTGCCGCAAGTTCTGGTTTTCCCGCCAACGCCAAGGTATAAAGTCTGTAAGCCTGCGTCAAACTTGAATTATAAACCTTATAACTGTTTCGCCATTGGCGCGCCGTGTTTTGCTGGTATAGCAACCAATTGCTCATAAAACTGATGGGCAACGCATATCCTTTTTGTTTCGCTTCCAGCATAAAATGCCCAGCATAATTGGTTGCCCATTCGTCGGCTTCGCGCTCTCCGGGCCAATATGCAAGTCCGCCGTTTGCAGTTTGAAATCTTCCCAAACGCTCAATTGCCGCTTTTACATTTTTTTCAATTTTCTGTTTTTTATCAAAAGTAATGTCGAAAACATCCGCCAAATACAACTGCGGAAACGCTGAAGAAGTAGTCTGTTCAATGCATCCATAAGGATAATGGATTAAATATTCCATTCGTTTTCCGAAATCCATCGGCGGCAAAGTGGAAAATTCAAGCATCGCGGCATTGCTTCCCAGAACGCCAAAAGTTTCGAAATTTATGGTTTGCGAAGCATTTCCATCCACAGTGTAATTTGTGGATTTCTGAGAAATCGGATTCGGATTTTCCACGTCTATTTCCACTTTATAGTTCGCTTTTTCCCCATTGCCGGAAGCGGTTACTTCAATGGTTTGAAATTCCTTCGTCGGCAATACTTCAAATTCAAAATTCACAATCTGTTCGCCCGGTCCGTTGAAAGTAACCGTTTTGGAAGCACCGTTTTTCGGTTTCAGCGCATCGCCTGTTTTTACCGTAATCGTGGCGGTTTTCACTTTGTTTTCCATCGCGAAAACAGTAACTGGAAGTGTAACGGTTTCGCCCGGCGATAATTTCCGCGGAAGTGAGGCCAGCACCATTAAAGGTGTTCGGACGGGCGTTGTTTTTTCGACACTGCCGTATGCACTTTTGGTTTTATCGCCCGCAATTACCATCGTGCGAACGGAGCCGATGTAATTTGGCATCATAATATTATGACTTGCGGTTTTTCCGGCGGAGAGTTCGAATGGTCCCAGATATTTCACAACTGGTTTAAATCTGTCGGCTTTTCGGTTTTTTGCACCCAAAGCCGCATCGCCACCACCGATTGCGTAAATATTATCGACACTGCCGGAATATGCGCCAATCACGTAATCGAACATATCAAAAGTTTTCACTCCAAGTGCTTCTCGGCTGTAAAAAGCTTCGTGAATATCGGGCGTTGCAAAACGTGTTAAATCCAACAAACCTTCGTCAACAACCGCGATTGTGTAAGTCATTGGTTTTCCTTTTTCCTCGGAAACTTTTACGGTGAATTGCTTTTCTGGTTTTAAAACCTCCGGCATCGTGATTTTGGGGTGAAGCACCGTTGAAGGATCCTCAACCGAAAGCGGAATAACGCCGTAAAGCCGTATAGGCAAATCGTTTTTCGTTTGGCTATGTGGTTGCAGCAGCGAAATATTCACATAAATATTCGGCGCCATTTCCTTTGTGATTTTTATTGCGGCTTTGGTTTCGCCTTTTTTGGTTTCAATCCAATGCGTTGCCAAAACCTCTGTGCCGTTTTCAACGCTAATCAGCGCATGGCCGTCACTTCCCGAAGGAAAAGTTATAAACGCTTCTTCACCAACATTATATTTTTCTTTGTCTGCGGAAAAAAGTAACATGCGCGCACTTTCAGCATCGCCGTCACTTGGGCGCTGCCACCAATTTCTGTAGAAATATGTGATTCGTCCCGTTGCGTGACCGGATTGTTTATCGATGACGCGAATTAAATATCTGCCGCCTTCCTCTTCGGGAATATTTACGGTGAATTTTCCCTTTCCGCTGCCATCGGTTTTTACAGTGAAATCTTTTACGGGACGGTGCACGGTTGAATTTTCATAGGTTGAAAGATTGTCCGAACCACGATTCCACCACCAACGCCATTCAATCTGGAAAACTTTTACTTCCAATTCGCGATTGGCTGCAGCTTTGCCCTGCGCATCCACGGAAACTACGTCAAAAGTTGTGTTTTCATCCGTAAAATAGGAACCGTAACGCCCAGCTTCGGGAGATTTTAAACCGACAAAATGTGAGAACGGCGACAAATCCTTCGAAAAAATATCCATTGAGAAATCGCCGCCGCCTTCATATACTTTCGTTAAAAATGTGGCTTTCAACATTCCGGGCGCGTTTTTACCAACCTCCAGATTTTGGCTGAAAGAAGTGCTGCCTTCCGAAGAAAGTTGTGCATCCAAAACTGGGATTTCAACTTCGGAAAAAGTTCGGATTGGATCTATAAAATTATACTTTGGAAATTTCGGAAAAGCAGAATTGCTCGCGCGAAGTGTCGCAGTCATATCAATCTTCAAGTTACGCGCAGGCGAGCCGTGAAGCCACATTGCACTTGCCGTTCCTTTTACGGGTTTTGTGGCGTCGAGAATTTCATCTTCAAAATCGAGCTTGATTTTTAGACGGTTTGGTTTAATTGTCGCCACCTTCAAAGTATGTGAAAATTGTGCGCCACCAACGGTTACGGTTGCGTTCCAATTTCCGGTTGGCGCCGAAGCGTCCGTGGCGATTGGGAAATAATAGAAGCCCTGGCCCCCTCTGTCTGCGGCATCTCCCCCGAAGTCCCCCCTAACCCCCCCGAGGGGGGAACCGTTACCGTTCAAAACTGTTCTTTGCACGAGTTTTCCGCGGGCGTCTGTTACCGAAAGGGTTACGGGATGGTTTTTTGGGAGTGGATTGGCGTTGTCGTTGAGCACGAATGTCAAGTGAATGCTGTCGCCGGGACGGTAAACGCCACGCTCTGTATAAGTATAACCTTTCAATCCTTTTTGAAGTTCTTTCCCTGAAATGTCGAAATTACTCATTGAAAGGGCATTTCCGTCTTCCAACTTTACGTAGGCGAAATTATTTCCTTTTTGAGCGACGGCGAAAGCTGCATTTTTTGAACCGTCGTAAAGTGTCATTCCATCGCTTTCCGTAGTTACAGTTTCAATTAATTGCTGCTGATAGTTGAAAAGCTTCACTTTTACGCCTCCTTCTGGTTTTGCGGAAATTAGGTTTGTAGCAATAAAATGGTACGAACGGTTGTTGCCTTTTTTTACAATCAAGCCCAAATCTGAGCCCAGAATATTTGCGGTAACTACACGATCTTCATTGTAATATGCGGGATGGCAAGGATTGTCCTGCTGCTGCCAATTGTATGTGTAATTTCTCCAACGGTAAATTTCATTATCCCAATAGCGCTCTTCGCGAAGTTCTTCGTCTTCGGAGGAATCATTTGCGAAATAAGGATCTTCTTCGTAATAATCGTCATAATATTCATCGCCCTCATCATCGGTTTCCTCTGTTACTTCAGAAGAAGTTTCGGCACAATCATAGGTTATATAATCTTTTTTGAAGCTGAGCTCCAGCTGATAAATTGCGCCGGGATCTGCTTTAAAATATTCCGAAAGATTAATGGCGTAGGCTTTCCAACTGCCGTTATCGCCCAAGTCGGTATTTTTAAGGGTGATGGTTTTTTTGGCAATTCTTCTTCCAACTCTTTTAATATCATATGTATTGTTGTCATTCAAATTATAATTTTGAAGAAATTGCAGCACGTTGTTTTCATAAATTTTAATGACGCGCACATCAACTTTTGAAAGATTTACAGCTTCAAAATAAACTGGTGTTGAAGCAGAATTTGGAAGAATCACACCTTTGGAAATCATCCGGACGGCTGGTTTCAGTTGCTCAAAGGAAACCAATTCTGAAAATTCCTTTTTCAGACCGATGCCTTCCGAATTTTTGATTCCCGTGAAAACCGTAACCTTTACGTGGCCCACCACGCGGTTTGGCGGATATACGTTGAGCACATTTCCGTTGACTTCGTATCGTAAATCCTGCGTATTTTCAATAGTAACCAAACCAGCGAAATCCTGATTTTCCAACAACGGATCGGAAAAGTTGATGCTCAACAATGCAGCGGGTGCCACGGTGCTGCTAATATCAACAATCGTGAAATTGTTCTGTCCGGGAATTGTAAAGGTATTTTCACCTTTGTTTTCGGCATCGATCGGTTTTCCGTCCCATTTTATGAGAATTTCGGAATCGTCAATTTTCCTTGAAATACTGTCGATGGTAAAGCTGAAATAGCGCGCCTCTTTTTCTTCTGACGGCCATTTCAGTTTTAACTTTTTGCCTTCCTGCGACGCAGAAACCAATTTCTTCGCCTTTTCCAAAGAAATAACATCCGACGCCTCAACGGATGCCTCAACATATTGCCATTGCTTGCTATAGCTTTGCAGTTTTCCAATATCTATTTTAAAATTGGGCGTAATGGTGTGAAAGCTGAAAGTGTAGGTTTTGAATTCTTTGGAAATATCTTCGTAAAATTTATCCAGTTTTACCGTTACAGTATATTCTGTGTCGAGTTTTAAATATTCCAAAGGTTGGAAAATCAACGTTTTGCCGTTTTCAACAACCAATTTACCTTTCGTAGCGGGAGAAATTTTTAAATATTCATCGGCAGCAAGTTCCTGTGTCATTTCAAATTGTTCCAACGGTTTTGCAAGTTCAACACGAATATCCGTGGTGATGGATTGGTTTCCGTAGGTGTTATACGAAATGTATTCCTTGAACTTAAAAAGATTGTCGGTTTCGGAATGCTTCTCTTTGTCTTTGCAGGAAAAAACGAAAAGCAATAAAAGGACAGTTAGGAACTTGAGAAGATTTTTCATACTCGATGGTTAAAGGCATTTAAAAATAAGGCAAAATGATTGGGCAGCAAAGCAAAAACCAATTCGTTTTGTTTGAAATAATTACTTAAATACATTTTATGGGTGGGGAGGTTAAAGTTCTAACGTTCAACTATTTTATAATCGTATTTTAAAATTTAACATTTGGGAGATAATTAACAGGCTATCAAAATTTTATCTTCAATCAACTATTAAATTCATATTCTCTTTCCACCTTACAAATCCTCACTTTATAATAGGAATACCATTGTTCACGTCCTTTTTTCTGTGCAACCAAATGATATAGATTCGCTTTCCAGTTTTTGATACTTTCAAGGCTTTGCCAATAGCTTACGGTAATGCCAATTTCATTTCGTGCGCTTTCAATCCCTAAAAAACCTGGTTGTTGTTTTGACAAATTTTCCATTAAATCTGCCATTTCAGCATAGCCTTCAATATTTTCGGTTTGCACTGAAGTGAAGATTACAGCGTAATACGGTTCCATTTATTCTTCTTTATAGATTTTAATAATTAATTCGCCTTCAGAATTCATTGTGGCGCGATACATTCCTGCAGTGTTGAATTCCATAGCTACATTTCCATCCTTATCAATTGCAACAATACCGCCGTCGCCGCCCAATGCCGGAACTTTTTTCTGGATAACTTCTGATGCAGCTTCCTGCAAAGTCATTCCTTTATATTCCATCAACGCAGAAATATCATAGGCAACAACGGATCGAATAAAATACTCGCCCCAACCGGTTGAAGAAACGGCACAAGTTTTATTGTTGGCATATGTTCCCGCACCAATAATCGGCGCATCGCCAATTCGGTTCCAGCGTTTGTTTGTCATTCCTCCCGTTGAGGTTCCGGCCGCAAGATTGCCGTGTTTGTCCAGTGCGACACAGCCCACTGTTCCAAATTTTGAGTTTTTAATAAATGGATCTTCAAAAGAAATCTTCTTTTCATTTTTACTCTTTTCTTTTTCTAAAACCTTTTGCAAAGACTCATATCTTTTTTGGGTATAGAAATAGGAAGTGTCCATCATTTTATAACCCAAATTTTGGGCAAATTCTTCCGCGCCAGCACCATAAAGCATTACGTGTTCACTTTTTTGCATTACATCCCGGGCTAAATTTACTGGGTTTTTGATGTGTTTTATTCCGGCAACAGCGCCAGCATTCAAAGTGGCACCATCCATTATGGACGCGTCAAGTTCATTTGAACCTTCGTGTGTAAATACCGAACCCTTTCCCGCATTGAAAAGTGGCGAATCCTCCATAACATTAATAGTATGTGTAACTGCTTCCAAAGAAGTGCCGCCATTTTTTAAAATTTCATGCCCTGCGGAAATAGCTTCTTTAAGTTTTGCTTTATAGGCCGCTTCCAAAGAATCACTCATATTTTCTTTGAGAATTGTTCCAGCTCCTCCGTGAATGACAATTCCGAAAATTTCTTCTTTTTTTATTGAATTTTCTGAAGCATTTAAGGTTTCGTTAGAAGATTTTTCTTCGTTTTTACACCCGAATAGAAGAAAAATAGCAAAAAAATATGTTAAAATTTTAACCATACTATTAGTTTTAAATATACGACCAATATACGTGAAATATATAACGTTTACTGTGCCTAAGCATCATTTTAAATTTTTAACGACAATGAAAAAATTGTTCTTTATCCGATAAAGTGCAACATTTTTTCGATTAAAAGCATTTTCGTGTCAATTTTTTTATATATTTGAATCGACATCAAGCCCCAAATCTGGTGTCCCCCAAATTATGAACCTACTAAAGAGCAACCTACTTGCAATGGCATTGCTATGCCTAGTCATCACCTCGTGTTCAAAAGAGGATTCCGTTGAAGTTGAAGCCGCTAAATATGATATTGATTTAGCTTTGGCTCAAAGAAACGACAGCCAAATGTCTTCTGAAATCCTAAGCCTAGTAAATGACCACCGTGCGTCAATAGGACTTCCCGCGCTTAAGATAGATACCCAATATGCCTCAGCTTTCGCCGTGGACCATACTGAATATATGATTGAAAAAGAACAGATAAACCACGACAATTTCGGGTATCGCTCTGAAGGAATTAAGTATCACGACAACGCTGAAGTGGTTGGTGAAAACGTTGCGTATGGCTATGACACTGCAGAAGCCGTTGTAAATGCCTGGTTAAACAGCCCGGGGCATAAAGCAATCATTGAAGGCAATTATACACACACCGGTTTTGGAGTAATGAAATGCGCCAAAGGCCGTAGCTACTTTACTCAACTTTTTTATAGAAAGTAACCTCACATCCCTTTTTCTATTAGACCATTTTGCCGTATTTTTACGTAACAGTTAAAAATACGGCAATGGCTATTAAAAAACCTTTCAATTTAAATAAGTGGGTAGAAGAAAACCGCGACCTTCTAAAACCACCAGTTGGCAATAAAAATCTATACGTTGAATCTGACGACTATATTGTAATGATTGTCGCTGGTCCCAACGCTCGAAAGGATTATCACTACAACGAAACTGAAGAACTTTTCTATCAACTTGAGGGAAATATTCAAGTTGCAATTCAAGAAAATGGGGAGAAAAAAGTGATGGAACTTGGACCCGGCGATATGTATCTTCATCCTGGAAAAGTGCCGCACTCGCCTGGCCGAAGCACTGGTTCAATAGGTTTGGTTATTGAAAGAAAACGCACCGATCTTGATGGAAAGGACGGACTTCTTTGGTTTTGCGACAATTGTAACAATAAATTATATGAAGTTTACTTCCCGTTAAGCGATATTGAAACCGATTTTCTGAAACATTTCAAACATTTCTACGGAAGCAAAGAACTACGAACTTGTGATAAATGCGGAACCGTTATGGAAGCCGACCCTCGTTTCACACAAGATTAATAGCGTATTCCCCAAACTGATACCGTTTCGTTTTACTTTCTTCAGCGCATTGTGTACCTTTGCACTTCATAAATTTCAGAATAAAAAATCATAAATATATGCAAGCAACAACCACTTCCTTCGGTATCGAAGAAGCATTGGAACAATTAGGAATTAAAGACGTAAACCAAGGAACTTCCACTGGAAATGAATGGTTTTCAAACGGCGAGGAAATTTCTTCTTTCTCTCCTGTTGATGGTCAACTCATTGCAAAAGTGAGTACCACTTCCAAAGAAGATTACGAAAAGGTAATGCAAAGCGCTACTTCAGCATTTAAAGATTGGAGATTGAAACCAGCTCCATTACGTGGTGAAATAGTACGCCAATTTGGTGATGAATTGCGCAGATTAAAAGAACCACTTGGAAAATTGGTTTCCTATGAAATGGGAAAAAGCTACCAAGAAGGTCTCGGCGAAGTACAGGAAATGATTGATATATGCGATTTTGCAGTGGGTCTTTCCCGCCAGCTTCACGGTTTGACGATGCACAGCGAACGCCCGGGACATAGAATGTACGAGCAGTATCATCCACTTGGCGTTGTCGGAATTATTTCAGCCTTTAATTTTCCTGTAGCGGTTTGGGCGTGGAATACAGCGCTAGCCTGGATTTGCGGCGATGTGTGTGTTTGGAAACCTTCGGAAAAAACACCGCTTTGTGGAATAGCATGCCAAAAAATTGCAGCAAAAGTTTTTGCTGATAATAATTTGCCGGAAGGGATTTCTTGCCTAATCAATGGCGATTATAAAGTTGGTGAAATGATGACTAATGACAAGCGTGTGCCTCTGGTTTCAGCGACTGGCTCCATTAGAATGGGGAAAATTGTTGCCCAAGCCGTTGCAGGACGCTTAGGAAAATCATTGCTGGAACTTGGTGGAAACAATGCAATCATTGTTACGCCAGATGCAGATATAAAAATGACCGTTATAGGCGCCGTATTTGGCGCTGTGGGAACTGCTGGACAACGATGCACCTCAACACGAAGACTGATAATTCACGAAAGTATGTATGACAAAGTGAAAGACGCCGTGGTTGATGCCTACAAACAACTTCGCATCGGGAATCCTTTGGATGAAAAAAACCACGTTGGGCCATTAATCGATAAGGATGCCGTGAAAATGTACAATCAAGCACTTGAAAAAGTTGTAGCAGAAGGTGGAAATATTATCGTTGAAGGCGGCGTTTTGGAAGGTGAAGGCTATGAAAGCGGATGTTACGTAAAGCCAGCTATCGCCGAAGCTAAAAACAGTTTTGAAATCGTACAGCACGAAACCTTCGCCCCTGTTTTATATATGATGAAATACAGCGGCGATGTTGAAAACGCTATCGAACTTCAAAATGGAGTGGTTCAAGGATTATCATCTGCAATTATGACGAACAACCTTCGCGAAGCAGAGCGTTTTCTTTCGCAAGCTGGAAGCGACTGTGGAATTGCAAACGTAAATATTGGAACCAGCGGTGCTGAAATTGGTGGTGCCTTTGGTGGCGAAAAGGAAACAGGCGGTGGCCGCGAAAGCGGAAGCGATGCTTGGAAAGTGTATATGCGCAGACAGACAAATACAATCAACTATACGACTGAATTACCCTTAGCTCAAGGAATCAAATTTGATCTTTAATAACGCATTCCTCTCGCTCGTGCCTCGCTCGTCGAATGCAAGAGCGCAGGGAATTAAGTTTGATTTGTAGAAATATTTTTAATAGAAAGAAAAAGCCGCTTCAATTGAAGCGGCTTTTTAATTTTATACTATTCCATTCGGTTCAACCCATTTAAAGCGGTTGGCATCCTCTGGAATTTTTATGCGTTCAGCAATACGCATCATACGCGAAGGCAATTTCAATAGATAATCACGTGCCTTTTCAGCTTCGTCAGTCAAGCCGCTAATTTTTGAAATTTCCCAATGGGCATTCAATTTTTCGAGAATATCTATGTAATCAAAAGTGGTGTAAACGCCCAAACGCTGGGCAGCGTTGCTGAAATCATCAAAAGCAGAAGCCATTTTTCCACCGCTTTGGCGAAGGTTTTGAGCAGGCATGATTATTTTTTTCTGCATCATGTCTTGAAATGCAATCATCATTTCACTGGCGTCGTATTCAAAAATGGTTTTTACAAATTCACGATAAGCCAAGTGGTGACGCATTTCATCGCCCGCAATAATATTGCACATTTTCGCAAGCATTTTATTGCCCTTTTTCTTTGCTATTTTTCCAACACGGTTGTGTGAAACATTGGTAGCCAATTCCTGAAAACTTGTGTAAATAAAGTTTCGATACGGATCGCGACCTGTTCCAACTTCAAAACCGTCGTTTATTAAATGCTGCGTAGTTTTTTCAACTTCTTTCATATTTACCCTTCCGGATAGATAGAGATATTTGTTCAAAGTATCGCCGTGGCGGTTTTCCTCTCCTGTCCAATGGCGAATCCATTTGCTCCAACCATTTCGGCCGTGTTGATCTACTCCTTCCATATCCATCAACCAACTTTCGTAGGTTGGCAACGCTTCCTCAGTAACCATATCGCCTACCAAAACAATCCAAAAATCATAACCTAGTTCTTTGGCTTCCTCACGGATTTGGATAACCTCATCCATATAATTTTCCTTTTGGAAATTGGGCAATAAATCTGTTGGTTGCCATATTTCATTAACTGGAATAAGATATTGATCAATATAACTGTCAATTTTCTTTTCAACAGTCTGCATTACTTCCAAACGGATATTTTTGAGTGCCATGGTATTATTTTAGAGGTAACTACAAAGATAGGGACTGTACAGCGAAATTTATTATAAAGAAGTATTAATTCCTGCCGTTTTCATTTGGGTATAATTTAAATACAGGCTCACTTTGCCAAATTTCTTTTGAATCTACGTCAAGCATAGAGATTTCTCCTTTGAAAGCGGCGCCGGTATCAACATTCCACACATTTGCGAAATTAGAGGGTTTATCGAAACCAACTCGGGTTACAGGCGTGTGACCGATATAGATTTCCTTAAAAAGCTTTAGCCGTTTTGGATATTTATCGTTTTCTTCTGAAATATTCGAATCCATTGCGCAGACCATTTCCCAAAGGGTTCGGTCCCAATAGACCAAGTTTGGGTAGTATTCGTTTTGCGGCCCGTGCTGATTGGTAAATCCCGCATGCAGATAAAGACGGTTTTCGGAATCGATGTGAAAATTCATCAAACTTTCATAAAACTGAAGATGCTTTTCCTTTTCTGCCTCGGAAATTTTTGAATAGTTTTTTACGCTACTTTCACCGCCCTGATTGAGCCACATAGGGTTTTTCTCTCCAAATTTCAAATATTTGTAAAGTAATTCGTCGTGGTTTCCGCGAATGAAAATACAATCATTTTTTTCAGAAAAATCAATTAAATACGAAACCACCTCGGCAGATTCGCTCCAGCCGTCCACATAATCGCCCACAAAAATATATCTTGTATCCTTCGGAAGATCTGCAGTTTCCAATACTTGTTTCAAGGCTCTAAAACCTCCGTGAATATCACCAATTACAACTGTTCTCATTAGGATGAAAATAAGTAAATAAGCGCAATTGCCAAAATTATAGCAAGCACCAAAAAGAAAATTTTCCAAAAAGAATACGGTCGTTCGCCCGAAATGACACCACTTTGTCCATTTACAAAAAAGTTATAGCGTTTGCCTTTAAATTTATAGGTGCTTATGTAAACCGGAAGCAGAATGTGCTTAAAAGTTTCTTCGGTCAGTTTCATTTTCATGGAAGAGACTTGTTGCGTATCTCCACCAATATCGCGCCGTACCCAACTATCTGCAATTTGTTCTGCAACTTTGTTACTTTCATTATGTCCATCCAAAAGCGGAATTGTGTATTTTTCGGTAACGAAACCAGCCAAATAGGAATTGTCAAAAGGTTTCAACAATTGTAAATTCCATCGTGCAATCTTTTGCGGAATAACCCCTGTTTTTTGACCGGAAGCCTTTATTAATGTATCATCCACAAAACCCGAAACGCTACCTGAAGCTGGATACCAACGGGTTCTCCTTTCCTGGACGGTTCTTCTATTTTTGCCGCTTCCAACGGTTTTGGTAACATAATAATATTCCCCACGCTGTCCTGTATAATCTGCATAAAGTTGGGCGTCAAATGTCCAATAAGGTGCATATAAACCTCGTGTTTTTTCAGGATCTATGGCAGCTTTTTTAAGATTGTTGGGAGCAAACCAAAGGCCATCAACCCAAGTTTTAAAAATTTGATGCGCCTTTTTTTGATCAATCTGAAATGGCAAAACAGCCCCCGGAAGAATCCACTCCTCTTTATAGGCATCTTCAATAATTAAAGGCGAACCGCAATAAATACAGGAAAGTGATTTGTAGTTTTCCTCAATATGTTGATTGGCGCCACAATTTTTACAGTGAAGCATGGTGATTTCCTCACTGTGTTTTTGCGAGCCCATCTTTTCGAGATAGGGTTTCAATTCCAATTCCTCAAAACCATTTTCTGAAGGAGCAATTTCTTGTTTATAACCACAATAATCGCACTTCAGCTCGGTTGTTCCCGGTGCATAGGTAAGCTCTGCGCCACAATTGACACAAGATTTTTTAAGTTCAGATTTTTTGGGTGAAATTTCTTCCATGAAGTTATTCTTCCAAAGGAATTAGTATTTCAGAATTGTTTCAAAATCAATTATTGCGGTGGAAGTGGCGGTGGTGTATTTCCGCCCAAAAACGATTTCAATTCTTCAATTTGCTGAAGCGGTGTCCATTCTGCCAAACCGGCTTTCCAAACTAAAGTGTCTTTATTCACAGTTCTGCTCGCAAACAAAGATTGCAACTGCTCAAAACTCACCGGACCGGTCTGTGTGCCATTGACAGCGTAAAAATATTGGACTGCTGCAGGCATTGGTGGTGGCATCATGCCACCCTGTTGCTGTTGTTGCTGAGCTTGCTGTTGCCCCATTTGTGGGTTCATCATGCTGCCCATTTGTTGTGCCAACACAAAGCCCATTCCCATACCCATTCCAGCACCGGCGGTTCCGCCTTCGTTGGCTGCAGCAGCTTCAATGGCTTTTGCGGTTTTGAATTTGGTTAATTTGTCCAGATCCAACTTGTCGATTCGGCTGTATTCGAAGATTTCCTTTTTAAGATCTTCAGGCATGGAAACGTTTTCAATAAAGAATTTTTCCAAAGAAATTCCCACGCTGTTGAATTCTGGCTGCATCACTTCCTTACAGGTTTCGGAAAGTTCGGTAGTATTTGCAGCGTAAAGTTCTATTGGTAATTTCGCTTCACCAACAGTATCAGTAAATCGTGTGGCAATAAGACTTTTTAAATGTTCATTTATTTCGAAATTTGTGAAGTTATTGTCTGTTCCAACGATGTCAACTATAAATTTTCCAGCATCGTTAATTCTGAAGGCATAGGTTCCAAAAGCACGAATTTCTACCAAACCGAAACGGTCATCGCTCAAGGTTATCGGGTTTTTTGTTCCCCATTTTTCATCCGTAAAAAGATGGGTATTTACAAAATACACCTCCGCCTTAAAAGGGCTGTCAAAACCATACTTCCACCCTTTTAAGGTGGTTAAAATGGGAAGATTCTGCGTGTTCAGAGTATAAGTTCCAGGCTTAAAAACATCTGCCAATTGGCCTTCGTTTATAAAAACCGCGGTCTGCCCTTCGCGGACTATAAGTTTTGCGTTGTTTTTTATTTCGTTTTGGTAGCGTTCAAAACGGTGACAAATGGTGTCATCGGTATAATCCAGCCACTCGATGATGTCAATGAATTCATTGCTTAGTTTTTCTTTTATTTTGTCGAAGATGCCCATATTTTCATATTTATATTAATCAAGTTTAAAGATATAAAAATAGGTTGAAAACAAATTAATTATAACTCACCTTCCGCAAAATGCGCAGCGATTCCTTTGAAAGTTGATAGGCTTCGGCATCATAATCCCTTAAAAAATCTTTTGCCTCTTGTAATTTATCCTTCGCATCTTCAAAGCTATTTAGATAGCAAATGAGATAGGTTGAGGGAAGATTTCGCAAATCTTTTTCTTCGGAAGCGGTAAGCGGAATGTTCTTTTTCAGCTTTTCCAAAACTGCGTTGTTTGCGTTATATATATGGTAAAGGGTCTTTTTGTTGAACTGTGGCGGTTCAAAAATAAGCTTGGACTCCATATTATATGAGCCGTTTTCTTTGAAGTGAATTGTAACTTCTTCCAATGGATAATATTTGAATTGTTCGTTGAGGCCCAAATGCACATATTCCACAGTTTTGAAGTAATCATTTGTAAACTCAATACTTACTTCGTCCAATGCCGAATAAAATAGCCGAACCTGCTCGTTGATCAATTCAATATCAACACGGGAATAATACAAATTTTTCCTTGCCTTTTTAGGATTTCCTGCCCAACAGACTACAAATTGTTCCTTAAAAACTTTGTAATGGCTTTCCAAATCTTTGTGGCGATTGTTTATGAAATCCATCACGCCGTCCAGCGTGAGTTCAATATTGTTTTTGGCAGCATTTTCAATGGATTTTACGATTTCTGAATTCACATCTTTTATCTCAATATCAAAATCCTTCGGCATTGAAATACTGCCATCGCGAAGAAAAATGGAACCGCCCCAATATTTCCAAATGTTTTTGCGCAAAGAAGTGATCAATCCATTGGGGCGAATGGTTACCAGCCCAACAACTTTGTCTGAAGGCAAATTAGGGAACGCCACGTTTTCATAAATAATGAGCGGAGCATTGGTAAGGTAGGCGTTTATAAGGTTTTGGATTTTGCTGTCGTCAAAAAAATCAACGCCAGTTATTTCATTGGTTTCGTCCTCAACGCCAATTACGATAAAGGAATTATTTGCCGGATTGCTGTTACTGAGCGCACAAATATGTTTTAAAAATTTCGCCTTTCCTTCTTTGGTGCCGAGATCTATTTTTCGCTTTTTATCATAGAAACTACTCTCGTCGTTATGGGCGAGGAGGTTTTTGATGAGAAGTCTTTTATTGATCATTTATTTTCAATGTCTGGTCGAGCGCAGTCGAGACCAATTTAAAAGAGAAATTCTAACTTTTAAGAAACCTCTCGACTGCGCTCGGGATGCATCTTAGTTTAATTTTTATTTACAATTGTCGAAGAAGCCTGGTCCAAACACATAACAGTCAAATCTGCAATATTAACATGCGGCGGACGCGTTACGGCGAACCAAATAATATCGGCAATATCTTCGGGTTTTAATGGCGTATAACCTTTATAGACTTTTTCGGCTCTTTCAGAATCACCCTTAAATCGCACTTCGCTGAATTCAGTCTTAACCAAGCCTGGATTTATGGCGCCAACTTTTATTCCCTTACCGTTCAAATCCAATCGCATGCCCTGGTTTATGGCGTCCACAGCATGTTTACTGGCGCAATATACGTTTCCTTTGGGGTAAATTTCCTTTCCGGCAGTGCTACCAATATTTATAATGTGGCCTCTTTTTCGCTCAATCATTTTTGGCAGAATAGTTTTGCTTACATAAAGTAAACCTTTCACATTAATGTCCAGCATGGCATCCCAATCCTCAATGCTACCTTCCTCAATAGTGTCCATTCCGTGGGCGTTACCGGCATTGTTTATTAAAATATCAATTTCTGAAAATTGCTGCGGAAGTGAGTTGATTGCCGAAAAAACTTCTTCTTTATTGCGGACATCAAAACGCAAAGTATGAACTTCGGTCGACGTTGAAAGCTCTTCCAACAATATTTTCAATCTATCTTCCCTTCTTCCGCAGAGAATTAATTTCAAACCATTTTTAGCGAAAAGTTTTGCAGTTGCCATCCCGATTCCCGAAGTTGCGCCTGTTATAAATGCAGTTTTGTTTTTCATAAATTATTTTTCTTAAAAGTACTACTTCTGAAATACTTCATAAAAGCATTTTTATAAATATTGAAATACTTTAAAAAGCTTGCCATCGCTAAGAAAAATTTAAATTTTCCTTTTTTTTATTTTAACCAATTGTTAACAGGCTTTTAATCAATAAATTTTCAATTTGCACCGTCTTTTTATAAAGGCTTTAAATTGAATCTAAATACGGTATGGAAAATACAAATTCGACCTTTGACATTGGGGCATTAAATGAAAAAATTGAAAGGGAAAGTGCTTTTGTAGATGTGCTTTCTATGGAAATGAATAAAGTAATAGTAGGCCAGAAACACATGGTAGAACGTCTTATGATTGGACTTTTGGGCCAAGGCCACATTCTTTTGGAAGGTGTTCCCGGACTTGCAAAAACCCTTGCCATAAATACACTTTCAAAAGCTGTTCACGGTAGTTTTAGCCGCATACAGTTTACTCCAGATTTACTTCCTGCAGATGTTGTGGGAACGATGATCTATAACATGAAGGCGAACGATTTCAGCATAAAAAAAGGACCGATCTTTGCCAACTTCGTTCTTGCGGACGAAATTAACCGTGCTCCCGCAAAAGTACAATCCGCACTTTTGGAGGCGATGCAAGAAAAGCAGGTTACCATTGGCGAAACCACTTTTACGCTCGACAAACCATTTTTGGTAATGGCAACCCAAAACCCGATAGAACAGGAAGGAACCTACCCATTGCCCGAAGCGCAGGTTGACCGTTTTATGCTGAAAACGGTTATAAAATATCCACAGATTGCCGAGGAGCAACTGATTATTCGCCAAAACTTAAAAGGCGCATACGATCAAGTAAATCCGGTAGCGACCATCGATCAAATTTTAAGAGCTCAAGCTGCCGTTCGTGAAGTTTATATGGATGAAAAGATTGAGAAATACATTCTCGATATCATCTTCGCCACAAGAACGCCAGAAAATTTTGGGCTTGCAGATTTAAAACCGCTTATCAATTTTGGCGCATCACCCCGTGGAAGTATCAACCTTGCAATTGCCGCTAAATGTTATGCATTCATCCGACGTCGCGGTTATGTGGTGCCAGAGGATGTTCGCGCCGTAGTTCACGATGTGCTTCGCCACAGAATAGGCATCACTTATGAAGCGGAGGCTGAAAACATTACTTCCGAAGACATCATCAACAAGATTGTTAATGTAATTGAAGTACCGTAAAAGTTCAAAGTTGCAAGTTGAAGGTTGAAGGTTAAAAAACTTGGAACCTGAAACTTGAAACCTGAAACCTGAAACTATCGTGGATACAAAGGAACTTCTTAAAAAAGTACGTAAAATCGAGATCAAAACGCGACGCTTGAGCGATCACGTGTTTGGTGGAGAGTATCACAGTACTTTCAAAGGTCGCGGGATGACGTTCAGCGAAGTGCGCCAATATCAGTTTGGCGATGATGTTCGGAATATTGATTGGAATGTTACCGCCCGCTACAACGAACCTTTCGTAAAAGTTTTTGAGGAAGAGCGCGAGCTTACGTTGATGTTGATGGTTGACATTAGCGGTTCCGAATTTTTCGGAACGCAGGAACAATTCAAAAATGAAATCATTACAGAAATAGCTGCAACGCTTGCGTTTTCAGCAATGCAGAACAACGACAAAACGGGATTGATTCTTTTTTCAGATGAAATTGAACTTTATATTCCCCCGAAAAAGGGCAAGTCGCACGTACTTCGTATTATTCGTGAATTGATTGAGTTCAAGCCAAATAGTAACAAGACCGATATTGCCAACGCCTTGAAATTTTTAAGCAGCGTAATGAAGAAGAAAGCCATCGTTTTTGTGCTTTCAGACTTTATTGCAGACGGTTACCGCGACACTTTGAAAATTGCCGCCCGAAAACACGATGTAACTGGAATTCGGGTTTACGATAAAGCCGAAGAAACCATTCCAAACCTTGGAATGGTACAAATGCAAGATCAGGAAACTGGCGAACTTTTACTGGTAAACACAGGCTCCAAAAGCGTACGCAACCAATATTACAGTTACCATCGTGAACGTGTGGATTATTTCACCGAGTCATTTACAAAAAGCGGCGCAGGTGCTTTAAGCAGTAGAGTTGACGAAAGTTATGTGAAAAAATTATTGGGGTATTTTAAAAGACGTTAAAATAGATTTTAGACTTTAGATGTTAGATTTTAGATTAAATAGAAATCAAAAAATAGGAAATTCAAAATTTCTCAGAAACCACTATTTTCTAGTTTCTCTATTCTCTATTCTATTTTCTTTTTCCTCTTTTTCACAAGTAAATTCCTCAATCGATTCCACAAAAATTAAAATCGGTGAAGAAATTCTTTACACAATAAACGTACAAGCAGATTCCACCGATGTCGTGGTTTTTCCTGAAGAGCAAACTTTTGCGCCTTTGGAAATGATTGAATCCTATAAAACGGATACCACTTTCGAAGCTTCAAAAATCCGTCTCATCAAAAAATACGGCTTAACGCAGTTTGATAGCGGAAAATACACCATTCCCTCGCAGCGAATTTTCATTAACAACAAACCATTTTTGACCGATTCCATAAAGGTTATAGTGGCGGACGTCCCCGTTGATACGACCAAACAGAAAATGTTCGACATAAAACCAGCGATGGAAGTGAAAAGCCCCCCGTTTGATTGGTTATCGCTTTTGTATTGGCTGGTGCCAATTTTGCTGATTATTGGAATCGCCATTTATCTCTTCCGAAGAAAAAAACGAAAAGACGCCGCCGAAAAGCAATTGCCGCCTTATGAAGAAGCAATCGTTGCATTGAAAACATTGGACAATAGTCAGCTTTTAAAAGAAAACAAAAGCAAGGAATATTATAGTAGTCTCACCGAAATCGTAAAACGCTATTTGGATCGCGAAGTGGACGAAGCCGCTTTGGAAAGCACCAGCGACGAGCTAATCACGCGATTGATGATGCACAAAGATGCTGGAAGTTTCGATTTTGATCTGGAAACAATTCGAAAACTGGATTCAATTTTCAAACGTGCCGATTTGGTGAAATTCGCAAAAATGAACCAAGAATCCGGGCAAGCCGAAGTTGATAGAAAAACAATTGAGGAAATCATCAACGAAACGCATGAAGCCGTTCCCGAACCTACTGAGGAGGAACTTTTGGCAAATCAGGAATACCTTGAAAAACTTCAGAAAAAACGCCAACGCAGAAAATGGGTTTTGGGAATCTCGGGCGTGCTTGCCGCAGTTGTATTGGCAGGGGTTATTTATGGAGCAGTTACAGGTTTCGACAATTTAAAAGACAAGGTTTTAGGAAACGACCTCCGCGAACTTTCAGAAGGAAGATGGATAAATAGTGAGTACGGAAATCCCGCAGTAATTTTGGAAACCCCCGAAGTGCTCGTCCGTGCGGAAGCCCCAATTACAAATGCCGATAAAAGTGCGGTGATGGGAAGGGATTTCTTCATCTATGGCGAAATGAATTCCCCGCTTTACATTATGGTTTCAACCACACAGTTCAGCCAAAAACAGGACATTGCCCTGGAAACGGCACTCGATGCTGTTTTGGACGACCTCGAACAAAGTGGCGCGAAAAACCTAATTGTAAAACGCGACGATTTTGAAACCGAAAAAGGAATAAAAGGTTTAAAGGCTTACGGTGAATTCAACGTACAGGTTTCAGATACTAAAGTTTTGAAAAAGAAAAGCACTTATGAATTATTGCTTTTCGCACAGAAAAATGGCCTCCAGGAGGTTTTGATAGTCTATCAAGATGACGGCAAGTACGCCGAAGAAATATTAAAAAGAATTGAAGCTTCCATAGAGCTTGAAATAGCAGCAAAAGATGGGCAGTAATTTCGAATTTGTAAATCCACAGTTTTTCTGGTTGTTACTTATACTTCCAATGCTCGTGCTATGGTATTTATGGAAACGGAAACAGCAAACCGCTTCTCTAAAAATTTCAAGCATTAGCGGTTTTAAATCTGGGAAAAACTGGTTGGCTCGATTAAAACCTTTGCTTTTTGTGCTTCGTATTTTGGCGCTTTCGGCTTTGATTGTTGCGATGGCTCGCCCAAGAACCGTTGACGAATCCACCAAAACAAAAACCACGCGAGGGATTGATATCGTAATGGCTATAGACGTTTCGGCAAGTATGCTGGCGCGCGATTTAAAGCCAAACCGTTTGGAAGCATTGAAAACAGTAGCTGCACGTTTTATAAACGGCCGTCCGAATGATAGAATTGGTTTGGTAGAATATGCCGGCGAAAGCTATACGCGAACGCCCTTGACGAGCGATAAAACCATTGTGCTTTCATCATTAAAAAACATAGCCTACAATACGACCATTGAAGGTGGAACTGCAATAGGTTCGGGTCTGGCAACAGCCGTAAACCGCTTAAAAGAAAGCCGCGCAAAAAGCAAAGTGATTATTTTGTTGACGGATGGGGTAAACAACTCAGGTTTTATTGATCCAAAAATTGCAAGCGAGCTTGCTGTGGAATTTGGCATAAAAGTGTACACAATCGGTTTGGGAAGCAATGGAATGGCAATGTCGCCAATCGGTATCCGTCCCGATGGCGGTTTTCAATACGGAAATGTACAGGTTGAAATTGATGAGGCCTTGCTAAAAGAAATTGCTGAAAAAACTGGCGGCCAGTATTTCCGGGCAACGAGCACTACCAAACTGGAGCAGATTTACGAAGAAATCAACAAACTGGAAAAAACCGATATTGAAGAATTCAAATACACAAATTATAACGAAATGTTCCGTCCCTGGGCCATTTTCGCCTTGATTTTAATTTGCTTTGAGTTTTTGTTACGAACAACAGTATTTAAAGGATTTATTTAAAAATGTACCAATTAGAACAACCCATATATTTCTACATTCTCTTCGCCATTCCGGTGATAGTAGTGGTTTTTCTATTGCTTTTGGTTTGGAAAAAAACAATTCAGAAACGGTTTGTCGATAAGGAATTGCTTAAAAAATTAAGTCCAAACCGTTCGCTTTTCAAATCTATTTTAAAAGTTTTGGTGCTTTGTTTGGCCATTGCCTGTTTAAGTTTTGCTTTGGTAAATCCAAAGATTGGAACCAAGCTTGAAACCGTCAAAAGGGAAGGTGTAGATATTGTTTTCGCATTGGACGTTTCAAAAAGTATGTTGGCAGAAGACATTGCGCCAAACCGTCTTGAAAAATCAAAACAGCTCATTACGCAAATAATCAACGGTCTGGCAGGCGATAGAATTGGCATCATAGGCTACGCCGGAAGCGCTTTTCCGCAAGTTCCCATTACTTCAGATTTTTCTTCCGCAAAACTGTTTTTGAGCGGCATGAACACAGATATGGTTTCTTCGCAAGGAACCGCCATTACGCAAGCCATTGAATTGGCGCAGACTTTTTATGACGACGAAGAGCAAACCAATCGTGTACTTTTCCTAATTTCTGATGGAGAGGATCACGAAGGCAATGTTTCTGAAATAGCTGAAGACGCTGCTGAAAAAGGAATCCGCATTTTTACCATCGGCGTGGGAACTGCGGAGGGCGGTCCAATTCCTATTAAAGAAAACGGCGTGCTGCAATATTACAAACGCGACCAAAATAACGAGCAGGTTATCACCCGATTAGGTGAAGAAACTCTTAAAGAGATTGCTAATACCGCTAATGGTGAGTATATTGACGGCTCAAATACAAAAGTGGTTGTTGAACAAGTAAAAGCCATTCTGAATGGAATGGATAAAAAAGAATTTGAGGCCAAGCAATTTACGGATTTTAAGGATCAATTCCAGTGGTTTTTGGCTGGGGCATTGTTTTTGCTAGTTTTAGATGTGTTCTTTTTGGAACGGCAAACAGCCTGGCTCAAAAAGTTGAATTTGTTTAATGAAAAGGAAAAACAATAAAATGATGTTTGGAGCTAAAACATTTTTTCAGAAAAATACGTTGCAACAAATTGCAATGGTTCTTTGTGTGGCCTTTTTTTCATTGAATTCATATGCGCAACCACAGAGCAAGGAACAAGAAAAAGAACTAAAAGCATCGCAGAATTATTTGAGTGAAGCCCAGCAAGCGCTTCAAAAAGAAAAATTCCCCGAAGCAGAAGCAGATTACCGAAAGGCGATTTCCCTCAACCCAAAAAGCGAAACTGCAAAATACAATTTGGGCACCGCTTACTACGGAAAAGAAAAGAACGCCGAGGCCATGCTTCGCTTTAAGCAGGCGGCAACTACTGCCAACAGTAAAGCCGAAAAACACAAAGCCTTCCACAATTTGGGAAATACGTATATGAACGAAAAGAAATATACCGAAGCCGTGGAGAGTTACAAAAACGCCCTTCGCAACAATCCAAATGACGATCAAACGCGTTACAATTTAGCTTTGGCAAAAGATATGTTAGAAAAAAATCCGCCGCCGCCTCAAGATGATAACAAAGACGACAAAGATCAGAACGAGGATAAAAAAGACGAGGATAAAAAGGATCAACAAGACAAAGACGATAAAAACAAAGAAGGCGACGAGGGCGACCAAAAAGAAGATAAGGACAAAGGTGACCAAAACGAAGACAAAAAAGAAGGCGATAAAGACAAAGGCCAAGGCAAACCCGATGAGCCAAAAGACGAAGCGGGCGACAAGCCGCAACAGCAACAACCAGTTCCCGGACAACTTTCACCACAACAAGTGAAAAGTTTGCTGGAAGCTATGAACAACGAAGAGAAAAAAACCCAGGATAAGATAAATGCCGAAAAACAGAAGGGCGCAAAAGTGAGAACGGATAAAGATTGGTAGATTATGAAGATGAAAAGTTTTTTATTCCTTTTAGGATTTGTACTGTGCAGCATTGCTGCAACAGCACAGGTTCAGTTTGATGCCAAGGTCAGCAAAAAAAGACTTGGAATAAACGAGCGTTTGCGGATAGATTTTGAAATGAACCAGGATGGCGACAATTTTAGACCACCAAGTTTTGATGGTTTCCGCGTAGTTGGTGGGCCAAATCAATCCATCAGTAATTCGTGGATAAACGGCAAACGAAGTTTTTCAAAAACGTATTCCTATTTTTTAGCACCGCAAACCCGCGGTAAAATTACCATTGCCCAAGCCACAATTGAAATAGAAGGTGAAATCTATAAAACCCTTCCCGTTGAGGTGGAAGTGACCGCCGCGGTGGAAGTGCCAAAAGACGGCAACAATGCAGATTATGTAGCCAGTGAAAATGTGCATTTGGTTGCAGAAGTTTCAAACGCCAATCCGTATTTGAACGAAGCACTTACAGTTACATACAAATTATATGTTTCACACGACGTAAGTATTACTAGTCAATGGCGCGAGATTGACACCCCAAAATATGCAGACTTTTGGAGCCAGAATATTGACAATCAAAACAATTTTAAAGTTTACGAGGGCAAATACAACGGAGAAGACTATCGTTATGTGGTTTTAAGAACTACAGTGCTTTATCCACAAAAAACTGGAGAATTGGAAATAGAGCCTCTTACTCTGGATATTCCAATCGACGTTCAGGGCAACCGACGTGATATTTTTGGCAGACGGGTTATGGAACGTGTCAATAAAACAATTTCGGCAGGAAAACGTACTATTGATGTAAAACCGCTTCCATTGGAAGGAAAACCCGATGGTTTCAATGGTGCTGTGGGCGATTTCACTTTTGATGTGAACACTAATAAAACCCAACTAAACGCTAACGAATCTTTACAATTGGATGTAAAAGTTTCAGGCAAAGGAAATTTGAAATTGTTCACACTTCCCGCGGTAAAACTTCCTAATACTTTAGAAGTCTATGAACCCGAACATAACGAAAACGTAAATACGACCATCGGTGGAATGTCAGGCAACATAACTGATTCCTATACTATTGTTCCGCAATTTAAAGGAACATATCCTGTGAATCCAATCACGTTTTCATTCTTCGATCCAAAGACCGAAAAATATAGAACCATTACTTCAAAAGAATTTACGATTGAAGTTGAAAATGGGCCCATAAGTTCGGCAAATCCAATTGCAAATTCCAACGATGCAAAAAAGCAAGTTGTTCTCTCAAAAGACAATTTTAAGTATATAAAACTAGATGCTAACCTAGAGCCGATTGCACAGAAAAATTTCTTTAAATCCCCATTATTTTGGTCGCTTTTGGGCGGTCCATTTTTGTTAATTCCGCTGTTTATTCTTGCGGGGAAAAAGCGAAAGCAACGTATGGACGATGTGGAAGGAAACAAACTGCGTCGTGCAAATAAACTTGCCAAAAAATACCTTTCCGAAGCAAAACGGAACATTCAAAACCCCATTGCATTTTATGAAGCTTTGGAGCGTGCGCTTCACAATTATTTGAAAGCAAAGCTGAATATTGAGACTTCTGAAATGGAAAAGGGCCTTATTTCAAAAATGTTGCTTGAACGAAATGTGGAAGCACCAACGGTAGAGCGTTTTATCAGTTTGTTAAAAAGCTGTGAATTTGCCCGATATGCCTCCTCTTCAACGGCTTCTGTACAACAGGATTATGGCAAAGCGGTGGAAGTGATTTCAAACATTGACAAACAAATACAGTAAAAATTGAGGACGATGAAAAAGCTGCTGTACACACTAATTTTACTTCTTTCTTTCTCTGGTATTGGACAAAATGAAAAACTTTTTGAACAAGGAAAAGAGCTTTATAAAAACGGAAAATACCAACAGGCAATCAACGCCTGGAAGCAAATTTTGGACAAAGGGGAGCATTCTGCGGAGCTTTATTTCAACTTGGGTAATGCGCAGTATAAACTAAATCACATTGGCCCGAGTGTTTATTATTATGAAAAAGCGCTTCAGCTTTCACCGAATGACCAAGACATAAAAAACAACCTTGCTTTTGCCGAAAATGCAAGGATTGATTCAATAGAACCTTTGCCACAAACGGTCTTTTCGAAATGGTACAAAAGCATTGCTGGCTTTTTTACTTTTGATGGCTGGGCAATCGCGGCAATTGTTTTTTCAATCTTTTTTGTTGCGCTGTTCCTCTTTTATTACTTTGCTTTTTCCGAAAGAAGAAAACGCTTGCTTTTTGTGGGCTCCATGTTTGCAGGTTTTTTATTAATCGCTTCGTTGACAATGGCTTTTCTGTCTTACGGTGATTATTCAAAAAATCAACCCGCTATTATTTTTGCAAGCGAAATAGAGGTTAAAACGGAACCAACAATGGGCAGCAATGTAGCCTTCACGCTACACGAAGGAACAAAAGTCCAGATTTTGGCACAGGACGGAAACTGGTTTCGCATCAGTTTGGCCGATGGAAAAGACGGTTGGATTCCTGCTTCAGACTTAAAACAGCTTTAGAATTAATATTTAGTTAACAGGATTTTAGCCAAATTCTGCTATTTTTGCTTTTCTTAAAAAAAACACGCTTGCGGTTAACCAGTATTTTATTGTTGCTCGTCTTTACAAGTTTTCTTGTAACGCCAGCCATTATAAGCCTTTCTGGTAATCAGGCTGATGTTTCTACATTTTTTTCAATGAACGAGGAAGAAAATTCGAACAAAATGCCCAAGCCCAATTTCGTTTTCGATATTGAAAAGTTACATTCCAATTGTGAAAGCTTAGAATTTCTGAAAAAACATAAAAACCGAGATGGTTTTCAAATAGACAGATACTCAAACGTCTTTCTAGACGTAGTATCGCCTCCTCCCCGAAAAGCTTAGTCTTTTCCCACAATACCTTTTTAATCTATTTCCCAGAAATAGTTCCGTTGCATTTGCAATCTGGAAAGATGTGCCAATTTTATTGGCTTTGGGAACAATTCATATAATTTCAGTATAAAAAATAATCATATTATGAAAGCACATACATTTGAAACCCAGGCAACCATGACCCCTGAAAAAGCCCTTCAATATTTAAAGGAAGGTAACATTCGATTTCAGAATAACCTAAAGGCGAATCGAAACCTATTGGAACAAGTAAATGATACTAGCGACGGTCAGTTTCCGTTTGCCACAATATTAAGTTGTATAGATTCTCGAGTTTCTGCAGAATTGGTTTTTGACCAAGGTCTTGGCGATATTTTCAGCGTGCGGATAGCAGGCAATTTTATAAATGAAGACATCTTGGGAAGTTTGGAATTTGCCTGTAAACTGGCCGGTTCCAAAATTGTTTTGGTATTGGGCCACACCGCCTGCGGGGCAATAAAAGGAGCTTGCGATGATGCAAAAATGGGCAATTTGACGGCGATGATAAGCAAAATTAAACCTGCTGTAGAAGCTGTGGAAGAACCTAAAGATGAAAGTCTGAGAAATTCTAAAAATAGTGAGTTTGTAGATACCGTTTCTGAAACAAATGTTCATATGGCCATTGCAAATATCCGCTCCATGAGTCCCATTTTAAAAGAGATGGAAGACAATAATGAAATACAGATTTATGGTGGCATGTATGATATTAATACAGGTGAAGTAAACTTTTTTCACGAATAAAACCAGTTAAAACATGAAAAACATATTTACAAATTTAAGAGGTAATCTTTTCGGTGGAATAACCGCCGGAATTGTTGCTCTGCCCCTAGCACTTGCATTTGGTGTCCAATCGGGACTTGGGCCCGATGCCGGATTATACGGTGCTATCTTTATAGGTTTCTTTGCTTCACTATTCGGTGGAACAAACACCCAGATTTCTGGACCTACAGCGCCCATGACGGCCGTTTCCATGGTTGTTATTGCGGGTATAATTGCTTCACACAATGGTAGCGTAGAACAAGCCTTACCATATATTTTATTGGTTTTTTTACTGGCTGGATTAATGCAAATTTTGCTGGGCGTCACAGGAGTGGGAAAATATATAAAATACATTCCCTATCCCGTGGTTTCAGGTTTTATGACGGCCATCGGAGTAATTATTTTAATTACTCAGCTTTTGCCGGTTTTGGGTTATTATACCGAAGACGATACCGCATTCATCGAAAGTTTTAAGCCCCAGGCTGAAGAGGCAATAATGACCAATATTTTGAGTGATGAAGCGGGTGAAGGGATTTTGGTCCTTGAGGATTTTGAGGAAACCATTAGTCGTTCCGAACAGATTTCAGAAGAAGAGATTCTTCAGGAAGCAAAAGTGCTTGCAAAATCTGAAACATCAGGAGTTGCCGGTGCTATAAAAGCTTTGCCCAGAGCAATCGCTAATATTAATTGGTTGGAATTCATTCTCGCTTCACTAACCATTTTTATTATTTACGGGTTCAAAAAAGTAACCACTAAAGTTCCAAGTACATTGGTGGCATTACTGCTTGTATCGGTTGGTGCATATTTTCTGAAATTAAATTATCAGCCTATTGACCAGATTCCGGGTGGTTTCCCTATTCCGAATTTGAATATTTTTACAGAATTCCAATTTGGACAGATTTCACCCTATATTTTTACAGCGCTAACTTTAGCGTTTTTAGGTGCTATTGACTCCCTCTTAACCTCCGTGGTAGCAGATAATATGACAAAAACCAAACACAACCCAAACAAAGAATTGTTGGGCCAAGGTATTGGTAACAGTGTCGCTGCAATTTTTGGCGGAATACCTGGAGCAGGAGCGACGATCCGTACGGTTGTAAACATTAAATCTGGAGGTACAACCAAACTTTCTGGGATGATTGCCGCTGTGCTATTGCTTGTGATTTTATTGGCTTTAGGCCCGGTAGCATCACAGATTCCTGCAGCCGTACTTGCGGGAATTTTGATAACCGTTGGTATAGGCGTAATGGATTATAAAGGACTGAAAGCAATCCCTAAAATGCAGAAAGCTGAAGTTACTATTATGATTGTGGTACTATTGCTTTCCGTATTTTGGAATCTTGTTTATGCAGTAGGAATAGGATTGGTTTTGGCTGCTATCATTTTTATGAAGAAAATTGGAGACCTTACAGCCGATCAGTCTAAAGTTGTTCCTTTAGCAAATGCTGACGAACTTACCCTGGCGTGGAGCGATGAATTGAATTTTCCAGAAAAACTGAAAGAAGAAGTATTCATAAAACGTTTGGAAGGGCCCTTGTTTTTTGGTTATACTTCAGATTTTCAACAGTTGGCAAATCAAATTCCCGATACGGCAACCCATGTAATTATACGAATGGGAAAAACTCCTTATATAGACCAATCAGGGCTTTATGCGCTGGAAGAAGTGTTAATGAACATCACCAAAAAAGGTATTACGCCTATTTTTGAAGATCTTCCGGCACAGCCCCGTGTAATGATGGAAAGAATTGATATTATTCCAGACTTAGTACCGAAGGAACTTATTTTCAGCGACTTTAAAGAAGCTGTAAAATACGCACGCAATAATATAAAAAATGTAGTGTAAGCTATTTTATTGCTCTGCAGGAAGCCCCGTTTCATCGGGGTTTTCTTTTGGGGTAATTTCAGAATCTTCAATGTTTAAATTGTCAACTTCCTCCATTATTGTGGGCAATACCGCCGGAGCAATGGCCGCAACCGGTGTGTAGAAAAGCGATGATTCCCGCTTTTCTTCGGTAAGGATTCTATAATTTTCTGAAGCATTTACAAACATAAAAATTACACTTATTAAAAAAGCAAACTTCAATACGTTGAAAACTCCACCCAACAGCTTATTGAAAATTCCCAACATCGCAAAATCCGCAACTTTGGTTAGAAGTCTTCCCAATAAACTAAAAAGGAACATTACTAAGAAAAAGGTAATTAAAAATGATGCTATTCTCGTTAAATCTGCACTCCAATCAAACCATTTTTCAACATAAACCCTTACATAATCAGAAAAGTACATAGCGCAGTAAACACCGACCACCAAACCTATTAATGATGCGAGCGAGCGCAGCAATCCTTTTTTAAAACCTACAAAAAAAGCGATGATAAAAATTATCCCGAGTACAATGTCTATTGTGTTCATTAACTGAAAATTTTCCTAAATATAGCACTTTCTGAATTGACAATTTATTTTAAAATTCCAAGGATGGCTTTTGGAATATGAAGTTTGCTATTTGGAAATTGAAAGCCGTATCTTTGCAAACTAATTTTTTTCAAAAAATGGCACGCGACGAACAATTAAAGGAACGATGGGAAGCAGTAGTAAAAATGCTGGGCGCCCGTTTTGCAGATGACCAAGTTTTGGATTTGGACGCCATCATCTATTTAATAGGCGTTCAAGAGCTGGGCCAACTGCACCGGAAATTTAAAAAAGACGAAAAGCTAAACCTGATGCACATTGCCATTTGCCGCCTTTTGGAGCCTTACGGGTATTATCAGTTTGATTATTACGACGAGGAGGGGTGGCCGCATTACACCGTTTTGGAACAATTACCCCCGCTAAAAGCTGGCGAACAAAGCGTTTTAATGAAGGAGGCTATTGTGCAGTATTTTTGGGAGAAAAAAGTGATAAACTAAAATATTTTAGAGAAGATTTTGTAATGATAGAAACAATAAAAAACCACATAGCCGAGGTACAAGCCTTTTCTTCAACCAATAAAGAAGAAATAGAAAACTTTCGCATAAAATATTTAGGCAAAAAAGGGGTGTTGAATGACTTTTTCGCCGAATTCAAAAACGTGCCCAACGAGCAAAAAAAGGAGTTTGGACAGGTTATAAACACACTTAAAAACGCAGCGCAGGAAAAAGTAGATTCGCTTAAGAATGCTATTGAAAACAACTCAGAATCCAAAAGCGTTTACGGCGATCTTTCCCGTCCGGGCGAAGTGGTTCCGTTGGGTTCGCGCCACCCTATTTCCATCGTAAAAAACAAAATTATCGACATATTTTTACGAATAGGTTTCAACGTTTCCGAAGGGCCCGAAATTGAAGACGACTGGCATAATTTTACCGCATTGAATCTACCCGAATATCATCCTGCGCGCGATATGCAGGATACCTTTTTCATCCAAACCAACCCCGATGTTTTGTTGCGTACGCACACTTCTTCGGTACAGGTTCGGTATATGGAAAACAACAAACCGCCCATTCGTACCATTTCGCCGGGTCGTGTGTATAGAAATGAAGCCATTTCAGCGCGCTCACACTGCTTTTTCCACCAAGTGGAAGGTTTGTATGTAGATAAAGGCGTAAGCTTCGCAGACTTGAAGCAGACGTTGCAATATTTCACTACTGAAATGTTCGGAAAATCAAGAATCCGTCTTCGCCCTTCCTATTTTCCGTTTACCGAACCAAGCGCCGAAGTTGATGTTTACTGGGGGCTGGAAACCGAGGCAGATTACAGAATCACCAAAGGAACCGGCTGGCTGGAAATTGGCGGTTGCGGAATGGTAGATCCAAACGTGCTTAAAAACTGTGGTATCGATCCCGAGGAATATTCGGGTTTTGCCTTTGGCGTTGGTATTGACCGTATCGCGATGCTGTTGCACCAAATTCCAGACATCAGAATGTTTAGCGAAAACGACGTTCGCTTTTTGGAACAATTTAAAAGTGTGCTTTAAAAAAGACGTAAGACCTCTGCGCTTAAGACATAAGATTTAAATAAAACATTATGAAAAAATACCTTGTTATTGCTCTTTTGGTAATTGTTGCCGCTGTAGTAGCGTACCTTACTTTTGTGATTGCAGCACTAAAAATTGTAATAGGGGCTATTTTGCTTGGCGTTTCGGCAATTGCACTTTTAGCAGTTTGGATTATGTGGAAAATTGAAGATTGATTATGCGAAAAGATATTGAAATACCCAAAGCTGAAAACGTGTATATTGTTGCCGTAAAGGAATGGGACAAAGAATTTACCGAACAACAATGGAACATCTATTTGATAAACAATCGAACAGATGAAATCACCACGGTTTTGGTAATGTCGCGCGGAAAAAGCGAAGACAAAAAAACTTCAACTTTACGCCATGGATTGGGAAATATAAAGCCGAAAACCGTTGCAAAAGTTGAATTTATTTCCACCGAGGTTTTGGGTTTTACCAACGAATATTTGCTCACTTTTTTTGCTGAAAACAAACTTTTTGAACGCAGATTCATTTTTGAACCACATAGTATTTCAGAAGAAAAAGTGGTTTCGCTTCCAGTTTTGGATAGTGAAGGAATTTTTGCAAAATAATTTTTTTGGTGATGCTAAAAGTTGAAATCGATTCCTTTTCCTATTCTGAAAAAATCATTTTAAAGGATATACAGTTCACACTAAAACCCGGCGAGCATCTCAGTATTCTTGGCGAAAGTGGCTGCGGAAAATCCACCCTTTTACATCTTGTTTACGGCTTGCTCCATTTAGAAAATGGCACTATTTTTTACAACGAAAATAAATTGCTCGGTCCAACAAAAACCCTCGTTCCCGGCGAACCTTTTATGAAACTCGTTGCTCAGGAATTCAACATTATGCCGTTTACTACTGTTGCTGAAAATTTGGGTTCGCACCTTTCTGGTTTGGATGGAGAAAAGGATGAAAGAAGAATTGACGAACTGTTGGAGGTTGTTGAAATGGAAGCCTTCAAAAATACGATGGTGAAAAACCTCAGCGGTGGACAAAAACAGCGCGTGGCCTTGGCAAAAGCGTTGGCAAACGAACCCGAAATCCTTTTGCTGGACGAGCCTTTCAGCAATATTGATGTTTTCAGAAAAAATAAATTACAGCGAAAAATTTTCAATTATCTAAAAGAGAAAAGCATCAGTTGCATCACCGCTACCCACGACAGCGATGAAGCTTTGGCTTTTTCAGACCAAATTTTAATGTTGAAAAACGGTACCGAAGAACTATACGGAACTCCGGAAATCATTTACAAAAAAGTTTCTACGGAATATCAAGCTGGCTTTTTCGGCGAAGCGAACTTACTTCCTAAAAATCTTTTTTCTTCTGAAAAAGCTTTCGAAGAAACCATCATTTTTCCACATCAAATTAAAATTTCCGAAAAAAAAACACCGTTTGAAGTAACCGTGAAAAAAAGCTATTTCAAAGGAAATTACTATTTGATTGAAGCAAATTTTAGTGATAAAACCATTTTCTTCAACCATTCAATTCTCTTGGAAAAAGGTGAAAATTATTATTTGAAAATTTCAGAAAAAGATTAAACCACAACGATCATTTTCCCTTTATTCTTCCCATCAAACAGGTTTATAAACGCTTTTGGAATGTTTTCAAAACCTTCAACAACAGTTTCTAAATAACTTAGTTTATCTTTTTCCATCCATGCGGCCAATTGCTTTTGGGCGGGACCAAAGTCCTTTACAAAATCGCGTACGGTAAAGCCTTGCATTAAAATACTGTTTTTTATGAGCGTTGTTTCCACCCGCGGACCTGTAGGTGTTTCCGTTTTATTGTAGAGTGAAATAGCGCCGCAGTTTATTACTCTTCCGTATTTGTTCATATTATCAAGCGCAGCATCCAAAATTTCACCGCCCACATTGTCAAAATAAACATCCACACCGTCGGGACAAGCTTCCGCGATTGCCTTTTTCATATTTTCAGTAGTTTTATAATTGATGGCGGCATCAAAACCAAACTTTTCTTGAATACGGTCAATTTTTTCCTCACTTCCTGCAATTCCCACAACGCGGCAGCCTTTTATTTTCCCTATCTGGCCGGCAACGCTTCCAACCGCACCCGCGGCCCCGGAAACTAAAAGGGTTTCACCTTTTTGGGGTTTTCCTATTTTATCCAAACCTAAATATGCGGTTAGTCCGGTTAGTCCTAAAATGCCCAAATAGGCTTTTAGTGGGGCTTTTTCATTATCAACCTTGTTTAGCCCATTCCCGTTTGAAACTTGAAATTGTTTCCATTGAAGCATTCCGTTTACGAAATCTCCTTTTTCAAAATTTTTGTTATTAGATTCAATAACTTCAGCGATAATGCCAGATTCAAGAGGCTTTCCAATTTCAAAAGGTTCTATATATGATTTTTCATCGCGCATCCGTCCACGCAAATACGGATCTACTGAAACATATTTAGTTTTTAACAGTATCTCGCCTTCCTTTGGTTTTGGTTTTTCTTCTTTGGTAAATTCAAAATCTTCAAGCGAGGGACGTCCTTTTGGGCGGTTTTTTAAAAGAATTACTTTGTTCATTGTTCCTGTTTTTATTTCAGTTTTATAAAATTAAATTTTAAAAGTACAACCGCCACAACACAGCTATTTATTTAATAAAAGTATAACAGAGTTATATTTCTGATAAGATTAACGAACTTAGCTTTTCAGCGCAATATCTTTGCAATTTCTGAAACCAAATGCTTTTGAAATTTTTAAAAAATAATATCGCTGACATTTTTAAAGACCTGTCGGAATATTTTAAAAGTACCGATTTTTCTAAAGCTATACTTTTGGGAATTGCACTTACGCTTCCCATAATTGCAGGCATAAAATTAGACGCACTTCAAATTGGTATCACGATTACGGTTGGAGCGCTTCTCGCCTCTCCCAGCGATGTAAGCGGCAGTATTCGCAATAAAGTCACCGGAATTTTGTTAGCAACGCTATTGGCCATGATGGTCAGTTTGATAGGGGGTTATCTTCACCTTTCCCTTTGGTTGCTTTTTCCTGTTTTAGGGGTGTTAATGTTTGGTATTTCCTATATTTCAATTTATGGTTTTCGGGCGTCGCTTATCAGTTTTTCGGGGCTTTTTGCGCTGGTGCTAAGTTTTTCTAATGTTTCCGGAGGAATGGAACCCTATTATAGAATGCTACTTATTGGTCTTGGCGGTCTTTGGTATGCACTACTGGTATTATTGTGGCACTATATCTTTCCGAAAGCTCCAACGGAATATTATCTTTCAAAAACGATAAAACTAACCGCAGATTATTTAAGAACGCGAGGCGAATTGGTGGCCGAAACCACAGACAGAACCGCTCTTTTAAAAAAATTACTAAGCATACAAACAGAGCTCACGGCCATTCACGAAACCTTGCGCGATATTTTAATTGAAAGCAGAACAGGTTCGGGAAAAAGTAATTATGAAGGGAAACGTCTGCTTATTTTTGTACAATTGGTAGATATGCTGGAACTGGCAATGGCAAACCCCGTTAACTATTCAAAAACCGACGATTTTTTTAAAAGGAAACCTGAGCAATTGGCAGATTTTCAAGGACTGTTATTTGCGATGAGCAATAGGATGAATGCCATAGCCGCAAATATTTCGACCCCAAAAAAGCTTCGGAATAATAGTAATATAGAGGAATTCCAGAAAAAGATTAAGCGTGATATTGCTGAATATTCTTCCGCTTCCAAAAAAACTTTTGATGAAAACCTGCTGCTGCTAAAAAACCTTTTTAAATACCAAAAAGAGCAGATCAAAAAAATCCAAAAGATAGAGTGGTTGCTGAAAAACCCTGCCCAACGTGAGCTATCACTGTTAAAAAAAGAAGATTCCCGCCGGTTTCTTACCAAGCAGAATTATGATATTGAAGTGCTTACCGGAAACTTAAACCTGCGCTCACCTATCTTTAAGCATTCGTTGCGGCTTGCGGTAATAACAATGATTGGTTATGGAGTGGGTATGTTGTTCTCAGTACAAAATCCGTATTGGATTTTACTCACTTTAATCGTGATTATGCGTCCCACTTTCGGACTAACAAAAACACGTTCAAAAGAGCGTACCATCGGAACCTTGATTGGTGGCGCGCTGGCGGTAGGCATCGTCTTGATTACACAGAATACGACGGTTTATGGAATTTTGGCAATTGCTTCGCTCATTATTGCTTTTTCCATGGTGCAGCGCAATTATAAAGCCGGGGCGACTTTTATTACGCTGAGTGTGGTTTTTATATACGCACTTATGCGGCCAGATATTTTTAACGTAATTCAGTATCGCGTAATGGATACGCTAATTGGAGCTGGGCTGGCCACCCTTGGGAATTTATTCCTTTGGCCCGCTTGGGAAATTCAGGGAATGCAAAAAACACTATTGGAAACCTTGAAAGCCAACAGACTTTATTTGGAAGAAATCATCGGTTATTACAACAAAAAAGGTGCAATTCCATCTGAATATAAAGTAACGCGTAAAAAGGCATTTTTGGAAATGTCTAATCTCAGCACGGCTTTTCAACGGATGACGCAGGAACCCAAATCGAAACAGAAAAACCTCGACAAGGTTTATGAAATAACCGTGCTCAACCATACATTTCTATCATCATTGGCGTCATTGAGCACCTATATTTTGTCGAATCCCACAACACCCGCCTCCAAAAATTTCAACAAGGTTTCCGAAAAAATAGTTCAAAATCTTTCGGATGCAGAAGCTATTCTAAAAGAAGAAATTACTTCAGAAAATGAAGGTGAAATGTATGAATCCGAAGATATTTTTGATGCAGCTTTTGGGAAAAATATTACTTTTTCAGAAGAAGAAAAAAGTTCAAAATCTGATGGCTTTCATTTAAAAATTGAAGAGGCGCATTTGGTACGGGAACAGCTAAAATGGCTTTTGGCGATGAGTGAAAAAATGCCGAAAATTTTAAAGGAAACACAGTTTTAAAAATTTTATATTTGAAATTATTAAAATACTCTATGCATAAAAATATCCGCCATCTTCAACCCGTAGCTAACATAAAAATAATTTTTGCAATAATTCTTTCCTTGTTTTCAGTCTATTTGTTTTTTGCAGGAACACTATTCGGTATCATTTTGCTGGGCGGGGCATTAAAACTCTCTCTAAGGGAGGGTTTTGAGCTAAATTTAGAGGATAAGAAATATCGTAACGTATATTCCATTTTTGCAATCAATTTTGGATTTTGGAAAAAATTGCCAGATATAGAATACATTTCCGTTTTCAAAACAATTAAAAATAGTAGAAGTCGCGTAATCACTGCAGAAGCAACGTTAGGTTTTGAGGTTTTTAAAGTGAATATGTTTTCCACAAGAATCAACATATTGAAGCGTATATTAGTGATGAAGTTGAAGATGCTTTTTCTGTAGCCAAACATATAGCAACTGTCTTGGAGCTGGATATTCTGGACGCAACGAAGCCAGAAAAAGAATGGATAACTGTTACTTCACGCTTGTAATTTTATAAACGTTTCCGTTAAAACTGAATTCATCACCTTTTTTCTTCCCCGACAGAAGCGACCCGACGGGTGAATTTAATGCCACGCAAAGATAGTCTGATTTGCCAATGGTAACGTTGCCAATCGAGATGCTGATGAAATAGGTGAATTTATCCGTATAAACCAAGCTCCCCAAACGCGCATAATCTGATGTTGCGCTCACATCTATTTTTTTCAGTAGCTGAACAATTTTTTCAATTTCCTGTAATTGCTTTCCGGCATTTTCACGGTCAATCTGGAGCATCGCCCGGCCAGTCTCGTGTTTGTCGCCGCTGCTGCTTTTGGATTCTTCCAGCAAAGACTCCTCAATATCGACGATGGTTTGTTTTATTTTTGAATAACGGTTGTCAACCTGTTTTTGGCAATGTTGAAGCAATTCAGTCTTAAGTTCTACTGTGGTCATTTCTTCTTTTTAGTTTTCTTTTGGTCCTCTTTTGGCTCTTGTTTTTCCAAAGTAAATGGCCCATAATAGCGCATTTGTCTAACAATCCATTGTGTTCTTCGAGCTACGTATGGTCCTGGGGGATTTGCCTTATATCGCTGTGGACTCGGCAAAATTGCGGCAATTGCGGCAGCATTTTCCGCACGCAGGTTTTTAGCTGATTTTTTAAACCAATATTGCGAAGCGGCTTCGGCGCCAAAAATACCATCGCCCATTTCAATACTGTTTAAATACACTTCCAAAATGCGCTCTTTGCTCCAAAGCGTTTCAATCAACAATGTAAAATAAGCCTCCAAACCCTTGCGAAACCAAGTGCGCCCGGGCCATAAAAAGGCATTTTTTGCCGTTTGTTGCGATATGGTACTTCCACCACGTAATTTTTTTCCCTTTTCGTTGTTTTCCAAAGCCTTTTCAATCGCTTTTCGGTCAAAACCGCTGTGGCTTAAAAAGGTTTGGTCTTCGGCACAGATAACGGCAAGTTGCAGATAGGGTGAAATCTCTTCAATAGGAACCCAATCGTGTTTAGTTTCATATTCTTCATCACCTTCAATAGAGCGGATTGCCATAAGAGGTGTGTAGGGCACGGGGACAAATTTGTAAAGAAGTACCCATAAAACGGTAAGTCCAATAAACCAAAGGAAAAGTTTAAATATAAATTTGAATAGTTTTTTAATCATACAGATTTGCTAATTGTTTCCCGATAGTACTGCCAATTGCTACGCCCATTCCGCCCAATCTAACGCCGCAAAAAATATTTTTTGAAACAGATTTTAAGATAGGTTTCTTTTGATTTCCAATACCCATAATACCGCTCCAGCGATGTTCAATTTCGAAGGATTGGCCGGGTAAAATTACGGTTTTAAGCAATTGCTCCAACTTATTTTGGACTAATTCCGTCAATTGCATTTCGGTAGTTTCCTCAGTTTTAAAATCAAGGTTTCTGCCTCCTCCAAAAAGAATTCTATTTTCAATATTTCTGAAATAATAATAGCCTTTATCCAAATGAAACGTTCCTTTTATTTGAAGGTTTTCAATGGGTTTAGTCACCAAAACCTGTGCTCTTGCAGGTTTTACATCTTCTTTTAAAAATTGCTTTGCAAATCCGTTTGTTGCAATAAAGATTTTTTTTACTGAAATGTCTGCCGATGAATTTAGTTCAAGGGAAACACTTTCGCCATTATCCGAAATACTTGTAATTTCTGAAGAATTCAGTATCAAAATATTTTCTTCCGAAGCTTTTTTGATGAGACCGTACATCATTTTTCCAGTATCAATCTGTCCTTCAAATTCACTATAAATCAATTTTGGTTGAATATTTTTAAAGCCAAAATGGTTTTCCTTTTCTGAAAAAACAGCCGCGTTGAAAATAGGTTTCAACAACTCATTTACAAAGCCAATCTTTGATTTGCAGTTTTCAAACAGTTCAGTATCCTCATTAGTAAAAAGTTCGTAGCCACCGTATTCTTTGTAGTCCAGTTGCTCATCGCCTAAAGTATTTCGAAGCAAATTTAAGCCCTCAATCCTGTTTTTTACAAGATGGATAACCTCTTCTTCGGAATGGTTTTTTAAGTCTTCCAATATTTCTGAAATACTACCAAAACAGGCAAAGCCAGCATTTTTGGTGCTCGCGCCACTGGGAAGCATGCCGCGTTCAAATACCGCTATTTTACTTGTGGGATGCTTTTTTCGCAGTTCCAAAGCGCAGTTCAAACCGACAATTCCACTGCCAATTACTGCAAAATCTATGTCTGAAAGCCACGTTTTATGTTCCCAATAGGATAAATTCATATTGTATAAATTCCAAATTAAAAGCACCAAATTCCAAAGATAACCTATTGGAAATTGGTGCTTGATATTTTTTGGAGTTTGCGAACGCTATTCCTCTTCCGGTTCGTTCATTTTAAAAGTATTCATAAACGCCGTAGTATAATTTCCAGCTACATAATCAGGCTCATCCATCAATTGACGGTGAAACGGAATTGTAGTTTTTATACCTTCAATTACGAACTCGTCCAAAGCACGCTTCATCTTGTTTATTGCTTCCTCACGAGTTTGCGCAGTTGTGATTAGTTTCGCTATCATCGAATCATAATTCGGTGGAATGGTATATCCTGCGTAAACGTGTGTGTCCAGACGAACTCCATGACCTCCCGGCGCATGTAAAACGGTAATTTTACCTGGTGAAGGGCGGAAGTCGTTATATGGATCTTCTGCGTTAATTCTGCATTCTATGGAATGTAGTTGTGGTGTGTAGTTCTTTCCTGAAATTGGCACTCCAGCTGCCACCAAGATTTGCTCACGAATAAGATCGTAATCAATTACTTGTTCTGTAATTGGATGTTCTACTTGTATACGGGTATTCATTTCCATAAAGTAGAAATTTCGGTGTTTATCTACCAAAAATTCAATGGTTCCCGCACCTTCATATTTAATATACTCTGCTGCTTTTACAGCGGCATTACCCATATCTGTCCGTAGCTTCTTAGTCATAAACGGACTTGGAGTTTCCTCGGTAAGCTTTTGATGACGACGCTGAACGGAGCAGTCGCGTTCACTTAAATGACACGCTCTTCCAGTGCTATCACCCACAATTTGAATTTCAATATGGCGTGGCTCTTCAATGAGCTTTTCCATATACATTCCATCATTGCCAAAAGCAGCCGAAGCTTCCTGGCGGGCACTTTCCCAAGCTTTTTTAAGGTCTTCTTTTTTCCAAACGGCGCGCATTCCTTTCCCTCCACCACCTGCAGTGGCTTTCAACATTACGGGATAGCCTACTTCTTCAGCCAGTATTTCACATTTTTCGTAAGATTCTATAATGCCATCACTTCCAGGAACGGTTGGCACTCCTGCCGCTTTCATGGTAGCTTTTGCTGAAGCTTTATCGCCCATGCGCTCAATCATTTCTGGGGAAGCACCTATAAATTTTATCCCATGCTCTTGACAGATTTTTGAAAATTTGGAATTTTCTGAAAGAAATCCGTAACCCGGGTGAATCGCATCTGCATTGGTGATTTCAGCAGCAGCGATAATATTTGACATTTTCAGATAGCTCAAGTTGCTGGGCGGTGGGCCAATACATACGGCTTCATCTGCAAAGCGAACGTGAAGACTTTCTTCATCAGCTTTTGAATAAACCGCTACGGTCTTAATACCCATCTCGCGGCAGGTGCGAATAATTCGCAATGCTATTTCGCCCCTATTTGCAATTAATATTTTTTTAAACATAATGTTTTGAAATTACAAATTACAAGCACCAAATTCCAAAGTTGGGATTTGGACTTTGAAATTTGAGATTTATACTTATGATGGGTCTACTAAAAATAATGGTTGGTCAAACTCTACCGGAGAAGAATCGTCCACCAAAACCTTAACAATCTTACCGGAAACTTCACTTTCTATTTCATTGAAAAGTTTCATTGCCTCAATCACACAAAGTACATCTCCGGTACTGATAGTACTACCTACTTCAACAAAAACGGGTTTGTCCGGTGATGGTTTTCTGTAGAAAGTGCCAATAATTGGAGATTTTATTGTTATCAGTTTAGAATCAGCAGCTTCAGGGGGTGCTTCAGTTGCCGTTGCGGCCTGCTGAGGAGCTGCAGTGGTCTGTGGCTGCATTTGCATTTGCGGTTGAGACATGGCGGGTATTTGCTGAATGTATGTGGTTTCGCCTTTACTTTCCTCAGATCCCGTTTTTATAGTGATCTTTATGTCTTCCGTTTCAAGTTTTACTTCACTGGCACCACTTTTTGCCACAAACTTGATCAAGTTTTGTATGTCCTTTAAATCCATATTTAGAAATTTTAGTCTTTTGGGTTGGTTAAAATTATTTTGAATCGTAGGCCCATTTCAAATAAACGGCACCCCAAGTAAAGCCTCCTCCGAAGGAGGCAAAAATCAAATTATCTCCTTTTTTGAGTTGTTTTTCGTAATCAGCCAAGCATAGCGGCAAAGTAGCAGAAGTTGTATTGCCGTATTTATGAATGTTCATCATTACTTTTTCATCGGGCAGTTTCATTCGTGAGGCAGCTGCATCGATAATTCGTTTATTGGCTTGATGGGGCACTAACCAGTCCACATCTTTACCTGTAAGGTTATTTTTTTGCATAACTTTTTCACAAACATCTGCCATGTTTGAAACTGCAAATTTAAAAACTGTTTTCCCTTCTTGAAAAACATAATGTTGTTTATTGTTTACTGTTTCAATAGACGGTGGAAGTAAAGATCCGCCGGCGTCAATTTTAAGGAAAGGTCTTCCTACTCCATCGGTACGAAGATATTCGTCCTTAACCCCTAAGCCTTCGGTATTCGGCTCAAACAGAACTGCTCCGCCACCATCACCAAAAATGATACAGGTGGTTCTGTCTGTATAATCAATGATTGACGACATTTTATCGGCACCAATTAGGAGTACTTTTTTATATTTTCCGGACTCAATATATCGTGCTGCTGTTGACATTCCGAAGAGAAAGCTGGAACAGGCCGCAACCAAATCATAAGAAAAAGCGTTTACGGCACCAATTTGGGTTGCAACATAAACTCCTGTTGCTGCAACGGGCATATCTGGCGTTGCAGTTGCCATGATAACCATATCGATTTCAGCTGGGTCTGTGTTGCTTTTTTGAAGTAGGTCTTTTGCGGCTTGGATAGCAAGATAGGAGGTGCCTTTGTCTTTATCCTTTAATATTCTCCGCTCTTTGATTCCGGTTCTGGTAGTAATCCACTCATCGTTGGTATCTACCATTGTTTCCAAAACTTTGTTTGAGAGAACGTAATCTGGCACGTAACTCCCTACAGCGGTGATAGCTGCCGTGATAGTATTCATAAAGCTGAATTAAAATTCACAAAAAAGACCAAAAATCTTTTAAAAAGAGTGAAAATTACTAAATTTTACTTGAAATTCGGCACTAATTAAGTTGTTTTTGACTTTTTGTAAAGTAAAAAAACAAAAAAACCCTCACGTTACTGTGAGAGTTTTTCAATAAAATATATAGAATTAAGCCTCTACTTGCTCAGTTGCATCAATTACAACTTGACCACGGTAGTACATTTTTCCTTCGTGCCAGTGCGCTCTGTGGAAAAGATGTGACTCACCCGTTGTTGGGTCTGTTGCAAGTGTTGGGGCAGTAGCTTTGTAATGCGTTCTTCTCTTATCTCTTCTTGTTTTCGAGATTTTTCTCTTAGGATGTGCCATTGCTATTTATTATTTATCCGTTAATAGTTTTTTTAATGAATCCCACCGGGGATCGGTATTTTCGTCTTCGGGCGTATCTTTTTCATCTATCGCTTTCGGACTTAATTCTTCAAGTTTGTCGAGTATGTCACTTTTTAATGTGCCGTCTTTTACCCCGGGATGAATTCTTTTGGAGGGCAAAGCCAACACAATAGTTTCATAAACATATTGCTGGATATTCACTTCATAGCTTCCGTGGGGCAAAATGAGCAAATCTTCATTTTCATCATTATATTCCTCACCGAATTTTACAACGAAACTATAAGTACCCGAAATCTCTTGATCAAAGGGTTCATTTGTAATATCGCAAGCAACGTTAACGGTTCCATTAAATGTTAATGTGAACTCTAATAACGTGCTCATTTTTTCCAGCAGTACATCGAGATTAATGGCAGCGTCATTAAATTCGTCATACTCAAAATGCTCAAAGAACGCTTTTTTTAATTCAAAGTTAAACTGGTGTTTTCCTAATTTCAGCCCTACGAAAGGGATGGTAAACTCTTTCAAATCCTTCATTTTCACACCTATTTAAGACCTTAACCTTACGGATAAGGCGGGTGCAAAGATAAAAAATTATTTGAATAGCAATTAGTTTTTTATTTCTTTTTTGAGAAACCTCTTTTCCGGTTTGTCTGTAGTGGATTTTTGGAAATTTCACGGTACTCTTCCCGAGTCTCAAAAATGGAAACCGCACTGAATACCGCTTCGCGAAAAGATTCAAAATTCGCCTCATTTTTTCCCGCCAAATCAAAAGCTGTTCCGTGGTCTGGCGAGGTGCGGATGCGGTTAAGGCCCGCCGTGAAATTTACGCCTTTTCCAAAAGCCAGAGTTTTAAAAGGTATCAACCCTTGATCGTGATAGGAAGCTATTATTGCATCAAAATTTTTGTAATTGCCAGATCCGAAAAAGCTGTCAGCGGCGTAAGGGCCGAAAACCATTTTTCCATTTTTGCGGATATTGTCGAGCGCAGGACGTAAAATAGTATCATCTTCGTCACCAATCACGCCATTGTCGCCCGTATGTGGATTGATTCCCAAGACGGCAATTTTCGGTTTTTCTATTCCGAAGTCTTCAATTAAGGTATGGTGTATTGTATTTATTTTTTTATCAATTCGTTCTCGTGTAATATTTTTTACCACGTCTTTTACGGCTACATGGTCAGTTAAAAGTCCAACGCGTAAATTTTCAGAAATTAAAAGCATTAAGCTCTCGCCCTCCAGCTCCTGCGCCAAATAATTTGTATGGCCTGGAAAATTAAAGCTTTCGGATTGAATGTTACTCTTGTTGATGGGCGCCGTAACCAAAACATCTATCTTTTTATTCTTTAGAGCCGATACCGCAGTTTTTAAGGATTTAATGGCATATTCGCCTCCTGTTGGATTTTCTTCGCCAAATGTAACATCCACGTGTTCCTTCCAAACATTAAGTACATTTATTTTCTTTGGAACTAGGTCTTCTATTTTATCAATTCCGTGGAAATTGATATCTGTTTCAAAATGTTTTTTGAAGAAAGACATCAGTTTTACCGAAGCAAAAATAACGGGTGTGCAAAACTCTAGCATACGTGAATCCTCAAACGTTTTTAGAATTATTTCACTCCCAATCCCGTTAATATCGCCGATGGAAATACCGACAACAATTTTATCCTCTCTGCTCATTATTTTTGGCTTTTATAATTGTTACTTTTGCAGTACAAATGTAACCAAATACTGCAATGTTTACAGGAATTATTGAAACGGTTGGCGAAATAGCCCAACTTACCCAAGCGGGCGAAAATCTTCATATAGAAATTAAGAGCCCATTGGCTCAGGAATTGAAAATAGACCAAAGCGTATCTCACAATGGGGTTTGTTTAACTGTAGTTGAAGTAAAGGATGCATCTTATGTGGTTACCGCCATTCAAGAAACATTGGATAAAACAAATCTAAAAACACTAACAAAAGGTTCTTTGGTGAATTTGGAAAGAGCCATGAAGCTGGGTGACAGGCTGGACGGCCATATAGTCCAGGGTCATGTGGACGGGACTGCTATTTGTAAAAAAGTGGAAAATTCAAATGGCAGTTGGGTTTTTACTTTTGAATATAAAAATTCAGAATTCAGTACTGTTGAAAAAGGTTCCATTACGGTAAATGGCGTGAGTCTAACGGTAGTTGATTCTAAAAAAGGATCATTTAGTGTAGCGATTATCCCTTACACTTTTGAGAACACAAATTTTAAGAAAATTGAAGTGGGGACCGAAGTAAATCTTGAGTTTGACATAATTGGGAAATATGTCAAAAATATTATGAAGCCTTATTTGTAGAACGGTTTCTATTAAAAAGTATATAGGCTCCAAACAGAATTCCCGCTACGAGCAAAACCCACAAATTGTCATCTATTGGTAGTCCAGGCCCACGATTTTGAGAAGGCGGAGGCGGTCCCTGCCCAGCAGAAGCCGACTGAATAGCAAGCATTATAAAACTATAAATAAATGTTACCATGGTTGTTCATTAACGATTTGGGGATCGTGTTTATGCGCCTAAAGTAATAATTTTTTTTTATCCTCAAATAAAAAAATGAGTTATCGAATTTTTAATAACTCATTTTTAATGTGAAAATTGCCTTTTATTTAGGTTTTAATGTGGCTCGTTATAAGCCTTTTGAAAAAAAGTGGTCCCACATGGGCTCGAACCATGGACCCCCTGATTATGAGTCAGGTGCTCTAACCAGCTGAGCTATGGGACCCGATAATAGTTTGCAAATGTAAAACACTTTATAAATACAGCAAAACTATTTTTAGTTATTCTCAATTTCTTGACACAGCTCTACCAACACACCATTTGCAGATTTAGGGTGAAGAAACGCCACCAGCTTATTGTCAGCACCTTTTTTTGGTTCTTCATTCAGCAATATAAAACCTTCATTTTTAAGGCGCTCCATTTCATTTAAAATATCAGTAACCGCAAAAGCAATGTGATGAATTCCCTCCCCTCTTTTTTCTATAAACTTTGCGATTGGGCTTTCAGGGTTTGAAGCTTCCAAAAGTTCTATTTTACTTTCGCCACAACGAAAAAAGGAAGTTTCAACTCCTTCGCTTTCCACCTTTTCGCTTTTGTAGGGCCCACTTCCCAATAAAGCTTCATAAATTTTATTGGCTTCAACAATATTTTTTACCGCAATGCCTATGTGTTCTATTTTTTTCATATTAATAAGTTGATTGCTCAAAAATACAAACTTAATACCATTGAATTTCATTAAGCTTGTGGCTTCATTAACATTCGGTACGGTTTTATGTTATATTTTTGCAGTATGGAAGAAAGCAACAGACAAAAGAAAATAGCAGGTGTTCTGCAGAGCGACCTTGCAAACGTGCTGCAGAATATGCTTCGCGAAGCAGGGCAAATGGGCATTATTATTTCGGTAAGTAAAGTGAGCGTAACTACAGACCTTTCCATTGCGAAGGTTTATGTAAGCGTTTTTCCAGCAGATAAAGCCGAAGCCATTGTGGCTGAACTCAATAAATTAAAGCCAAACATTAAACATCAAATTGCCCAATTAACCAAGCACCAATTGCGTAAAATGCCAAATCTTTCATTTTATAATGATGATTCATTGGAATACATTGAAAATATTGACAAAGCAGTAAAGGGTGAGGAAAACCCGTTGAAAAATCCAGATTTACTTCCGAAACGAAAAAAATCATAGCTTGAATTTTTCGCTCTACATCGCCAAGCGCTATTTATTTTCAAAAAGCAGCAACAACGCCATAAATATTATCACGGGCATTGCCGCGGTGGGTGTAGTGGTTGGCGCAATGTCACTATTTATAGTGCTTTCGGGCTTTTCGGGCTTAAAGGATTTTAGTCTTCAGTTCACGAATGTTTTTGACAGCGATCTTAAAATTCTTCCTTCAAGTGGAAAAACAATAACATTTTCCGAAGCCCAAAAAGAGCAATTGAATGCTATAGCAGAAATTGAAACCGTATCAAAAATAATTGAAGAGCGCGTTTTTCTCCATTACAAAGGCAAAAACCATATTGCATACATAAAAGGAGTGGATTCGCTGTATGGCAAAGTGACGCAGCTGGATAGCATACTATATTACGGTGATTGGTTTGTTGAAAACCAAAACGAAGTGGTGGTGGGGCTTTCTACCATTGCAAAACTATCGATGGGCGTTCGTGATTATGGCGCACCGTTGGAAATTTACGTGCCAAAACCTGGAACGGGCCAGCTAAATGCGCTTGACCCATCGGATGCATTTAGTAAGGAAAATATGGTTGTTTCCGGCGTGTATCAAGTAAATGAAGATCTTGATGCAAAATATGTCTTTACAGATTTGGATTTTGCCCGAAACCTTCTTTCTTTGGACACTACAAAGATTTCTTCCATTGAAATGAAATTGTTGTCCACCGCTTCTGAAGAATTGGTGCGTGAAGAGATTGAAAAAATCTTTCCTAAAGGAATTATCATCAAAAACCGAATTCAACAAAATGATGCGCTCTATAAAATGCTGAATACCGAAAATATTGCGGTTTATCTAATTTTTACTTTGGTATTGATAATCGCACTTTTCAACGTAATTGGTTCCATAATTATGATGGTTTTGGACAAACGGGAAAACATTAAAACACTTTACAATCTAGGTGCTTCTTTGCCCGAAATTCGCAGCATCTTTTTCCTGCAGGGCACGCTAATGACCGTGCTTGGTGGTTTGTTGGGGATTATTTTGGGAATTCTTGCCGTAATGGCGCAACTGAAATTTGAGTTTGTAGCTATAACCAGCACCCTGCCCTATCCTGTGAAATTGGAGTTGCTGAATATTGTAATTGTTTTTATAACGATTAGTGTTTTAGGGATTATAGCTTCAAAAATTGCTTCCAGCAGAGTTCGGGAGAAGTTGTTGGTTTAATCCAGAAAATTACAATTCCTTTTAATGTTGGTAAATATTTAAACGATTAAATATTCTGGATCTGCACCCAAACTTATCAATGCATTACAAATCTCTTCCGTGAAAATCTCAGGACCGCAAACGTAAAAACGAGAGCTAAAATCACCAATAGTCTCTATAAGAAACTTACGGTCAATTCTGCGTTCGCGAAAACCGATTACTCCTTCTTGAGTAAATACATTTCTGTAGGCCGGACCCAATAATTTAGTTAATTCATCGTGTAAAATGATGTCTTCCTTGGTTTTATTTGAATACAGAAGCGCAAGATTGCGCAGATTTCCACTTTCGAAAAGCGCTCTGAAAATTGCGATAAAAGGGGTAATCCCAGTACCGCCCGCAATGAATATTCCCGGACCTTTATATTGAATTGTTCCATAGACAGAATGAAGTAACAAATCATCGCCGGTATTCAGCTTGCCCATTTGGGATGTTACACCTTTGTGGTCATCATATATTTTAATAATAAATTCTAAATGATCCCAATGTTGCAATGAAGTAAAGGAAAACGGCCTAACTTGATCCTCCCAACCCGGTTGATTGATGGATATGAGCACCGATTGCCCCGGAGTATATTCAAAATCTTTAGGCTTTTCTAATACGAAACGCTTAACGTTATGGGTAATGTAATATGTGTTTAGTATTTTGAGCTTATTCATTGTGATAGTTGAGCTTCAAAGATAAAGACAATTAAAGTACATAATCCCTTTAAGCAAACTCATAATCCCCAAACGCTTCCAAAACCTCATCAAATGCTTCAAAAACGGAAGCAGAATCATCGCTGGTTACCATTTTCATTCGGTATTCCTTAAAGTTGGGAATTCCTTTAAAATAGTTGGTATAGTGACGGCGGGTTTCAAAAACACCGAGGGTTTCACCTTTCCAGTCTATCGCCATTTGCAGATGACGTTTTGCGGCTTCCACGCGCTCTGCCATTGAGGGTGGAGATAAGTGCTCCCCGGTTTCAAAATAGTGTTTTACTTCCTTAAAAAACCATGGATAACCAATGCTAGCACGACCTATCATCGCGCCGTCCAACCCGTATTTATCGCGCATTTCCATCGCTTTTTCCGGCGTATCCACATCGCCATTTCCGAAGATAGGAATGTGCATTCGCGGGTTATTTTTTACCTCTGCAATTAGTTTCCAATCGGCTTCGCCTTTATACATCTGCGCACGCGTACGACCGTGAATGGAAAGTGCTTGGCAGCCCACATCCTGCAAACGTTCGGCAACCTCAACAATTTTTATGGAATCGTGATCCCAACCCAAGCGTGTTTTTACGGTAACGGGTAGTTTGGTGTGTTTTACCATGGCTTCGGTAAGGCTTACCATTAAATCGATATCTTTTAAAATACCTGCGCCAGCACCTTTTGAAACTACTTTTTTTACCGGACAGCCAAAATTGATGTCGATCATATCTGGACCACTGGCCTCAACTATTTCAACACTGCGCAGCATCGACTCTAACACGGCGCCAAATATTTGAATTCCCACGGGACGTTCCTTTTCGTAAATATCGAGCTTCATCACGCTTTTGGCGGCATCGCGAATGAGACCTTCCGAAGAGATGAATTCCGTAAAAACCACATCGGCTCCCTGCTCCTTGCATAGCGCGCGGAAAGGTGGGTCGCTCACATCTTCCATCGGAGCGAGCAGCAACGGGAAGTCTGGCAATTGTATGTTTCCTATTTTTGGCAATTCTTAAGTTTTGGAACTGCAAAAGTAGTAAATATCAGTAATATGAAATTTTAAAAGAATTTATTTGCCCTCTAGCCTGTCGCCCTCGTCGGTTTCTATTTTTTTGCTGTTATCACGAAGTCGGGCATTTCCGAAGTTGTATTTGAAACCTACTCGGAGCAATCTACTTTCAGTATTTGCATAATAATAGTTGTCTTGGTTATAATAATTTGAAACTGACGCGGTGTTATTAAGGGTGTTAAAAACATCATCTACTCCCACGGTCAAACTTGCACGCTTGTCCCAAAAATCCTTTCTAACCGATACGTTAACATAGCTTTGGTTTTCAAAAAAACGGTTACCAAACACGAAGTTTGAAATGTAAACTCCAGTTAAATCAGCCGTAAAGGAACGATCCTTGGAAAGAGTAAAGTGATTGGTGAGAAAAATATATTGTCCAAAAGTATCATTAGTGTTGGTTTCTGCTGCGCTTTGCAGCGCGTAAAATTCATTGGCCAAATAAAAGGAAGAGGTATTTAAATGAAGCCACCACCAAGGGTTGAGCGAACTAAAATACGTTATATCAAAAGCATATTGATAGCTTTTGATCATATTGGCATCTATACTGCTAAGCGTGCTGTTTGTGTTGTTTTGAAGTACCAATATGTCTAGACTATTCTCAACATTTTGGTAGTAGAGCTCAAAAAATAGTTTGCCCTTGTGATCAAAAGTAAGTGTGATTTTATCTTCAATTGCAGGAACCAGTTTTGGGTTACCCCCATTGAAGTTTCGTTCTGTAATAAAATATTTGAATGGATTTAAACTTTGATAGCGGGGTCTTTCCACACTGCGACTGTAACTCAGTCCAATCCCGTTGTTATCGTTTATTATATAATGAAAAGATGCTGAGGGGAAAAGATCAAAATACTGCTGGTTGTTCACCTGCCCAAAAGAACGGGAAATGGCATCAATGTCTGTATATTCCCCACGAAGACCAGCGGCAATGCTCCATTTTTCCCAATCTTTTTCAAAATTTATATATTCTGCAAAAATATTCTCTCTATAGTTGAAATTATCTGAAAGTGAATTGTTGAAAGTTGTGTTGTTGCTCAATACATCAAAGAAGTCTAATTTGCTTTCAGTGTCAATACTGCTGAATTTGAACCCTGCTTCAAAGGTTCCGCCCCACAATTCCGAGGAAACATCGGCCTGTCCCGTAAAAATGTCGCTTGTTTGTTCAGAATCTGTGTAAAAACTGTTGTTCCTCAAAAGATTGCCGTTTGGTAATAAATAATCGGAACTCACGCTTTGGTTTTGGGTGTTGTCGTAATAAATATAATTAGCCGAGATTGCCAATGTTGCGCCATTTTCATTTAAAACACGGTTATAGTCCAAGGCAAATGTCAAATTTTGTTTTCCGTAATCCACATAGCTTAAGGTAGTGATTGTGGAATCTAACTGACGCTGTGGGTTAAAAATTAAAGAGTTGCCATTGTTATGGTATTTAACTTCAGGCGTAAGTGAAACGTTTGAAGTAATGCTGATTGTGTTTTTATCGTTTAGCGTAAAGTCCAATACAACATTTCCGTTGTGATTGCTACGCTCCGTAGTTCGGTTAAAGTCGGTTTCCCAAATAGATTTAGTGGAGACCTCGTCTGGCTGAAAATAGCGAATGTAGTTTTCATCTTCCTTATATTCTTTTTTATCTGCATAAGAATAACTCGCATAAATGTTTACCCAATTATTTTTATAAAAATGCGAAGTCCCAAAATTATATTTTGGGTATATTCCTTGCTCGTAGTTCGCATTTACGGAGCCTTTATAACCAATGGAAATCGCTTTGGAAGTAATAATATTCAGTACCGTTCCTGCGTCCGCATCGTATTTTGAGGAAGGATTTGTAATTACTTCAACAGATTTAATGGCCGCCGCATCGGTATTCTGCAATAGTGAATATACTTCTTCTGCGGAAAGATACACCCGCTTGCCATTAATATAAATAACCGGAGTAGATAGTTTTATTTGGATATTTTCGTTTGTAACGATAACACCCGGTGTTTTCTTTAAAAGATCTACGGTACTGCCCGTGGAAAGTGAAGTGTTCTCCACTTCAAAAACAAGTTTGCCAGGGGTTTTACGTATGGTTGGCAGTTTTGCAACAACTACCGTTTCATCTAGCATTTGTTGGTTTTCCCTTAAAACTAAGTTGCCTAAATTTTTATTTGAAGAAAGTTGAATGGTTTGTTGCTTATCTTCAAAGCCAATATAGCTGAAGTTTATAATATAGGTTCCTGCTTCTAAATTTTTCAGAACAAAAGAACCGTCTTCATCCGTAGTAGTACCTTTTAATGGATTTTCTCCCTCATTTTCATAAACCAAAACATTCACAAATGATAGTGGGGCGTTATTTGTATCCAATACATTCCCAGAGACAGAAAAGTCTTGTGCCATCAAAACTCCTGCTTGAAGGCAGGAAAAAAACATAATAAGTCTTGTCATAACATAAGTAGATATCTGGGGCGACACCCGTTACTATGATTCTTTATCTGGGGAGAAAACTAAGTTTGTATAGCTGAAATACAGCTTTACACTACAAATATGTTAAAAATTTATTAAACAAAAACAATCTCAACACAATTATTTTAAGTGTTTTAATGATAGCACATATAATCACTCTTTTAATCTATATTTGCAACTTGTAGCACGAGAAGGAATTTTTATGAAGAACATTCGCAATTTTTGCATCATCGCCCACATTGACCACGGAAAAAGTACCTTGGCAGACCGTCTATTGGACGCCACTGGCACCGTGACCGATCGCGAAAAACAAGCACAGTTGCTTGACAATATGGACTTGGAGCGCGAGCGCGGCATCACCATTAAAAGTCACGCCATACAAATGGATTACGTATATAATGGTGAAAAATATACCCTAAATTTAATCGATACTCCCGGTCACGTGGATTTTTCATATGAAGTTTCCCGGTCCATCGCCGCTTGTGAAGGTGCTTTGTTGATTGTAGATGCCGCACAAAGTATACAGGCGCAGACCATTTCTAACTTATATTTAGCTTTGGAAAACGATTTGGAAATAATTCCAGTTTTGAACAAAGTAGATCTTCCATCTGCAAATGTTGAGGAGGTAACCGATGATATTGTGGATCTTTTGGGCTGTAAAGCCGAAGAAGTAATTCCGGCAAGTGCCAAAACCGGATTGGGAATAGATGAAATTTTGAGTGCCATTATTGAGCGTATTCCTCCGCCAAAAGGCAACCCAGACGAATCTTTGCAGGCTTTGATATTTGACTCGGTTTACAATCCTTTTCGGGGCGTTGAAACCTATTTTAGGGTTCTTAACGGTGAAATCAGAAAAGGGCAGCACATCAAGTTTATGGCTACCGGAAAAAGTTATTTTGCCGATGAAGTGGGTACGCTAAAACTGAAACAACAGCCAAAAGACCTAGTAAAAACAGGCGATGTTGGCTATCTTATTACAGGAATAAAGGAAGCGAAAGAAGTAAAAGTGGGTGATACAATTACAGATTCCAAAAACCCGACCGTCAATATGATTGAAGGTTTTGAAGATGTAAAACCCATGGTTTTTGCAGGAATATATCCCGTGGATACCGAAGATTACGAAGAGTTGAGAAACTCCATGGAAAAGCTACAGCTAAATGATGCTTCGCTGGTTTTTATACCTGAAAGTTCTGCTGCACTTGGTTTTGGTTTCCGCTGTGGATTTTTGGGAATGCTTCACCTTGAAATTATTCAGGAAAGACTTGAAAGAGAGTTTGACATGACGGTAATTACCACCGTTCCAAACGTTTCCTATCACGCTTATACAAACAAAGAACCGGATACACCAATCTTGGTTAATAATCCTTCAGACCTTCCCGATCCTTCAAAGCTCAACCGTGTTGAGGAGCCATATATTAAAGCTACAATCATTACAAAATCAGACTTCGTCGGTTCTGTAATGTCACTTTGTATTGAAAAAAGAGGTGAAATTACCAACCAAACATATTTAACCACCGAAAGGGTTGAACTTACTTTTGACATGCCTTTGGCGGAAATTGTTTTCGACTTTTATGATAGATTAAAGACCGTTTCCAAAGGTTATGCGTCTTTTGACTATTCCCCAATAGGAATGCGCCAGTCGCACCTTGTAAAAGTAGATGTTCTCTTAAACGGAAACATTGTGGACGCACTTTCGGCCTTACTTCACCGTGATAATGCATATGATATTGGAAAGAAAATTTGTGAAAAATTGCGACAATTAATCCCAAGACAGCAATTTGACATTCCAATACAAGCGGCAATCGGCGCAAAAATTATTGCCCGCGAAACCGTAAAAGCACTTAGAAAAGACGTTACAGCAAAATGTTACGGTGGCGATATTTCGCGTAAGAGAAAACTTTTGGAAAAGCAGAAAAAAGGAAAGAAACGTATGCGCCAAGTGGGCAATGTGGAAATTCCGCAGGAAGCTTTTATGGCGGTGTTAAAGCTTAATGATTAATTAGCTCAATTATTACAGCTTGCCCCAGCTTCCACTAAACCAGAAACATAGACATCATAAGGCGTTCCCGTGTTTTGTCCGTTAACTGAAGCATTGCCATCACCTTCCTCACATACTTGAAAGCTCGTGGTTTCAGGAGAAGAGCAAGTAGTACAGCCTCTTCCGTCGTCTTTTTTACAGGAAAACACAGTGAATCCTGAGATTATAGCTATAATAAAAAAGAGTTTTTTCATTGGAAAGGTTTTGTTGAAAACGGTTTGTAGCAGTAATTATTTTGGGGCAGCAACCTCTTTTTTGGTTTTGGTTGCATTTGCCACATCTTCAAAATCCATCGGCTTGCCTAGATAGACTAACGCGCTTCCTTCTTCAACTTCCAGTTCGTCGGGCGCAGTTATTAAATCCAAAAATCCATTAGGGCGTTTTAGAAAAAGAGGAATGGCACTTTCATTTTCACCAATAATATTTAGTACTCGTAAAAATTGGCTTTCACTTCCCACGGGAATTTCTTGAATTGAAGGAAAGTCGTGTGCAACTTCGGTAAACCGGGTATAGTCGTGGGTATATGAAAACAATTCCCGAGCAGAAAGATGTTGGCGCTCCCGCATTTCTTCCGAAGTCATCAAACGGAAGGTTCCGTTTTCTCCAAAATATTTTCCAAAACGGCTAATAGCCTGCTTATTAATTTCATCATTGCCTGTCATGGCAAGCAAATAGCCCACATCGTTCAGCTCAATATTATCCGTAAGATCATCTGAATAAATATTTGCAGTAATTGCCTCAAGGCCCAGCTCTTTGGCCTTATTCACATTTAATCTGTTTGAATCCAACAAAACCACATGCCTTCCACTTTTTTGAAGATAAGATGCTATAAGTCTTGATACCTTAGATGCCCCCACAATCAAAATTCCATCAGATTTTTTTAGGAATACCCCAACCATTGAGGCAACGGGTCTTGCGGTTGTGGCGTTCAACAAAACTGTTACCAAAACAACGGCAAATACTAATGGAGTAATATATTCTGCACCCGGCTCACCCTTTAATACCAATTTAGTTCCAAAAAGTGAGGCAATACCCGCTGCTACGATACCTCGTGGGCCCACCCAGCTTATGAATATTTTTTCATTTATTTTAAGTGACGAATTAACGGTACTGAGAAATACTCCCAAGGGTCTTAAAACGAATATTACAATTGCCATTAAAATGGCGGTTTTCCAATTATAAACCAGCAAGAGATCATCCAGGCTAATGTTTGCAGCCAAAAGGATAAATAAAATTGAGATCAACAAAACACTAAGTGATTCCTTAAAATACAGCAATTCCTTTAAACTGGGCAGATCACTATTACCCAAAAACATTCCCATTACTACGACCGAAAGCAAACCTGATTCGTGCGCAAAAAGATCGCTTTCTACAAAAATCAGTAATACAACCGACAGCGAAACTACATTCAATAGGTAGTGCGGAATCAATTTCTTTTTAATAGCAAAATAAAGTGCATATCCTCCAGAAATACCAAAGGCAAAGCCTATTAATATAATTTTTCCAAATTCAATAATAGCTTGTTTGGTGTACCCGCTGTCGTGCTCAACACTAATAAATTCAAACACCAATACCGCTACCAATGCGCCTATGGGGTCTATCAATATTCCTTCCCATTTTAGCACTGCTGAAACATCTTTCTTCAATGGAATATTTCTCAAAATAGGAGTAATTACAGTTGGGCCGGTTACAATTATCAAAGCAGCAAATAGGAAAGATATTTTCCAACTAAGGCCAAAAACGTAGTAGGCAGCAACGCCAGCTCCCAAAAAAGTAATAACTGAGCCCAAACTAATAAGCTTCACGATTACCGGCCCTACTTTTGAAATTTCACCACGCCTTAAAGTCAATCCGCCTTCAAAAAGAATAATACCTATGGCTAGGGAAACAAAATAAAAGAGGTTTTCTCCAGGGAATAAACCTTTGCCATCACTATAGATAGGTTGTATCCATTGGGTTCCATCTTCAGAAAAAAGTGTAGAAATAGGGCCAACAAAAAGACCGATTAAAATTAGGGGTAAAATAGCGGGTATCTTGAATTTCCAGGCCACCCATTGGGCCAATATCCCTAAAATTATAATTCCGGCAAGTTCTACCATATGGTTGGGTTTTGGGCGAATTTAAGCATATTTAATTCCGCCGGATTATTAATGATTTGTTAAAAATAGCATAATTAATTAATTCTTCGGGGTTTGGTCTGTAACGCTTTTATTAATTTGCGACTCATTTCTTCATATTATGCAATTATTCCCTATTGAAGCTGGCAATTTTAAACTTGATGGCGGCGCCATGTTTGGCGTTGTACCAAAAACCCTGTGGAACAGGACCAATCCTGCCGATGCCAATAATATGATAGATATTGCTGCTCGCTGTCTTCTTATTGAAAACGGGAATCGGCTTACATTGATTGACACCGGAATGGGTAACAAGCAAAGTGAGAAATTTTTTGGTTATTATTACCGATGGGGAGATTTCAACATAGACGACTCACTTAAAAAACATGGTTTCCATCGCGATGATATTACCGATGTTTTTATGACCCACCTCCACTTTGACCACTGCGGCGGCAGTGTTCAGTGGAACAAAGACCGTACAGGCTATGAGCCAGCTTTTAAAAATGCTACATTCTGGAGCAACAAAGGCCATTGGCAATGGGCTACGGAACCAAACCGAAGGGAACAAGCTTCTTTTTTAAAGGAAAACATTTTGCCGATGCAGGAAAGCGGGCAACTTAAATTTGTTGCACAGCCCAATTCAGATTATGCAGAAGCGAATGAACTTGATTTTGGAATCCTTTTTGTAGATGGGCATACAGATAAACAAATGATTCCGCATATCAAGTACAAAGGGAAAACCTTGGTTTTTATGGCAGATTTGCTTCCTACAGCCGGCCATTTACCATTACCTTTTGTGATGGGTTATGATACCCGCCCCTTATTAACCCTTCCCGAAAAGGAGAAATTTCTTAATAATGCTGCGGAAAACAATTTTTACCTCTTTCTTGAACACGATGCCCACAACCCAATAATAACGGTTCAAAATACTGATAAAGGTGTTCGTTTAAACGAAACGTTATCACTCAACGAATTTTTTAATTAACTTATAATTTCTAAAATGAAACTATTTAAGATTACCTTATTTGCGGTTGCAATGTCAACTGTTTTGACAGGATGCGGAAGCGGAGCCGCTATTATTGCAACTCCCATTCAAAATATTGATTCCAATCCATTAAAAACAACTCCTCTTACTGACGAGCAGTTAAAGCACTGGCCGGCAATGGATTTAGTAAAAGATACCGTGCCCGGGATGAGTGTGGACAAAGCCTACAGCGAAATCATAAAAAAGCGCAAAGGCGAAATCGTTATCGTTGGGGTAATAGACAGTGGTGTGGATATTGACCACGAAGACCTTAAAAATGTAGTGTGGACCAACCCTGGCGAAATAGCAGGAAATGGTATTGACGATGATAAGAATGGTTTTGTGGATGATGTTCACGGTTGGAATTTTCTAGGAGATATTGTTGGTGAAAACATGGAGTACGTTCGCATCATCAGAAAATTTAAACCGAAGTTTGAAGGAAAGAGTGAAGCTTCAATCAGCGCTGCAGACCGAGAGAATTATGCAACTTATCAAAAAGCCAAAGCTGAATATGAGAAGGAGTTTTCAGAAATAACGGCAAACAAGGCGCGTTACGAGCAGATTCTTTCGCAATTAAAGCCAACACATGAGGCAATGGTCAAAAAGCTTGGAAAAGAAAATTATACCAAGGAAGATCTTTCTGCATTACAAAACCCATCACCACAAGAACAACAGCAAATAGCGATGCTTAGCCAAATGCTGAATTTTGCAGATTCGGTTCCGGAAGTTTTGGAAGAACTGGAGGGAGGCATTGAGTATTTTACCGATAGATTGGATAACAATTTCAATATGACTAAAGATTTTCGGGGCGTTTTGGGCGATAATCCTGAAGATATTGCAGACAATATTTACGGCGACAATAACGTGGCCGGTCCAGATCCCACAAAAGAAAACGTAAAACACGGAACCCACGTGGCAGGAATTATTGCAGCAGAGCGCAACAACGGCATCGGAATGGACGGTGTTGCAAACAACGTGAAAATTATGGCTATTCGGGCAGTACCCGATGGTGATGAATATGATAAAGATATCGCATTGGCCATTCGTTATGCGGTTGACAATGGTGCAAAAGTGCTTAACACCAGCTTCGGAAAATATTATTCTCCACAAGCAGATTGGGTTTATGACGCCATTAAATATGCAGCTTCAAAAGATGTTTTAATCGTGAATGCAGCCGGAAACGATGGTTTCGATTTAGATACCGTAAACGTTTATCCAAACGATCAATTTGATAACGGTTCCGAAATGGCAGATTCATTTTTGACTGTTGGAGCTCTTAATTACAAATATGGAAGCGAAATGGTTGCAAACTTTTCAAACTACGGAAAAACCAACGTGGATGTTTTTGCGCCAGGCGTTAAAATTTGGGCAACTACCCCTTTAAATACCTATGAATTTTTACAGGGAACCTCAATGGCTGCCCCAGAAGTTGCAGGCGTTGCCGCAATGATTCGTTCCTATTACCCCAACCTTTCCGCACAACAGGTAAAACAAATTTTGATGGATAGCGGTCTTTCAATTAACACTCAGGTTGTTTTGGGCGGAGAATCTTCGAACACTGAATCTTTCTCGAATATTTCAAAATCGGGTAAAATGGTGAATATGTATAATGCCCTAATTATGGCAGATAAAATGGCTAACTTATGAGGCATGTTTTAACTAGCTTATTCTTTATTTCTGTATTTTTTTCCGCCTTTGCACAGAATAGCAGCTATTGGCAACAGCAAGTTGATTATAAAATGAACGTCGATGTGGACGTAAAAAACTTTCAATATAAAGGAACACAGGAGTTGAAATACACAAACAATTCTCCCGACACTTTGAATAAGGTTTTCTACCATCTTTACTTTAATGCTTTTCAGCCGGGTAGTGAAATGGACGTGCGTTCGCGCACCATCGCAGATCCGGATAGCCGCGTGATGGATAGGATTTCAAAACTATCACCTTCAGAAATTGGATACATAAAACCAACGCTGTTCACCCAAGATGGCGTTGCCGCAAACTATACTATTAGAGGTACGGTGATGCAGGTTATGCTGAACAAACCTATTTTGCCAGGTGAAAGCACTCTTTTCAATATGGAATGGGATGCACAGGTTCCCTTACAAATTCGTCGTTCAGGACGTGATAGCTCAGAAGGCGTTGCACTGACTATGACCCAATGGTACCCAAAACTTGCAGAATACGACTTTGAAGGATGGCACGCCGATCCGTACATAGCACGCGAATTTCACGGTGTTTGGGGCGATTTTGACGTTACTATAACCATTGATGCCGATTATACAATTGGCGGAACCGGTTATCTTCAAAATCCAGCTGAAGTGGGTCACGGTTACACCGAACCCGGACAGAAATGGATGAAACCCAAAAAAGGAAAATACACTTGGCATTTTTTAGCGCCAGACGTACACGATTTTGCCTGGGCCGCAGATGATGAATATATACACGACACATATCCTGGCCCTAATGGTGTAAAGCTGCATTTCTTTTATAAAAACGATCCTGAAATTGCCGAGAATTGGAAAAATCTTCAACCAAAAACTGCTGCATTGATGGAGTTTTTCAATGAGCAAATTGGGGAATATCCATATGAACAATATTCTGTAATTCAAGGCGGTGACGGCGGAATGGAATACGCCATGAGCACGATGATTACTGGAAAGCGTGAGTTTGGAAGTCTTGTAGGCGTAACCGCTCATGAGCTGGCGCATTCGTGGTTTCAATTTGTTTTGGCTACTAACGAGAGCAAACACGAATGGATGGATGAAGGTTTTACATCCTATATTTCAGATGAAGCTATGAATTATGTGATGGAAGAAAACAAGCCAAATCCACATGCTGGTTCGTACAGAAGTTATTTTTATATGGCTACAAGCGGGGCAGAACAGCCATTAAGCACCCACGCAGATAGGTACGCCAGCAACCGCTCTTATGGTATAAATGCATACAGCAAAGGCTCAGTATTTTTAACGCAATTGGGATACATTATCGGGCCTGAAAATCTTTCAAAAACATTGAAGCGTTATTATTCAGATTTCAAATTTAAGCACCCAACACCAAATGATTTTATCCGCACCGCGGAAAAGGTTTCTGGTTTTGAATTGGATTGGTACTTAACGGATTGGGCGCAGACTACCAATACTATCGATTACGGAATAAAATCTGTAGAAAGTGAAGGGGAAAACACTAAAGTAACTTTAGAAAGAATTGGCTTAATGCCAATGCCTATAGACCTTTACGTAACCTATGAAGACGGTACACAAGAATTGTTTTACATCCCATTGCGAATGATGTGGGGTGAAAAACCAAACCCATTTACCGATTTAAAACGCACTGTTTTGACGGATTGGGCTTGGGCATATCCCACGTATTCCTTTGAAATAAAGAATGAAAAAAAAGTAAAAAATATGATGATTGACGCCACGCGAAGAATGGCAGATATTAATCCTGAAAACAATATTTGGGAAAAACGATAATCTTTACTTTCCTTTTTTCAAAGAGACCTCGCAAGTGCTAAATCCTGCGGGGTCTTTTTATATATTTACAGTGTGAACCAAAAATTTCCCAAAAGCCAAAAGCTTAAAAGCTCTAAAACAATTGAAAATTTGTTTTTGGAAGGGAAAACACATTCCAAATTTCCAATAAAAGTATTTTTTCTTCCGAAGGAAAACCTTGAATCAAATCTCGCTGCTTTTGCTGTACCAAAGAGAAATTTTAAATCGGCAGTGGATCGAAACCGCGTAAAAAGACAGCTTCGCGAAGCCTATCGGCTTAACAAACACCTACTTGATGAAATTCACGGCAAGAAATTTGTGATGCTCTTTCTTTTTTTAGGAAAAGTTAAACCGCAGTACACCGAACTTGAAAAAGCAATGGTAAAGCTGCTTAAAAAATTACGGGATGAAAACAATTAGCACTTTACTTTTATTGTTCGTTTTGGGATGTTCAAACGGAAGTTCCAACAAAAATTACGAAGCAGGTTCTGCTATGGCGGAAATGGATATGGCCGAAGAAGCCGTAGTAACACAGCAACTTGTTCCACCACCTTCATCTGAAGAAAGTGAACAAAAAATAATCAAAACAGCCCGTTTGGCTTTTGAAACAAAGGATGTGGAAGCAACACATAAGAAAATCCTACAACTGGCTTCACAGAACAAAGGCTTGGTGCAAAACGACAACAGTGGAAAAGATTACAACCGAATTTATAAATATTTAACAATTCGCGTACCGACTGAAAATTTTCAAAAGTTTATTGACGGTATTTCCGAAGGGGTTGACTATTTTGATCAACGTGATATTTCCCGACAGGATGTTTCCGAAGAATTTGTGGATCTACAAGCGCGTTTAAAAGCAAAACGCACGCTGGAAGACCGCTACCTAGAATTGCTTAAAAAAGCAAATAACGTTAAGGAAATGCTTGAAATAGAACGCGAACTTTCCAACATTCGTGAGGAAATTGAAGCAAAACAGGGTCGCTTACAGTATCTTGAAAACAAGGTTTCAATGAGCACGGTAAATATTGAGTTTTACAAAACCACTGCGGAAACAGGCATCACCCAATCTTACGGGCAAAAAATGAAAAACGCGCTGCAAGGGGGTTGGAACGGTATTTCGGTATTTTTCCTGGGCATTTTATACCTTTGGCCTTTATTCCTCGTTGCAATAATTGTTGTTATCATTCTTCGTATATTTCTGAAGAGAAGAAAGAAAAATTAAAAAGTTATTTAGTTATTGGGTTACTAAGTTTTTAACCATAAACTCTTAATAACTCAATAACTAATAACCCATTAACCTAAAATGATGAAAAAAAGAATAATAGTTCCCATCATCGCTGTCGGTATATTTTTTACTACCGTAAGTTTCAAAAGTGACTTTTTTGAAATTGCAAAGCAGATTGAAATCTTTACCACACTTTTCAAGGAATTGAACATGAATTACGTGGACGAAGTAACGCCCGCAACCCTTATGGACAAAGCCATTAAAGGAATGTTAGAAGATTTGGATCCATACACGGTGTATTGGAACGAACAACAGGTAGAGGATGCCAAAATCAACAATTCCGGCATTTATACTGGCATTGGTGCAACCGCACAAAGTAGAAAAGATAAAATTATTATCGTTGAACCCTACCAAGATTATCCGGCCGATAAAGCCGGTTTAAAGGCTGGGGACGAAATAATAAAAATCGGCAACATAAATATTGCAGATTTGGAAGACGATGCCGGCGAATTGTTAAAAGGCGCACCCGGCTCAACCGTTGATGTAACCTATAAAAGACAAGGGAAAACTGCAACTGCAACCATCACCAGAGGGGCCGTAGACCTTAAAGCGGTTCCGTTTTACAAATTGATAAATAACGATATTGGATACATTGTTCTTTCACAATTCAACCGAAAAACTACTATTGAGACCAAAGCTGCGCTGGTTGATTTAAAATCGCAAGGCGCAAAAAAAATCATCTTGGATTTACGCGGAAATCCAGGAGGTTTATTGAATGAAGCCATAAATGTGGTAAACCTTTTTGTAGATAAAGGCGAAGTAATTACCACGACAAAATCGGTTATTGAAAAGTATAATCAAACCTATAAAACCAAAAGCGACCCCGTAGATACTGAAATTCCCCTCGTAGTTTTAGTAAATGGAAGAAGTGCCTCCGCCAGTGAAATTGTTTCGGGCGGATTGCAGGATTTGGACCGCGCCGTGATTGTGGGGGCACGAAGTTTCGGAAAAGGCCTCGTACAGCGTCCAAAAAAATTGACCTACGGAACTCAGCTGAAAGTTACCATTTCCCGCTATTACACACCCAGCGGACGTTGCATACAAGCTTTGGATTACTGGCACCGCGATGAAAATGGCGACCCACTGCGGAAAGATGCCAAAGAGTACAACGCTTTTAAAACCAAAGGCGGCAGAACGGTTTATGACGGTGGCGGAATCCTTCCCGATGTGGAATTGAAATCGGCTGTTTTTAGCCCAATTACCACAGCTTTATTAAGGGACAACGCCATTTTTGATTATGCTACCAAATTTTATTACAGCCATCAAATGACGGATTGGAAGAACTTCAAATTTACTGAAGCAGACTTTCAGGATTTTCAAAAATTTTTGAAAGACAACAATTTTGAGTACGAAACCGAGACCGAAAAGAAGTTTGCCGAAGGTTTAAAAATCTCGGAAGATGACGATATGAGTAAAGATATTTCGGCGAGCTACAACCAGCTTATGGCTGCAATAGACAGCGCCAAGGATCAGGCAATTATTGACAAAAAAGTAGAAATAGAATCGTTGTTGACAGATGAAATTTTAAAGCGTTATTTCTACCGCGAAGGTTTGTATAATTACCAGATAGAGCATAATCCCGAGATTTTGGAGGCGGTTGCTGTTTTGAATGATGCTGGGCGGTATGGGAAGATTTTGAAGTAAGTTTTTGTAAGTTCGAACGCAGTCGAATCTTAATTTTTCTGTAAATATTTAAGACTCTCTCTTGAAACTTTATTTAAAATGTCCAAATTGTAAATACGAGAATAGCTTTAAATCTAATGCTAGCACTCGCGTAGAATTTGTGATGGTAAAAAATAAAAAAACTATAGAGATTAATTGTGTTGGATGCAATAAAAAAATTTCAGCATCAGTTAATAAAATTTATGCTAAAGAATCAAAATCAGCTTTTTTAATTGCTGGTATTATTTTTATGATTGGTTCAATTTTGATTCTAATAATTTGGTCAAAAATTCTAAGTAATTCTAAAAATGCAATGGGTTTATATGCTGTCGCTTTGCTTTTATTGGTTCCCGTTTGGATTTATATAATAATACAAAAACAGGAAAGAATCAGAGTAAGTACTTTCAATCATACCTATGTAAATGATTATCATTAATTTTATTAATAAACTATCAATGCATTCCTTCCTAACCCTCTTCGAAACAATGCCCGTTTGAATGAAAGCTGCTAAGAATTTCTACATAAAAGAAAATTAACACTGCTAAATTTCACTTAACAAAACCTTAACTGCCTGTTTATCAATATTTTCGTACTTTAGCAGTTATGGTAAAAGTAGACAGAGACGAAAACAAGGAGATTCTAAAGGAATCTGTGGCCTATTTAGAGAACCGGGGTTTTGAACACATCCAGGCCGATGTGGAAGGTTATGAAACTCCAAAATCCTATCACAAAAAAGATAGCGATGTAGTTATTACGCCAGACATAGTAGCGGATCGTGCGGGAATTAAGCATTATTTTGAAATAAGCCTAAAATCTGAAAAACCGCGCTTGCTAAAATCGAAATGGCAGTTTTTGGATACATTAACGCGCATGCGTAACCAGCGTTTCAAAATCATTACCCGTCGTGGACATTATAAATTCACGGATGAAATGCTTAAAGATCTTAATCTTGAAAAGAACTTAATTAAGCTCTAAGCATCGCGATGTGTGGGATGCCATCTTCCATGTAGCGATCGCCAAAGGTTTTAAAACCATGGCTTTCATAAAAAATAACTAAATACACTTGAGCCGATATCTTTATTTTATCGGCTTTAAAATTTGTTTTAATGGCTTCTATTGATGCTTTGGTAATTGCGTGGCCATAGCCCATTTTTCGGTAGTTCTCGCGCACCAAAACCCTTCCAATTGAGGCTTCGTCAAAATAATCGCCAGCTTGAAAACAGCGTGTGTAAGCAACTAAAATACCGTTTTCCCAACCCATAATATGTAAGGCGCGTTCGTCTTTTCCATCAATATCTTGATAGACGCAATCCTGCTCCACCACAAACACTTCGCTTCGCAATTGTAAAATAGCGTACAATTCATTCGTGCTTAATTCTTCAAAATTCTTTACTTCAATTTCCATAGCATTTTAAATAAAATCAATCCTGAACAATAATATCTTTTGGATCGTCTTTTTGGTGTTCCGGTTGGATGGTTACGTGGTTTATTCCAAAGTCGTGATACAGTAATTCTTCAACCTTTATCAACACGGCATCAAACTCTGAAAGGGTGACGTCTTCATAAAAATCGATATGCGCTTCCAAATGGGTTTCCTGTTCATTCAGTTGCCAAATGTGAATATGGTGCATATTCTTTATCTCCGGGATTGTACAAACAGCTTTGTTTATTACTTCCAAATTTAAGTCATCGGGCGTGAAAAGCATCAAAACCTTGAAAGAGCTTTTCAACAAATCATAACCCATTATCAATAAGTAGAGCGCTATCAAAACGGTCAAAAGGCTATCTACCCAAAACCATTCAAAATATTTCATAAGCAAACCACCAATCAAAACGGCGACCGATGCTGCCATATCGGTAAGCAAATGCAAATAGGCCGAGCGCATGTTCATATTGCTTTTAGAGTCTTTAAAAAGCAACAAAACACTAAAACCGTTAAAGAAAATTCCTAAAATAGCGAGCCAGATTACCAAGCCGCTTTCAATGGCCTGGGGATTGAAAAAACGAAGGATAGCTTCATAAATAAGGTAAATTGCAACTATAATCAAAGTAGCAGAGTTTACGAAAGCGGCAATAATTTCAGCGCGTTTGTAACCGAAGGTTTTTTCTACGGAAGCATCTTTTTTTGAATATCTGTCGGCAATGTAACTTACAATTAAAGAAAGTACATCACTAAAATTATGAAGTGCATCTGAAAGTAATGATAGACTCCCAGAAATTACGCCTCCAATTGCTTGCGCAACTGTAATACCAATATTTAAAAGAATGGAAAGTAATAGCTTTCTTCCTTTCAAATCTGGGTGCGAATGCCCATGCGAATCGTTATGGGAATGTGCGTGGTTATGCGCCATTTTATTGGGTTATGAACAGGCTATTTTTTCAACGCGATTTTTGTGGCGGCCGCCTTCAAATTCGGTTTTTAGAAAAGTCTTCACTATTTCAACAGCTTGTGGTTTGCTGGTGAAACGTGCGGGAATACTCAAAACATTGGCATCGTTGTGCTGACGGGCGAGCTCGGTAATTTCTTTGGTCCAACAAAGGGCGGAACGCACTTTTTGGTGTTTATTGGCGGTCATATTTGCACCGTTTCCGCTGCCACAGATTATGATTCCCATATCTACTTTTCCGTTTTCAACATCTGCCGCAACGGGATGTACAAAATCTGGATAATCTACACTTGCTTCGCTATCGGTTCCGTGGTTAATAACTGTATGGCCTTCTTTTTCAAGAAAGGAAACGATTTCAAATTTATACTCTGTGCCTGCGTGGTCGTTGCCGATGGAGATTTTCATGATGCTAATTTTTTTCAAAGATAAAACATCGTGTATTTATTTAAGTAGAAATACATGTATAATTATAGCAGCAACTGTGTTCATTGCCTATTGATTTTCAATTAATAACGATTTCTTAACGGTGGGTTCATAATTTGGTTAACAACATTGTTGATATTTGTTTGCGGAAAACCGACAATTAAAATTGCACGTTCGGGGATTATTTACAATAGGTTTAAAATTTGCAGAATACCAAAAATTTAATTCATTTTTTACGTGTAATTTATTAGCAGCATTTCTTTCGTTTCAAACAACATTTCCATAAAAACTTATAAGATTTAGGTTGTCAAAATAGGTTGTTAACCGTTGTTAACTACTATTGCTATTCCATTATTTTCAAGGCTTTTAAATCTTAAATTTATGTTAACAACGTTTTATTAAAAGGCGATAAATTGATTTCAAAACAAAACTCAAAAAAGTTATTCCACATATTAACACCCTATAATCATCACCATTTTTTATTTTAAAAATTTAAAAAAAAGAAATGATGTATAATTATATGTTGATAACAATAAATTTTGCTGAAATGAATTTTTGATATTTCTTAAACTATTTTCAAGTTGGAAGGATGGTCCAGATTTTTGATAATTTCCGCTGCTTCTTCAATGTCGTCAATATGTACTTGCAGGCGAATTCCACCAATAGCGTTGGAATAGAAAGGAAAAACACTGATCATTGTTTCATTTTGAAAAAAATAGCGGATCTCTGCCTGGTCAAACAAAAGCTGAAGCACCGCATATTCTGCGGGATACTGAAATATGGCTATGGTTTTAAAATGTTTCAATTTTTTTAAATTAAAAAAGTGTCACCCTGATCTTTCCTGCACAGAGCGAAGTCGAAGTGTCAAAGGGTTTCCCTAAGGTACTAAATCTTTCCTAATGTAAACACGTCATTCTTTGAGAAGTAGTACTTTTACGCTAATTACAAAAACAACTATGCCAAGACATAAACGAAAAAAGAAAAACAATAAAATTGAAAATCTTTCCCAAACCATACTGAACATACTTCGGAAAGATCATTCACAAGCTTTCAACTACAAACAAATTGCCGCAAAATTGCAACTGGACGACCCAAGCAGCAGAAACCAAATAGTAAAAAAACTGAAGGATCTGCAGGGCAAGGGTAGCATACAGGAAATTGAGCGCGGCAAATACATACTTACCCCTTCCCAAAATTATTACACCGGAAAAGTAGATATAGCAGGCCGTGGCCAAGGTTATATTATCGTTGAGGATTTAGAGGACGATATTTATGTGAAAAGCAAAAACCTAAACAAAGCCTTAAACGGCGATATTGTTGAAGTATATGTTTTCAAACGCAAAAAAGGCGGAAAGACAGAAGGTGAAGTAACAAAGATTATAGAAAGAAAACGAACAGAATTCGTCGGTACCATCCAAGTGCAGGAAAACTTTGCATTTGTTGACGTTACCGATTATAAAATGTACACAGATATTTTTGTGCCGAAGAATAAAATAAACGGTGCAAAAAATGGTGAAAAGGTTTTAGTAGCCATGGAAGATTGGCCCGAAAAGGCCGATTCACCAACTGGAAGCGTTCTTAAAGTTCTCGGAATGCCTGGAGAGCATAATACAGAAATCCATTCTATACTTGCGCAATATGGTCTTCCGTATGAATTTCCAAAGGAAGTGGAGGATTTTGCCAATAAAATTGATACTTCAATAAAAGCTTCTGAAATAAAAAAGCGTCGCGATATGCGCGACGTGCTCACATTTACGATAGATCCAAAGGACGCAAAGGATTTTGACGATGCGCTTTCTTTTGAAAAACTTGAAAATGGCAATTACGAAATCGGAATCCACATTGCAGATGTTTCGCATTATTTAAAACCTGGAACAGAACTAGATGATGAAGCTTATGAACGTGCAACTTCAGTGTATTTAGTAGATAGAGTAGTGCCAATGCTTCCGGAAATCCTTTCAAACAACGCTTGTTCCCTTCGCCCAAATGAGGAAAAATATACTTTTTCCGCAGTTTTCGAAATAACCCCAAAGGCAGAGGTTAAAAAACAATGGTTTGGAAGAACCGTAACGTACAGTGATGCCCGTTTTGCTTATGAAGAGGCGCAGCATATTATTGAAAATTCGAAGGATGAAACACATACAATTCCCTCAAAAATTTCAATCACCGATAAGGAATATACGGTTAAACCAGAAATTGCCGAGGCCATTCTGGAAATGGACCGTCTTGCAAAAACGTTGCGAACCAAGCGTATGCGCGCCGGCGCAATTTCTTTTGATAAAGTGGAAGTGAAATTCATTCTCGATGAAAATAACAATCCCGAAGGAGTTTATTTCAAGGAAAGCAAAGATGCGAACAAACTGATTGAGGAATTTATGCTTTTGGCAAACAGAAGTGTTGCCGAATTCATAGGAAAACAGGAACCTAAAAAGACGTTTGTTTACAGAGTTCACGACGAACCGGACGACGAAAAGATTGCCGCTTTGGAAAATATTATCAAACGTTTCGGCTATAAACTGAACACCAAGGATCGCCATTCCACCGCCCAATCCATGAACAAACTTTTAAAGGATGTACAGGGCAAAAAAGAGCAGAATTTAATTGATACGCTCGCCATCCGCAGTATGAGCAAGGCAATGTATACCACGCATAACATTGGCCATTACGGTCTCGCGTTTGATTATTACACACATTTCACTTCGCCAATCCGTCGTTATCCCGATGTAATGGTGCATCGATTGCTTCAGCATTATTTGGATGGCGGAAAATCTGCCAAGGAAGAGGAATACGAAGAAAAATGCGACCACAGCAGCGATATGGAAAATCTCGCCACCAATGCAGAACGCGATAGCATCAAGTATATGCAGGTGAAGTATATGCAGGATCACCAAGACCAGGAATTTTTGGGAGTAATTTCAGGAGTTACCGAATGGGGGATCTATGTAGAAATTATTCAGAATAAATGCGAAGGTATGGTCCGTTTGCAGGATTTAAGCGACGACCGTTACGAATTTGACAGAGATGAATATGCAGTAATTGGCCAGCGCACCAAAAACGCTTATCAATTAGGTGATGAAGTTTATGTAAAAGTGAAGAATGCAGATTTAGTGAAGAAACATCTTGATTTTACAATGCTTGGGCATCGAAAGGATTATAAAAACTAAAATTTTATATAGATGAAAAATCTAATTTTTATTGCAATACTTTGTGTGTCAGCTATTTCTTTTTCGCAGCACACTACTGAAGTTGGTGATTTCAGTGAATTGAAAGTTTACGATCTTATTACCGTGAAACTTGTTCCTTCCGACGAAAATAAAGTAGTTGTGGAAGGTGAGAATACAGAGTTTGTAAAAACCATAAACGACAATGGAGTTTTAAAGATTAGAATGGAACTTGAGGAACATTTTGATGGAGATGCTACAACAGTTACCCTTTACTTTACGAATATTTCAATTATTGATGCAAATGAAGGATCTGAAATTTATTCTGAAACTGAAATAAAAGAATCTTCACTTGAACTTAAAGCCCAGGAAGGTGGTAAAATAAGCGTAATAGTTGCTAGTGAAAATCTTGAAGTTAAATCTGTTTCTGGAGGGGTAATTAAAGCCAAGGGAGCTTCACAAAAACAAGATATTAACATCAATTCTGGAGGTGTTTATGATGCTGAAGAGCTTATTTCTCAGGAATCTTATGTTACCGTAACAGCGGGCGGTGCAGTAACAATTTACTGCTCAGAGAAAATTGAAGCTAAGGTTACAGCGGGTGGAAATATAAAAGTTTACGGAAATCCGAAAAATGTGAAAAAGAAGAAATTTGCAGGCGGAAAAATTGAAATAGTTAAAGGTGAAAATTAATTTTTTAGAGTAATAGGGTAAAAGTAATTTGTATTTTTACCTCACTATGTTTGACGGATTACCCTACGCGGCATTTTACGGATTTTTATTGGCTTTTGCAGTCGGCCCAGTGTTTTTCACACTGATTGAAACTGCTATTACAAAAGGTATTAAGGCAGCAATTTTTTTTGATCTCGGAGCTATTTTTGCCGATATAATTTTCATTATAATAGCTTTTTTCAGTACTAGTAGAATTCTTGAAAAAGTAAAACACGATCCGGGACTACTTATTTTTGGGGGTGCAATCCTCATAGCTTACGGTATCATTTCATACATACGCACCAACAAATCAATTTTTAAGATTGTCAGGGAGCATTACGCCGTAAAAGTGAAAAAAAACCTAGGCGGATTATTCCTAAAAGGCTTTCTTTTGAATTTTGTAAACTTCGGCGTTTTGGCGGGCTGGATAGGTACTTTGATTATGGCAAACGCACTTACCACTTCAGATAATGGCGTTTTCCTTTTTATTTCAACAGTGTTGGCAACATTCTTTTTGACAGATCTTTTGAAAATGGTATTGGCTAAAAAACTTAAAAACAAAATGACCCCTCGTTTCATTTTCAGAACAAAAAAATGGGTGAGTATTTTAATACTGGGATTTGGAGTTTTATTGCTTATCCAAGGTATTTTTCCAAAGGGAGTAGAAGCAGGGCTTGAAAGGATACCGGGACAGCAAGAACAAACTGAAAAACCCATTCCGCCCGTAGAGGAACCTTTATAAAACTATTTGTATTTATAATTTTTTCCACCATCCTGAACTTCAATTGTTACTATACTATCCAAGGGTATTTCACGGTCAAAACCTTTTGCCAACCGTGCGCGGCTACCTTTTAAAGTATCATTTTCCAGAATAACGGTGTCAAAATAAAAATGATATTTTTTACCATTAACGTGTGTAACCCGCATTTCTATTGAGGGAGAATTGTCTAAATAAGTACGTTTACCATCTTTTTCTGTAACAATGATTCGTTTAATGTTGTTGGAGTTGTATTTTATATTTCTATAAAACAGAGGATTATCAATCTTCACCTGTTTCATAGTTTCTGAAGTTTCCTTCATCATTTGCTCCCGAAAACTTTCTACCGGAATTGTATATGTTGTGCAGGCAATAAATAAAGAACAAATTATTGAGAGTATAGCTAATTTACGCATTCTTAGAATATTAATTATTAAAAAAACCTTCAACGTTTTGTTGAAGGTTTTTAGAGGTATCGAGCGGATTCGAACCGCTGTAGCAGCTTTTGCAGAGCTGAGCCTAGCCACTCGGCCACGATACCCTATTAGGCTTGCAAATGTAAAAAAATTATACTTAAAAATCCTATATAAAAAACAAATTACCGTTTCCTTTTCATCGTTACGCTCACTTCTGCCACATCGCCACCAATGGGCGGATTCTTTTTGGCAACGCTTACTTTCACGTGTGTAACCATTTCAACTTTTAAAAAAATAGAATCGATTATTCGTTTTGCAACGTGTTCCAAAAGCTTGGAACGCAATTCCATTTCTTCCACAACAATTTTTTGCAACAAAACATAATCCACAGTATCTGCAAGATTATCTGTATCGGAAGCGTTTTTTAAATCTGCCTTTACTGAAAGATTTACCAAATAATCAGAACCTATTTGTCCTTCCTCCAACAAACATCCGTGAAAAGCGTAGATTTTTATGTTTTTTAAACGAATGGTTCCCATAAAACTAATTTTTAGCAAAGATAAAAGAGAATATAGGTTTAGGCACAGTCGAAACCTTTTTTTGGACAACTTCTTTTTCACTTAATTGGTTACCTTTGTACCGCTTAAAAAATTTACCATATGAATAACGAAGCCGCGCCGCTGAATTTTATAGAACACATCATTGAGGAAGACCTTTCCAAAGGATACAAAAAAGAAGAATTGTGTTTTCGTTTTCCACCAGAGCCCAATGGTTACCTGCACATTGGCCACGCTTCATCCATATGTTTGAATTTCGGTTTGGGCGAAAGATATAATGCTCCCGTAAACCTTCGTTTTGACGATACAAACCCCGCAAAGGAAGAGCAGGAATTTGTTGATGCCATAAAGCGTGATATTTCTTGGTTGGGCTATGAATGGGCTACGGAATGCTATGCTTCTGATTATTTTCAGCAGCTGTATGATTGGGCAATTCAAATGGTTAAGGACGGGAAAGCCTATGTTGATTCCCAAACTTCCGAAGCGATTGCGGAACAAAAAGGAACGCCCAACACTCCCGGAAAGCCGAGTCCTTTCAGAAACCGTTCGGTTGAAGAAAATCTGGATTTGCTTGAAAAGATGAAAAATGGCGAAACAAAGGAAGGCGAGCATGTGCTGCGTGCAAAAATAAATATGGAATCGCCCAATATGTTGATGCGCGACCCGGTTATGTACCGATCGCTTTTTAAACACCACCACCGTACGGGAACTGATTGGAAAATATTCCCAATGTACGATTGGACCCACGGCGAAAGCGATTACATTGAACAAGTATCGCATTCGTTTTGTACACTTGAATTTCTGCCGCATAGAGAGCTTTACGATTGGTTTTTGGACCAAGTGGTCGATCCCAAGAAATTGCGTCCAAAACAGCGCGAATTTGCCCGTAGAAATTTAAGTCATACCGTTGTGAGCAAACGAAAACTTGCACAGCTGGTAAGCAGCGGCGTTGTTACAGGATGGGACGATCCGCGAATGCCCACTATTTCCGGGCTGCGTCGAAGAGGTTATACGCCGGATTCAATTAAGAATTTTGCAGACAGCATTGGCGTGGGAAAACGTGAAAATTTAATAGATGTTTCGCATCTTGAATTCAACGTTCGTGAGGATTTGAACAAGATTGCACCGCGAATCATGGTGGTTTTGGATCCTGTAAAGTTGATAATTGACAATTATCCCGAAGGAAAAACCGAGTGGCTTGAAGCTGAAAACAATCAAGAGGATGAAACTGCCGGAAGTCGCGAAGTTCCTTTTTCAAAAGAACTGTTAATTGAAAGAGAAGATTTTCTTGAGGAAGCAAACCGTAAGTTTTTTAGATTGACCCTTGGAAAAGAGGTGCGTTTAAAAAATGCCTATATCATAAAAGGCGAAAGTGTAGTAAAGGATTCTGAAGGCAATATTACTGAAATACATTGTACCTACGATCCCGATAGCAAGTCAGGTAGTGGCTCAGAAGCATCATTACGAAAAGTAAAAGGAACACTTCACTGGGTTGCCGCATCATATGCCCTACCTGTTGAAGTTCGGCTTTACGACCGTCTCTTTACAGAAGCTTCACCAGATACCAATAAAGAAAAGGATTTTATGGAATTTATAAACCCTAATTCTTTGGAAGTAATAACAGGATATGCTGAACCGAGTATTAAAGACGCAAACCCCGAAGATAAGTTTCAGTTTCAACGTTTGGGATATTTTGTGGTTGATAAGGATTCTACTTCAGAAAAAATTGTATTTAACCGCACGGTTCCTTTACGTGACTCTTGGGCTAAATTAGCCGAATAATTAACATTTACTTTAAAAAATACTCCTTTTTTTAAGAGAAATTGGCTATAATTTTATCTTTTTAAGACAACTTTATAGATTGAAAAATAACTATTAACCGGTTGTTAACAGCAATGCGGAAAGTGTATACGTACCTTTGATATTATTAACCAATAAAAACATAGAATAATGGCATCAAATACAGGTCAAACATTACTTGCATTATTAACCGGAGCAGCTATTGGAGCCGGAATAGGAATTCTCTACGCTCCGGATAAAGGTTCAAAAACAAGAGATAAACTTAGCAAGGAAGCTAAAAAAGCACAAAAGAAACTGAACAAACAAATTCAGGAAACCAGCAGTACGCTTAGTGACAGAGCACAGCGAGCAAAAATTAGTTTTGAACAAAAACTAAATGAAACCCTATCTTCCGCAAGCTACAAGGCCGATGATATTCTTTTGGCAATGGAAGATAAATTAGAAGCTTTGAGAAAGCAAAACGCTAAATTACAGATAGACGCTCAAACCAATAAGGCTAAAGCAACAGCAAAAAAAGTAACTTCGTAATATGGCATTTAGTAGCCTAAAAGAGAGCCTCCATAAAGTAACCGACAGAATAGAAGATTATAGTGTAAGCATGGCGGAGTATTATAAACTCCGCCTGTTTAAATCTACTATGAAAGGTGCGGTGTCTTTGGTAAACTTATTGGTTTACGGGAGCCTTTCCTTATTTGTAATGCTCTTTCTTTCAATAGGCGCAGCTTATTGGCTAGGAACCTTTTTTGAACATATGTATGTTGGCTTTTTATTGATAGGTGCATTTTACGGCATCATTCTTATATTCATGTTCATTTTTGGAAGAAAAATAATTGAGCGCAATTTGTTGTACAAGTTTTCAGGTCTTTTGTATGACGAAAATGATTTGGAGCCTAAAGTTGCTACTGAAAATGAATTAAACGAATATCAAGAAACGCTTTCCGAAGAAAAAATTCAAAACGAGAAAATTTCAAATTAATATTTATGAAACGATATACTACTTTTGAAGAAATAGATAGAGATTTGAAATATCTACGGCTTAAGTCACAAATTGATCTTGAAGAGGTAAAATTAGGGTTAAACCAGAGTAAAGAAACCTTGAATGAAACCTTTTCTCCCATCAATATCATAGCCAGCACTGTCGGTTCTATTCTTAAAAAAGCTTTTGTTCTAAAAGTTGTGGATAAATTAATAGGAATAAAGCCCGTTAAGAAAAAAGACTATGAAGATGATTGATAATCTAATCCATTTATAGTAAACGAAAAAAATAAAAAACGCGCCAATCAATTTTGATTGGCGCGTTTTTTATTACAGTAATTCCTGAATTAAATTAATAATTCAAATCTTCACCTTCTTCCGGACGTGGTGGTGCTTGGCGCTTAGGTCTCTTTTTAGGTATTATTCCTTTTTCCACGTTCTGTTTTTTCATCTGTTCACCAATTTGATTACTGGCTACAAACGAAGCAATCATATTGTTGAGCATGTCACTGCCAGCCTGTGGAGAGTTTGGTAAAAGAATGAGATTTGTATTTGTTTCCTCGCCGATGGATTGCAGTGTATCATAATGCTGTGTAACTACAATCAATGCCGAAGCTTCCTGTGAGTTGATACCCACATTGTTTAAAACATCTACACTTTCCTCCAAACCGCGTGCAATTTCACGACGCTGGTCTGCAATACCTTGCCCCTGTAAACGCTTGCTTTCAGCTTCTGCACGGGCTTTTGCAACAATTTTAATTCGTTCTGCCTCTGCTTCATATTCAGCAGCTACTTTTTCCCTTTCTGCAGCATTTATACGGTTCATTGCTGCTTTCACTTGAATATCAGGATCAATATCCGTTACAAGGGTTTTGATTATATCATAGCCATATTCGCTCATTGCTTCATTCAATTCAGCTTTAACGGCTATGGCAATATCGTCTTTTCTTTCAAACACATCGTCCAATTTCATCTTTGGAACTTCGGCCCGTACCACATCAAAAACGTACGAGGTTATCTGGTCATGCGGATTTTCAAGTTTGTAAAAAGCATCGTAAACCTTCAATTTTAAAACTTGGAATTGTACTGAAATTTTTAAGCGCACAAAAACATCATCTTTTGTTTTGGTCTCAACAATTACATCCAGTTGCTGAATTTTCAAATTAATTCGCCCAGCAATACGGTCAATTAAGGGTATTTTCAACTGTAAACCCGAATTTCGTATACTTTGAAACTTTCCAAAACGTTCTACTACTGCCGCGGTCTGCTGCTTTACGGTAAAAAAACTTGCCAATAGTATAAATAATCCAACAATCAGCACTGGCACTAAAATAAATCCGCCCATAATTTTTAAAATATTTAATGATTATATCTTGTGGAAGATACAAAATTAAAGCTATTTTCACGCCCCTAAAATATATCCCCAGTTATGAGTCTTAAAAAATTAATTTTTGCTACACTTTTTCTTTTCGCACTTCAACAAAGCTATAGCCAGCGCAATTATGACGGTTACAATTTTCTTGGAATACAGGGCGGAATTACCTTTTTTGATATCATAACAGACGATTTGGTAACCCAGCAAAAAGAGGGATTTACAGCTGGTTTCACCACCCGTGGTGCTTTTCGAAATAACTTCGACTTAATTTATGGACTGAGTTTTCAAAGTGCATCTGTAGGCGTGGAAGGGCGAGGTCTTTTGGGCAATACCGAAAATATAGGCTATACCATTCAGGGCGTACAGCTTAATTTTCTTGGAAGTTATAACATTGTCGTTAAGCATTTGAGTCTTGAATTCGGGCCTGTATTCGATATTACCGGCAAGATGAAGCTTGATGATGATAAATATGAAAATTATACACTAACGGGTTACAATTCACTTAAAGCAAAGGATATTCAGGATATTTCACAATTTAATGTACGTCTTGCTGGGGGGCTTACCGCTGGTTTGGAACATTTTCGCGTAAGCGCACAGTATCAGTACGGAGTAACCAATATACTGGGAAGCTTAAACGATAAAGGTTTGGAAAACGAAGATTTTAAGGGAAACAGTTCCACAATCGTTTTGATGGCCGTTATTTATTTTTGACCCATAAATCGTATCGCTTTTTCAATTCGTGAAATACTTTCTTCTTTTCCTAAAATTGAAAGAATATCAAACACATCCGGCCCTTTCATTTCGCCCACTAGCGCCAACCGCAAAGGCATCATCACTTTTCCGAAACCAATATTTTCCGAAGTAACCCATCCTTTTATTTGCGCTGAAAGATTTTCTGCTGAAAAGTCTTCGGAACTATTTAAATGTGAAACCACTTTTTGAAGCAAATCAGGTGTTTCAACTTTAAAAGCTTTTTCCGAAGCTTTTTCATCGTATGTTTTTGGTGCTTTAAAAAAGAAACCTCCCTGTTCCCACAGATCGCTTACAAATGTTGCTCGTTCTTTAAGTAAGGAAACGATTTTTGTCAGGTTGAGCTCAGTCGAAACCTTTTTTGCTTCCAAAAATTCCCCAAACTCTCCTGCAAGTTTTAAATCATCAACAGTTTGCATATATTGATGCTGAAACCATTTTGTTTTTTCGGGATCGAATTTTGCCCCAGCTTTGTGAACTCTTTCCAATTCAAAAGCTTCCACCAATTCCTCTAGACTGAAAATTTCCTGCTCCGTTCCGGGGTTCCAGCCCAAAAAGGCGAGCATATTTACAACAGCTTCGGGCAAATAACCGTCTTCGCGATAGCCTGAAAACACATCGCCTTCAGATGTTTTCCATTCCAATGGAAAAACGGGAAAACCCATTTTGTCACCATCGCGCTTACTTAGTTTACCGTTGCCAGTTGGTTTTAAAATTAACGGTAAATGAGCGAATTGCGGAGCATTCCAACCAAATGCGCGATACAACAAAACATGAAGTGCCAATGATGGCAGCCACTCTTCGCCACGGATAACGTGGGTTATTTTCATTAAATGGTCATCCACGATATTCGCCAAATGGTAGGTTGGCATTCCATCACTTTTAAATAATACCTTATCATCAAGAATGCTTGTCTCCACTTGCATTTCGCCACGAATGATATCTTTTAAATGAAGCGTTTCATCTTCTGGAGATTTAAAACGGATTACGTATTCTTCGCCTTTTGCGATTTTCTGCTGCGTTTCTTCCGCAGAAAAAACTAGGGAATTTTTAAGTTTAAATCGATTATGCCAATTGTAAATAAAGGTTTTCCCTTTTGCCTCGTGGTCTTTTCTGTGTGCATCAAGTTCTTCGGCAGTATCAAATGCATAGTATGCATTTCCGGATTCAATTAAGGCGTCTGCGTATTGTTTATAGAGGTTTTTGCGCTCGCTTTGGCGGTATGGACCACAATCTTTTTCTTTCCCCGGACCTTCATCAACGGGGATATTTAACCAATTTAAAGCTTCAATAATGTATGACTCGGCGCCTTCCACATAACGGGTTTGGTCGGTGTCTTCAATTCTCAAAAGGATATCTCCGCCGTGTTTTTTTGCGAATAAATAATTGAACAAAGCCGTGCGAACACCGCCAATATGTAAAGGACCTGTTGGACTGGGGGCAAAACGAACCCTAATTTTTTGAGACATAATCTGCATTCTTTTTGTGAAGTGGCAAAGGTACAATTCTGAAAGCGCATTTTAAAGTTATTGGGGAGTGCGGTTTTTTCTTTTTTTGGAGCAATATTTGTGGCGTGGTTAGCACAAAATATTATTGTATTTTAGAAGTTTTCAAAAGAAGGAATCAAACCTATGAGCACTTTTAGCATAATCCAGCAAAAACTGGAGGAGTTTATCAAGAAATACTACACCAATGAGCTTATAAAAGGCGCTATCCTTTTCTTTGCCATTGGGCTACTGTATTTGTTGATAACGTTGCTCGTTGAATATTTTCTTTGGCTAAATCCGTTGGGAAGGCGCATTTTATTTTGGGCCTTTGTAATTGTGGAATTGGGCTTATTTATTCGGTTTATCGCTTTTCCGCTTGCCAAACTTTTCAAACTTCAACAAGGAATAGATTATATGCAGGCTTCCAAAATAATTGGAAACCATTTTCCGCAGGTAAATGATAAACTGCTAAACGTAATTCAGCTTAATCAAAATCAACGTGAAAGTGAATTGCTCGCTGCGAGTATCGATCAAAAAGCTACCGAACTGCAACCGATTCCTTTTAAAAGCGCGGTGAATTTTAAAAATAACGCCAAATACTTGAAATATGCTGCCATTCCTATCTTGGTATTTATTCTCTTCAGCGCCTTGGGAGGAATGGATATTTTTTCAAGCAGTTACAAGCGAGTAGTGCATTATGACACTGCCTTTGAGCCGCCTGCACCTTTCTCTTTTATTGTTGTGAATGGCGATTTGAACGCAGTTGAAAACAAACCTTTCAATTTAAAAATCCGTACGCAAGGAACAGCCATTCCTGAAAATGCGAGTATAAATTACGGCGGTGAAACCTATTATATGCAGCAGACAGCGCCGGGATTGTTTGAATATACTTTTCAGCAGCCTGTGGAATCTATTGATTTCAGTTTAAAGGCGAATAAAGTGAGTTCCCGTGAATACACACTAGATGTTGTAAAAACCCCCACCTTGCTCAATTTTGAAATGGTTCTGGATTATCCTTCCTACATAGGGAAAAGAGACGAAACCTTGAAAAGTACCGGAAATGCAACTATTCCCGAAGGAACGCTCGTAAAATGGAATGTGGCTACTAAGAATACAGATGCAGTTACTTTGAAAACTGCCGATACTTCATTTTCCTTTACTTCAAAAAGCACATCATTCAATTTTGAAAAGGGTGTTTATAATAAATTTGATTATGCCATTACCACTTCCAACGAAAAATTGAAGGATTATGAAAATCTAGCATTCACGCTGAATGTGGTAAAAGATCAGTATCCCGAGATTGATGTACAGTCCAAACAGGATAGCACTAATACCCAACGTGTATTCTTTTTGGGACAGATTTCAGATGATTATGGGCTTACTAAACTTCGTTTGGTATATTTTCCCGAAGGTGGAGAAAAGCAGGCCAAAACACAGGCGCTTCCACTCAATAAGACAAATTTTGATCAATTCACATATACATTTCCCGGTAACCTACCATTGACCGAAGGAGTTTCATATGAATATTATTTTGAGGTTTTTGATAATGACGCCATTCATAATTACAAATCTTCGAAATCTGGAATATATTCCTTTAGAAAACTTACAAAGGATGAGTTGGAAAACGAGCAACTTCAAAATCAACAAAACGCTATAAAGGGGCTGGACAAATCTTTGGAGGAATTCAAGGACCAAAAGCAAACACTCGAAGAACTTTCGCGAACACAGAAAGAGAAGAATGAGCTCAACTACAATGATAAAAAGAAGTTGGAAAACTTTCTACAGCGCCAAAAGCAACAAGAGGAATTGATGAAGAACTTTTCAAAGGAAATGAAAGAAGAACTTCAGAATTTTCAGCCTGAAAATCAAGAAAAAGATCCATTTAAGGAAGAACTTGAAAAACGTTTGGACGAAAATGAAGAGCGTATAAAGGAAAATGAAAAACTGCTGGAGGAGCTTGAGAAATTGCAGGATAAGATTGCCAAGGAAGAATTGACAGAGAAACTTGAAAAACTTTCAAAACAAAATAAAAATCAAGAGAAAAATCTCGAGCAACTACTCGAACTAACGAAAAGATATTATGTTGAAAAGAAAGCAGAGAAGTTAGCTGAGGAACTTTTTGAAATGGGTGAAGAGCAGGAGAAATTAGCAGACAAGCCCGCTGATGAAAACACCAAAGAGGCCCAAGAGGAACTCAATAAAAAATTTGAAGATTATAAAAAAGAGATGGACGAACTTCAGAAGGAAAATGATGATCTGAAAAAACCTATAGATATTCCTGAGGATAAACCGACAGAACAGCAAATTGATGAAGAACAAGAAAAAGCAACCGATAAGTTAAAGCAACAAAAACCTAACGATGCTGGAAAAAACCAGAAAAAGGCTGGCCAAAAGATGAAACAGATGAGTAAGGCTATGCAAATGCAGATGAAATCTGGGCAAATGGAATCTATTGAGGAAGATGCCAAAATGCTACGGCAGATCGTTGACAATCTTGTTGTTTTTTCATTTCAACAAGAAGATTTGATGGAAACCTTTAAAAAAATAGAATATGGAAATCCTGTTTTTGGTAAAAAATTGAATGTTCAAAACGATCTTAAAACCAATTTTGAACATATAGATGACAGCATATTTGCGCTTTCTCTCAGACAGCCTATGATTGGCACACAAATAAACACTTCCTTAACTGAAATTCAATACAATATTGACAAATCTTTAGAACGATTGGCTCAAAATCAATCAAGACAAGGTATTGGTAATCAACAATATACAATTACAGGCGCCAATGATTTGGCGGTGATGCTGAGTGAAATATTGAGCAATATGCAAATGCAGATGTCTATGTCTATGGGGTCTGGCTCTGGAAAGGGAACTCCAAAACCTGGTTCTGGAAGTAGTGGCGGATTTCAGCTTCCTGATATTATAAAAAAACAGGAAAGCTTAAGTGAAAAGATGAAGGAAGGAATAAATAAAGGGAAAAAGGGCTCTAAAGGCGAAGGTGAAGGAGAGGGCGATGGTGATGGTAGTGGCGACGGTAATGGTGAGAATGGAGAGAACGGAAGAGATGGAAAAAATGGAAATGAAAAAGGAGATAACAAAGAAGGTAATGGGAACAGTGAAGATTTGAATGGAGAGCTTTTCGAAATTTTTAAGCAACAACAAGATCTCCGAAATCAACTTCAAGACAGATTAAGTAAAGAGAGCTTAAATGGAAAAGGAGGAGATTTGCTAAAGAAAATGGAAGGGATTGAACAACAATTGCTGGATAAGGGTTTTAACCAGAATACCCTTCAACAAATGCTCAATCTAAAATATGAATTACTAAAACTCGACAAAGCAGATTTGGAGCAGGGACAGGAAAATAGAAGAGAATCACAAACTAATAAAAAAGATTTTCGAAATAATGTCCAGCTCGCCCCTGATGATATAAAAAAATACTTTAACACTACTGAAATTTTGAATCGCGAGGCCCTACCTTTACAACAGGATTATAAGACAAAAGTTCAGGAATACTTTGAGGAAAAAGATGATTGAGTTTAATTATTTAACCGATTTCAGATTGAAGAATGAATCTAATGTTAAGGATTGGATTCTGAATATTATCAATTCTGAAGGACGTGAAGAAGGAGACATTATATATATTTTTTGTGATGATAATTATTTACACAAACTAAATGTTGAATTTTTAAATCATGACACGCTCACCGATATCATAAGTTTTGATTATGGAATGAGCAAACAAATAAATGGCGAGATTTATATTTCTATAGAACGAGTGTTGGAAAACTCAGTAGATTTCAAAACCAAATTTGAAGACGAATTACACAGAGTCATGATCCATGGGATACTTCATTTTTGTGGTTATAAAGACAAAAGTGATAATGAGGAAAAATGTATGCGCAAGAAGGAGGATGAATCACTTCAAAAGCTCTCAGAAATCGATTAAATAGTTTCATTCTTTATTTGCTTTATAATTAGATATTTATTGTAATTTTGCACCCCTTTTAAAAATTGATTTAACAAAAATGTTCCACGTGGAACAATAGTGATATGTTTCCAAAAGAGTACGATGTAATTGTTGTCGGTGCTGGCCACGCAGGATCTGAGGCCGCTGCCGCTGCCGCCAATATGGGCTCCAAAACCCTATTGGTTACAATGAATTTGCAGACAATAGCACAAATGAGTTGCAACCCGGCAATGGGGGGCATAGCCAAGGGACAGATTGTTCGAGAAATTGATGCGCTTGGCGGTTATAGCGGAATTGTGTCTGATAAAACTGCAATTCAATTCAAGATGCTCAACAAATCAAAAGGACCCGCTATGTGGAGTCCTCGCGTTCAGAGCGACCGCATGCGTTTTGCCGAAACTTGGCGGATTATGCTTGAGCAAACTCCGAATCTTGATTTTTATCAGGAAATGATCTCAGGAATTATCGTTCAAAATGGAAGGATTAAAGGGGTTAGAACTTCATTGGGTTTAGAAATTAAAGCTAAAAGTGTTGTCCTAACAAACGGAACTTTTTTAAATGGATTAATTCATATCGGGGATAAGCAATTTGGGGGTGGACGAGCTGGTGAAAATGCCTCCACTGGTATAACCCAGGATTTAATAAATTTAGGTTTTGAGGCAGGAAGAATGAAAACGGGGACGCCTCCGAGAGTAGATGGTCGCTCATTGGATTTTTCCAAAATGATTGAACAGCCCGGTGATGACGTTCCTGAAAAGTTTTCTTTTTCTGATGAAACTGCACCTTTAAAGAACCAGCGCTCATGCCATATGAGTTATACTAGTTTAGATGTACACGATATTTTACGTGAAGGGTTTGACAGATCGCCAATGTTTAACGGTGCTATTAAAAGTCTCGGCCCAAGATATTGTCCTTCAATTGAGGACAAAATCAATCGATTTGCAGATAAAGATAGACATCAGCTTTTTGTGGAGCCAGAGGGTTGGGATACGGTAGAATATTATATAAATGGGTTTTCAACCTCCCTTCCCGAGGATGTACAATTTAAAGCATTGCGCCAAGTTGCGGGCTTTGAAAATGTAAAGTTTTTCCGTCCCGGTTATGCAATTGAATATGATTATTTTCCGCCAACGCAATTAAAACATACTTTGGAGACTAAACTTGTTTCGGGTCTCTATTTTGCCGGACAAATTAATGGAACAACCGGTTATGAAGAAGCAGCCTCACAAGGATTAATGGCCGGTATAAATGCGCATCTTAAAGTTCAGGATAAAGATCCTTTTACGCTACAAAGAAATGAAGCGTATATTGGTGTTTTAATAGATGACCTTATAACAAAAGGCACGGAAGAGCCTTACAGAATGTTTACTTCACGGGCGGAATATAGAACGCTCTTGCGCCAAGATAATGCTGACTTCAGATTAACTCCTAAAGCATTCGAAATTGGATTGGCCAATGAAAAGAGAATGCGAAAAATGGAGGAGAAAAAGATTAAATCTGAAGCTTTTGTGCAATTTTTCAAAGAAACCAGCGTCTCGCCGGAAGAAATTAACGAGATATTTTTAGCTCGCGATTCTGCTACGGTAAATCAAAGCGACAAAATGTTTAAATTCTTTTCACGTCCGGAAGTCACAATGGCGGATATGAAAACAATTACTTCTGTAGAGAATTATATAGCGGAAAATGATTTGGACTCCGAAATGATTGAACAGGCGGAAATCCAAGTGAAATATTCCGGCTATATTGAAAAAGAAAAAAATAATGCAGATAAACTAAATAGGTTGGAAGGTTTAAAAATCCCCGTTTCTTTTGATTATTCAAAATTGAAATCACTTTCCTATGAAGCACGGGAAAAACTTTCAAAAATTAAACCCGCAACGGTTTCGCAGGCTTCCCGAATAAGTGGCGTTTCTCCAAACGATATTTCGGTGCTGTTAGTTTATATGGGGCGTTAGACGATTGTTTCACGTGAAACACTATTAAATTTGCAAGAATCAGAAAATAAATATTTATCGGTTAAAGATTTTTTAGTCTCAGGGGAAACTTTTGATTTAATTTATTCAAAAGAGTTGGATCTGCTTATAACCGAACCCGTTCCAAAAACTGAAGATCTCCCAAAATATTACGAAAGCGAGGAGTACATTTCACATACCGACGAAAAGCGCGGCTTGCTTTCCAATCTATATCAATTGGTGAAAAAATGGTCACTTCAGAAAAAAGCAAAATTAATTTATGCTCAAAATGATGGAGCTGGATCTTTATTGGATGTCGGGGCTGGCACTGGAGATTTTTTAAAGATTGCTAAAGAAAAAGGTTGGGAGGTTTATGGAATGGAGCCTAATCCCAATGCATTAAAACTGGCAAATAAAAAGGGAATTAATTTAAAGAGCTCATTAAAGGATTTTGCCGGAAAGCAATTTGATGTTATCACACTTTGGCATGTCCTTGAGCATGTTCCAAATTTAGAAGAAACTATTTCAGAACTATCAAATTTGGTAAAACCAAACGGTACACTGATCATTGCAGTTCCAAATTTTAAAAGCTTTGATGCAAAACATTACGGAAGGTTTTGGGCGGCTTTTGATGTGCCTCGTCATCTTTGGCATTTTTCTAAAGATTCCATTGAAAAACTATTTGCTGAAAAATTTCAACTTAAAAAAATAAAACCAATGATTTTTGATTCGTTTTATGTAAGCCTTCTTTCTGAAAAATATAAAACCGGGAATAATTTTTCTTTTAAAGCGTTTTGGATTGGTTTTATATCAAATATTAAAGCAAAAGCTACAAAAGAATATTCTTCACATATTTACTGCTTCAAAAAACATAATTAAGCCTGTTTGGGCGCCTTTAAGGCACAGTCGGCCCCAAAAGGCGCCTGAGGTAGAGCTGAAATGTTTTCTTCGCTTAGAAGGAAGAAGAAGCGCTTGCTTTTAATAATAAAAATCGATTAGAAATTTATTTTTATAAGATAAATTTATGTGAGTTCGGGTTGATGAATCAATCGAGTCAATTTGATGGAGAGATCTGTAAAAATAATTTTGGCATTACCATTTCGCTCAATGTGATAAGAAGCATCTTCCAAAGCTGAATTAATTTCAAAAATATTATTCTGGTGCACGAATGGAGAAAATTTGGGTAATGAAAAAGTGGCGTCATTGGCATCAAAAAATAATAACGAATTGGCACCGTAATTTTTTAAAAGCGCCTGTCGAAAAACTTCAATGCAATAATTCAGAAATTTTTTTTGGGTTTCCCTTCCCTGTCCGGCAAGTTCATCACTCCAGTCCAACAAATTATTAATAGCACCTTTATTGCCTTTCGCCCTAAAAGCAGTACGCACCCAACTTATAAACCATTTCTCAAAAACTTCATCTTCGCCAGTTTCGTCCAATAACTGCAGTGCTTTATTGTAATCACCTCGCGCTCTACGGGCAGTTTGGACAGCTAACTGTTCTTTTACTTTTAAATTAGATGTTAATGCTTCAGATATATCTGCTTCAGAAAGTAATGGGAAGGTTAACTTTTGGCACCTAGAACGAATTGTAGTGATAATCTGCTCTTCCCGCTCCGTCAGAAGCAGAAGTAGTGTCTTTTCAGTAGGTTCTTCAACCAATTTCAGGATTTTATTGGCACATTCACCGTTCATATTCTCGGCCATCCAAATGATCATCACTTTGTAGCCTCCTTCAAAAGCTTTTAATGATAATTTTTTCGAAATGTTCTCTGCTTCAAATTTGCTAATGTTACCTTGTTTTTTTTCCAGACCTAAACTTTGCAGCCATTCAAAAAGAGATGCGTAGGGATTATTTAAAACAAAACTGCGCCATCCTTCAGCGTAATTATCAGAAATAGCATTTTTCTTTGCAATATCACTTGTATTTACCGGATAAACAAAATGCAAATCGGGATGTATCAATTTTGAAACTTTGTTTTTGCAGGAAATATATTCGGGGCTTCCTTTCTCAAATTGGCTGCAAAGAAGTTCTGAGGCATACGCAATGGCCATTGGCAATAAACCACTGCCGTTAACGCCCGAAAATAGCTGTGCATGCGGAATTCGGCCGTTTTCAACGGTTTTTGAAAGATGTGATTTTAAATTTTGGTGACCGATTACTTCTGAAAAATCCATTCGCAAATCTAAACATTTCTTCGCTTTAATTCCTGATGAAATTCCTGATTCATTTTTTACTATGTAAACGTTTGAAAATTATTTTTAAATGGAATTATTCGCCAAACGATAAATATCAAAAAGGCTATATTTGCTGGATAAAATTTTGAAAGATGAAAACAGTACACGACATAGATTTTAAAGGCAAAAAGGCATTGATACGCGTGGATTTCAACGTGCCGTTGGATGAAAATTTTCACGTTACCGATGTTACCCGTATTTGTGCCGCCAAACCAACGATTTTAAAAATTTTGGAAGATGGCGGAAGCTGTGTTTTAATGTCCCATCTCGGAAGGCCAAAAAATAAGGAAACAGAATTTTCACTTCAGCATATTGTTAAGCCTTTATCAGCTATTTTAGGCGTTCAGGTAAAATTTATTGATGACTGCATAGGCGAAAAGGTAGAAACAGCAGTAGCAGATTTAAAATCTGGTGAGATCCTCCTGCTTGAAAATTTGCGATATTATGAAGAAGAAACGAAGGGTGATCGTACTTTTGCCGAAAAACTTTCAAAGCTCGGAGATGTCTATGTAAACGACGCTTTCGGAACCGCACATCGCGCCCATGCCTCTACGGCTATAATTGCTGAATTTTTTCCTGAAAACAAATGCTTCGGCCTCCTGCTCGCTTCGGAAATAGAAAATGTAAAAAAAGTATTGGAAACCAGCGAAAAGCCCGTCACTGCAATAATTGGCGGCGCAAAAGTTTCCTCAAAAATCACAATTATTGAAAATATTCTCGATAAAATTGACCACCTCATAATTGGCGGGGGAATGGCCTTCACTTTTATAAAAGCACAGGGCGGAAAAATAGGCAGTTCGCTGGTGGAAGATGATAAACAAAATCTTGCACTGGAAATTTTAGAAGAAGCAAAAAAGAAAAACGTTTCTGTACATCTACCTGTTGATGCTGTGATTGCTGATGCATTTTCAGATTCCGCAAACACGCAGATTTCCGCAGTTGACAATATACCCGAAGGCTGGATGGGGCTTGACGCAGGGCCTAAAACCAATGAAATTTTTGCGGATGTAATTGCCAATTCCAAAACTATTTTATGGAACGGTCCCGTGGGTGTTTTTGAAATGGAGAAATTTGCTGAGGGGACCAAGATTTTAGGACAAAATATTGCCAGAGCTTCTCAAAATGGTGCTTTTTCACTCGTGGGTGGTGGTGATTCTGTTGCTGCGGTCCAAAAATTTAATCTTGCAGATAAAGTGAGTTATGTATCCACTGGTGGTGGCGCAATGCTGGAAATGCTGGAAGGCAAAACGCTTCCAGGCATTAAAGCCTTGTTATAGAAAAAGTTAAATATCACAATATTAGACTTTTGAGCCTAAAATTTGCGTAATTTCGCGAAATCATTATTTTTGATAAAATTTTTTATTTAAAAAGGCGTTACATTTTTTGAAGAATTCAAATAAATTAACCCTTTGAAAAGGTATTAATCAAGCGAGTTTGTTATAATCCCCAAACGCAATAAGAAGCTGATGAAACTAAACAAAATCCTCCCCCTTGTGCTGTTGCTGGCCTGCAGTATAAGTTTTGCCCAACAGGGCAAAAAGAACAGCAAAAAGCTGAACACAAAAAAAGTTCAGGTAATTGATTCTATAAAAGTTACAAAAATTGCTGAAGAATTACCTTCTACCATAGTGGCTACCTCTCTTAAAGATAGTACTGTCTTTGACCTGAAAGATATGGCCTTGGCTCGAAAAAAAGATAGTCTTTGGCTGAAAGAACTCTACAAATCAGATCTTTTTGAAGATATATATAACAGTGTCGTAAATCAGGAATACGATTTGGTAGATTATGATGAACTTCCAACCGAAGTTTTGAAACAACGCCTAAAAGACCTTGATGCCCGCACTCCCTTCAAAGTAGAGTACAATCCCTCATTGGAAAGTGTTATCAAACATTATTTAAAGAACCGTCGCGGAAGTTTAGAGCGACTTATGGGTCTTAGTGAATATTACTTTCCAATGTTTGAACAGGAACTGGACAGACATAATTTACCTTTGGAATTAAAGTATTTAGCCATTGTAGAATCTGCGTTAAACCCACGCGCTCAGTCAAGGGTTGGCGCAACTGGACTTTGGCAGTTTATGTATCCAACTGGCAAAATGTTTGGGCTGGACGTAAGCTCTTATGTTGATGAACGTTCCGATCCCATTATGGCAACGGAAGCTGCCTGCAAATATTTGAAGAGTTTAAATACCAGTTTCAATGATTGGGATTTGGCACTTGCGGCATACAATTCCGGTCCAGGCAATGTTTCCAAAGCGATACGCCGTTCCGGGGGCAAGACCAATTACTGGAATCTTCGCAATTACCTTCCACGTGAAACAGCGGGATATGTTCCTGCATTTTTGGCTACTATGTACATTTTTGAATATGCACAAGAGCATGGCTTTAAAAAGCAGGGGTCCAGAATTCCTTATATAGCAACTGATACTATTAGGGTTAAGCAGCAGATAACTTTAGATCAGGTAGCAAAACTTACAAATCTCGATAAAGAAGAACTAGAGTTTTTGAATCCATCATATAAGTTAGGCATTATACCTGTAGTGAAAAATGAAAACTACATGTTACGCCTTCCATTGACTGCGGTAGGTACTTTTGTGAGTAATGAAAACGCCATCTACGCCTTTGCACAGGAAGAGCAGGAAGAAGGAGAAAAGCCAGCGCCAGAACTATACGAGCAACCTGAAAAAATCCGCTATCGCGTAAAACGTGGTGATTATTTAGGTAGAATTGCCGAAAGATATGGCGTGGGCGTTAGCCAGATTAAGAGTTGGAACGGTATGCGAAGCAATACACTTAGGGCAGGACAGAACTTAATTATTTATCCTAAGAAGAGCGCTCAGGACATTGCCAGCAATACTCCTGCACAATCTCAAAATGTATCTTCGGAAAAGACATATACTGTGCGCAATGGAGACTCGTTATGGAGCATTTCGCAAAAATTTCCTGGAGTTTCAGTCCAAAATATCAAAAATTGGAACGATATTAGTGGCAATAACATAAAGCCCGGAACTAAACTAAAAATATATAAAGGATAGTTCCAAAAACATCCTTTAAATGAAAATAATTAAGATCGCATTATTAGCGTTTGTTGTTGCATTTGCTTCTTGCAACAATAACGGTAAGAGAGACAAATCACTTGTTCCCAATTCTGTTGGTAATATAAATGCCTTACAGATTATCACACCAAACGACCTCTGGAACGGCATTGTTGGTGAAGCTATACGCAATAACTTTGCAGCGCCCACCGATGGTCTCCCGCAAGATGAACCACTTTTTTCAATGAATCAAATGCCACCCGACGCTTTTACGGGTTTTGCTCGTAGTAACAGGCTTTTTTTATATGTGGTTTTGAGTGAAGAAGACAAAGTTACCATTGCTACGGATGAATACGCCAAACCTCAGGCTGGGGCTATAATAAAGGCATCTTCTGAAGAAAAATTGGTTGAGCTTATAAATAAAAATGCAGCGCAGATAATTGAAACCTTTCACAAATCTGAAATAAAGGAGCGCCAACGCAGAACAGCTATTTCATTGATGAAAACAGATTCACTTAAAAAAGTGATGGGTGTTAGCCTACAAATACCAAGTGCTTATAGAATTGCAAAGGCAACGGATAGTTTTTTCTGGATGCGAAAAGACTTAAAAGACGGAACGACTAACATCTTGGTATACGAGGTTCCTTTAAAGATGATAACCAACGACAGCACAGCTGTGGGAGATATAATTAAAATCCGTGATTCCATTGGGAGCAGACTGTTGCCCGTGGAGGATGACGGTGAATTTATTACTGAAGATGCCTATGCACCCTATCTTTTCACAACAAAAATTGACGGAAAGTTTGCTTATGAAACTAAGGGTACCTGGGAAGTAAAGGACGATTGGATGGGCGGACCCTTTGTAAATTATGCCGTTCGTGACGAGAAAAACAACCGTTATTTAATTCTGGAAGGTTTTACTTATGCACCCGCAGTGTCGAAAAGAGACTTGCAATTTGAGCTGGAATCAATATTAAACTCTGCCAAAATTGAGTAAATCATAGAAAAATATTTCAAAAAAAAGAGCCTTTCAGTTTAAACTGAAAGGCTCTTTTTTTTGACGAAATGCTATTTTACTTGGTATCGTCAATCTTTTTATCTGTAGAATCGTCTTTAGACGCATCCTTGAATTCTTTAAGGCCGCTTCCCAGTCCACGCATAAGCTCTGGAATTTTCTTTCCCCCGAAAAGCAATAACACGATCACAACAATCAATACAATTTGCCAAGGGCCAATAACACCTAAAGGAAGAAACAATGCACTCATAATTTTAAAAATTTAATTACGCAAAGGTAACAAGAAATGTTTAGATACAACGTTTTGACATTAACTTTAGCGTGTGGGGCTTCAGTTTATTTTATATTTGTAAAAAGCAATTGCAGATTATGACCCAAAAAGAAAAAAGAGCCAAAAAGTTCAAAAAGAAGCTTTTGCACAAATACCGCTTGGTAATTCTAAACGAGGAAACTTTTGAAGAACGCTTCTCGTTTAAACTGAATAGACTGAATGTGTTTGTTTTCAGTACTCTTTTTGCCTTATTTCTTATATTGGCAACTACTTTTATAATTGCTTTTACGCCTCTTCGTGAATATATTCCGGGCTATTCTTCCACGGCTTTAAAAAAGAAAGCCACAAGTTTAGCGTATAAAACAGACTCATTACAGCAGATTCTTGATGTAAATGAGCAATACCTTGCTTCTATCAAAAAAGTCCTTACAGGCGACGTAAAAACTGTAAATTTCAACAAAGATTCACTCATTGAGGTAGCCAAAACAGACCCTTCCGTTTTAATACGTACTTCCAGAAAAGACTCTTTGCTTAGACAAGCAGTTGCCAAAGAAGATAAATACAACCCTTTGATTGCTCCACAAGTCCAACAATATGCACTCTTTGCACCTGTAAAAGGCGCTATTTCGGAAAATTATGATTCCAAGTCAAAACACTACGCAGTTGATGTGGTTACAGCCAAGGATTCACCAGTGAAGGCTGTTGCCGATGGGACGGTTATTTTTGCTGAATGGACCGCTGCAACGGGATATGTTATAATTTTGAAACATGACAACAACCTGATTTCCGCTTATAAGCATAATGCAATGCTCACTAAGGAACAGGGCGAAATTGTTAAAGCGGGTGAAGTGATTGGAACAGTAGGAAATACTGGCGAACTCACAACTGGTCCCCATTTACATTTTGAACTCTGGCGTGATGGCTTCCCCGTTAACCCAACAAGTTTCATCGACTTTGACTGATAGCCTATGTTCATAAAATCACTCGGCGCAAAGATATTTGCCAAAATTGTTGTAAACAGAATCCAGAACTGGGCCACAAAACCTGTTGAAACCCAGCAAAAGGTTTTTGAGGCTTTAATTGCGGATGCAAAAAATACTGCCTTCGGAAAAGATCACGATTTTGAAAATATAAATTCTTTTGAAGATTTTGCAAAGAAGGTTCCAATTCGCGATTATGAAGATTTAAAGCCCTATGTAGAACGTGTGGTTGCTGGGGAAGAAAATATTTTATGGAACGGAAAACCGCTCTATTTTGCGAAAACTTCCGGCACAACGTCAGGCGCGAAATATATTCCACTTACCAAGGAATCTGTGCCATATCACATTGAAGCCGCCCGCAACGCAATTTTATGTTACATAAACGAAACTGGTAACGCCAAATTTGTAAATGGCAAAATGATATTTCTACAGGGAAGCCCAGAAATGCAGGAGAAGAACGGAATTAAGGTAGGCCGGCTTTCTGGCATCGTTGCACATTACGTTCCCGCATATCTTCAAAAAAACCGTTTGCCAAGCTTGGAAACTAATTGCATAGACGATTGGGAAACTAAAGTTGACGCCATTGTTGAGGAAACTAAGGGTGAAAATATGACCGTTATCAGCGGCATTCCCTCGTGGGTGCAGATGTATTTTGAAAAACTTCAGAAAAAAACCGGGAAGAAGGTGGGCGACCTTTTTAAAAACTTCAACCTCTTCATTTACGGCGGTGTCAATTTTGAACCCTATCGCGCCAAGTTTGAAAATTTAATAGGAAGAAAAGTTGACAGCATCGAATTGTTTCCTGCCAGCGAGGGCTTTTTTGCATTTCAGGATAGCCAAAAGGAAAGAGGAATGTTGCTGCTTTTAAACTCGGGAATTTTCTATGAATTCATTAAAGCAGGTGAATTTTTTGATGAAAACCCGAAACGATTGACAATTGGCGAAGTTGAAATGGGCGTGAATTATGTAATGATAATTTCAACAAACGCAGGGCTTTGGGCCTATAATCTGGGCGATACCGTGCAGTTTACTTCAACGAAACCCTATCGTGTAATTGTTTCCGGAAGAATAAAACATTTTATTTCGGCTTTTGGGGAGCACGTGATTGGAAAAGAAGTGGAAGAAGCGATGAACAAGGCTATTTCAAAATTCAATTTTTCGATTACCGAATTTACCGTTGCCCCGCAAATTACGCCTTCCGAAGAAAACCTTCCATATCACGAATGGCTAGTAGAATTTGAAACTCTACCTGAAAACCTTCAAAAAGTAGCTGAATTTCTTGATGCCGAAATGCAACAACAAAACTCTTATTATTTCGATTTAATTGAAGGAAAAGTACTTCAATCATTAAAGATTTCATCACTTAAACGGGATAGTTTTCAGCAATATATGAAATCACAGGGCAAACTGGGCGGCCAAAACAAGGTGCCGCGACTTTCCAACGATCGTAAAATTGCTGATGCACTACTTCAAATACAGCCCCAAAATTAGTGTTATCTTTGCACCCAATGAATAAATTGAAATCACATACAAGAACACGTGCCCAAGAGAGCACGCAGGCCATTGAGCGGCTTTATATAACAATGCGCCACCTCTTTAATCGGGGGTTTTACAAGCCTATGGGAGTTTCGGGAGAAACACTTCGTGAATCATTATTAACCCTTCGTCCTGAAATCTATGGCTCTATAAAAGAAGAAAAAATTGAATTGCAGGGTCTGCTTTACGTGATGGACCGTTTGCCGTACGGAATTGAGGAATGCCGATTTATTAACTTAACCAGTGATGAAGGTTACAAAAACTCACATTTTGAACCCATAATTCCCCTAAAACGCCGCCGAAATTGTTACCGAATAGATTCGGAACAAATGAATATTGAAATTACGCGTGGCCGTTCGGAAATCTATGATATTCTAACGCACCTTACCTTTCTTTTCATAGAGTCGCACAAAATTATGAAGCAGGTGCTCATTAACGAGAACGGCGAAGTGATTCGCGATTGGAAAAAGCTAGAACAAGCTGTTCTCAAAAAAGGGAAACTTTCACAGGAGGAAAAGGAAGTGGCCCTTACGCACACTGCAAATTTTCTGGGAAGAACCTTTGAAGAAGTAAAAAGCGTATATCCCTTTTTCGCAAGTGAAAAGAAGGAGAACCGTTTCTTTAATATTATCTATTTTTTAGGAAAGCTTGCCATAGATGAAATTATTGAAGATAATAAACGTATAATTACTTTTAGTCCGGTTTTGCGCGAGCGTCTGGGACATCACATTCACGGCGAACTGTGGGCCTATGCTATAAAACACGCGCTTCAAGATAAAGGCTTATTGGAGCGTCCGTTGCATATTATAAGTGCCAATATGCACAGCGTAATGAACAGTTTATATGGTCCAAAGGCGCTTTCGGCAGAATTCTCAAAGAAAAAAGCGATGGAGGTTTTTGAGGCACTCAGTATTGCTTCCAACGGTAAGCTCCGTGAAAAAGTAAACAAAACCGCGCTCGCGGAAGGAATGATGTTTATTGAGGACCAAAGCGGGACAAATATTGATGTGCAAATAATTGATACCTCCAAAATTAAACAAAGTCCCTATATAGAAGGGTTGAAGGAGGTTGAGAACTCAAAAAAACCTGTCATAATTGTGATGGATTATGCATTTGGCGAGCAAGCCTATGAAACAATGGACGAGCTTTTAAAACCATTTGTGGATGCTAATAAAGTGCGGCATTTCTTAAATGTGGCTTCAGTCTCTATAATGGGAAAAGCAGGAATTTTGGAAGGTGGAAAGGGCGATATTATGATTCCGTCAGCCCATGTTTTTGAAGGTACTGCAGACAATTATCCATTCAAAAATAAATTGGACAAATCACTTTTTAAGGATGATGACGTTAAGGTTTGTACAGGAACGATGATTTCGGTGCTGGGAACTTCGCTTCAAAATAGGGATTTGCTGAAATTCTTTCACAATTCAACGTGGAATGTGATTGGACTTGAAATGGAAGGCGCACATTATCAAAAAGCGATTCAGGCAGCTTCCAAAATTAGGCGAAGCATCAGCCCAAAAGTGAAGGTGCGCTATGCCTATTACGCCTCAGATAATCCATTGGAAACCGGAAGCACTTTGGCTTCGGGGGGATTGGGAACAACAGGTGTAAAACCCACCTATTTAATTACCGAAAAGATGTTAAAACAGATTTTAGACACTACTAAAAATTAATTTTGAAAAACGTTAAAGTACTGATTACGGGAGGCGCAGGATTTATAGGTTCCAATTATGTGGAATACGTCCTTAAAAATTCAGAAGATGACATTTTCGTGTTGGACAAGCTAACCTATGCCGGAAATTTGAAGAATTTGGAAGCTGTTTCACATAAAATCACCTTTATAAAAGGAGATATTTGTGATGCTTTTTTTATTCAGGATTTATTTGAAAAACATAAATTTCAAAAAGTAGTACATTTCGCAGCGGAAAGCCATGTGGACAATTCCATTTCGGGACCTTCGGAATTTATTCAAACAAATATAGTGGGCACCTTCAATTTACTTCAGAGCGCTTACAAAACCTGGATGAACGGCCCGAATGATTTGAAAGATGAATTTAAAAATGCCCGTTTTCTGCACATTTCCACAGATGAGGTTTACGGCACTTTGGGAGAAACGGGACTTTTTACGGAAGAAACGCCTTATGCGCCGAATAGTCCGTACAGTGCTTCAAAGGCATCCTCAGATTTTATTGTGCGCAGTTATTTTCACACTTATGGTTTGCCGGTTGTAACTACAAATTGCTCAAATAATTATGGACCCAATCAGCATAAGGAAAAATTGATTCCAACGATTATTCGCAAAGCAATTTCGGGTGAACCCATCCCAATTTACGGCGACGGAAAAAACGTGCGCGATTGGCTTTACGTGATGGACCATTGCAGCGGAATTTATTTGGCTTTGAAAAATGGAAAGCTCGGCGAAACCTATAACATCGGCGGTCGCAATGAACGTGAAAACCTTTATATTGCAAACGTTATCTGTGAATTGCTGGATGAAATGCTTCCGAAGGATTCGCCGCATAAAGAACAAATAACATTTGTAAAAGACCGTCCAGGCCACGATTTTAGATACGCTATTGATGCTTCAAAAATAGAAAATGAACTTGGTTGGAAGGCGAAAGAAAATTTTGAGACAGGCATTCGGAAAACGATTGCTTGGTATTTGAAAAATAGAGATAGATTGTAATTTAAAACCACGAGTTCAAGAATAATTGTAAAAAAGTATTCGTGAATTCGTGGCAAAATAAACACAAATGAAAGGAATAATTTTAGCAGGAGGTTCGGGCACCCGTTTGCACCCCATCACCTTGGCTGTGAGCAAGCAGTTGATGCCGGTGTATGACAAACCGATGATTTATTATCCGCTATCAACCCTTATGTATGCTGGTATTCGGGATATTTTGATTATTTCTACACCGCAGGATCTTCCGCTTTTCAAACAACTTTTGGGCGATGGTAAAAAATTGGGCTGTAATTTTCAATACGCCGAACAGGCAAATCCAAACGGCCTTGCGGAAGCTTTTATTATTGGAAAGGATTTTATAGGAAATGATAAAGTGGCATTGATACTTGGCGACAATATTTTTTACGGTTCTGGTTTAAAGGAATTGTTGCAATCAAAAAACAATCCCGATGGGGGCGTGATTTATGCATACCACGTTTTAGACCCCGAAAGATATGGGGTTGTGGAGTTTGATAAAAGCGGAAAAGCGCTTTCCATTGAGGAAAAACCCAAAAGCCCAAAATCAAATTACGCGGTTCCGGGTATTTATTTTTACGACAATAGCGTTGTGGAAATTGCGGCCAACATAAAACCCAGCGCCCGTGGCGAACTGGAAATAACCGATGTAAACAACGAATATTTAAAAAAGGGAAAACTGAGTGTCAGCATACTGGACAAAGGTACCGCTTGGCTGGATACCGGAACTTTTGCTTCCTTGATGCAGGCTGCCCAATTTGTTGAGGTTATTGAGGAAAGACAGGGCCTAAAAATTGGCGCCATCGAAGAAGCTGCGTATGAAATGGGCTATATTTCAAAAGAACAATTAGTGGCTTTGGCAGAACCTTTATTGAAAAGCGGCTACGGAAAACATTTACTTCAACTAAATTAGATTTGGAAATACAACACACCCCATTAAAAGATTGTTTTATTTTGAAACCGAATGTCTTTAGGGACGAACGCGGACTTTTTTATGAAACCTACAATCAAAAAGTTTTTGAAAAAGTTACTGGACTTAATATTGATTTTGTGCAGGATAACCAGTCGGTTTCTTCAAAAGGAGTGTTGCGCGGACTTCATTTTCAAAATGGAAAAATGGCCCAGGCCAAGTTGGTTCGTGTTGTGAAAGGCAAGGTTTTGGACATTGTGGTGGATATCCGAAAAGATTCAGAAACCTTCGGAAAATCATTTTCGGTGGTTTTGGATGATGTGGAACATCTGCAATTATTTGTTCCCCGCGGGTTTGCACATGGTTTTATTACACTTTCCGAACAATCCATTTTTTCATATAAATGTGATAATTATTACGATAATGCTTCGGAAAGCGGAATAATCTATAATGACGCAACCTTAGCCTTGGATTGGCATCTTCCAAGCGAAGAATTCATTATTTCAGAAAAGGATTTGGAACTTCCCAATTTTGGAGAAGCGGTAAGTCATTACCCTAGCAATTCTTAAAGGGAAGGCTGCGAGAATTGAGTTTAAAACAATGATAATTGTCTTATTTTATTGATAATATAATTAAAAGGATAGGGTAAAAGTCCCCTTCGGGGATTTAGGGGCTATGAAAAAAATACTGGTAACAGGCGCAAACGGACAATTGGGGAAGTGCATAAAAGATGCAACTGCCGATTTTCCCGAACTTGAATTTGTCTTTGTTTCAAAGGAAGAACTCGATATAGAAAATTCGGACTTGCTTCTAGATTTCTTCAGCAAAAATTCCTTTACACATTGCATCAATACCGCAGCATACACCAACGTTGAAAAAGCGGAAAGTGAAGCTGAAAAGGCTTTTGCCATCAATGCCGAAGCAGTAAAAAACTTGGCCACTGTTTGCAAAGAAAACGATATTGTCCTGCACCATATTTCCACAGACTATGTTTTTGATGGAAAAAAAAGATCTCCATATTTGGAAACAGATGCTACAAATCCCATCAATGTTTACGGGGCTTCAAAGCTAAAGGGAGAGCAGTATATTCAAGAAATTTGTCATAAATTTTATATTTTACGAACGTCGTGGCTCTATTCGCAATACGGGCATAATTTTCTGAAAACTATTTTAACATACGCCCAAGCTAAAAAACCGCTTACCATTACAACCGAACAGGTAGGAACGCCAACCAACGCCAATGATGTGGCTAAAGCAGTATTGCAAATAATTGTACAAGATTCAAAAAATTATGGCGTTTACCATTACAGCAACAGCGGCAAAACCACCTGGTTTGGCTTTGCCGAGGAGATACTTAAGCAAACGGAAAAATTAAAAGATGCAAATCTTGCAAAAACAAACCATTACCGTACTTTTGCCGCACGCCCGGTATATAGCGTTTTAGATAACGCAAAGGCATTGAACAATTTAAGTATTAAGCAGATAGATTGGCAGGAAAGCCTAGAATCTGTATTAAAAAAGACAGTCATTAATTTATAATATTAGTTTATATGGCACAGCAAAATTCATCGGAAGAGGTTGATTTGGGGTATATGTTTAAATCAATTGGGGGGATTTTTAAGAAACTGGCAGGGTTTTTATTCCTTGTTATCGCTTTTGTACGGAAATATCTTTTATTGATCATCGGATTAATCATACTTGGGATTATTTTGGGATATTTTCTGGACAGAAACTCTGTTAAAGTTTATGAAAATAGATTGATTGTAATTCCAAATTTTGAGAGTGTAGAATATCTGTATGATAAAACGGATGAACTCAACTTTAAAATTCAATCTGGGGACTCTTTGTATTTGAAAGAAATATTTGGAGAAAAATATAAAGCGGTCAAAAAAATAGAAATAGAACCTATTGTTGATATTTATAATTTTACTACAAAGTCTAGAGAAAATATTGATGTTTTCAGAATACTTTTTGAAAATCAGGATATGAAAGAGTTTGTTGATGATATGACAACAAGCAAACAATACAAATATCAAAAACTTAAAGTGTTTATACACGGAAAGGATTCAAAAGACTTATTGGAAAAATTCTTAGGTTTCCTAAATGAAAATGAACATTTTAAGGAATATCAAGAAATTTATATACAGAACACTTCTAAAAGGTTGTCTGAAACAGATAAGATGATAACTCAAGCCGATTCAGTGATCAAAGCGATTACGTCAACATCAACTTCAACAAATCCTAATCCTCCAGTTTATGCAAGTTTTAATAATGATTTTTACAGTATATTCCGATATAAGGATGTGTTACTCAAAGATAAGCTAGAATTGCTGAAAAAAAGTAAAGATGAGGTTGCCATTATTAAACCAGTAAGTATAAATTATAATATTCTAGAAGGTGGATTTGCATCATTAAAGAACATTATTAAGATTCCGATGCTTCTATTCCTTTTATTTTCATTTATCTTTTTCTTAAGATTTGTTTATTTGGGATTAAAGAGAATCGCTCAAGAATAGTAGAAGACCAATGACAAAATCGGGGATAATAATTCAAGCAAGAACGGGGTCTACTAGGTTGCCCAATAAAATGCTCTTGCCTTTTTATGGAGAGAAAGGAATATTTGAAATTATCTTGCAACGCTTAAAGAGCAGTTCCGTATCAATTCCGATAATTGTTGCCACTACAGCCAATAAATCTGACCAGCAATTGGTTGAAATCGCAAAAGAATATGGATTTGATTACTATACCGGCGATGAAGAAAATGTGCTAAATCGGTTTATTGAAACTGCGGAACATTTTAAAATAGATAATATAATTAGGCTATGCGCAGACAATCCTTTTGTTGATTTAGATGCCTTATCCTTTCAAATAAATTCTTTCAGCAATAATTACGATTATTGGTGTTATTGTACAAATCAATTAAAGCCCACCATAAAAACCGGATATGGCTTTTGGACAGAGACGGTAACCCTAAATGCGCTAAAAAAAGTAGCTGCCTCAACAGATGAAGCACTTTATAAAGAACACGTAACGAATTATATTTACACCCATCCAAATACGTTTGAAATACATTTTGAAAAAATCAATCAAAACGTTGAGAACCTTTCAAATTTAAGACTGACAGTAGATACGAAGAACGATTTTAAATTGCTAAAAGAGATTTATGAAACATTACTTTCAAAAAATATAAGCTTTACCGCAAGTGGAATTTCAAACTTTGTAAAAGATAATCCGCAATGGTTAAAAATTATGGAAGCGGAAACCTTAAAAAACATTAAATGAAAAAAGAAACCTATATAATTGGCGAAATAGGCCAGAACCACAATGGCTCTGTAGATATCGCAAAACTTATTACAGAATTGGTTACAAAGCCTATAAAAGAAGACCTCTTCGGCTTAGACTTAAGGCCTATGAATGCTGTAAAGTTGACAAAGCGTGATCTAAACGAAGAACTTTCCGCAAGCCAGATGTCCGGCCCGTATAATTCTCCCAATTCATTTGGAAAAACCTATGGCGAGCATAGAGCGGTACTTGAACTTTCAGACGAGGAACACTTTGAGGTTTATAAACATGCAAAATCTTTGGGACTGGATTTTGTAGAAACCTTGTGCTCACCTGGCTGTGCATCGTTGCTTAAGTATTTTGAACCCGATTTTTTGAAAGTAGCAAGCAGGGACCTTACTAATATCCCGCTGCTTGAAACTATTTCTGAAACAAAAATTCCCATAATTCTATCTACAGGAATGGCGAGTAAAAAAGAGCTGGATGAAGCTTTGGCAATTATCACAAAAAATCACAGTGACATTTCCATACTTCATTGCGTTTCGGAATACCCAACCCATCCCGACCATCTAAACTTGAACACAATAAAATATTTAAAGAAGCATTATTCCAATTATAGAATAGGCTTCTCTGACCATACAATAGGAATATCTGCTCCAGTGGTAGCCGTAGGGATGGGCGCCGAGATAATTGAAAAACATGTTACAATAGACCGCAGTATGAAAGGAACTGATCAAGCAGGTTCCCTCGGGCCAGAAGGTGTTATGAGAATGGTTAGGGACATACGCATTGCAGAACGCTGGATGGGCGAAGAAGAGTTTTTTATAGAGCCAAGTGTTCAAGCTGCCCGGGTAAAGCTGGAAAGATCTATAGCTTCCAAAAGAGACTTAAATGTTGGCGAAATTATAAAAGCTGAAGATATCCATCTTCTTAGCCCTGGAGACGGTATAAAATGGATTGACAAGGAGTTGATTATAGGCGCTAAGGTAGTAAGCGCCATTCCAAAGAACGAGATAATTTATCCGAAAAATGTCGAAAAAAATCAATAAGCTTCCCAAACTTGTTCTAACCGATATAGATGGCGTATGGACCGATGGCGGGATGTATTACGACCAAACCGGGAATGAGTTAAAAAAATTCCATACCTACGACAGTGCCGGAATATTATTTTGCAGATTAAATAATATTCCCGTGGGCATTATTACCGGTGAAACTACTAAAATTGTTGAAAGAAGATCCCAAAAGCTCAAAGTAGATTTTCTTTATCAAGGGGAAAAGAACAAGCTGGAAACCGTTTTAAAACTCTGTAAGCAGCTGGATATTTCAATGGAAGATGTTGCGTACTTAGGGGACGATTTAAATGATATTGAACTTTTAAAAAACGTGGGTTTTTCCGGAGCCCCCATTTCTGCGCCCAATTATATTAAGGATTTGGTTCACATCGTTCTTCAAAAAAAAGGCGGAGAAGGCGTATTTAGAGAGTTTGTTGAATTTATTTTGACTGAAAATAACAAAATGGATGAAACGATCCTGCTTTACCAAAATCTAAAAAACATCCAGCAATAATTTTTAAATACATTCTTACTAAAAGATTTTAGAAAGCGGACGTAAAAACTTAAAAGCAATATTTAATGCAGGTTACTTTATCAAAATTGCCATTAAATAAAGCAGGTTCCCTTTTCCTTCGGATGTCCGCAATGGGGTCCAAATTTCTGATTTTCACATATTTGTCAAAATATTTTAGCGAATCCGTCTATGGGGTTTATTCTCTTTTAGCAACTACAGTTACCATTGCCATATTTGTTTTGGGGTTTGATTTTTACAATTATGCTATTCGCGATATTTTGCTAAAGCCACAGGACAGAGCATCAAAAGTGGCTACTTCTTTTGTATTCTATGGATTTATATATTTAGTATTTATACTGTTGGGATATTTGCTTTTTGATCAAGTAGATTATCTTGCCGAATTTTCTACACTAATAATTTTTATCGCCATTTCAGAACATTTAAACCAAGAGATTTATCGGTTACTGCTGGCTTTTAAAAAAGTTTTGGTGGCAAACTGGTTTCTATTTTTACGTGTTGCAGGGTGGACAATTTGGGTTTTATTCCAAATAATCGTTTTGAAGAATGAAATCTCTTTGGAATATATCCTTTACACCTGGTTTTTATTTAACGTGGGCATATTGTTGGTTACTGCATTATGGTTCAATAAATCGATAAAAAAGCATATTTCAACAATTCGAATAAAAAAAAGCTGGTTAAAGGAAGGGTTAAGAATCAGTTTGATTTTTTATGTCGCGACCCTGGCACTGAAAGCCATAGAATATTCAAACCGCTATATAGTGGAAGGAGTTTTGGACGAAGCTTCTGCGGGAATTTTTTCCTTTTATTCAAACATTTCCATGGTCATCGGCATTTACATAAGTACCGTCGTGGTTTCATATGAGTTGCCAGATTTAATAGAAAGCTCTGCCAATGACTCCTTTGACGCAAAGTTGGTACGCTTCAAAAACCTGCTCATCCGCCATTCCGCAATTGCATTTTTAGCGGTAATGATTTTAATCTATCCCATACTTTTGTGGCAGGGAAAACCTTCTTTTGCACAGTATTGGCCATTGATAATATTATTGAATGCGGCAACGTTTTTAATGAACGTTTCCCTTTTGTACCACTCCTATCTCTATATTAAACATCAGGAAAAAAAATTGCTGCAGATTGTTTTGGTTTCCAGTGCAATAAATATAGCCGCCACCTTTGTATTCAGTTATTTTTTCGGAATAATAGGTGCCGGAATAGCGTTTTTAATCACAGGAATTGTAATCTTTGCACTGCGGAAACGCGCTGTAAAAAAGAAGATATAAATGAAGAATTTATTTGTGGCCCTTGGGCAGCACCATGTTCAAAATTTTGAAAACCTAATTGAAAACAATTTGGTAGTGGAAGGTGAGCGAATTCTTCTTGCGGGTTCTGGCCTTATTTATGATGCCTTGAAATGGGACCGGGTCATAAAGGCAGAACAATCCTTCAACAACAATGCAGACTCGGCTTTTAGCCAAGTGGCGGCCATAAATTCTAAAATCCTTTCATACAAGAAAATGCTAAGCCATTTATCTTTTTTGAAGAACGAGCCCATTACATTGTACGTTTGTTATATAGAAGATGTGTTGACAAATTATCTTTTTTTGAGCTTTGGAAAAAACACCCAAGCAGTTATTGTGGAGGATGGTACGCTAAACTATTATGACCATTCCTTAAAAAACATATCAAGGTTAAAATTTCTGTTGAAGCAAACCATTGCGCAAACCCATGGCATCCCTTTTAAAAAATACAAAGGGCATTCCTCCGGGGCTGAATACAAGCATGTTATTTCCCAGTTTTTAACACTGCCAAAACACGCTTTTGTTCAAAAAAACGCAAAGAAATTACCAATGGAGAAGGAAAGCTTGCCCAACTTTTCAAAATCCTTATATATAATAGGGCAAGAGTCCTACGGCACCCTGCTGGGACAGAAGTTTTTTGAAACGGCACTTGATGATTTTTTGGCACAATTGAAAAAACAACCGTTTTACAAAGAAATTGATACAGTATATTATAAGCCCCATAGAAACGGAAAACAATTGCCGGAAACATTTTTCAAAAGTGTTTTTTCAGACAAAGAAGTGGTTTTTCTGCTTACGGAACAAACCTCGGAAACGCTGTACTTTAAAGAATTGCATGCTCAACACATAGCGGGATTTGATTCTAGTACACTTATAAATATATATGCAAAACTGGACGATCAAGAAAGAGAAAAGGTTTCCTTTTATGTAAATCCTTTGAAAAATGATGAACTGATCCCACTTTTTAAGAATTTGGGGTTTCAGTTTTTAAATAAAGACAGGTTATAGTTATGGGGCTTTTTATAAACTTGTTTTTTGCATTGCTTTTTGTACTCTTCACATATTATTATGTAAAGAAAAGTTTTTTATTGTCCTTTTTATATGGGCTTGTTTTTTTTCAGGCGTTTAGTGTTATTCCATCACTTATCTATATTGAGCAGGGAATATATATTAACGAGCAGGGAAGGTTTAGTTTTTTTACGGGGGCTACCATACTATGTGTGCTCTATTTTATATTAACGTTCGTAATTATTGCTATGGCCTTTAAGTCTTTTAATAAAAAAAGGCTGCCTGTGTTCCAGTTTAGTTATAATGGTAGAAATGTGGAACTTCTTATAGTTATGGCAATGATAATTCTACCGCTTGTTTTACTTCTTATAAATGCAGTCTTGTCACCTTTGCCAATTCTGGACTCTTCTGTTACTAGATTTACTTACTGGTCCACTTCCCGCTTTCCATTTTTAAATAGTCTTTTTGGGAACACAGCTATGTTTGTTCCCTTCGCCATTGGTTTGCTGTTTCCAAAATTTAAGAAGTTTTCTGTATTTATGCTTTTTGTTTTTTTTGGATATAATTTTATGATTGGCCAAAAATTTTCACCTATTCTACAAGGCTCCTATTCTTTTCTATTGCCTTTGGTGTTTTATTATAGGAATAACCTAAAAATTTATATAAAACGCGCCATAGTACCATTATTTATAGTTGGTGGTATTCTAACATCAATTATGTACACGATTACATATAATAAATATGAAGAGACCAATCCATTTGCCAACATAAAGATATATGATCCCAATGAAGCAATGTTGTATAGAATATTTGGGCTCCAAGGGCATTTATTTTGGGGAGCAACTGATAGGTATGTGATAGAAAGTGAAACACCAAAATCCTTCAATCCTGCAGATTTACTTTACGGTATGAAAGTAATGATGGAAGATTTTGCAAAAGACCGTAAGATGGTTATTAGTGCCAACGAAGAAGGGGGTTACAATTTTACCAATGCCTATCCAGGAATTCTTTTTAAAATTTTCCCAATATCAATTGGGTTGGTGTTTCATACTTTTTTAACCATTGTTTTTCTCGCATTGATGGGATGGATTCTAAAAGAATTAATGACAAAGGGAGCAATGATACTTTCAGTTATTGCGTATCAGTTATTTAATTGGACAATTTATGCTTTTGTAATGGGGTATTTTTATAAATTATATTTTACCATCTTCTTTCTCTTTCTATATGGTATGTATGTTTATCTAAGAAAAAAGAAAAATGAAGAACAACTTCAGAATATCTAAAAATAATATTGCTGAATACAGCTTTCTTGGATTTATTGGGGTTCTTCCCTTTGAGGATATTTATGGGTCAATTATGTTGGTCATTACCATGGTTTTTGCACTTTTTTTTAATTCCCAAAAAGAGTTTTTTAAAATATTAAAGGAGAATAAAGTATTATGGCTTTTAGTTGCTTATTATATTATTGCTGTAATTAGTCTTTTATACAGTCAGGATCTTCCTGAGAGTTTAAAAAAACTCTCAAAGCTTTTAGCTCTTGTTTTAATTCCCTTGATGTTTGTACTTCTTAACCCTAGTAAGAAATTGCTGAAGCTTGGAAAGAAAGTTTTTGTTTATGCAATGATTACATTTTCTATTTTTTCTCTTTTGAAATTAGGCTATAATTATATTGTTAATCATGACATAAGCCATTGGTATAATTTTGTTCAAGACTCCATGTACCATAAGTACATGCCAGAGGATGCAATGTATTTGAATACTGCGCTAATTTTACTTTTATTTGGTGACTTTAAAAAGAATTTAAAACTCTTTATAGCAATCCTATTCTTAATTATCATAGTTCTATTCAGTGTGCGTCTCGGACTCTTTCTTTATTTGTTGATAGTTACAATCTATTTCTTTTTCAACATTAAATCATTATTAAACTTGAAAAGTCTTGTAATTGTTGTTTTAACCGTTACTGCATCATTGCTAATAGTGAGTCAAAGCCGGTATGCTAATGATAAGTTTTATGACACGCTCGAAAAAATTGGGCTTAAAACTGGAGATCAAGTATCGGAAATTGGTGCCAAATACCATAAAATGGGATTGCGGGAAAAAATTTGGTCTTCCAGCATAGAATTGATTGAAAAACGACCAATTTTGGGACATGGTGCTGGAGTTGAAAAAAAGCCCCTAGCTGCAGTTAATAAAACAAAGGGTTATGATGATATTCCCCCCAATTATCATTCACATAACCAGTTTCTTTCAGTAATGCTTCAATACGGTGTTTTTGGAATCACTTGGCTACTCACTGTTTTTGCCTTTTTATTTTGGTTGACAGTAAAAAACAAAAACACAGTAGGAATTTTGATTGTGATAGTCATGCTCATTTCTATGATTACTGAAAGCTATCTCGAGTTGCAGCAAGGAGTTTTTTACTTTTGTGTTTTTATTTCTTTAGAAGCCTATGATTCGAAATTGCGTCTGAAAAAAACTAAAACCATATCATAAATGCTGTTCAATTCGTTAATATTTCTTTTTGCTTTTTTACCATTAGTTCTAGGATTCTACTTTTTATTAAGAAAAGAATATAGAAACATTTTTCTTCTAATTGCCAGTCTCGCTTTTTACGCTTGGGGAGAAGCAGAATTGGTGGTAGTAATGATTTTTTCAATTTGTTTAAACTATGCTTTTGGAATTTTAATAAGTTCACAAGTCGTTCACAAGATTGGTTTAGGAAAAAAATGGAGATGGATATTTCTTGCTTTGGGTGTTGCTATAAACCTCAGTGTTTTAGTTTATTACAAATATTTTACTTTTATACTTAATAATTTACGTTCTCTTAATTTTGAATTCTCTTTCTCTGACGATAATATTTTACTCCCTATTGGAATTTCTTTTTTCACATTTCAAAGTATATCTTACTTAATCGATGTTTATCGTCGAACGGTTCCAGCACAAAAGAACTTATTGGATCTAGGTCTTTATATTTCGCTCTTCCCTCAATTAATTGCTGGGCCAATTGTTAGATATGAGGACATTTATAAAGAGATTCGCAGTCGTACAGTAACACGTGAAGGCTTTTCATCAGGGATCCTGAAATTTATTCGAGGGCTTGCTAAAAAGGTAATCATCGCAAATAACGTAGGACTAATTGCTGATAAAGCTTTCGATATTCCAGTTGGAGAACTGGGAATGTTTACATCTTGGGTGGCAATAATTTGTTATGCACTTCAAATTTACTTTGATTTTTCTGGCTATTCGGATATGGCAATTGGGTTAGGACGAATGTTTGGATTTAATATAAAAGAAAACTTTATGCATCCATATACAGCATCGTCTGTAAAGGAATTTTGGAGACGTTGGCACATCTCTCTATCCACTTGGTTTCGGGATTATCTATATATTCCATTGGGAGGTAGTAGAGGTTCTAAATTAAGAACATATATTAATTTAGTAATAGTGTTTTTTATAACCGGTTTATGGCATGGGGCTAGTTGGAATTTTGTTATTTGGGGGCTTTTTCATGGTTCTTTCTTATTAATTGAAAGAAGCTTTAAAATTAAATTACCGTCCTATCTAAGATTTTTAAATCACATATACTTGTTGTTGGTTGTATTAATTGGATGGGTTTTATTTAGATCAGATACTTTAACATACGCTATTGATTTTATTGGTCACCTTTTTGATTTTTCCATAGGAATAGATAATTATCCATTGGTGTATCTCAACTACTACACACTATTTATAATATTTTTGGGTATTCTATTTTCAGCGCCAATTCGTAACAGATTAAAAAACAATATTTTCAAAATGAATTTTTTAAATAGCATAAGATTAACTTATTCAATTCACTTGTGTCTGTTCGTTTATACGATTTTTGAATTGGTTCAGTCCAATTATAATCCCTTTATATATTTTAGATTTTAGACGTTACTATGAAAAGATTATTTAAAATAGTATTCTTTTTTATTTTTCTCTCTTTAGGGGCATATGCTATTTGGACTCTTTTAGAGAAAAAACCAGCTCCTCTCACAGTATTAATTCATGCTCACTATGCCTTTTCTGATAGGGTTCAGTTGTTTTACGCTTTTGAAGGTGATTCAACTTTTATAGAACGTAGGTCCATTAATTACAAGCTAACCGGAAGTAATAATGAACAAGAAATTAAGTTCATATTACCTTTATCTGATAGAAAGCTTAGTGGATTCCGTTTAGACGTAAGTAATAACCATAACCAAAAACCAATTTATATTTCTTCTATATCCTTTAAGGGCTCAAAAAATAAAGTTGATATTGAGAAGGGTATACAATACATATTTCGAACTAATGAATTTGTTAAATTTGAAGATGAAAAATTAGTAACAAACCCTATTAATGGAAAATATGATCCATTTATAATTTATACAGGAGATTTAGAAAAAGTTAATGGACTCCTTACAATTCAAAGCCAGCTTATCTATAATCTTTTTACTTCTGTTCTTATTTTTATTTTCAGCGTATTCCTTTACTACCTTTTATTCAATTTTACACTTACAATCACGAAAGTGAGTATTCCAAGTTTTTCTTTGATTGTTATTTTTGTGCTTATTCTTGCTATTCCATTCATTTTGAATAATTTTAAAAAGAATGAAACAGTTTCAAATATGGAGAACAGAAAATTAAAGGAAAAACCAGAATTCCAATTTTCAAAAGACTATTTCATCAATTATGAGGAGTACTATAATGATAATTTTATTTTTCGAAATAAATTAATAGGCGCCCATACCTTATTAAAGTCAAATGTATTTCGTGCCTCTCCATTTCCGGACAAAGTTCTTTTCGGAAAAGATAAATTTCTTTTCAATAACACTCCAGAAGCTTTTGTAAGTTATTCAAAAATTAATCTTCTCCCTTCAGATAGTTTAGCTGTGGTAGTGAAAACACTTACAGAAAGAAAACAGAAATTGAACGAAAAAAACATTAAATATTATTTTGGATTTTTTCCAAATAAGCACACGATTTATAGCGAGAATCTACCCTATTCTATGAAAATTCAAATTCAAGATACGACCTCCTTGGCAAATCAGCTAAAAACAGCTCTAGCTAAAAGGGATTTTGATTTTTTTAATCCAACAGAAGCACTTTTAAAAAGTAAGAACAATCATCTTCTTTATTTAAAACTTGATACTCACTGGAATAATGAAGGTGCTTATATAGCCTATAAATCATTTTTTGATTATTATAAAGATTTGAACATAACACCGTTGCCGAGAAGTGAATTTAGCATTAGGTATGTAACTCAAACATTTGGTGATTTAACTAAAATGATGGGAACAAAAAAAATCTATGGTTATGATGAAAGCAGACCATTATTCGAGGTACTGAATAAAGAAAATGCTTTTAAAAGACTTGATGTTGAAGACCTTCCCCGCTTAACAATACATACTCTTAACGAGAGTGTCGATAATAAACAAAGAGTCCTATTTTTTGGAGATTCTTTTAGTGATAACATTGTTGGTTTCTTCTCGCTTCATTTTAATGAAGTTATTTATTTGCGCGACTCATACAATCAAGAAATGGTTGACAGATTAGATCCTGATGTTATCATTGAAATTCCGGTTGAGCGCTTTTTATATAAACATTTTCCTAAATTTAATTGAATGAATTGGGAGATTAATACTGGTTAATTTTCGCTTCACATTTATCGAGAACTTAAAAAATCGCCATCTCAATATTTTAAGTTTGTTTTTTTTACTTTTGCGGAATTATTCTAAATCTTAAACATCTATACATTTTGAAAACTAAAATCATTCATATTCTCCACGCAGTGGGTGGTGTAGATGTTTCGTTACGATTGATATTGGCCAATATAGATTCAGAAAAATTTGAGTCTGTTGTGATTCACGGCGATTCCGATAAAAATGAACCATTTCTTAACGATAAAAACATTCCAGTAAAAAATTATCCCATTTCCATAATTCGGGATATAAAACCGGTTAAGGATTATAAGGCAATAACAACGGCAAATAAAATTATAAAAAGCGAAGCTCCAGCTTTAATCCACGCACACAGTGCCAAAGGAGGCGTTATAGGAAAAATTGTGGGAAATATGAACAGCATTCCTGTCTTGCATACTCCCCAAGCCTATTCGTTTTTAAGTGCTGAAAATAGATTTAAAAAGAGTGTTTTTTTGGGCCTGGAAAAGTTTCTTTCAAGATGGAATAATAAAATTCTGGCGTCTTCCAATTCTGAAAAAAACAGAGCTTTAAATGAAGTGGGCTATAATAAAGAAAGAGTATTGCTCTTCAATAATTGCATAAATGCAATAACAGAAATTCCAAATTTAAGCATTGAAAAAACGTGGCCAGATGAATATATCTGTTCGGTAGGAAGGCCATCCTTTCAAAAAAACATTGAATTGATGATCGAGGTTTTACGAGAGCTTAAGGAGAAAAAACCAAATATGCACTTGGTGTTAATGGGTGTAGGTTATCATGCACCTAATTTAGAACAAGTAAAATCACTCATTTCAAAATATAATTTAGATTCAAACATTACATTATTGGAGTGGACCAAACGTGAGGATATTTTCAGCATAATCAAGAACTCAAAAATATATATATCCACAGCGAGATATGAAGGTTTGCCATATTCTGTTATTGAAGCGCTAGCCCTTGGAAAAGCTTGTGTGGTTTCTGACGCAGATGGGAACCGTGATTTAATTGTTGAAAACAATAATGGATTTGTTATTAAAGAAGAAAACAGCAGTCAGTTTTCAAAGGCAATTTTAGAATTGCTGGAGGACGACAATAAACGTGAGCTATTTGAAGAAAACTCACTAAAACTTTTTAATGAGCACTTCAACATTAAAAACACAATTCACACCCTGGAAAGCATATATAAAACAGAAGCGGAGAAGAAATCTTGATTTATCGATTTTTAAAACTAAATAGCTAAGGGGCAAGTTTATTAATGGATAGTTTTTTATCTTCCCCTAATATTTAGAAATCAGAACTTAAAATAATGAGGATACTGCTGTCCGCCATATACCCTTACGCATTTCTGCTGCTTTACCTCATTATTCCTTTTGATAATTATATTCGAGCATTGCCCAATATTCTCGTGGCAATTCTGGTACTTGCCTTTCCGTTTGTTGTAAAAAAAGAAGATTTCAAGAAACTGAAATCACTTCCCATAATACTTTTTGTGGGCCTATTAGTCTATCTCTGTATCGATTCATTTATTAGCGGAAGATTTCCAGAGGATTTCAACATCATCAAAAAAGTGATGATAGCCGCAGGGCTTGCCATTCTTTATATTCCAGTGGCAGACGTAAAAAAGATTAACAGAGCTATAATATTTACCTCGCTCGCAGCGATTGTTTTCTCGGTATATAATTTTGTTCTAATTACTGATGCTACCGGAAATTTTGCTTTGGGTGATTCTCCGCAAGTAGTAGAGTCGCTGTTGATAGATAGGCTGTACTTAGGTCTACTTAGCACTTTCAGCATTTTAATTTCCTTTCAGGAAATTCAAAAAAAATATCACCCCAACAACAATTATTACTTGGTCAATATTTTTGTGAACTTGCTCTTCATAGTGTTGATAAACTCAAAGATCGCCATTATATGTCTTTTGGTTTTAATTGCAATAAAACAATTCTATGGCCAACGCAGAATATGGAAGATCGCCATTGCTGCAATTACATGTGCAGCAATTTTGGGCTTATTTTTTCTTCTTAAATCTGAAAAAGGCATTCAACTCAACCAAACAGAAACCCACAAAAGCCCACCGGCCTTTATTGAAAATTCAATGACGTATGAATTACGTTCGATAGTCTGGCAATGTGCAGAGAATATTATTCACGAAAAAGGTTTTATACTTACTGGTTTAGGCTTTGATAAAACAAAAGATGAGCTTGTTTCCTGTTACAGTTCCCAAGTGTCCGAAACAACGAAAAGAGATAGATTTGTCGCAGAAAGGTACAATACCCACAACCAATTTTTAGATTTTTATTTGGGCGCTGGTTTTATAGCACTATTGATTTTTCTAACATTTATATTCACAAGCTTTTTTGTAAACAGAAAGTGGTTTATGCCAACGGCAATGCTTGCAATCCTTATAATGTATTGTATGGTTGAAAACGTATTTCACCGGCAGATCGGGGCTTATTATGTAGGCTTTATATTAATAGTATTAATTACAAGTGGTAAAACGTCAGAAAACAACGCCCTAAAAAACTTATAAAAAGGTTTGCAAATTGTACTTTTGCAAATTATTAATAAAAACACCTGTTTAGGCAGTTAAAAGATAGTAAAGAATAAATGAAAATTTCAGTAATAGGAACAGGCTACGTAGGCCTTGTAACAGGAACTTGTTTGGCAGAAACAGGGAATGAAGTTATTTGTGTGGATATAGACAAAGCCAAAGTAGAAAAGATGCGTAACGGCATCGTCCCAATCTATGAACCACATCTTGATGTTCTTTTTGAAAGAAATATTAAGGCAAATCGTCTAAAATTCACCACTTCTTTAGACGAAGGGTTAGCGCATGGAGACATTATTTTCTTGGCGCTCCCAACTCCGGGAGACGAAGATGGTTCAGCAGATCTTTCCTATGTTTTAAATGTTTCTGAAGAGATTGGAAAGAAAATAAAAGATTATAAAGTAATCGTTGATAAAAGTACTGTGCCTGTGGGTACCGCAGAAAAAGTACAGAGCGTAATCGCTAAAAATGCTTCCTGTGAATTTGATGTGGTTTCCAATCCAGAGTTTCTTCGCGAAGGTTTTGCAGTAGATGATTTTCTAAAGCCCGAACGCATCGTTGTGGGATCCAGTAGTGAAAGAGCGACCGCACTTATGAAAAAGCTCTACAGTCCCTTTGTACGTTCTGGAAACCCTATAATTATAATGGACGAAAAATCTGCAGAGCTTACAAAATATGCAGCAAATTCATTTTTGGCTACCAAAATTACATTTATGAACGAAATAGCCAACTATTGCGAAAAAGTTGGTGCCGATGTAGATATGGTACGTGCCGGAATGGGTACCGATAGCCGTATTGGAAAGCGTTTTCTCTTTCCCGGAATTGGCTATGGAGGCTCTTGCTTCCCTAAAGATGTTAAGGCACTTCAAAAAGCTGGAAAAGATGCAGACTATGATTTCAAGATTTTAAATTCAGTAATAGAAATTAATTCGGCCCAAAAAACCATCTTGCTTCCAAAAATTGAGAGTTATTTCAAAAATGACTTGAAGGGAAAAAACATCGCCATTTGGGGATTGGCATTTAAACCTGAAACAGATGATATCCGTGAGGCTCCATCAATTGATATGATGGAAGCTTTGCTTGAGAAAGGTGCAAAACTTCAAGTTTTTGATCCCGAGGCAATGCCAAATATTGAAAAACGTTTTGGAGATAAATTAAATTATTCCGAATCTATGTATGCTGCATTGGAAAATGCTGATGCACTTTTAATCTGTACTGAATGGAGCATTTTTAGAACCCCAAACTTTTCAAAACTGAATCAGCTTTTAAAGCAGCCTATAATTTTCGACGGAAGAAACTTATACAATGTAAATGAGATTGAAGCAGAAGGGTTCACCTATATTTCTATCGGAAGAAAAGCAACTAATTTATGAAATGCCTTTTAGACAATTATAAATTTAACGAAGATGAATGTTTAGGCATTACATCTTCCTATTTTTCAAATATTTTTTACGGATGAAAAAACGTGTGTTAATCACAGGCGGAGCTGGCTTTTTGGGCTCTCACCTTTGCGATAAATTTATTTCTGAGGATTATGAGGTTATCGCAATGGATAACCTAATTACCGGAGATTTAAAAAATATACAGCATCTTTTTAAATTACCGGAGTTTGAATTCTACCACCATGATGTTACAAAATTTGTACACATCCCCGGCAAGGTTGATTACATTCTTCATTTTGCTTCCCCAGCAAGCCCAATAGATTATTTAAAAATACCCATCCAAACTTTAAAGGTAGGTTCGTTGGGAACACACAACCTTCTTGGATTGGCAAGGGAAAAAAATGCAAGAATTCTTATTGCCTCCACCTCTGAAGTCTACGGAGATCCACTTATACATCCACAAACAGAAGAGTACTATGGAAACGTAAATACCATTGGTCCTCGTGGGGTTTATGACGAAGCAAAACGTTTTCAGGAATCTATTACCATGGCGTATCATAGATTTCATGGAGTAGAAACCCGAATAGCCCGAATTTTTAATACATATGGGCCACGCATGCGCCTTAATGACGGACGTGTTATACCGGCATTTATTGGACAAGCATTACGGGGAGAGGATCTCACAGTTTTTGGAGATGGTATGCAAACACGTTCCTTCTGTTATGTAGATGATGAAGTGGAAGGATTATACCGCTTGTTATTAAGCGATTATACGCTTCCAGTAAATATAGGCAACCCAGAGGAAATTACCATTCTTGATTTTGCAAAAGAAATTGTAAAATTAACTGGAACCGAACAAAAGATTGTTTTTAAGCCCCTGCCGCAGGACGATCCCATGCAACGAGAACCAGATATTACAAAAGCCAAAGAGATACTGGGATGGGAACCTAAAATTTGTAGGGAAGAAGGAATGAAGAAAACATTTGAGTATTTTAAAAATCTTTCAAAAGAAGAACTTTTTAAAAGTGAACACAAAGACTTTTCAAAGCATAATAGGTAATATTTAAATGTTTAGAAGTGGAAGATATTCAGGATTATTAAGACCTATTTCATACGGAATAGATCTTTTCTTCATCCATTTTTTTGCTTTTGAATTTTTTGGGAAGCCGTTCCCTTTTTTTAACTATGTTGTTTTTTTAACCATTGCTTGGCTGCTACTCTCTTTACGTTCAGGATTTTATGAGATTTATCGTTTTACCCACTTATCAAAAATAATATCACTAATAGGCAAGCAGAGCATTGTTTTTCTTTTGATTGTTTTTTCATTTTTCGGTTTTTATAATGAATTGACAACATCTGCATCCACAATTTTTAAATACATACTTCTAGTAATATTATGCATTACTATTGTAAAACTGGGGATTTATTTTCTTCTTAAAAGATATCGCCTCCATTTAGGAGGCAATGTTCGCAGAGTTGTAATTCTTGGCCTTAACCAAAAAACAGATCAGTTACGAAAGTTTTTTACCACCAATCCAGTTTACGGATATAAATTGTACAAAACCTTTGATTTAAAAGGACCTGATAAAGTTACTATTGAAGAATGTATGGATTATATTCTCAGTGAGAAAATAGATGAGGTATACTCTTCCGTGGCGGAAATCAATAACAAAGATTTATTAAAGCTTATTGATTTTGTTGACAACAACCTCAAGGTCTTAAAATTTCTTCCAGATAATAAGGAAATATATAGTAAAAAACTGGACTTTACATACTATGGAGTACTTCCCATACTTTCCATGCGTAAAATTCCTATGGATGAGCCTTTTAATAAGTTCTTAAAGCGAAGTTTTGATATAATGCTTTCGCTTTTAGTCATTGTAGGGCTTTTATCCTGGCTTACTCCAATTCTTGGATTATTAATTAAATTAGAATCAAAAGGGCCTGTATTCTTCAAACAAAAAAGAAACGGACTAGATTATAAGGAGTTTTATTGCTATAAATTCCGCTCCATGAGACCAAATCCAATGGCGCATCTGGAACAAATAAGAAAAGGGGATGAACGCGTAACACGGGTAGGAAAAATCATTAGAAAAACGAGTATTGATGAACTGCCACAGTTTATCAACGTGCTAAAAGGTGAAATGTCCGTTGTAGGGCCAAGACCGCATATGGTGAGCCATACGCATATGTACGCAGAACGCATCGATAAATTTATGGTTCGCCATTTTATAAAACCGGGGATTACAGGATTGGCCCAGGTAAGTGGTTTTAGAGGTGAGGTTGAAGACGATAACCATATTATTAATAGAGTGAAATATGACATTTTTTACCTTGAAAACTGGAGCCTCTTTCTCGATATTAAAATTGTATTTCAAACCATCTACAACGCCCTTCGCGGTGAAGAAAAAGCGTATTAAATACTTTCTATCAAAGCAGTAAAACCTTCAAACTGTTTGTGAAAATTAAATGCGGAAACCGAATTCCGTTGGACATCCTCTTTCGGAAAAAGTTTTAAGTCCGTTACGGAAACGGTATTTATAAAATCCTGCAACGCCTTCAAATCATTTACTGGAACAACCCAGCCCAAAGATTCCTTTTTTACGATTTCCCCGCCTTCTCCACCCGCTGCATAAAGAACAGGTAACCCCAAGCGTGTATATTCAAATATTTTTGAGGGCACGGAACCGTAAATTCGTTTTATTAAAGGAATAAATGCAATGTCATAATTTTGCAATTCCCTGTGTAATTCATCTCTGCCCAATTCACCGTAAAAAGAAATATTCTCTTTCTTTAACTTTAGAATTTTTTCCATGTCGGGCCCTGCTCCATAAATGTGCAGACTCACATTCTTTGGAAATGAAATTCGTTGACAAATCCCGTAGATTCCCTGGGCAACTCCCAATAAACCTGCGTAAACAATCTTAATGTCATTTGAAGATCTGGTCTCTTGAATCTTAGGAATGCCGAAGTTTGGAACATTTCGATATAAAAAAGTTGGCTTCTTCACATAATTTGAAATATGCTGAAGAATTTCTTCAGATTGGCCAACAATCAATTCGGCATTCTTATAACAGAACTTTTCCATCTTCTGCAAAAGGGAATAATAGGTTCCTTTCTTTAAAATTCCCATTTCCAACCCAGCCAAAGGCCAAAGATCTGAAACATTCAGTATTATTTTTTTAGCGAACAAACGTCCCAAACAAACCGCTGTAAACCCTACAAAAACGGGAGAATATTGAACAAAAACTTTTTTAGGTGTTTTGGAAAAAATGAAGAATAAAATCAAGCTGAGCGAAAAAGAAACCATAGAGAGCAATCTCACAAACTTATTTGCAGAATTGCTGGGCCAAGTCCATAATCGTTTTATTTTTCCGAAGGTAGCATCCTCCGTAGAAGATATCCGGCCACTATATTCCTTGAAAACTTTACCTGTGGGGTAATTAGGTAGTGGACAAACAACCTTCACTTTAAATCCTGCGTTTCCCAAGCCTTCTGCCACACTATACATACGGTTGGAGGCTGCTCCTTTTTCAGGAGGGAAATAGTTGCTTATAAGTAAAATTTCTTTACTCATAATATATTTTTATTAAAGTGGAAATAATCCTCTCTGATGCTTTCCCATCCCACAGGGGAATACTCTTACCATCTGGCCATTGCGAGTTTTTTAGTTTTTGAAATGCTTCGGAAATTTTTTTCTTATTATTTCCTACCAAAACATTTGTTCCAAGTTCACAGGTTTCTGGACGTTCTGTTGAATTTCTGAAAGTTATGCAAGGAACATTCAGAATGGAAGCTTCTTCGGTAATACCGCCAGAATCGGTCAAAATAGCCTTGGAATTCTTCAATGCATAGATAAAACTTAAATATCCCTGAGGTTCAACAAAATGATAATTCGGAAAGTCTTTTTTTGTTTCTCGCAAAATTTGCTGGGTTCGGGGATGTACTGGGAAAACGATGGGTATATCTCCAGCGTGAATTGATATGTCTATTAATAATTCAATAAATGAACTAGCTTCATCGACGTTTGAAGGTCGGTGAAGTGTGAGCAAATAATATTTTTCAGTTTCTAAATTCAGATCATCCCAAAATGATGGCTTTTTTATATGATTTAAATTTTGCAGCAGCGTGTCAATCATTACGTTTCCCACAAAAAAAACATTTTCTTTTAAATGACCGGATTTAATTAAATTTTGGTTAGCAATTTCAGAAGTCGTAAAAAAATAATCGGTAATGCTATCGGTCACCATTCTATTTATTTCTTCGGGCATGGTCAGATCGCCGCTTCGTATTCCGGCCTCCACGTGGATTAAGGAAATATTTGCTTTCTTGGTTACAATTGCACAAGCCATTGTAGAAGTTACATCACCCACAACAATTACAAAATCAGGCCTGTTTTGAATCAATTCATTTTCAAAACCGATCATTATACCCGCAGTTTGCTCAGCTTGAGTTCCGCTTTTTATGTTTAAATTTTTGTGCGGATGGGGAATTTGAAGTTCCTCAAAAAAAGTATCACTTAAATTGGCATCGTAATGTTGCCCTGTATGCACTAGCCTATAATCTATTGGTTTTGTTGAAGTTTTTAGCTTTTCTATTGCGCGAATTATTGGGGAAATTTTCATAAAATTGGGTCTCGCGCCTGCAACAATAGTAATTTTCATAAGTAGGATATTAATTTTCAACCAACGAAACAAACTGTTTCAGCTTCCCGCTCGCCGTCCTGTCCAACTGTGTTTTTCTATGGAATGTAAATTTCAATTCCGGCTCTAAAAATTGGACAATGGTTTTTGAGATAAAACTTTTCTTTTCTTCGGTCAGTTCGGTTTTGCTTACATAATTTATTTCAAAAGTATCAATCTTTGTTTGAATCACTTTAAACTCCTGAATATTCCCGCTCTCCTCCATTATCTTTTTGGTGATCACATAAAAAGTCATTCCCGCCGCTTTCTTTCCACTGGGAAGTGTCGCAAAATCATTTGTTCTTCCAACCAGCGTTTTTAGAATTGGTTTTTTAAACGTACTTTTTTCGCTTAGCGCCCCGTAATCACCAATTTCATAACGAATAAACGGATGTGCCTTGTTATGCAAAGAAGTTATTACAATTCGCCCTTCTTCACCCAAAGGAAGCGGTTTATCGGCTTCGTCCAAAATCTCCACAAAAAGCGTTTTGGAATCCACTTCCCATTCGCCGTGAGGGTTGGTAAAGGCAATCACACCCGCTTCCGAGCAGCCGTACTCATTCACAATTGGAACGCCCAACTGGCTTTCAAGCAAAATTTTATCATCCTCAAAAAGCATTTCGGATGTAACGATACACACCTTCAGCGTTGGACAGACATTTTTTAAGATTATGTTCTTTTCCTTCAAGTATTTCGCAAAGAGCACAATGCTACTGGTATAGCCGTTAATGTACTCAAATGGCTTTTGTTTATAGACTTTCAACATTTCATCGAGTGCCTTTTCTGAAAGGTCATTTATTGAAAACCGATGCCGATGTGCTAAAAAATCCTTTACGCGTACCGTTTTATTTTTAACAGTATCCAAAGGAATTCCGTAATAACGGGCTTGCAACGAACTATTAAAATCTATGCCGTGCCGCCCAAATCGCTCCATATGGTATGCCCAAGTCATGGCGTGGCTGTATTTATTTTTTGCAAAGCGAATGGGGTTGCCGCTGGAACCCGAGGTTTTGTTTGTGTAGCAATTTTTTTCCGAAAAGTCTTTTGAAAGTCGCTCCTTCAGCGGAATTTGATAATCTGCTTTTTTCAAAATTGGAAGTGTTTCCCAAGTTGAAAAATCGCCCTTCACCTTCTGGCGATAAAAAGGGTTGTTTTTTAAATGATAGGTTACAATTTCGGCCCTTTTCGCTTTCAAAAATGCTTCGTAGCCTGCTTCTTTTATTCCAGAAATTTGATGCAATTCCTCCTTCGCCCCTTTTATAGGGAAACGTTTCAGAAAAAGGGAAATATCGAATAGTCTCAAAAGATGTTTTTCAATTAAGTTGAAACCAAAAAATTTCACAAAGCCAAATTCGCTTCAAATAAATTAGCGGTTCAAGGTACAAACAATTATTTTTGACACCGAAACAAAACATCTCAATTATGAATATTCTCATCCTTGGTTCCGGTGGCCGCGAACATACTTTTGCATATAAAATTGCACAGAGCAACCGCTGCGAAAAACTTTTCGTAGCCCCCGGAAATGCGGGAACTGCTTCTATAGCAACAAATGTAGATTTAAAAGTAACCGATTTTGAAGGGGTGAAAAAATGCGTTGTTGAAAATAATATTGAAATGGTTGTAGTGGGCCCCGAAGATCCTTTGGTACACGGAATAGCCGATTATTTTGCCGAAACCGCGGAATTGAAAAATGTAATGCTCATAGGTCCCTCAAAACGCGGTGCTTTGCTGGAAGGCAGCAAACAGCGCGCTAAGGAATTTATGATGCAGCACAACATCCCCACGGCAGCCTATGAGAGTTTTACTGTGGAATCACTGGAAGCTGGAAAAGCATTTTTGGAAAATTTGAATCCGCCCTACGTTTTAAAAGCAGACGGATTGGCCGCTGGAAAAGGAGTTTTGATTTTAAAGGATTTAAGCGAAGCCAAACAGGAGCTCGAAAATATGCTTACGCACAGCAAGTTTGGCGAAGCGAGTTCCAAAGTGGTAATCGAGGAATTTTTGGACGGAATTGAACTCAGTGTTTTTGTACTTACCGATGGAAAAAACTACAAAATCCTTCCCACTGCAAAAGATTACAAACGCATAGGTGAAGGCGACACTGGTTTAAATACCGGTGGAATGGGCGCCGTTTCCCCAGTACCGTTTGCAGATGAGATTTTAATGAAAAAAATTGAAGACAGAATAGTTAAACCAACGGTGAACGGCCTTTCGGAAGAAAAGATAGACTACAAAGGCTTTGTGTTCATTGGCTTGATAAAAGTGGATAACGAACCCTACGTGATAGAATACAACGTGCGGATGGGCGATCCCGAAACCGAGGTTGTTTTGCCACGTATAAAAACCGATTTGGTTGATTTATTGGAAGCTACCTACCGTCAAAACTTGGGCAATTTCAACATTGAAATTGACGGTCGGGCCGCAACTACCGTCATGCTGGTTTCCGGAGGCTATCCCGAAGCTTACGAAAAAGGAAAGGAAATCTCAGGTTTGGAAAATGTGGAGGATTCCATTGTATTTCACGCCGGCACAAAGCTTGAAAACGATAAAATTCTTACCAATGGCGGACGTGTTTTGGCTATAACTTCCTTGGATGATGATTTCAGAAAGGCGCTAAAAAAATCCTATCAAAATATAGAAAAACTATCTTTTGACAGGATGCAATATCGTAGTGATATAGGTTTTGACCTATAATTAAATTACGGATTTTCGTCGTACGTATATGTAATTTCAGTGTTCTCGTTAAAGTCGCGAAGTTTACCCAACCAATATATGAAGGCCGCAGCTCCAATCAACAAAAATATCCACGAAAAAATATTGGCAAGCCACCAGCTGTCAAGCTCAAGCTTCATCAATGCATCGTAAGGGATAAAAAGAAAATCTTCAAAAAGGGAAGCTATTCCTTCCCAAAAACCTTTCCAAGTCATATCTTTAATCTTTAGATGGCAAAAATATAAAATTACCCCGTATGCTGACAAGCTTTTTTGGAAAATCTAACCCGATAAATTATTTAATCCTCGGGGTTTTTATTGTAGCAGGCTATTTATTGGGGTCAATTTCGCACAGTGAAATTTTTTTAACCCCTTCTTTATTGCTTACACACGCCATCTTTATAATAATTAGTGTGTTGAGTATGTTGCTGTTGGATTTCATAATCCGGAAAAACCATCTTACCAGCAACAATACCTATGCTATATTTTTCTTCACCTGTTTTCTGATAATGTTGCCCGTTATTTTTCTTCAGCATAAAATAATTTTAGCAAATGCTTTTCTATTATTGGCACTGCGTCGACTTATGAGTTTACGGAGCGATAAGAATTCAGAAAAAAAAATTCTGGATGCAAGTATTTGGATTACTCTAGCTTCCCTGTTCTATTTTTGGAGTATTTTACTCTTTATCCCACTGTGGATTGCCGTAGTGCAAAAACCCAATTCAAATTACAAACAAATGCTGGTTCCCTTTACGGGTTTTTTGGCAGTATTGGTAATTAATACCGCATACCAATTGCTGGTAAACAATACTTTTTCTTGGTTTATGAATTGGAGAGATGTGGTGGGTTTTGACTTTTCTGCCTATAATTCTGCGTCTATTTTAGTTCCTGTAACCATCATTTTAGCCTTTTACATTTGGACTGCAATCTACCGGATTTTAAAAATCTCAAAACTTTCCTTAAAAGAAAGGCCCAATCATCTTTTACTATTGTACGTTAGTATAACAACCTTTTTTATAGCGTTGGGAGCTCCCGAAAAAACAGGTTCGGAATTGCTTTTTATAATGGCGCCGATTGCAATTATAAGCGCTAATTATATTGAAAGTTCAGAAAAGGAACATTATCGCGAAAAAGATATTGCCGAATTTTGGTTTAAGGAAATTATGCTTTGGCTAATTTTAATATTGCCATTTGTTTTTCTCTTGTTATGACTTTGATACTTGAAAATATTGAAAAGGAACTTAAGCGCAGACACCAATATTCCTATAAATGGTTTCGGAAGCAGAATGATACGTGGGACAATTATACAAACTTCATCTACCAAACCTCCAGTTGGGACACACTTATTCGGAAGCTTGCAATTTTGGTGGAAATGCATGATTTTGACAAACAGCAAGTCTTTCAGTATGCCGCCAACCGTTGGTACAATTTCTGGAGCGCGCAGGCGGTGGAGCAGATATTTACTGAGATAGAAGGTATCGACCCTATTCCGGAAGCAAAAGATTCCGAAAAGGATTTTTACCTCTTCGGTATTCCCTTTGACCATAAAACCTCGGTCTTTCCGAAACAATTCAACCAAACCTTTGAATATGCCCAAACCCACAAAGCCGAACTGATTGAATGGCTCTACAAAAATCAAAGCACCCAGAAACGGCATCATTTCAAAAACCGTCTTTTTATTGTGGTTTATGCTGAAAATGGCGAACATTGGAAATTGAAGGCTGAAATCGGTTTGCTAAAAAATGCTATTCAAAAATATATAGCGACTTTCAGGCCGGAGCAGTTGCAATCATTTACTTTTGTTGCCGGACAGCAAACTTTAACCGATATTATCTGGGTTTCCAAATGAATTACATAGGCTCCAAACACAAACTCTCCAATTTCATTTTTGAAAATTTAAAGCACTCTTTTTAAACCAGATTGGCAACAAGAATTTCACTATCTTTGAAATATGAAAACATTATCCTTAAACATACCTGACGGTCTTGATATAGGGCCAAGCGAACTTGCAATATTTGTGGCATCTCGCCTTTATGAAAATGGTAAGTTGTCATTGGGCCAGGCAGCTGAAATGGCAGGCCTAACAAAACGTACTTTTATCGAGCTTTTGGGTCGTTATAATGTTTCCGTCTTCAATTATCCCGCTTCAGATTTAGCAAAGGATGTTGCCAATGCCTAAAACTATTATTTCCGATACCAACTGTTTTATTATACTTACAAACATTGGGGAATTGGATATTTTGCAGAAAGTTTATGGGGAAGTAATAACAACACCTGAAGTGGCGTCAGAATTCGGAGAGCCACTGCCAGCATGGGTAATTATAAAATCGGCAACAGACTACTATCGTCAGGCTATTTTAGAAGTTCAAATAGACAAGGGCGAATCCAGTGCAATAGCTTTAGCTTTGGAAATTGAAAACAGCACAGTTATTTTAGATGACCTAAAGGCTAGAAAAATGGCTGAACATTTGGGAATATCCTACACTGGAACTATTGGAGTAGTAGTAAAAGCAAAACTGAAGGGGGTAATTCCTTCACTAAAACCAATTTTGCAAAAATTAAAGCAAACAGATTTCCGAATTTCTCTTGAACTTGAAACGGAAGCTCTTAGCCAAGCAAAAGAACTGCCTTAATGAACTACATAGGCTCCAAACACAAACTCTCCAAATTCATTTTTGAAACAGTTACCGAAACCTGCGGAAATGATCTTTCGCAAAAAACATTTTGCGACCTTTTTGCAGGAACTGGAATCGTTGGCCGAAACTTTAAACCCCACGTAAAACAGGTAATCGCCAATGATGTGGAGTATTACAGTTTTGTGCTGAACCGAAACTACATCGGCAATCATATTTCTTTTGAATACGAAGAATTCATTAATGAATTGAACGCTTTAAAAGGCAAAAAAGGCTTTATTTTTGAAAATTATTCCGAAGGAGGAAAAGCTGGCCGAAATTATTTCACATCAGAAAATGGGCAGAAAATTGATGCAGTCCGAATTCAAATTGAGGAATGGAAAAAAACCTCTCAAATATCCGAAAACAAGTTTTTCTTTCTGCTTGCTTCATTATTGGAAAGCGCCGATAAAGTTGCAAATACTGCTTCGGTTTACGGTGCGTATTTGAAACACATAAAAACTTCCGCAGCAAAAAGTCTTGTTATTAAACCTGCAGTTTTTCAGCAAACAACAAACTCACATCAAGTTTTTCAGCAGGACAGCAATGAGCTTATAAAGAAAATTGAAGGCGATATCCTCTATTTGGATCCGCCATACAATGCCCGTCAATACGGCGCCAACTATCATTTGCTGAATACTATCGCAAAATATGATACCTTTGTACCCAAGGGCAAAACCGGCCTGCGCGAATACTACAAAAGTGATTGGTGCAAAACCGGCGAAGTGATTAAAAGTTTTGGGGAATTAATTGAAAATGCACAATTTCCCTATATTTTTCTAAGTTACAACAACGAAGGATTGATGGGCCAAAAGGAAGTGCAAACGGTGATGGAACGCTTCGGAAAATATACGTTGAAAACCAAAAAATACCAACGTTTCAAAGCAGATAAAACCGAAAACCGAAACCACAAAGCTTCAAAAACTTTTGAATATTTACACATTTTAGAAAAATCATGAAATAGAAATTAACATCCCGATTTATTCCCCCTTTGAAGGGGGCTAGGGGGATGTTTTTTCATAAAAATAAAACTATGTTCTCAGACAAAGCCAACAGAATCTTCGCAGAAGTTATAACAAAGTATCACGAGGTGAATACCGTGGACCAACCTTTCAGCAATCCATACGATAAGGACAGTGATTTAATTGAACATCTACTATACCGGAAATGCTGGATAGACACCGTGCAGTGGCATTACGAAGACATAATCCGCGACCCGAATATTGACCCAGTGGGTGCCTTAAAGTTGAAGCGACAAATTGATGCCTCAAACCAGGACAGAACCGATATGGTTGAGTATATTGACAGTTATTTCCTCGAAAAATTCAATGATGTAAAAGTGAATGACAACGCGACAATTAATACCGAAAGTCCGGCATGGGGAATTGACCGCCTATCGATTTTGGCGCTGAAAATCTATCATATGAACGAAGAGGCAACCAGAACAGACGCTTCCCAAGAACATTTGATGGCCTGCAAAGCAAAGTTGAATATTCTGCTGGAACAACGTGTAGATTTGAGCACTGCCATCAACCAATTGCTGGACGATATTGCCCACGGCAGAAAGTACATGAAAGTTTACAAACAGATGAAAATGTACAATGACGAAGAGCTAAACCCAGTGCTTCGCGGTAAAAAATAATATTATTTTAAACCTAACAGGTTTTCAAAACCTGTTAGGTTTTTAGAAATAAAATGCCAAAACCCACCCACATACTGGTAATCCGCCTCTCCGCCATGGGCGACGTGGCCATGACCGTTCCCGTACTTCGCGTTTTGGCGCAAACCTATCCCGAATTAAAAATCACGGTACTTTCCCGTCCCTTTTTCAAACCTTTTTTTGAAGGAATAACCAATCTCAATTTTTTGGAAGCCGATGTGTATGGCGAACACAAACGACTGGGATTGATTAAATTGGCAAACGAAGCCAAGGATCTGAAAATTGATGCCGTTGCAGATCTTCATAATGTGATCCGTTCCAAAATAATCACAAAATATTTAAAGTTTAAAGGAATTGAAACCGCAACAATCGATAAGGGCAGGGCTGAAAAGAAAGCCTTGATAGCTGCCAAAGGTGAAAATATTTCACAATTAAAGACTACCCACCAGCGCTATGCCGATGTTTTTGAAAAGCTCGGTTTTCCAGTGGATTTAAATGATTTTTCAGCCCCACCACAAAAACGGTTGACCCCAAAACTCAATGGTCTTATTGGCGTAGAGCCAAAAAAGATCATTGGCATTGCGCCTTTTGCCGCTCATCAAAGTAAAATGTACCCTTTAGGTATGATGGCTGAGGTAATTCGCGAGCTAGATGAAACTGACAAATACCGAATCTTTCTTTTCGGCGGTGGAAAAAAAGAAATTGAACTTCTTAAAAAACTTGAAAACCCTTTCGCAAACGTTACCAGCGTTGCCGGAAAACTCACTTTTGAGGAAGAACTCGCCCTAATCTCAAATTTAGATCTAATGCTTTCCATGGATAGCGGCAACGGCCATTTGGCAGCTATGTACGGTGTGCCAGTGGTTACACTTTGGGGCGTGACGCACCCTTTTGCGGGATTTGTCCCTTTTAATCAGCCGGAAAGCAATCAATTAATGGCTGACAGAAAAAAATATCCGTTAATTCCTACATCCATTTACGGCAATAAATATCCTCCCAATTATGAGTTAGTGATAAATACGATACCACCTGAAACAGTGGTATCGAAAGTGGAAAAGGTTATATAGTTACCACACTAACTAAACTAATTTGGTCTTCAACTTGACAACGGCTCCTAAATCATTTATATTTACAAGTCTTTAACCCTACCATCTTCTTCTCTTACCTTACTGCTGTGGCTACCCGCCAAAAAAAGAACAAGAAGATATTTTACATATTAGACACACCATTATAACTCTATCCCGACTTTATGCCGACTGTATGCCGACTGTATGTCGACTCTATGCCGACCCAACCCCATAGATAACTTATATATACTCCCAAGATTCCCCGTAAAATGCCTTTTCTCAGGTGTCATTACAGTTCGCCTCTCCCTTGAGTTCTTTTCAAAATCAAATATATAGGGATTAACCATTTGAAAAACCTCTTTTAGAACCTATAGAAGAAGAAGGTTTGAATGAAATACCAGCTTAGCTATATAACGACACAGGAACCCTGCCCAAATTTTTTTGGAATTTGGAATTTCAAAAATTTGGAATTTCAACCTTTACACATCATCATAATCCACAACTACTTTCGGTGAAGTGGGATGCGCTTGGCAGGTAAGTATCAAACCATCCGCAATTTCAGCTTCGGTGAGGATTTGGTTTTTGCGCATTTCGGCTTTTCCTTCTTTCAATCGGGCGATGCAAGTACTGCAAATTCCGCCTTGACAGGAATATGGTGGGTCCAAACCTTCGTCCAGTGCAGCTTCCAAAATACTTTTGGTCTGTGGCATTTCAAAAGTTTCCTCTTCGTCATCAAGCAATACGGTTACACTTGTATTTCCATCATGCTTTTCAACCAATAATCCTTTTTCAGCAGTTGAAAAAAGCTCGTGATGAATTTGTTTTGTATTGATGCCGTTGTGCTTCAAGGTTGCGGAAACTTCGTCGATCATCTGTTCGGGGCCGCACAAATAAAAGGCTTCAAAAGTAATCTGCCCGTATTTATTTTTCAGATAAAAATTAACTAGGGAGCGACCTATTCTTCCAAATTGCGCATCGTCCAACTTTTCTCGACTATAGACGAATTCAACATCAAACCGCTCAGGGAATTTATCCTGCAACTGAACGATTTCGTCATAAAACATGGTTTCCTTTTTGTTCTGATTACCGTAAATAAGTAAAAACGAACTTTTGGGCATTTCTTCCAAAGTGCTTTTTATCAAGGAAAGCACGGGAGTTATCCCGCTTCCTGCGGCAAAGGCCACATAATTTTTAAGATTTGGCTCCAAAATAAATTTCCCAGTCGGCGGCATCACTTGCAGCGTATCGCCCGCTTTCAGGTCTTTGTTTGCATATTCTGAAAAAGCGCCTCTCTCCACTTTTTTCACGGCAACCTTCAGCAGGCCGCTTTTGGGTGAGCTACAAATGGAATAGGCCCGGCGCAATTCTTTTCCACCAGCTTGGTGTTTTATAGTAATGTATTGACCAGCTTTAAAAGCAAACAAATTTTTTAAATTATCGGGAACTTGAAAGCTGATAGAAACTGAATTTGGAGTCTCTTTTTTTACTTCGGAAACAGTAAGCGCGTGAAATTCGCTCATAATTGTGAAATTTTTCTGCAAAAGTACAAAGGAAATCAAGGAAACAAAGCTTCAGCGCCCTTAATATGAAGCATTTTTTCGGCGTTTGGGTAAGCAGATATTAAAAAGAAATGTATTTTTACCGCTCTTTAGTGATTCTACATACTAAAATAGAACCTTTTAAGTTTGAATATTATATAAATCGAAACCGTTTTGAAGGGCACATATAAAATTACACTATTTTTTCTCGCTGTTTTATTTTTGGCAGCGTGTTCACGCAAAAAAAATACATTCCTAAACCGCAACGTTCACGCGGTTACTACTGAATACAATACGCTATACAATGGCGAAATGGCTTTTACGGATGCCAAAGAACAACTTGCCTATGGATTTCGCGACAACTTTTGGGAAATACTACCCGTAGAACGTATTGAAATCAAAGAAGCTGAAACCAAAGCTCCCGGAGCAGCCAAAGGTGAAGGCGCAGGAGGCTTTAACCGTGCCGAGGAAAAGGCCGCAAAAGCGATCCAAAAACATTCCATGTACATTGATGGAAAGGAATACAATCCACAGATTGATGAAGCCTATATGCTGTTGGGAAAAGCACGTTATTATGACGGGCGTTTTATTCCTGCATTGGACGCTTTCAACTTTATTTTGGACCGTTACCCAACTAGCAACAATATTAACATTGCAAAAGTTTGGAAAGCGAAGACAAATATTCGTTTGAACAATGAGGAATTTGCTATAGAGAATCTCCAAAAAATGTTTGACCAAGCAGAATTGAAAGAAGAGGAAATAGCTGATGGTGCAGCAATGATGTCACAGGCATTTATCAATTTGGATTCTTTGCAGCCAGCCCTTGAGTATATAAAAATGGCTTCTGAAAACGTAAAAGATAAAGAACTGAAAGGAAGATATACTTTTATAAAGGGTCAAATTTACAACCGCTTAGGAGAAAAAGACAGCGCAAACATTGCTTTTGATGAGGTAATTGATATGAACCGCAAAACTTCCAGGGCTTATTTGATCAATGCCTATTTAGAAAAAGGAAAAAACTTTGACTACGAAAAAGGAGACCGATTAGCATTTTTAGAACTGTTGCAAGACCTTGAAAAAAATCGTGAAAATCGTCCGTTCTTGGATAAAATTTACAATCAGTTTGGCGATTATTACCGCAACAGCGACAGTATAGAAACTGCAGTAAAATATTATAACAAATCTATCAAAGCTTTTAAACAGGATAGAATTCTTCAGTCAGTAAATTATCAAACCCTTGCAGAAATAAACTTTGACAATGCAAAGTATAAAACTGCAGGAGCCTATTATGATAGTACCCTCACTTTCCTTGAGGCTAAAAGTCGCCAGTGGAGACGCATTACCAAAAAACGTGAAAACCTGGACGATGTTATCAAATATGAAGACATAGCAACTACAAACGACAGTATCCTGAAATTAACCAAAATGAGCGAGGCAGAACAGCTTGCTTATTTTACAGAGTATACAACAAAACTGAAAGAGCAGGCCGTAAAAGATTCTTTGGAAGCGGTTAAAGTTGAACAAAAAATAGCAAATAAGGAGTTTTACGAAAAAGGAAAAACTGCCGCGGGTCCTAACAAAGGAAGCACCTTCTACTTTTATAACACCTCAACCGTCGCTTATGGTAAAGGAGAATTCAGAAAAGTATGGGGAGACAGAAAGCTAGAGGACAATTGGAGACTTTCAAGTAAAAGAACTTCTTTGATTGACAATGATGATGAGATAGCCAACACTACGCCAATTGCAGAAAACGAGCTGTACAAACCACAAACCTATATTGCGAAAATCCCTACTGACCAAAAGGTAATTGACAGTTTGGCAAAAGACAGAAACTTTGCTTACTATCAATTAGGACTGATTTACAAAGAAAAATTTAAGGAATATAACCTAGCAGCCAATAGACTTGAAAAACTGCTTACCTACAATCCCGAAGAGCGATTGGTAGTACCCGCAAAATACAATTTGGTGAAGATTTATGAAATTCTTGAAAACCCTTCGTCGGCAGACAAATACCGAAATGATGTTTTGACCAACCATGCAGACACACGTTATGCTGAAATTCTTCGTAATCCAAACTCACAGTTGCCAACAGATGAATCCAGCCCTGAGTACAAGTATAAGCAATTGTACAAAGAATTTGAAGCTGCAAAATATGCCGAAGTTATCCAAAAAGCTGATGAGTATATGTTAATATATAATGGTAACGACATAGTTCCTAAATTCGAGCTTTTAAAAGCTACCGCCATTGGTCGCCAGCAAGGTTTTGAAGCCTATAAAAAAGCATTGAATTTTGTTTCCCTTAATTATCCAAGTACCGAAGAAGGAAAACAAGCACAGCAAATTTACAGCAACACCTTGCCGCTTCTGGCCGTTAAGGATTTTGTGCCCGAAGAAGGAACCAAAAGCTGGAAATTAGTTTATAAATTCAGTAAGGAGGATGCTGAAGCAGCACAACAGTTAAAGGAAAAACTTGATAAAGCGATAGAAGATTTCCGTTATACAAACATGACAACCTCTGTGGATTACTACGATCCCCAAACCAGATTTGTGATTGTTCATGGGCTGAATACAAAAATGGGCGCTCGTGGTTTTGGCGATGTGCTAAAAGAAAAGAAAGAATATAAAATCAAACATCCATTCTTTGAAATTTCATCTCCAAATTATAAAATCATCCAAATCCATAAAAACCTGGACGAATATTTACAGCAGGATGTAACCGAATAAACGCCTACTAACAAACCGAACAACAGAATAGTAACCTTTAAAACCAACTGCTATGTTTTCAGACAAAAAAGAAAAGCGAATTGCCGCCGAACCTGGCGCCGCTCAAAATAGAATAAATGAGGGGACCAAATTAAAAGGCGATGTCTCTTCTACGGGATTTTTTAGAATTGACGGCACAGTTGAAGGTAACGTAAAAACCCCTTCAAAAGTTGTTTTGGGAAAGACGGGCGTTATTATAGGAACGCTTACTTGCGAAAATGCTGACATTGAAGGCAAATTTGAAGGCAATCTTCAAGTGTCCGGAACCCTTTCTTTACGATCCACGGCGGTAATTGAAGGCGATGTAACTGTTGGCAAACTGGCTGTTGAGCCAGGTGCCACTATGAACGCCTCTTGTGTAATGCAGGACGGGAAACCGAAAAGCGCCACAGCTTTAAACCAAACTACCGCTGAAAATTCCAAAGCACATCCTTTTGATCGCCAACAGCGCATCAAAAAAGCAGCTGTGGAGACTGATCTCGACGATTAATCTATAATAATTATGGCTAAGGGAGACAACAGTCTTAAAAGATGGGCCATTCTGTCGGGTATCGGCATACAAATGGGCGTTATTATTTATCTTTTTGTAAAACTGGGCCAATGGCTGGACGGCAAATATTCTGATGGCGGAAAAACGTTTCTTATTATTTGTACCCTTGTAGGGGTTGGTGCTTCGCTTTTTTTGGTAATTAAACAGACCAATAAATTGAATTCCTAATTTTTAATGAAAAAAGCTACTTTCAAATTTTTGGCAATTCTTTTATTGGTATTGGCTATAGTTTTTGCCGCACACCTATTTATATTGCAAAATATGGAATTGCCTATTTTTGCAGATAGAATTGTGCTTTCCTATGTGATTAATTATGCATTGGCAGCAGCTATTTTAATCTTCATTCAATCTAAATTCAACAAAAAATCTTCGCACACAGGATTTATTTTTTTAGGGGGAAGTGGATTAAAGTTTTTGGTATTCTTCTTTATTTTCTACCCTTTTTATCGCGAAGACGGAACAATGGCAACTTCGGAATTTGCTGCTTTTTTTGTTCCATACGCCACTTGTTTGATTTTAGAAGTGGCATTTCTTTCAAAACAGCTTAATAATCAGGATTTTTAGCAGATTTCTTCCGAAGAAAAAAACACAAAAAATAGTTTTTTGTTTCTAAGAAAGAAATGTATTTTTGCACCGATTTTAAGGACACCGTTATTTGTTCAAAGATGCAAAGAAAAACATTGGTTAGAATACTTTCAGTTTTATTGTTTATCACTTCTTTTTCAGCTGTGGCACAAGATGAGCACACAGCGGAAGCAAAAGAAATCCTTCCAGAAGGCAAAACAAAAAAGGAAGAGATAAAAGAATTTATAAACCATCACTTGATGGATTCGCACGATTTTAATCTTTTCGGATCCACAGATGAAGAAACCGGTAAGATACACCATTACGGCTTCCCGCTTCCAGTAATTCTTTGGGATGGCGGTCTTCACACATTTATGTCTTCAGAGTTTCACCACGGTGAGAATGTTGTTGAGTCAAACGGTAATTACTACAAACTTTACCACAGTAAAATATACAGGACCGATGCGGAAGGTACCATCAACTATGATGAGGATCACCACCCAACAAATGTTCGTCCTTTAGATTTCTCAATTACCAAAAGTGTTTTAATGATGCTTGTTGTTGGTCTTTTACTTGTATGGTTGTTCACCAGTCTTGCCAAAAGCTATGCAAAAAACGGAAGTCTGCCAAAAGGTCTTGGTCGTTTTTTCGAGCCTGTCGTGCTTTACATTCGTGACGACATTGCCATTGCAAACATCGGCGAGAATAAATACAAAAAATACATGCCGTTCCTTTTAACCGTATTCTTCTTTATATGGTTCTTGAATATGTTCGGCCTTACGCCGCTTGGTGTAAACGTAACTGGAAACATTGCGGTTACCACTGCTTTGGCAATCATCGTTTTCTTGATTACCACCTTTACCGGAACAAAAGATTACTGGAAACATATTTTTGATCCATTGGGTGACGGAATGCCTTGGATCGGTAAAATTTTCATATATATCATTCTAGTTCCTATCGAAGTTTTAGGGATGTTTATTAAGCCTTTCGCACTACTTATACGTTTGTACGCAAACATGACAGCGGGCCACGTGGTAATGATGAGCTTGATCGGGTTGATATTTATTTTCAAAAGTTGGATTGGCGGACCCTTGTCCTTCGGACTTGCATTTGCAATCATGCTTATTGAATTATTGGTAGCATTGCTACAAGCATATATTTTCACAATGTTGGCAGCCTTGTATTTTGGTTTTGCGAGTGAATCTCACGAGCATCACGAAGAGCACGAAGGAGAGATACAGCATTTGTAAAAACATATAAATTGTCAGGCTGAGCTTGTCGAAGCCTTTCGCATTAAAAAGAGTGTTTAATTTTTAAATATATATATTATGACAATTCCAACTATTGTAGGAGCAGGTTTAGCAGTAATCGGTGCCGGTATCGGTATCGGTATGATCGGTGGGAAAGCTATGGAAGCTATCGCACGTCAGCCTGAGGCTTACGGAAAAATTCAAACAGCAATGCTTATTGCAGCGGCGCTTATTGAAGGTATTGGTTTCGCTGCGATTTTCGCAGGGTAATCAAAAAAAATTGACAAACGGCTGTGACGGTTGGTTACAGCTGTTTGTTACATTTAAAATTGAGCATACAGTTTAAATTAAATAAATATCCGCCACGGCGGCCATTAATATGGAAAAATTAATTAACGACTTTTCATTCGGACTTTTCTTCTGGCAAATAATCATATTTGTGTTGTTGCTTCTGTTGCTTCGCAAATTTGCTTGGAAACCAATCCTAAACGCGGTTAACGATCGTGAAGAAGGAATTAAAAATGCATTGGATTCTGCTGAAAAAGCAAAACTTGAAATGCAAAACCTTCAGGCAGATAACGAAAAATTATTGCAGGAAGCTCGTGCAGAACGTGAAGTAATGTTGAAGGAAGCTCGCGAGATAAAGGCAAAAATGATTGCTGACGCAAAAGAGGAAGCAAAAGCTGAGGCTGACAAAACCGTTGCCCAAGCACAAGCCGCTATCGAAAGCGAAAAGAAATCAGCTATCGCAGAATTGAAACAACAAGTAGCAAGTCTTTCTCTGGAAATTGCCGAGAAAGTAGTAAAACACGAACTTTCCGATAAAGACAAGCAATTGAAACTTGTTGACGAAATGTTGGGCGACGCAAAATTAAACTAAGATTCAATGAGCAGAGCAGCGATAAGATACGCGAAAGCAATTTTGCAGAAAGCGAACGAAAACAACACAGAAGCTGTTGTTTTTGGCGATATGCAATCTGTTTACAAAACCATTGAAGACAGCCGCGAATTGCAAGCAGTACTTCAAAGCCCGGTAATTAAGGCCAACGATAAAAAGGAGGCTTTGCTGAAAATTTTCAGCGGACAGTCAGAAATTACGCATTCGCTTATCAATATTCTGGTTGACAATAAACGTACTTCATTATTAGGAAATGTAGCAAAAAGCTATGTTGATCTTTACAATGAAGCACAGGGTGTAAAAGTTGCAACCGTAATTACAGCCGTTCCCCTTTCTTCAGAGTTGGAAAGTAAGGTTATGGCGAAAGTAAAGGAATTAACGGGAAGCGAAAAAGTAACGCTTAAAAATGAAATTGACCCAGCAATCATAGGAGGATTTGTTCTCCGCGTTGGCGATATTCAATACAACGCGAGCATCGCGAACCAATTAGGAAATTTAAAAAGAGAATTCAGTAAATCAATATAATTTTTTGTGTCACCCTGAGCTGAGCTTGTGCTGAGCACAGCCGAAGCAAAGGGTAAAATCATAAATACAAATAAAATGGCAGAAGTAAAACCAGCTGAAGTATCAGCAATATTAAAGCAACAACTTACAGGCTTTGAAGCTACCGCTTCCCTGGATGAAGTAGGAACTGTTTTAACCGTGGGTGACGGTATTGTGCGTGCATACGGACTTTCAAACGCCCAGTACGGCGAATTGGTAGCCTTTGAAAGCGGTCTTGAAGGTATTGTATTGAACCTTGAGGAAGATAACGTAGGTATCGTACTTTTAGGTCCTTCTAAAGAAATTAAGGAAGGTTCAACCGTAAAGCGTACCCAGCGTATCGCTTCGCTTAAAGTAGGTGAAGGTATCGTTGGCCGTGTGGTAAACACCCTTGGTGAGCCTATTGACGGTAAAGGTCCAATCACTGGTGAAACATACGAAATGCCATTGGAGCGTAAAGCTCCGGGTGTAATTTACCGCCAGCCGGTAACTGAGCCACTTCAAACTGGTATTAAGTCTATTGATGCAATGATTCCAGTGGGCCGTGGCCAGCGTGAGCTTGTTATTGGTGACCGTCAAACTGGTAAATCTACCGTTTGTATCGATACCATTTTGAACCAAAAAGAATTTTACGATGCAGGCGAGCCTGTATATTGTATATATGTAGCAGTTGGGCAAAAAGCTTCAACTGTTGCAAACATTGCACAGGTTCTGGAAGAAAAAGGCGCTTTGGCTTACACAACCATCGTTGCTGCAAACGCATCAGATCCTGCGCCTATGCAGGTTTATGCTCCTTTCGCAGGTGCTGCAATTGGTGAGTACTTCCGTGATACAGGTCGTCCAGCATTGATTGTTTATGATGATCTTTCAAAACAAGCGGTAGCATACCGTGAGGTTTCCCTTTTGCTTCGTCGTCCACCGGGACGTGAGGCGTATCCTGGAGACGTGTTCTTCCTTCACTCAAGATTGTTGGAGCGTGCCGCGAAAGTAATTGCCGATGATGATATTGCAAAGGAAATGAACGACCTTCCAGAATCATTAAAAGGAATCGTAAAAGGAGGAGGTTCATTAACAGCACTTCCTATTATTGAAACACAAGCGGGTGACGTTTCGGCGTATATCCCAACAAACGTAATTTCGATTACCGATGGGCAGATTTTCCTTGATGGGGATTTGTTCAACGCAGGGGTTCGTCCAGCTATTAACGTAGGTATTTCGGTATCGCGTGTGGGTGGTAACGCTCAGATTAAATCTATGAAAAAGGTAGCAGGTACTTTGAAACTGGATCAAGCAGCTTTCCGTGAATTGGAAGCGTTCGCAAAATTCGGATCAGATTTGGATGCCGCAACCCTTAACGTAATTGAAAAAGGAAAACGTAACGTAGAAATTTTGAAGCAATCTGAAAACGATCCGTACACTGTAGAAGATCAAATTGCAGTTATCTACGCAGGTTCCAAAAACCTAATGCGTAACGTTCCTGTAGATAAGATTAAGGAATTTGAAAGAGATTACCTAGAAATGTTGAACCTTAAGCACAGAGACACGCTTAACGATCTTAAAGCTGGTAAACTTACAGATGAAGCAATTGATGTAATGACATCCGTTGCCGCAGACCTTTCAGCGAAATATAAGAAATAAGAAATCTTTGCACCCTTTGCGCCTCTGCGGTTATTTTTCCACCGCAGAGGCGCAGAGAATGCAGAGTAACACAATAAAAAGAAATGGCGAATCTTAAGGAAATTAGAAACAGAATATCATCCGTCGGGTCAACGATGCAGATTACCAGTGCCATGAAAATGGTTTCTGCTGCAAAGTTGAAAAAGGCGCAGGATGCCATTACAGCAATGCGTCCCTATTCTGAAAAACTTACCGAACTATTGCAAAACCTAAGCGCCACGCTTGATGCCGATACTGGCAGTAAGTACTCAGACCAGCGCGAGGCAAACAAAATTTTGGTTGTTGCCATTACCAGTAACCGTGGTTTGGCGGGAGCATTCAATAGTAATATCATAAAGGAAGCACGTAATTTGGCTGCAAATACATACGCAGGGAAGCAAGTGGATTTTATGACCCTCGGAAAAAAAGGAAACGATATTCTAAAGAAAACAGGAACGGTTATCGAAAACAACAACGGTATTTTTGATGATCTTTCTTTTGAAAATACTTCAGAAATCGCCGAAAAATTGATGCTTCTTTTTTCCGAAGGGAAATACGACCGTATTGTAGTTGTTTACAACCACTTTAAAAATGCTGCAACGCAATTGGTAATGACAGAGCAGTTTTTGCCAATTCTGCCTCCAAAACAAATTGAGGGACAGGAAGCAAAAACCAGCGAAACCTTCTATATTTTTGAACCTTCAAAAGAAGAGATTGTTGAGGCCTTGATTCCGAAAAGCTTGAAAACACAGTTATTCAAAGCACTTCGCGACAGCGTTGCCAGTGAGCACGGAGCACGTATGACGGCAATGCACAAAGCAACCGACAACGCAACCGAACTTCGCGATGCGTTGAAACTTCAATACAACAAAGCACGACAGGCTGCCATTACAAACGAAATCCTTGAGATTGTTGGTGGTGCGGAAGCATTGGCAGGATAATATTTTCCGCTTCAATCGATAAATTTTCATCAAACCTCACAGGTTTTCAAAACCTGTGAGGTTTTTTGTTTCATATTATTCGTAAATTTATGAAATGATAAAAAATATGAAAACCATAGCCATAATTTTGACTTTGCCTATTTTACTTTTCAGTTTATCCAACTGCGGCGGAGCGCAGAATAATAAAGGAAAAATGACACTCGAGCAAAACCCTCCCTTTAAAATTGCCGAAGCATACTACCAAAACTGGGTGGCAGGTATAAAAGAAGGTGGTTCAGGAACGAATGTGCATATTACTTTCAGTGAAATAGATCCAGATGTTGTTATTCAAAATATTTACTTCAGAAAGCATATTCTTGAAGCAAAAGGGAATATAAACGAACCAAAACATTTTGTGGGGTATCTAAAAAACGAGATGCAACGCGACATAATTATGGATTCAGATCCTATAAAAGAAGCACAAAACACACCCCAAAAGGAATTTCCTTTTCAATTGGAGGAAAACCAAGCTATGATTGAATATTGGTTTGGGGGAAAGAAAAATCATTATAAAATTGAAAATCTTTCACAAAAGGAAATGATTCCCTATCCGCAGGCAAACCCGAATCAACACGAATAGTTATGGAAACTATCAAACTTAAAGATAAGTTTTCAACCTTCAAAAAGCACTGGCATCCGCATCAAATAGCAATTGTAGACGATATGCAGGTACTTTTGGCTAAATTGAAAGATGAATTTGTTTGGCACAAACACGAAAAAGAGGACGAACTATTTTTTGTGCAAAAAGGAACTTTGGAAATGCACTTTCGCGATAAGGTTGAAATAGTTTCCGAAGGCGAAATAATCGTTGTTCCCAAAGGCGTGGAGCATTGCCCAAAAACGCAAAATGGCAAAGAGGTGCATGTACTTCTTTTTGAAAAACTTTCCACAAAACATACTGGCAATGTATCTTCTGAAAAAACTGTTGTCGAATATCCTAAAATCTAAAGAATGAAAATTCTCCATCTCGATAGCAACCATCCTTTATTATTGAAAATGCTGCGGGAAGCCGGATTTTCAAATGAAGAAAATTACAAATCCCCAAAAGTTGAAGTTGAAGAAATCATTTCAAATTATGATGGCATTGTAATAAGAAGCCGCTTCAATATTGATAAAGAATTTCTCGATGCTGCCAAAAACCTGAAATTTATTGCACGTGTTGGCGCGGGTTTGGAAAGCATAGATACAGATTACGCCGGAAATCAGGGCATTAAATTAATTGCCGCTCCCGAAGGCAATAGAAACGCCGTTGGTGAGCATGCGTTGGGAATGCTTCTTTCGTTGTTCAACAACTTAAATAAAGCCGACAGAGAGGTTAAAAATGGCCTGTGGAACCGTGAGGCCAACCGAGGGATAGAGCTGGACGGAAAAACTGTTGGAATCATCGGTTACGGTAATATGGGGAAAGCGTTCGCAAAAAAATTGAAAGGTTTTGATTGCGAAGTAATTTGTTTTGACATAAAAGAAAATGTGGGTGATGAAAACGCAATGCAAGTTTCATTGGATGAACTTCAGCAAAGCGCTGATGTTTTGAGCCTTCACACCCCGTGGACGCCGTTGACGGATAAAATGGTGAATTCAGAATTTATCAATTCGTTTTCAAAACCCTTTTGGCTCATAAATACCGCACGCGGTAAAAGTGTGGTAACGGCCGATTTGGTTTCAGCATTAAAAAGTGGAAAAGTTCTCGGTGCCGGGCTCGACGTATTGGAATATGAAAAACTTTCATTTGAAACGCTTTTTGATTCAGACAATCTGCCAAATTCCTTAAAGGAACTTTTCGCAATGGACAAGGTAATTTTAAGTCCGCATATTGCTGGATGGACGGTTGAAAGCAAAGAAAAACTGGCAATGGTAATTGCTGATAAGATTATTAAACATTTCAAATAAACATAAAATGAAAAAAAGAGTTACGGGCATTGGTGGTATATTTTTTAAAACGAACGACCCCGATAAAACAAAAGATTGGTACAAAACCCATTTGGGATTGAACACAGATAATTACGGTTGCACCTTTTGGTGGCAGGACGAAAACGGCGATAAATGCTCAACGCAATGGAGCCCTTTTAAGGCAGATACCAACTATTTTTCGCCAAGTGAAAAGGAGTTCATGGTTAACTACCGTGTGGAAAACCTGGAAGAATTACTGAAAGTCTTAAAAGAGGAAGGTGTAACAATTGTAGGGGAAATGGAGACTTATGATTATGGAAAGTTTGGATGGATACTAGATCCCGATGGAAATAAAATTGAACTTTGGGAACCCGTTGATAGTGCATTTCTATAATTTTTTATACATTTAAATCACATAAAAACCAACTAATCAATATTATGGAAGAACAACAAAACACAGGCTACGACAGTACCCAACAGCAATCACGAAATACCGCGAATGAAAGCTGGAACCAAACTCAACCCCATCAGAACCAGGAAAATAAAAAGATTTTGGCAGGAATACTTGCTATCGTATTAGGTGGATTTGGGATTCATAAATTCATTTTAGGATATACCCAAGAAGGGATTATTCAAATAGTTATAACCGTGGTAACTTGCGGTATCGGTAGCATAATAGGTTTGATTGAAGGCATAATTTACCTAACCAAAAGTGATGAGGAATTTTACCAAACCTATCAAGTTAGTAAAAAAGGGTGGTTTTAAAAGTTAAAAGGCCTTTGGATTTTTCAAAGGCCTTTTTTAAAATTTTAATGAAAATAGCATGAGCGAGCACGGCGCAATACCCAATTTAATTTACAGCGAAGCAAACGCTGCGGTTTCATTTTTAAAAAAGGCGTTCGGTTTTAAGGAACGCGGTGTTTATAAAGACGACAACGGCAAAATATTTCACGCACAACTAGTATTGGGAAAGGCTTTGATAATGGTAAATCCATTCAATCCCGACAGCGCATTTGGTAAAATGCTGAACCTTCCCAAAAATCTTGAAGGCTACAATACCCAAACGCCTTATTTCATAATCGAGAATGTTGATGAACATTACAAAAACGCAAAGGCAAATGGTGCCGAAATAGTAATGGACATTAAGGACGAAGACTACGGTGGCCGTGGCTACAGCTGCAAAGATCCCGAAGGAAATATTTGGAGCTTTGGAAGCTATAATCCTTTTTCAGAAAAGTAAAATTCAAAAAAATAAAGCTATGAGAATTATCCTTTCCATCCTTGCCGCACTGTTGCTTTGCGTAAGTTGCAAAAATCCAAAAAATGAAGAAATCTCTTCGGAAAATGTTGAAGTTGCTACCGAGCAATTATGCTTCCGAAATGAATATCCCTTTCCCGATAGTACCGAAAATATTGATGTCCTTAATCTTGACCTTCAAATAAAAGGAGATTCGGTAACGGGTAATTACAATTGGCTGCCTGCCTTAAAAGATCAACGCAACGGTACATTGACTGGAACTATAGAAAATAAAACTATCAACGCTACCTATCGGTATATGCAAGAAGGTATTGAAGAAACAGCCGAAGTAACGATAGTTCTCAAAGACGATAAAGCCATTATAACGGGAGACAATCCCGAATCGGGCTTAGATACAGAAGTGGCAAAAATTGACTGCAATTAAATTAAAAGTTTTGGTGTTTTGAGGGGCTTTTTGCACTTCCCTATTGCTTAAGTACCGCCACAATTTGAGGCACGTCTTTCTGTTCAAAGAAATAAATGGTTTTAACCAAATATTTCAAAATCCAGCTTTTTTGATAAATCAGTTTTTCAGCAAGAGTCGCAATTATAATATCACGTGTTTTTAGCTCCTCATTTTTATTGTGGGAAAAATGATATTGATTGGCAAAAAGCCAAGCTCCATCCCTTGCTACATTAATGCTGAAACTTACCAACTTGTCTTCACGCCCTTTTCCAAATCTGTCAAGCAAACCGAATAAGGGCGAAACAGAAATTATCTTCGTCTCCACATATGCAATCATCGAACCCAGAATTTCATTGATTCTATTAAAATCGTTTTCAAAATCCATCAACTCGCCGTTATCCCCAACGGTTTCTACCACGGCAATTCCGAGGTCTAAATTGATGTGCGCATTTATACCCAATAGCAAATGTTGCATTATTAACAAATTTCCTTTTTTTGCTGCATCAAAGGCTTTTTTCCAACTTTGAGTAAAAGGTTTGTTTGCGCTCAAACGTTCATATGCTTCAATATATCTATTGGCAAAAAGCACATCCAGCTTTTCCATTCGCTCGTTGTTTTCAAATTCATTATTTAGAATTCCCTCTTTAATGCGAATAGTAACTTTTTGATACAGAATAGGAAAATACGCCATACAGGAATTGTTGGCACATTCGGCGTCGATAATATTGTCCAACCGTGCTATAACTTCATCAATAGTTTTTGCGGCCATATTGAACAATTTTAAAATGAATTAATCAGGATTTACTTTTTCGTTTGAATTTTCCGCATCGGCACTGTCCCCATTTTTATCAGAATATTTCTTTTCAAGTTCTGCCTGAAACTCCTCCATCACTGGCTTTACAGTACTCTCCGGTAAATCTGCAATACGAATATACATTAACCCATCCACTGCATTATTGAAAAGCGGATCAACATTGAAGGCAACAACTTTTGCGTTTTGTTTGATATACTTTTTAATAAGAACGGGCAAACGAAGACTTCCCGGCTCTACTTCATCAATTATTTTGTCAAATTTGTTTAAGTCTGCCTCACTTTCGTCAAAAATGAAATCCTTATCGGCATCCTTCAATTTTACCTTGTATTCCTTCTTCGGATTGATGTATTGCGCCACATAGGGATCGTAATAGTTCGATTTCATGAACTCAATCATCAACCCTTTAGAGAATTCCGAAAATTTATTGCTGATGCTCACGCCGCCAATTAAATAACGGTGCTCTGGGTAACGAAGCGTTGTGTGTACAATTCCTTTCCAAAGCAAAAATAATGGCATTGGACGCAATTGGTATTCCTTAATTATGAAAGCACGCCCCATCTCGATGGATTTACTCATCATTTCATATAATTCAGGTTCAAAGCGAAACAAATCTTGAAGATAAAAACCGTCAATCCCAAAACGCGGAAAAATCTCGGACCCTAAGCCCATGCGGTATGCTCCCGCCATTTTTTGAGCATCGTTGTCCCACAGAAACATATGGTGGTAGTAACTGTCAAATTTGTCGAGATCCGTACTATTATTGGTGCCTTCGCCCACTTCGCGGAAGGTGATTTCGCGTAGCCTCCCTATTTCCTGCAAAATGTACGGAACTGAATTTGCCTCGGCCAAAAACACTTCATAATTTTTGCTGACCAGCAGTCGCTTATCGTTTTCGCGCAACTTTTCTATTTCTGCTTCCATCGCTTTTAGTGGAATCGGTCCGGCAATTTTCTTCGGAGGCTTTGGAAATTTCAGCGTTTTCGGGATGTTGTCCAATAACTTTTTCTTCTGAAAAGCATTGGAAAGCATATAAGTTTTCTTCCGAAGAAATTCGGTAAATACAGGAAGTGACTCGTGTTCCTTTTGGTCTTCCACAGAAATTGCGTTTCCAATCCTAACTTTTATCAAACGCTCCTTTTGCGTGAGCAATTCCGAAGGCAACTTGGCAGTGCGAAGCGTATCGCTCATTTTGGCCAAGCGATAGAAAAGCTTGCTGTTCTTAGCGTGAAAATAGATAGGCACTACGGGCACTTCGACTTTTTTTACCAACTTCATCGCGGCTTCTTCCCAAGGCTTGTCAACCAATAATTTTCCGTCTCTATATGTTGAAACCTCTCCTGCGGGGAAAATTCCCAAGGGGTGGCCTTCCTGCAAATGTTTCAGCGCAGATTTAAAACCGATAATACTCGATTTTACATCCTTTCTGTCCTCAAAAGGATTTACGGGCATTACGTAAGGTTTCAGTGGTTCAATTCTGTGCAAAAGGAAATTGGCCACTATCTTAAAATCGGGACGATGCTCCAGCAGTAATTTTAAAAGAAGAATTCCGTCAATTCCGCCCAATGGGTGGTTTGAAATAGTTATAAAAGCTCCTGTCTTTGGTATTCTTCGCAGGTCTTCCTCCGGAATTTCAAACTTGATTTCAAACTCCTCAATAAGTGCATTGATAAAATCGAGATCTTTTAAATCCTTTTTTTTGTCGTAAATTTTGTTGAGGGTGGTAATGTTTAAAACCTTCATCAATGACCAGCCCATAAACGTGCCCAGAAAGCCAAATTTATCGACGTTTATTGCTTTTGCAACTTCCTTAGCATTGACTAATCCCATGAAATATTTTGGTTGTTTGTGTTCAACAAATATAACGAATGCAAACGATACTATTCCTTAATAACCAACTGCACCGTCTCCTTGCTTTCCTGCTTCAAAAGCACATTTTTATTTTCCGCAAGTGCCTTTACTTCAGTGGGGTTAAAATGCCGGATGGTGTACAGCGCAACGTTTTCGTTCCATTTTACACTGAATTTTTCCCGAAGTTTTGCGAGCAATGCCTCCAAATTGTTGAATTTGTCGTTCACGCACACCGAAAAACTGATGGCTGAGTTTTGGATCATTTCAACCTTCATTTTGTATTTGTGGAGCCATTTAAAAACGTCGCCAATGTTATCTTCCATCATAAAAGAAAAGTCCAACGAAGAAAGTGAAATGAGCACCAATCCTTTTTTCAAGATAAAACACGAAGTTTGTGGATCGAGTGTTACGCCTTTACCCACGCAGGTTCCGGGAGCGGTTGGGTTTAAAAATGATTTCACAAAAAGTGGAATTTCCTTTCGCTGCAACGGCTGAAGCGTTTTCGGGTGAATTACCGAGGCGCCGTAAAAAGCAAGCTCAATTGCTTCTCGATAACTAATGTGATTTAGCAACATAGTTTCCGAAAAATAACGTGGGTCAGCATTTAAAACGCCGGGCACGTCCTTCCAAATAGTTACATTTTCAGCATTCAAACAATAGGCAAAAATTGCCGCGGTGTAATCACTACCCTCCCTGCCAAGCGTCGTGGTAAAGTTATTCGAGGTTTCCGAACCCAAAAAACCTTGGGTTAGGGTAATTCCTGTTTTGCTGACTTTTTCAGAAATATTCTCCTGGGTTTTCTCCCAATCCACGTTCGCATCGCGGTAATTTGCATCAGTTTTTATGCATTGGCGCACATCGAGCCACGTATTGTGTATTCCGTGTTCGGAAAAGTATGCTGAGACTATCTTTGAAGAAATAATTTCTCCGAAGGAAACAACTTGGTCGTAAACAAAAGCATGGTTTTTGGATTTGTTGGTTTCCAAAAAGCGCTTCAACTCTTTAAAAGTCTTGTCCAAATCAATAAAAGCAGGATGCGAGGTAGAAGAAAACAGGCCTTTCAAAATTTCGTAATGAAAGTCATAAACAGCCCGTAAAGCATTTTTTACATCACCCGATTCCGAAAAATAATCTTTTATAACTTCTTCCAGCGCATTGGTAGTTTTCCCCATTGCAGAAACCACGATAACTAAGTTTTTTTCTCCCGTTTGGGAAATTACCGAAATCACATTTTTTACGCTATCGGCATCTTTAGTGGACGCACCACCAAACTTGAAGATTTTCATCCAGAATTTATTTTATGAATTTATATAATTTTTCAGGCCCTTTTCATCCATATGTACTACGCGCCAATCTTTCACGATATTGGCGCCGCTTCGTTCATAAAAACGGATTGCGCCTTTGTTCCAGTCCAAAACATCCCAAGCAACGCGCTTTAGGCCGCGGTCATAAGCAAACTGCATCACTTGTTTGTAGAGTGCCTCACCTATTCCCTTGCCGCGCTGGGCTTCCTTTACAATTAAATCTTCCAAATGGAGCGTCCTGCCCTTCCAAGTTGAAAAGCGGAAATATATCAAGGCCGCACCAACAATTTCATCGTCAGATTCTGCAACAAAGCAAGTAAAAATTGGGTTTTCACCGAAACCTTCGCGTTCCAAATCCTGCACTGTAACTTCAACTGCATCGGGTTCCTTTTCAAAAATGGCTAACTCTTTTATGAGTTCCAAAACTTGTGGCATATCTTCGTTTACGGCTTGTCTTACTTTCATAATTTTGAAAATTAATTAGCGTTGCAAATATCGGTTCAATTTCTTAAAAATCCCGATATTTGCTTCAAATTCAGGATACCTTCAACCCCATGGCAAAAATAAATCAATCGCTTGGCGAGTTTATAATTGAAAATCAAAGCGAATTCAAGTACTCTTCCGGTGAGCTTTCACGATTAATAAATTCAATTCGTTTGGCGGCAAAAGTGGTAAACCATAAAGTAAACAAAGCCGGATTGGTAGATATTTTAGGTACGGCCGGAGATATGAATGTTCAGGGCGAAGACCAGCAAAAACTGGATGTTTTTGCCAACGAGGTATTTATAAATACGCTTACAAACCGTGAGATTGTATGTGGAATTGCGAGCGAGGAAGAGGACGATTTTATAACTATAAAGGGCAGAAACGAAAAGAACGACAACAAATATGTGGTGTTGATGGATCCGCTGGACGGTTCTTCCAATATAGATGTGAATGTTTCGGTAGGTACTATTTTTTCTATTTTCAGAAGAATTACACCTTCGGGAACTCCAGTAACGATTGAAGATTTTCTTCAACCGGGCATAAACCAGGTAGCTGCTGGTTACATTGTCTACGGTACTTCAACAATGATAGTTTATACTACGGGCCACGGCGTAAACGGGTTTACGTTAAATCCCGCAATTGGAACGTACTACCTTTCACACCCGAACATGAAGTTCCCGGACAAAGGAAATATTTATTCAGTTAATGAAGGAAATTACGTCCACTTTCCCCAAGGAGTAAAAGATTACATAAAATATTGTCAAAAAGAAGAGGAAGATCGTCCTTATACGTCACGTTACATAGGTTCATTGGTTTCAGATTTCCATCGAAACATGATTAAAGGTGGTATTTATATTTATCCCAGTACTTCAAAAGATCCAAAAGGGAAACTAAGACTGTTGTACGAATGTAACCCCATGGCGATGATTGCCGAACAGGCGGGAGGAAAGGCCAGCAATGGCTTTCAAAGAATTTTGGAAATTCAACCAACCACTTTGCATCAGCGGGTGCCATTTTTCAGCGGGACTACCGAAATGGTAGAAAAGGCGGAAGAATTTATGAGAAATGCAAAATAAAAAAACCCGAAGCTTTCACCACGGGTTTCTTGTTCCTTCAAAAAAGAGTTAGTCTTTTCTATTTAGTAAATAACGGTAATCCTCAAGGCTTAAACCACCACTGTATATTGCAATTGATCTTTTAATTAAATCTTGGGCAAGCTTAGCAGTATAACCAAGACCGATTGCGTATTTTTCAATTAAAAAACGCTCGTGGTCGTCTATTTCATGGTCAGCAAAAATAATTTGGAACAAATCGTGCATACGTTCCAAACGTCTTTCGGAAGAATTTGGTGGATTGATAGGATATTTTGAAGGATTTTTCAGCACCGCATCATATTCTTCTTGTTCAATATCCAATTTTCGCGCAAAACGCTTTAGCATTTTTTCTTCTTCCGCACCTATTTCCCCATCAATGGAAGCCATGTTTGCAATAGAAGCAAAATGCCCCAAATTTCGGGAATGCTCCCCGCTTTCGAATAAATCTGTAAATGACATAATTTGGTTTTTATACTGCAAATATAAAACTTGTAAACGACAATTGCGAGCAAAGCAAAGCAATCTGTTAAGGTTTTCTTCATTTAATCCTAAAAGCATTTCAACCTAAACTTTTCTTAATTCTGTGCGAAGCATAACAAGCTTTCACTATTTTTAAATTGCTATTGAAAAAAAAAATGAAACAACCATTACTCGTTTTTAACGACAAAGGAATTTATTGCCAGAAAGCAGACGTTTATATAGATGCATGGCGCCCGGTGGATAAATGCATCGTTACCCACGGCCACGCAGATCATAGCCGTTGGGGCCACAAACAATACATTACACAAAATAATAATGTACCTATTATTAAGCATCGTTTGGGGGACATTTCAGTAACTGGAAAAAAATGGAACGAAACTTTTACAATTAATGGCGTGAAATTTTCCCTGCATCCTGCCGGCCATATTATGGCTTCATCACAGGTTCGAGTGGAATATAAAGGCGAAGTCTGGGTTTTCACAGGTGACTTCAAAACCGAAGATGACGGCTTAGCAGAAATTTACGAACCTGTAAAATGCCACACATTTATAACGGAATGCACTTTTGGTTTGCCCGCTTTTAAATGGGAGCCGCAAGCGGAAGTTTTTAAGGATATAAACGAATGGTGGGCAACCAACAAGAGTGAAGGCAGAACCTCAATTCTTTTCGGTTACAGCTTGGGAAAAGCCCAACGGTTGCTGAAACATTTGGACACTTCCATCGGAAAAATCTACACCCACGGCGCGGTTGAAAATATGACTGAAGTAGTTCGGGCAAACTATAAACTCCCCGAAACTAAGTTAATAACGCGCGATACTTCAAAAGAAGAAATAAAAGGAAACATAATAGTTGCACCACCCAGCGCCCATGGCAGCACGTGGATTAGAAGGTTTGTGCCTTATGTAACAGCTTCCGCAAGCGGTTGGATGACTTTTCGCGGTGCAAGAAGAAGAGCTATTGACCGCGGATTTGTATTAAGCGATCACGCTGATTGGGACGGTTTGCTTTCGGCAATCGAAGCTACGGGTTGCGAAAAAATAATCGCCACCCATGGATATACAGATATTTTTGCGCGCTATTTAAGGGAAGAATTAGGCTACGACGCCCGAACCGAAAAAACCCAATACGAAGAAGAAGGAAGCGAAACGATGAAAAAGGAAGAGGAGCAAAATGTATGAAAGATTTTGCCCAACTCATAAAAAAACTCGATAGCACGAACAAAACCAATGAAAAGGTAGCGGCGCTCACGGCCTATTTTCAAAATGCAAATGATGAAGATAAACTTTGGACCATAGCTATACTTTCGCACCGACGTCCAAATCGCCCCGTGAACACAACACTTTTACGACTTTGGGCTACGGAAATCAGTGGAATTCCGCTTTGGCTATTTGAGGAAAGCTATCATATTGTAGGCGATTTGGCGGAAACGATTGCACTAATTTTACCAACTTCGGAAGAATATTCCGAGAAATCACTTTCAGAATTTGTTTCAGAAATCATTGAACTCCGAACGCTTCCCGAAGAAGAAAAAAAGAAATATCTGCACGACAATTGGTTGGCGCTTAATTATTTTGAACGTTTCGTTTTCAATAAAATTCTTACCGGAAGTTTTAGAATTGGCGTTAGCCAAAAATTGATGACGCGCGCGCTTTCAAAAGCCACCGGAATTGATGAAGATATTTTAGCCTATAAGTTAATGGGCGATTGGACACCCGAAAAAACAACCTATAAAAAACTAATTCTCGAACAAAATGAAGAAGATTATCTCAGCAAACCGTATCCGTTTTACTTGGCGTATGCGGTGGAGGATGATTTTCAGGAGGATTTGGGGCCCATTTCAGATTGGAGCTTCGAGCATAAATGGGATGGCATTCGTAGCCAAGTAATAATCCGGAATGATGAGGTTTTTGTGTGGTCAAGGGGTGAGGAATTGGTAACCGATAAATATCCCGAGTTTCAAAATTTCCTAAAAGTAATTCCCAATGGAACTGTGATTGACGGTGAAATCCTTCCTTTTTCAGATGGAGAAATTCAAAACTTCAATACACTTCAAACCCGCATTGGAAGAAAAAATATTTCCAAAGCACTGCTAAAAAAAACCCCAGTAATTCTGAATGCGTACGATTTGTTGGAATGGCGGGGCGAAGATATTCGACAAAAACCTTTTTCGGAGCGGAGAAAAATTTTAGATGGATTGATTCAAAAGATAAATTCCGAAGAAATTGGAATTTATTTAAGCGAAACAATGCAGTTTGAAACCTGGGAAGAAGCTGCTGCCGAGCGCGATCTTTCCCGGGAAAAAAGAAGCGAAGGTTTGATGTTGAAACGAAAGAATTCACCATACTTAGTTGGAAGAAAAAAAGGTGATTGGTGGAAATGGAAAATCGATCCGTTTACAATTGATGCGGTTTTAACCTATGCCATGCGTGGCCACGGAAGACGTGCAAATCTGTACACAGATTATACATTCGCACTGTGGAATGACGGCGAATTGGTAACATTCGCAAAAGCTTACTCCGGATTAACGGATGCGGAATTTAGACAAGTAGATAATTGGATAAAACGAAATACCTTAGAGCGTTTTGGTCCCGTGCGGAGCGTAACTCCGCATCACGTTTTTGAAATTGCTTTTGAAGGAATTGCAGAAAGCAGTCGTCATAAAAGTGGGATTGCCACGCGATTTCCGCGGATTCTTCGTTGGCGAAAAGATAAACCAATTTCCGAAGCCAATACTCTGGATGATCTTAAAGCACTAATCCCAAAATGAAACAAGCCGAACTCATTTCCATAGCCGAGGATTGGTTTCAATCAAAAAATTGGAAGTCATTTACGTTCCAAAGAAAAACCTGGAAAGCATTTCTCGATGGTAAGCACGGCCTTTTAAACGCTCCAACGGGTAGTGGGAAAACCTATGCGCTTTGGGTACCGATTGTACTTCAATATTTAAAGGAAAACCCCGATTATAAAACGAAACACAAAAAAGGATTAAAGGCAATTTGGATTACACCTTTGCGAGCACTTTCCGTAGAAATTCAGCAAGCGGCGCAGCGTTTTGCGGATGATTTGGGAATAGGATTGACGGTGGGAATCCGCACGGGCGATACGTCCCAAAGCGAACGGGCAAAACAAAAACGCCAAATGCCCGATTTGTTGATTACCACACCTGAAAGTTTAATGCTTTTACTCGCTTCAAAAGGGTATGATAAAACCTTTAAAACCCTAACTGCAATTGTAGTTGACGAATGGCACGAACTTTTGGGAAGCAAGCGTGGTGTGCAAATGGAACTCGCACTTTCACGCTTAAAAACTGTTTCGCCAAAACTTCGAATTTGGGGAATCTCTGCCACAATTGGGAATCTCGAGGAAGCGCAAGATGTACTGTTGGGGATGGATTCTGAATTCCGAAAAAATGCTGTTTTAATCAAAGCAAAGGAGAAAAAGAGAATTGAAGTCCGCTCAATCATTCCAAAAAAAATGGAAACCTTTCCGTGGCGCGGACATTTAGGTTTGCATCTTTTGGAAGAAATCATTCCAATAATAAACAACAGTAAAACCACGCTTATTTTCACCAATACACGCGGACAGTGCGAAATTTGGTTTCAAAAAATCCTTGAAAAACATCCTGAATTTGCAGGTGAAATTGCGATGCACCACGGCAGCATTGGGAAAGAAACAAGGCTTTGGGTGGAGCAGGCTATCCGCAACGAATCGTTGACCGCGGTTGTTGCGACTTCAAGTTTGGATTTGGGAGTGGATTTTGCACCTGTGGAAACCATAATTCAAATCGGCGGACCGAAGGGAATTGCAAAATTTCTGCAACGGGCAGGGAGAAGCAATCACCGCCCGGGAGAGCCTTCGGTGATTCATTTTTTGCCTACGCATGCCTTGGAATTGGTGGAAGCTTCGGCATTAAAAAGAGCGGTAAAAGAAGATGTTGTTGAAGATAGAATCCCTTATTTGTTAAGTTTTGACGTACTTATTCAATATTTGGTAACGCTTGCAATAAGCAATGGATTTTTTCCAAAGGAAATTTTTTCAGAAGTAAAAAACACTTTTTGTTTTCAAGGAATTACGGACGAGCAATGGAATTGGTGCCTCAATTTTATCACTTTAGGAAGTCAAAGTTTGCAAGCGTACGATGAATATAAAAAAGTGGAAGTCACGGATGAAGGTATATTTAAAGTGGAAAGCAGGCAAATCGCGATGATGCATCGTTTGAGCATCGGCACAATAGTGAGCGATAGTATGATGCTCGTTAAGTACGTTTCTGGGGGATTTATCGGTACGATTGAAGAATGGTTTATAAGCAAAATGAAGCCGGGCGACACTTTTGTTTTTGCAGGACAAACACTGGAATTGGTCAGACTTAGGCAGATGGTAGCACAGGTTCGGAAATCAGGCAAACGTTCTGCGAAAGTTGTCAGTTTTATGGGTGGGCGGTTGCCGCTTTCTTCACAAATGAGTAAAATTCTTCGGGAAGAATTGCAAAGTGAAGCCGACCACAAACGGAATACACCTGAATTAAAGGCATTGAGTCAAATTTTTGACAGACAGGAACGCGAAAGTATCGTGCCCGGTGAAAATGAATTTTTAATTGAAACCTTCAAAACCCGCGAAGGCTATCACACCCTTTTTTATCCGTTTGAAGGGCGTTTTGTGCACGAAGCGATGAGTAGTTTGCTGGCGTATAGAATTAGTTTGTTGTCGCCGATTACCTTTTCACTGGCGTATAACGATTATGGTTTTGAACTATTGAGCGACCAATTTTTGAATATTCAAAATGTGATTGACAACAATCTTTTTTCTTCGGAATTTCTTTTTGACGATCTTCAAAAAAGCTTGAATGCTACGGAATTGGCACGCAGAAAATTTCGAGATATAGCGGTTATCAGCGGGATGGTTTTTCAGGGATATCCAAACAAAATGATTAAAACGAAGCATTTGCAAAGCAACAGTCAATTGCTTTTTGATGTTTTTAGAGATTATGAGCCGGACAATCTTTTGTACCTTCAGGCCTATCGGGAAACTTTTGAACATCAACTGGAAGAAGGCAGATTGCGATTGGCTTTGGAACGTATCAATTCACAAAAAATAATTTGGAAACAGTGCGAAAAAGCAACGTCTTTCAGCTTTCCGATTATTACAGATAGACTTCGCGAAAAACTTTCTTCAGAAAAACTGGCGGATCGGATTAAGAAAATGACACTTCAATTAATGAAATGATGGATATATTTACCAAAAAGTAAACTTTATGAAATTTAGTTGGATAATAATCTTACTGTTTTTTTGCACAACCTCATTTGGACAAAGCGATGAAGAAGCTACACGAGCATTAAAAAAACTAATTTTTCTGCATCAATTGGATTCTTTAAAAAAAGCTCATCCTAATTGGGAAATTACTCAAAATACGTATTCTCCCGATGATTCAAAAACTTTGAATTATGATACAAATGGATTGAGGGAAATTAAAAATGCATCACAAACTATTATGGAAAAGCTGCTTCAAAAAGATTCAATTTTAGAATTTAGGGTAAGCTATATATACTTGAACGGAAGTAAAATGCCAAAGAATAAAATTGATTCTTTGAGAGATGAAATCAAAAATAAATATACGGCCAACGTTCCCTTTTCGGAATTGGCAAAAGAATATTCTGACGATCCATCTGCAAAAAATGGAGGCGATTTAGGCTGGTTTCCTTCAGGCAGAATGGTTGCTTCTTTTGAGTCTGCAATTAAAGCACACAAAAAAGACGATTTATTTTTTGCGGAATACGTTGAAGGTTCAAGAGAATGGTATTTTGTTATATTAAAAACGTATGAAGATCGAAAATCTGAAATAATAACTGTGGGACAAATACGAAACAAAAAAAATTAAATTTTTTAAATAGTTTCCTGATTACCAATATATAGAATAATTTTTTTCTTTCGAAAAATGTATTGAACAATTGTCAAAATTCAAATAGTTGATCCAAAATATTCAAATAAAAAACAACTTTTTTATTCTTCACCCCAGCGGCGCCATTTATTGGGAAGACAAAAAAATGTTATTGATTGCCGATGTGCATTTGGGAAAAGTGGCGCATTTCAGAAAACACGGCGCGCCCGTTCCGGCAAATGCAGCATATAAAAACCTTGAAAAACTTACAGAGATATGCAATCACTTTCAGCCTGAGACTATCTGTTTTTTGGGCGATCTTTTCCACAGCAAACTGAATGAGGAATGGCAGGATTTTGAAAAGTGGGTAGAATATACCAAAGCCGAAATAGTCCTGATTTCGGGCAATCACGATATTATTCCACAGTATTTATACGAAGAGTTGGGAATTAAGGTTTTTGACGAATTGTTGCTCGACAGTTTTTTGTTGACCCACCATCCCACCGAGATTAAAGGCACGTTCAACTTTTGCGGGCACGTGCACCCGGGCGTTCGGATGAAGGGCGTGGGGAAGCAATACCTGCGGTTTTCATGTTTTTATAAAACCCTTAACAGCCTTATTCTCCCTGCTTTTGGTAACTTTACGGGAAAACACATCTTAAAACCTTCGGAAATGGACGAAATATATGCCATCGTGGATGGGGAAGTGATTTGTGTTTCGAAAAATTAATCTTTTATGAAAAAAACACTACAAATTGCAAACATCATAGCTTTCTTGACAACGGTATTCGTAAATTATTTGTCCAACACAGGTGCGATAAACAATACCACAATAGACGAAATTTCCGAAGCTACTAAAAATCTTTTTACGCCTGCTGGATATGCTTTCTCCATTTGGGGGCTTATTTATTTAATGCTTTTGGGCTTTATAATTTACCAAAGCCGAAGCCTCTTCACCAAAGTGCGCGATGATGACTTTATTTTAAAAACGGGCTGGTGGTTTGTGCTTTCCTGCTTCGCCAATATTATGTGGATTACTTTTTGGCTTTACGGATATATGGAATATTCCATCCTTGCTATTTTCGTGTTGCTCTTTTCACTGTTAAAAATCGTGTTGAACAACCGGATGGAACTTTGGGATGCGCCAATTTCCGTTATTGCTTTTCTTTGGTGGCCTTTCGTGTTTTACAGCGGCTGGGTTACCGTGGCGAGCATCGCAAATGTAGCGGCCTATTTAACGAGTATTGAGTGGAACGCCTGGGGCTATAGTGAAGTCTCGTGGGCGGTAACGATGATTATCATTGCTGGAATAATAAACTTAGTAGTAACGTGGCGAAGAAATATGCGTGAATTTGCATTAGTAGGAGTGTGGGCCTTGGCGGCAATAGCAGTAGCCAATTGGAACGTGAGCAAAACCGTTGCCTATGCAGCGATTGCAGTGGCCGCAGTTTTGTTTGTAAGCAGCAGTTACCACGGGTTTAAAAATAGAGCTACAAGCCCCAATATTAAATTAAGGGAACATCTCAATTCTAAAAAGTAATTTTGGAATTTGAATTTTTGGGAATTTCTCCTAAACCATCCCCTTAATATCATTTCCCCAAGTGGGATAAGCAAAAATCATTGCCTTAATATTCTCAGTAGTCAGTTTTCCGCACATTGCCAGCACGAATAGATTGATCATTTCTCCGGCTTCGGAAGCGATTATATGTGCGCCCAAAACAATATTTCGTTTTTTGTCCACGATTGTTTTGTAGGCGTAAACGTCGTCATTAATGCGTTTTGCATTGAACCATTTCGGGACGCTTTTATATTCCACTACAAAATCATAACCTTTTTCCTTTGCCTCTTCCTCAGTCAAACCGATTGCTGCAACTTGTGGAATGGTGAAAACAACCGATGGTACTGGCGGAAAATCCATTTTTGTGTGGTTTCCATTTCTGATATTCAACGAAACTATCCGAGCTTCCTGGGATGTAGTTGGCGTTAATGGTAACGCCCCACTTGCCTTCTGAAGAAATTCGTTCACCGAAATCCCGCTTTTTTCAAACGCGACATTTGCTTTTTCCAAATCCAGCTCGTCGATGGATGGCACGCGGCCGGCGGTATTGAAAACCATTCGGGCGACAACGGATTCGGTTTTACCATTCTTTTCATAAGAAACGCGAATGTTTTTCTGAAGTTTTTCCACTTCGGAAACCTTTGCGTTGAAAATAAATTTGATCCCAAGTTCTTCCGAAGCTTTTGTGAGGTGCGAAACGATATCGGCTTCAAAAGGCCTGAGCGGACGCTCCTCAAACTCAATTACCGTAACTTTTGCGCCGCAGCGCGCGGCAATGTGGGCAAACTCCATCCCGATATAGCCTGCGCCCACAAATACAATACCTTCGGGCAATTCTTCCAATTCCAAAAAATCATCGCTGACCATTAAATGTTCCCTTCCAGGGATTTTCAGCTCCATGGGTTTTTGGCCGGTCGCAATTACAATCTTTTTCGCCTTTAAGGTTTTTCCTTCCACCGAAAGTGTGTTTTCATTAAGAAATTTTGGCGATTGATGGTACAATTCAATTCCTGCTTCTTTCAATTTCTTTTCAGTGGAGGCAGGTACAGCATCGGTAAATTCACATTTAAATTTTTGAAGATCTTTCCAACTTATTTTTGGAACGGAAATAATTCCATTCCCTTTTAAATTTTCCGAAAGCTGCATAGCTTCAGTAATTCCCACCAAAACTTTTTTCGGGTCGCAGCCTCTATTTGCGCAAGTTCCGCCAAATTCACGATTGTCCGCAATCGCTACTTTCATTCCTTCCGCAGCGCAATCATACGCCACAGTTTTTCCGGCGGTTCCGGTTCCTATTACAAAAACATCGTATTCTTTTATAGCCATAAACCGAAAATAGAGAAACGCCCAAGTTATTTGTGTTAGCAAAATGATAAAGTTGAATTTTGCAGTTTGAAAAATAATAAAGCGTACTATCTTTGCCGTCCCGATGAGCAAAACACTCGTTACTTCGCTTTATTCACAGTCTTCGCAAACACGAAAACTGGGGGATTCTATTGCCTCATCCGAAAATAAAATTCAAGTTTCTGGGCTCGTTGGCTCATCGCTTTCACTTGTAATTGCTGAAACTTTTTCTACTTCGGAATTGCCCTTTCTTTTAATTTTTAATGATAAAGAAGAAGCTGCCTATCATTTAAACGATCTCGAAAATCTGTTGGGCGACCAAAATGTGCTTTTCTATCCTGGAAGTTATCGACGGCCATATCAAATTGAGGAGACCGACAATGCCAATGTTTTGCTGCGAAGCGAGGTTTTAAACCGGATAAATTCCCGAAAAAAACCAGCGCTGATCGTAACCTATCCCGAAGCGCTTTTTGAGAAGGTCGTAACCCGAAAGGAATTGGAACGAAACACGCTGAAAATTGCAGTAAACGACCAACTTTCCATCGATTTTGTAAACGAGGTTTTGTTTGAATACCGCTTCAAACGTACCGATTTTGTTACCGAACCAGGCGAATTTTCAGTGCGGGGTGGAATTTTGGATGTATTTAGTTTCAGCAATGACGAACCGTACCGAATTGAATTTTTTGGCGATGAGGTTGACAGCATTCGGACCTTTGATGTAGAAACGCAGCTTTCTTTGGAACAAGTGAAAAAGGTTTCCATCATTCCAAATGTGGAAAATAAAATGGTGGATGAAAACCGAGAAAGTTTTCTGAAATATATCGCATCCAAAACCGTGGTTTTTCTAAAAAATGAAGAACTTTTTAGTAGCGCAATTGATAACCTTTTCAAAAAAGCAACTGAAGCTTTTAATGCAATCGATTCTGAAATAAAACGCGCAAAGCCTTCGGAACTTTTCTGTACTTCGGAATTGTTGAAAGCACAACTTTCTGAATTTACAACGGTTCATTTAAAAAACAACAAAGCTCCCCTCCTCTCGGGAGGGGCTGGGGGTGGGCTTTCGTTTTCAACTAAACCACAACCGTCGTTCAACAAACAGTTCAATTTACTGATTGAAAACCTGAATGAAAACACCGAAAAAGGTTATAAAAACTACATTTTCTGCAGTAGCGAGCAACAGGCAAAGCGTTTTCACGACATTTTTGAAGATGCCCAACAAAATGTGGAACAGTTTGAAACTATTGTTTTTCCGCTGTTTCAAGGCTTTATTGATGACGATTTAAAACTAGTTTGCTATACCGATCACCAAATTTTTGAGCGTTACCATAAATTTCAACTGAAAAATGGTTACGCCAAAAAGCAGGCAATCACACTAAAGGAAATTACCAATCTGGAAGTGGGCGATTACGTAACGCATATTGACCACGGAATTGGGAAATTTGGCGGATTGCAGAAAATTGAAGTGGAAGGAAAAATGCAGGAAGCCATCAAACTTTTTTATGGCGAACGCGATATTTTGTACTTGAGCATTCACTCACTTCACAAGATTTCGAAATACAACGGAAAGGATGGAAAGGAGCCCAAAATCTACAAATTGGGCAGCGACGCGTGGAAAAAACTGAAGCAAAAAACCAAAACGCGCGTAAAGGAAATTGCCTTTAATTTAATTGAATTATACGCAAAACGACGCACGCTGAAAGGTTTCGCTTTCGAGCCCGATAGCTATTTGCAGGCAGAATTGGAATCCTCCTTCATTTATGAAGATACCCCAGACCAAAGTACGGCAACCGAAGACGTTAAAAAAGATATGGAAAACGAGCGCCCGATGGATCGTTTAGTCTGTGGCGACGTAGGTTTCGGAAAAACGGAAGTCGCTATTCGCGCGGCTTTTAAAGCGGTGGATAACGGAAAACAAGTCGCCGTTTTGGTGCCGACCACCGTTTTGGCGTTTCAGCATTTTAAAACTTTTTCCGAACGTTTGGCTGATATGCCCGTAAAAGTTGATTATCTCAACCGTTTCCGCACAGCAAAAGAACGAAAAACCGTTTTGGAGGAATTGAAAAACGGCAAACTCGATATCGTTATTGGCACACATCAATTGGTTAACAAATCGGTTGAATTTAAGGACTTGGGTCTTTTAATTATTGATGAAGAACAGAAGTTTGGAGTTGCCGTAAAGGATAAATTGAAAACTATCAAAGAAAATGTGGATACGTTGACGTTAACCGCAACGCCCATTCCGCGTACGTTGCAGTTCAGTTTGATGGCCGCGCGTGATCTTTCGGTTATCACTACACCGCCACCCAACCGCTATCCTGTGGAAACGCACGTCATCCGTTTTGGGGAAGAAAGCATTCGCGATGCCGTTCGCTATGAAATTTCGCGCGGCGGACAAGTTTTCTTTGTTCACAATAGAATAGAAAATATAAAAGAAGTCGCCGGAATGCTCCAACGTTTGGTGCCCGATGCGAAAATAGGGATCGGTCACGGGCAGATGGACGGCAAAAAACTGGAAGATTTGATGCTTCGGTTTATGAACAATGAATTCGATGTTTTAGTTTCGACCACAATTATTGAAAGCGGACTGGACGTTCCGAATGCGAATACTATTTTCATCAACAACGCCAATAATTTTGGACTTTCAGATTTGCACCAAATGCGCGGCCGCGTGGGCCGAAGCAATAAAAAAGCATTCTGTTATTTCATCACTCCGGAATATTCAGCAATGACGGACGAAGCGCGAAAACGAATCACCGCTTTGGAACAATTTTCAGAATTGGGCAGCGGGATAAACATTGCGATGAAGGATTTGGAAATCCGTGGCGCGGGAGATTTACTGGGCGGCGAACAGAGCGGGTTTATCAACGAAATGGGTTTTGAAACCTATCAAAAAATTCTTGCCGAAGCCATTGAGGAACTGAAAGACAAAGAGTTTAAAAATCTTTATGAAGAAACGGAAGGGCCGAAGAAGAATTTCGTAAAAGAAATGACAATCGATACCGATTTCGAATTGCTGTTTCCTGATGATTACGTGAATAATATTACCGAAAGACTCAATCTTTACACAAAATTGAACGAGCTAAAAAACGAGGCCGAACTTCAGAAATTTGAAAAGGAGTTGCTGGACCGTTTTGGGGAAATGCCAAAGGAAGCGGAAGATTTGCTGAACAGCGTTCGCATAAAATGGATTGCAATTTCAATGGGCCTTGAACGCCTTGTGATGAAACAGAAAAAAATGATCGGTTATTTTGTGGCAGACCAGCAGAGTGCTTTTTACCAAAGCGCAGCTTTTACCAAAGTGCTGCAATACGTACAAACCCATCCCCAAAAAGTAACGATGAAGGAAAAACAAACCCGAAATGGCTTGCGGTTGTTGCTTACTTTTGAAGGTATTTCTTCCGTAGATAAAGCACTTCGGGCTTTGGAGCCCTTTAGCGAATAACCCCTTTAAAATCAACGAATGTCGGGTAAATGTCGGGTGAAATTCACTTGAAAATATTGCACTATCTTTACTGCCATCGTACTATTGCTTCATCAATTCAGAAAAAATGAAACAACCAGAACTCGGCCGAAAAATTTTAGAACTTCGTAAACAAAAAGGCTTTACGCAAGAGGAACTTGTGGAACAATGCAACATAAATGTGCGGACCATTCAACGTATTGAAGCTGGCGAAGTAACGCCCCGAAGTTTTACATTGAAAACAATTTTAAATGCGTTGGGCGAAGATTTGGAAAACTTGCAAGAATCCGAAGCTTCCCCTTTTGAAAATTTCAATTTAAAAGAGGTTGGCTTTTCTATTTTTTACATAAAACTGGCTTGGATTTGCGGTATCATTTATTTCCTTTCCGGTTTTGTGGAATTTGCCGTGGACTATGCCCGATTTCAGGAAGATGAATTGATAATTCCAAAAGCCGCATACATCAGTATGAAATTTATAGTGATGCTGGCCTATATTTATTTTTTATGGGGTTTTGTTTTGAGCGGCAAAATTTTCAATAATTATTTGTTGAAAATAGGTGCTTTCTTTTTAATTGGCACAACAATTTTATTTTACGGGTACGATATGGCTTCACTCTACTTTGAACCATTTTACACCGAATATGTTATAACTATACAATCAATTTTCTGTGGAATTGGCGGTATTATTTTTGGTTTGGCCGTGATGCGATTGGAAAATCCCTTTGGTAAGATCCCAGGAATAGCCGGTGGTTTTGAAGTTGTGAGCGGGATATTGTTTGTATTGGTTTTTATGGCATGGTTGGGGCTTGCCTTTTTAATTCCTGCTATGATTTTACAGATTATTTTACTCTATAAAATTGAAGAGTTTATAAAAAAAGAAAGAGATTCTCGTAATTCCGAAAATTAAAAATGATAAAAAGCATTTTCAAAATGCTGAAGTTGTTCCATTTTTTGGTTCTTTAAAACCGCAATAATATCAAAGCGAACTTCCACATCAAGCTCATTTGAAACGATATATTCATTGGCTGCTTTTACCAAAAGTTTGATTTTGTTTTTGGTTACGAAATCTTGCGGGTTACCAAAAAATGAGCTATTTCGTGTTTTTACTTCCACCATGACAACTGTGCCTTCTTCCTTTTGGGCGATGATGTCTATTTCGGCTTTGTCAAAATAGAAATTTCGGCGCAGGATTTTATAACCGTTGCGAAGCAAATATTGCGCGGCTATTTCTTCCCCTATTTTTCCGAGTTCGTTGTGCGTTGCCATAACTTTAAAAATACCAAATTTCAAGCACCAAATTCCAAAAACGAATAGTCGAATTTGGCATTTTGGAATTTGACAATTGTAATTTCTTAAAACTTCAAAGTTATTTGATTGTCTGCAATTTTCAATTCAACTTCCCTTCCCATAATCAAAGCCCGATTATCCGCGATATGCCCTGCCGGAAAATTTAAAATAACTGGATACTCGTATTCTTTTACCAAATCCGCAATAATCTCCTCAGCGGTTTTTCCGAAGTACACTTTATTGTCTTTCATCTCCGTCATTCCCCCAATGATAAGGCCTTTCGGATTTTTCAGATAACCACTTCGTTTTAAATTCATCATCATTCTATCCACGTGATAAAGCATTTCGTCCAAATCTTCGATGAAAAGAATTTTGCCATCGGTTTTCATTTCAGAATTACTTCCTATTAATGAATATAAAACCGAAAGGTTGCCACCAACTAATTCGCCTTTCAAAATTCCGAACGGCGCGAAGGAATCTGTCCATTTCATTTCAATACTATATTCCTCCCCAAACAAAACTTTCCGAATGGATTCCCTGGCTTCCTCTGTTTTATTTTCAATCTCCAAACACATCTGCGCGTGCAAGGTTTCAATTCCAAAATTGTGGATGTGCGAGTGTAAAACCGTAACATCACTGTACCCAACAATCCATTTCGGATTTTTTTTGAAAGCCGAAAAGTCAAGTTTATCGATAATTCGAACCGTTCCGTAACCGCCACGGGCACACCAAATTGCTTTAATATTTGGATCATCCAGCATTTGCTGAAAATCTGAAGCGCGCAATTCGTCACTGCCTGCAAACTGGTTTTCTTCGGCTCCAATTGTTTTCCCTAACACTGCTTTCAAACCCCAACGTTCAAGTAATTGAAGTACGGGCTTTAATTCTTTTTTTGAAATTTTCCGCGCGGTGGAAACTATGCCAACCGTGTCGCCTTTTTCAAGTCTGTTTGGTGTAATCATGAATCTAATTAAAATCACAAATTACTACATTTATATGTACTTTTGTCGTCTCAAAAAAAATTATGGATCAAAACCCAAACAGGTATACAATTACCGCCGCTTTACCATATACAAACGGACCCGTTCACATAGGCCATTTAGCGGGCGTTTACGTGCCTGCGGATATTTACGCACGTTACCAACGACTTCAAAATAAGGATGTTGTCTTTATTTGCGGCAGCGATGAACACGGTGTGCCCATTACAATAAAAGCGAAAAAAGAAGGCATTACGCCGCAACAAGTGGTAGATAAATATCACGCCATTATCAAAAAATCTTTTGAAGATTTCGGGATTTCCTTTGATAACTATTCGCGTACTTCTGCGGAAATCCATCATAAAACAGCTTCAGAATTTTTCAAAAAATTATATGAAGAAGGAAAATTTACTGAAGAAATTACCGAACAATTATATGATGAAGAAGCCAATCAGTTTTTAGCAGACCGATATATCACAGGAACCTGTCCAAAATGTGGCAATGAGGAAGCCTATGGCGACCAATGTGAAAAATGTGGTTCAAGTTTAAATGCTACAGAATTAATTAATCCGAAAAGTGCCATTTCGGGAAATGTACCTATTCTAAAAGAAACAAAGCATTGGTTTTTGCCTTTAAACGAATATGAAGATTTTTTAAAAAAATGGATACTCGTTGATCATAAAAAAGATTGGAAAACAAACGTTTATGGCCAGTGCAAAAGTTGGATTGACGACGGTTTGCGTCCACGCGCTGTTACACGAGATCTCGATTGGGGAATTCCCGTGCCGGTTGAAGGAGCAGACGGGAAAGTACTTTATGTTTGGTTTGATGCACCAATCGGCTACATTTCCTCAACAAAAGAATGGGCGGAGCGCGAAGGTAAAAATTGGGAAGATTATTGGAAGGACGAAAACACCAAAATGCTTCACTTTATTGGGAAAGACAACATCGTTTTCCACTGCATCATTTTCCCTGCAATGCTGAAAGCGGAGGGAAGTTACATACTTCCCGAAAACGTTCCCGCAAATGAATTTTTGAATTTGGAAGGCAATAAAATTTCAACCAGTAAAAATTGGGCGGTTTGGTTGCACGAATATTTGGAGGATTTTCCGAACCAGCAGGATGTGTTGCGATACACTTTAACCGCAAATGCCCCGGAAACAAAGGATAACGATTTTACATGGGCAGATTTTCAAGCCCGAAATAATAATGAATTGGTTGCTATTTTTGGAAATTTCATAAACCGTGTAATGGTTTTAACCGATAAATATTACGAAGGAATTATTCCCGAACCTTCAACTTTTTCAGAAATTGATGAACAGGTTTTAAGCGAGTTAAAAGCATATCCTGCCGTAATTGCAAGTTCGTTGGAGCGTTACCGTTTTCGCGAAGCACAGGCAGAATTGATGAACGTGGCACGCCTCGGAAACAAATATTTAGCCGACGAGGAACCGTGGAAAACTATAAAAACCGACGAGGAGCGCACCAAAACGGTAATGTATGTTGCACTGCAAATTGCATCGGCTTTGGCAGTATTAAGCGAACCGTTTTTGCCGTTTACTTCGGAAAAATTAAAGAATATGCTCAATGTCACCCTGAACGCAGTCGAAGGGTGGAACGATGTTTCTTCAAAATCAGAACTCGTAAAACCAGGGCATAAAATTGGAAAAGCCGAATTGCTTTTCAGCAAAATAGAAGATGAGCAGATTGAAGCACAATTAGAAAAATTGAAACAAACCAAAATGGATAATAAAGAGAATAAAGAACAGATTGCTTCGGGTGAAACCTCGCAAGTAACGCCTCAAAAAGAAACGATTCAATACGACGATTTCGCTAAACTCGATATGCGCGTTGGAACCATAATTAAAGCCGAAAAAATGCCGAAAGCTGACAAACTTTTAGTGTTGAAAGTTGATACGGGAATTGACGTTCGTACCATTGTTTCCGGTATTGCGGAAAGTTTTAAACCAGAGGAAATCATCGGTAAAAAAGTTACTGTTTTGGCAAACCTTGCGCCGAGAGCCCTTCGCGGGTTTGAAAGCCAAGGGATGATTTTGATGACTGAAAATGCTGAGGGAAAACTTGTTTTTGTAAATCCTGGGGAAGATGGGGTTGAGAATGGGGCGACAATAAACTAACAAAAAAATCTGCGAAAATCTGCGCGATCTGCGGGCGACATTAAACATACATACCCTATTGAAAACATTAGTAGCCTATATAACCTCCCAAACCCAGCTCCCTAAAAAAAGTGTTGAAAACACAGTCAAGCTTTTAAATGAAGACTGCACCATTCCGTTCATTTCACGCTACAGAAAAGAATTGACGGGAAATTTGGATGAAGTTCAAATTGGCGAAATTGTAAAATTTAAGGAGCAATTTGAAGCACTTGAAAAGAGGAAAACTACCATTCTAAAATCTTTGGAAGAGCAGGGAGTATTGACTGCGGAACTTCAGAAAAAAATAGAGGAAACCACAGATTTAATCGCTTTGGAAGATTTGTATTTGCCTTATAAAAAGAAGCGCAAAACAAAGGCTGATACCGCACGCGAAAACGGTTTGGAACCATTGGCGAAAATTATAATGTCCCAAAATGCTTCCGATATATCATCAATTGCTTTAAAATATATAAAAGGTGAAGTAAATTCCGAAGAGGAAGCCTTGGAAGGCGCACGCCACATTATTGCGGAATGGATCAACGAACGCATCGATATTCGGAATATACTTCGGAATCAATTGGAGCGTTTTGCCGTGATTTCAACCAAAGTGGTAAAGAAGTTTGAAGAAGACGAAAAAGCGCAGAAATTCCGCGATTATTTTGATTGGAACGAAGCTTTAAATAGAATTCCGTCGCATAGATTGTTGGCAATTCTTCGCGCAACTTCGGAAGGATTTATTCGCCAAAAAATTGAGATTGATGACGAAAAAGCATTGTTTAAAATTGAAGAGAGAATTATAAAAGCTAATAATGCTGCTTCAAAACAAGTAAAACTTGCGATTGAAGATAGTTACAAACGCCTTTTGTTTCCGGCACTTTCAAACGAAACGCTTTCCGCTGCAAAGGAAAAGGCAGATGAAACTGCAATCAACGTTTTTGCTAAAAACTTAAAGCAACTTTTGTTGGGTTCTCCTTTGGGGGAAAAACGGGTTTTGGCTATTGATCCTGGGTTTAGAAGTGGTTGCAAAGTGGTTTGTCTCGATGCCCAAGGAAATTTGCAACATAACGAAACCATCTTTCCGCATCCGCCAAAAAGCGATACTTCAACTGCAATGAAAAAGATAAGCTCGCTGGCAGATGCCCATAAAATTGAAGCAATTGCAATAGGAAACGGAACGGCTTCCCGCGAAACGGAACAGTTTATAAAGCGAATCCAATTTAAAAATGCAATACAGGTTTTTGTTGTGAGCGAAGCTGGCGCATCTATTTATTCCGCTTCAAAAATTGCACGCGATGAATTTCCGAATTACGATGTTACCGTGCGTGGCGCGGTTTCCATCGGTCGCCGTTTGCAGGATCCTTTGGCTGAATTGGTGAAGATTGATGCAAAATCCATTGGCGTTGGGCAATATCAACACGATGTGGATCAAACTAAATTGAAGAGTTCTTTGGATACTTCGGTGGAATTGTGTGTGAATTCCGTTGGCGTAAATATAAATACGGCAAGCGTTCCGCTGTTGAGTTATGTTTCGGGAATTGGTCCAAAACTGGCTGAAAATGTGGTGAATTATCGTGAAGAAAACGGCGCTTTTTCTTCAAGGGAAGGAATAAAAAATGTACCGCGTTTGGGCGGTAAAGCTTTTGAACAGGCAGCTGGATTCCTCAGAATTAAAAATGGCGAAAATCCACTGGACGATTCTTCAGTGCATCCGGAGAGTTATGCGGTCGTTTCAAAAATGGCAAAGGATGAAAAAGTAAAAGTTTCGGAATTGATTGGAAATAAAGCGCTTCTTCAAAAAATAAATCTCGAAAAATATATTTCAGAAAAAATCGGGCTTCCAACTTTAAAAGATATTATCAAAGAACTGGAAAAACCCGGATTGGACATTCGCGAAGAGGCAAAAGTCTTCACTTTCAACCAAAATATAAAGAACATTACCGATTTACGAGAAGGGCAGCTATTGCCAGGAATCGTAAACAACATTACCAATTTCGGCTGTTTTGTTGATATTGGAATAAAAGAAAGTGGCTTGATTCACGTTTCAAATCTTTCAGATTCTTTTGTGAAGGATGTAAACGAGCACGTTCATTTGCACCAACAAATTGTTGTAAAAGTGCTTGATGTAGATGTGGAAAGAAAACGCATTCAACTAAAACTGCACCATTTAGAAACGCGTTAATTATTCTTTAATATTGACTTAAGTCATCAAAAGATAGCTTTTAAAGTCTAATTTTGCGGCTTTTATTTTAATCTTCTCAATTTCACTTTTATGACAAAGCCCCGAATTGCCCTTGTCATTGGAATAGTTTGTATTTCCATTTTCCCCATTTTGGTAAAACTCAGCTTGTCGCCGGGTGTTATTTCGGCGTTTTATAGAATGGCGATTGCCGCTGCTTTGCTGGTTCCTTTTACGGTTTTAAGTGGAAAAATGAGAATTCAATCTTTGAAGATTTTCTTGCTAACCGTTCTTTGCGGTGCAATTTTCGCTGGAGATGTTGCTGTTTGGAACATCGCGATCCAAGAATCTACAGCAACGCAAGCTACTTTACTCACCAATCTTTCACCAGTATGGGTTGGCGTTGGGGCATTTTTTTTCTTAAAAAATAAACCAACGGTCAATTTTTGGATAGGCACGGCAATTGCCATTTTCGGAATGGTAACATTGGTTGGTTTTGGATTTTTCTTAGAACTAGATTTTGACCTGGCCTTTATTTTTGCAATTCTTTCTGGAGTGTTTTATGCCGTTTATATGTTGCTCAGCAAATATGTGCTTTACGAAGTGGAAGTATTACCATTTATAACCATCAGCACACTTTCGTCGGCTATTTTCTTAGCAATCTTGAGTTATTTTATTGGGCAACCATTTTCAGGATTCAGCAATATGGGATGGTTTGTTTTGGTGGTTCAGGGCGTAGTTTGCCAGTTAATGGCGTGGCTACTTTTGGGCTATGCAACCAAACATATGCGGGCCACACGGGTTTCTGTTAGCCTTTTGGGACAGGCGGTTTTGACTACTATTTTGGCGTGGCTTTTTATAGGGGAAGAAGTAAGTTTACAAATGATTTTGGGCGGAGTTATTCTTTTATTAGGCATTCGGATTACTTTCTACAATAGGCCAATTCCTTTCTTCGGAAAAAATAAAAACAGCGAAGAAATAGTTTGAAAAATTAAATCAATTTTGTTGAAATAATTTTAACAGGGCAAGCCTTTGCGGCTTGTTCACAGGTTTCAAACTCTCCATTATCTGCAATTTTCAAAGTAAAAAACCCACGCTTTTCTTCGGAATGGAGCAGGACACACTTTCCGTCTTTTTTTGACATCCGGAAATATTTTGGCGCCAGTTCTACGCAGTAATTGCAACCAATACATTTGTTTCTTTGCAGTGTTACAACAACCATTTTATGAAGCTACAATTTTGTACAATTTATCTGAAGGACGTACTCGGAAAGGTGTCGGGATGGTGCAGGAATCGCCCTTTTTTGCTGTTGAGAGCGACTCATCATTTACAAGCATTTCTGAAAGATCAAATTCCTTTGCGCCAGTGGTGGGTCCGGTTATCAAGATTTTATCGCCTAAGTTTAAATCGTAGGCTTCAATTTTGAATTCTGCAATTTTGGTTTTTGGGAAATAATGGACGCCCTTGCCAATATATACTTTCTTCTGTGTGGCCTGTGAGCCTTCAGTATTGCTCCATTCGCCCAATTTTTGCCCCAAATAATAACCGCCCCAAAATCCGCGGTTATAAACCTTTGCAAGTTCCGCCATCCAATCTTCCACTTTTTCTTCGGAATATGTGCCGTTGTAAAAGGCGTCAATAGCTTCGCGATAGGTTTTGGTAACGGTGGCAACATATTCTGGCGCACGACCGCGACCTTCAATTTTTAAAACTTTTACCCCAGTTTCAATCACTTTATCCAAAAAATCCACCGTGCAAAGGTCTTTGGGCGACATCATGTATTCGTTGTCCAATTCAATTTCAAAACCCGTTTCCTGGTCTATTACCGTGTATTTTTTTCTGCAATTCTGCTTACACGCTCCACGGTTTGCCGATGAATTGTGAGAATGTAAACTTAAATAGCATTTACCCGAAACCGCCATGCAAAGCGCACCGTGGCCAAAAATTTCAACTTCAACCAAATTCCCCGAAGGACCTTTAACCTGTTCTTTTTCTATTTGTTCGGTTATCTTCTTTATTTGTCGAAGGCTTAATTCTCGGCTCATCACCATAGTATCTGCAAAGAGTGCGTAAAATTTTACCGTTTCAATGTTTGTAATATTTATTTGGGTTGAAATGTGAATTTCCATTCCAATCTGTCGGGCGTAGGCAATCACAGCCTGATCCATTGCAATCACGGCGGTCAATCCCACAGCTTTTGCGGCATCCAATAAGGTTTTGATCAACGATAGGTCGTGATCGTAAATAATCGTATTTAGGGTAAGATAAGTGCGGACGCCTTTCTTTTTACATCTTTTGGCGATTTCAGAAAGATCGGCAATAGTGAAATTTATACTTGCGCGGGCACGCATGTTCAATTGTTCCACACCAAAATATACTGAATCAGCACCGTTGTCCAAGGCAGCTTGCAACGATTCAAAATTGCCCGCAGGGGCCATTAATTCTATTTTTCCGGAAGTAGTCATTTGCTTAAAAATTGAAAATGACTACAAAAGTCGGATTTGCTTTTTTTACAAAGTATGATATTTGTTAGGTTTTGAAAGAATTTGAAATTTATATTAAACAAACAATATTTCGCAAATTTGTCTTTGATATAATTTCAGTTTCTTAGGTAAAGACCGAGTTTTATCTTCCAATAAGGCATTTTCTCCTCAAAATATTCGAAATACGGTTTTAGGGCTTCGGGATTTTCAAGTGTTTTTTCAGCATTTTTTATTTGCTGAATTTCTTCGGAAGAAATAAATTGTGAAAAGTCAAAAGCTTCACCAAGTTGATGCATTTTTATGAAATGTCCATAAACCGAATCTAATGAAAGCCCACGTTTTTCGGCAATTTGTGAAGGAGAAAGGTTTTCTTCCATAAACATTTTATAGCTTCGTTCGTGGGTTGGCAGACCACTCTCCAAATTATCTAAATGTCGATTGATTACTTTTAGAAAATCAGCTGCATATTTTTCTAATTTTGCTTCACCGACTCCTGAAATCTCTGCAAATTCTTCACGGGTTCTTGGTTTCTTATATTCCATGTCTTCCAAAGTAGCGTCACTGAAAACCACAAAAGCAGGTTTATTAATTTCTTGTGCCAGTTTTAGGCGCAATTCGCGAAGTTTGTCGAAAAGCTCGGCGCGTTTTCGTGGAGCCCGTTCGGTATTTACTTTTTCCACTTCTTGAATGATGTTTGCCAACCTCACTTTTTTTCCTTCAAATAAAACCTTTTTAGCGAAAGGTGTCAGCAATAAACGACCGTTTTCGTGAAAATAAATTTGTAAAACGCCTTGATTTAAAAGTTGAATGACATACTGCTGCAAGTCGCGCCACGAAATATCTTTAGCGGCGCCGAAGGTTTTGATTTTCTGATATCCTTTGTCGTAAACTTGTGCATTTTGTGAACCTCGGAGTACATCCAAAACCATTCCCAATGCCTCCTGCTCCTGCAATCGTGCAACGGCAGAGCATACTTTTTGCGCGATTAAAGTTCCGTCAAAATATTTGGGAGGGGTTTTACAGATGTCACAGTTACCGCAATCTTCGGTTATGTGTTCCCCAAAATAACCGAGCAAAGCTTTTCTTCTACAACTCAGCGCTTCTGCAAATTGTTGCATCCGTTCTAGTTTTGCCAATTGATAGGTTTCTGTCTCAGAGCCTTCGGCAAATTTCCGAAGCATGATTACGTCGGCAAAACTGTAAAAAAGTATGGTATGCGCTGGCAGGCCATCACGTCCGCTCCGGCCGATTTCTTGATAATAACCATCAATATTTTTGGGCATATTATAGTGGATTACCCAACGCACATTGCTTTTGTCTATGCCCATTCCAAAAGCAATTGTTGCAACAATAATTGGCGTCCGGTCGTTCAAAAAATTATCTTGAACCGTATTTCTTTCTTCGGAAGTCATGCCAGCGTGATAGGCTTCAGCTTTGTAACCTTTGGTTTTTAAAGTTGTTGCCAGTTTTTCGGTACTTTTTCTACTTAAACAATATATGATTCCGCTTTCATCAGAATGGTTTTTCAGAAAATCTATAATCTGCTTGTTGCGATTTTGTCCGGGGCGAACGTCTAAATATAAATTGGGTCTATCAAAAGAGGCTATAAAAGTTTTGGCTTCAGGCATGGAGAGTTGTGTTGCAATATCTTCCCGAGTGGCTCGGTCTGCGGTTGCGGTCAAGGCAATTAACGGCACATTTGGAAATTGCTCTTTCAGGCTTTTCAGTTGTGTATATGCTGGTCGAAAATCGTGACCCCAACTGGAAATACAATGCGCTTCGTCAACGGCAAAAAGACTAACTTTTATTGAATTCAGAATAAAGTTTAACTGCGGCAGACTTTCGGGCGCAACGTACAAAAGTTTTAAATTTTCATTTTGGAGATTTTTTAAAACCTGCTGCTGTTCTTCATAAGGTTGGGAACTATTGAAAAATTCTGCGGAAATACCATTTGCTTTTAATGCATCCACTTGATCTTTCATCAAAGCAATTAGTGGTGAAATGACTATCGTAGTTCCTTCCAAAGCCAAAGCCGGCAATTGAAAACACAACGATTTACCGCCGCCGGTGGGCATAATGGCAATGGTGTCTTTTTGATCTAAAACATTATTTATAATTTCTTCCTGATTTGGAAGAAATTGCTCGTAGCCGAAATGTGTTTTGAGCAAATCGAATTTGCTTTGCTGGGTAGTTGTTTCCATTTTTGTAAAAATAACGATTCATACTTTAAAAAAATAAACCCCCACTTAAAGCAGGGGTTTGGTTAGCCAGTCATTTATTTACTCCCCAGCATGACTAGCTCGTTGCAAAATACTTCGGTTATATAGTGTTTGTTGCCTTCCTTATCGTCCCAAGTACGATTGGTAAGTTTCCCTTCAATAACTATTTCTTTGCCTTTGGTAATATAGTTTTCAACTACGTTTACAAGGCCTGGCCTTTTCACAACAACATTGTGCCAGTAAGTGTGTTCTACTTTTTTACCGTCTTTGTCTTTGTAACTGTCATCTGTGGCCATTGAAAATTTTGCAATTTTATTGCCATCGGCAAAGGTTACGATTTCTGGGTCTTGGCCCAATCTTCCAATCAACTGTACTTTGTTTCTAAGTGCGTTCATGATTTCTAAATTTTAATGTTAAACAATTGATACTATCGAAGTTCATTTTATTCGACAGGACAAACTTACCTCGGACTCCAAATTCTAGTTGGTTGTTAATCGCTTACTTTCGTTTATAGTTGTTTGTAAGCGTTTGAAAACGGATATGGTTTTGTAAATCAATAGTTTACAAATAATGGTTCTTGATTTAAATTTTCGTACTTTCAACTATTGAAGAGTAATTTTTAACAAATTTGACTTATGAACAGCAACAGATTGGAAGCATTTAGCGATGGTGTGCTAGCCATAATAATTACCATTATGGTATTGGAGCTGAAAGTGCCCCACGGAACTGAATGGAATGATTTGGCACCATTGCTGCCAGTGTTTTTAAGTTACATTCTAAGTTTTATTTATATCGGAATTTATTGGAACAACCATCACCACATGATGCATGCGGTTGAAAAAGTGAGCGGCGGAATTCTTTGGGCAAACTTACATCTGTTGTTTTGGCTTTCGTTAATTCCTTTTGTTACCGGCTGGATGGGAGAAAACCATTTTTCTGAACTACCCGTGGCATTATATGGGGCAGTACTTTTAATGGCAGCTGTGGCCTATTTTATTCTTCAGAATAGAATATTGTCTGTACAAGGAAAAGATTCACTTTTGGCTAAAGCTTTGGGAAAAGATTTAAAAGGAAAAGCATCACCAATAATTTACATAATAGCAATCATAGTTTCCTTTTACAGCACTTGGATTGCGGGAGCGCTATACATTTTAGTTGCGCTTATGTGGTTAATTCCCGATAAGCGGATTGAGATAATTTTTAAGGAAAAGAAATAGTTACCAGGTTTGGCCTTTTAATTTCATTGCAGCCGTTAGTACATCGCGTTGGCTAATCTGTCCCACCAATTTTCCGTTTTCAATAATCGGGAAGCGCCTGTGTTTTGACTCCAAAAACTTATTGGCAGCATCTAGTACGTTCATTTCGCCATCAATGGTATCAACATTTGTAATCATGTGTTGTTCCACTTTCACATCTTCCATGGGGTGGTTGTGGTAGCGGCAGTCACTAAGCTGTTTCATACAGTCACCTTCGGAAATAATGCCCACCAATTCATTTTTATCATTTACAACGGGGCCTCCGGAGATTTTTTTCTTTAGAAGAATTTCAATTACCTCAAGCACCGATTGCTCAGGTTTAAAAGTAGTGAGGTTGCGCGTCATATAGTCTGAAACCTTTATTTTTTCCGAAGAACCTTTTTGGGGCTTGGCCCGTCTGCCCATAAAACTTTTAATTCCCATAGTATCAAATTTTTGCGAACTTCTAAGATAAACAATTTTATCAAACCGCAGAAATGTATCGATAACGATAAAAAATTCCTTTAGATTAAAATCGTATTTTTAACCACCTAAACTTCCCAACCATGAAAAAATTCGGTGCCATTCTTTCGCTTCTGCTAATAGTTGCAATGGTCTTTTATTCCTTTTATGGATTGGCACCGCAATACTCTGGAGATGAAACTGCTCCAGCTACTGAATTTTCAGTAGATAGGGCGTTGCAGCCTTTAAGCGAAATTTCAAAAAAACCACATTATTTAGGATCCGATGGACATGCAGAAGTACGGAGGGCCTTAATTTCGGAATTGGGGAAATTGGGTCTGGAAGCCCACATTCAAAAGGGATTTAGCTTAAATCCGGAATCGAAAACGCTTGATAAACCTATAAATATTCTTGCCCGAATAAAAGGCTCAGAAGATGGGAAAGCGCTTTTATTACTTTCACATTACGATAGTGCACTCGTTCCCTCCTTCGGTGCCAGCGATGCCGGAAGCGGGGTGGTTACTATTCTGGAAAGCGTGCGCGCTTATTTGGCTTCACGGGCGCAGCCTAAAAACGACATCATCATTCTTTTTTCCGATGCGGAGGAAATTGGACTGGATGGTGCAAAACTTTTTGTGAATGAACATCCTTGGGCAAAAAACGTGGGTTTGGTTCTCAACTTTGAAGCCCGCGGCAGCAGCGGCCCCAGTAATATGATTTTGGAAACCAACGGCGGGAACTCAAAATTGGTTAAGGAATTTATAGCGGCCAATCCAGATTTTCCGGTTGCTTCCTCATTGATGTACAGCGTTTATAAAATGCTTCCGAACGATACAGATTCCACTGTTTTTAGGGAAGACGGAGATATACCCAGTTTTTTCTTCGCCTTTATTGACAGCCATTTTAATTATCACACTGCAAACGACACATTTTATAATCTAAGCCGAAATAGCCTAGCCCATCAAGGCAGCTATTTGCTTCCATTACTGCAATATTTTGCAAACACTGATCTTTCAAAATTGAAAGCTGAGACGGACGATGTTTATGTAAATCTTCCGTTAATAAAAATGGTAAGTTATCCCTTTTCATGGATTTTACCGATGCTTATTTTAGTTACTTTACTATTTCTCTTCCTGATTATTTACGGACTTCACAAAAGAAAATTGAGCAGAAAAGTGATGGCGAAGGGTTTCGTTCCTTTTTTGCTTTCCTTGATTCTATGTGGAATTATGGGCTTCTTTGGTTGGAAATTGATTTTGGTGCTCTATCCGCAGTATCTCGAAATCCAGCAAGGTTTCACCTATAATGGACATTGGTATATTGCTTTTTTCGTTTTTCTCTCGTTGGCAATTACGTTTGCGATTTATAATAAATTCACCAATAAATTCAATGAACCTTCATATTATGTTGCGCCATTGCTGTTTTGGCTTTTAATAAATCTAGCTGTTTTTATAGTCCTAAAAGGAGCCGCTTTTTTTATAATCCCAGTATTTTTTGGGTTGGTATCGTTTTTTGTGATGCTGCGGCAGGAAAGACCTAGTCTTTTGGCAATGGTATTTTTGGCGGCGCCCGCCTTGTTTATATTTGCGCCCCTCATTCAGTTTTTCCCAGTTGGGTTGGGGCTTAAAATGCTGGTAATAAGCTGCGTTTTCACTGTTCTGCTTTTTGCATTGCTCTGGCCTGTTTTTGGATATTATAAATTGAAAGGTTTACTTTCGGTTGTATGTATACTGTTCGCGACATTCTTCTTCATAAAGGCACATTTTAAAAGTGATTTTTCAGCAGAGCGAAAAAAACCGAATAGCCTTATTTATTATAAAGATGCAGATATTGACAAGACCTATTGGCTTACCTATGACAAAGAAATTGACGCATGGACACAACAATATTTGGGTGAAAGGCCTGAAGATGCATCCAAGATTTTGGGGGAAGCATCCTATAATAAATACGGAACCGATTTTAGCTTTGCGAAGGAAGCTCCGCTAAAAACCATTCCCGATTTTGAAGTGATTTTGGAGGCAGATACGCTGGTTGAAAATCTTCGGGATGTGAAGTTTACCATCGTTCCAAAACGAAAGGTGAACAAAATTGATTTATATGCCGAAAACGCCACATTTCAATCTTTGACTTTCAACGGAAAGGAAATGCCCGCTTCCAGTATTTCAAAAAACTATCGGGGAACAAAAAATAGTGCGCTTATTAATTATTACGTTTCCGAAAATGATTCCCTGAAAGTTCATTTTTCAGCGACAAAGGGAACTCCAGTAACCTTTAAGGTGATGGAATATTCCTTTGATTTGATGGGAGATGATCAATTTAATATATCAAAACGACCCGATTACACTATGCCGAAACCCTTTGTAATCACCGATGCCGTTGCGGTAAAGCGGACTTTTTCAGTAGATTCCTTAAGAGTGAAAGTTATTGATACATTTCAGACTAATCTACAAAATAGGTTGATGTATGAATAAAACAATTGCAATTGCGGGTTTGGGATGGCTTGGGCAACCTTTGGCCTATCGCTTGGCAACATTGGGTTACACCGTAAAGGGTTCGGTAACTTCTATTGAAAAAGCTACTTTACTGCAGCAAAACGGCTTTGATGCCTATCCCGTGGAAATTTCGGAAAATGGAATCGAGGGTGAAGTGCAAGCCCTGCTGAACAATGTGGATTGTTTGCTTATTATGATTCCGCCCGGGCTTCGGAAGAATACTGGCGCAGATTATGTTTTGAAAATGGCACATTTGCTGGCTGCAATAACGGAAGCTTCGGTTTCTAAAGTGGTTTTGGTGAGCAGCACTTCGGTTTACGATGATTCGCAGGGTAGGGTGACAGAGCACGATGAACCCAAACCCGAAACCATCGCCGGAAAGCAACTGCGACAGGTAGAAGAATTGTTTCTGAATGCTGAAGGGCTGCAGACTACGGTGGTACGTTTTGGCGGATTGCTTGGTGGCAGTAGAAATCCTGTAAAATATTTGGCGGGGCGAAAGGATTTGGCAGATGGCAGCGCCCCCGTAAATTTGATTCATCGGGATGATTGTATTAACATCTTGGTTGAAATTTTAAAACAGGATGCCTTCGGAAAAGTCTTTAATGCCGTAAACCCAAGCCACCCAACAAAAGCTGATTATTATATTCAAAAAGCAAAAGAGCTTAACTTGGAGCCGCCGACTTTTGCAAAAACAGATTCAAATGAAATTTTTAAACAGGTGGATTCTGATAACTTGCTATCTGTTTTAGATTATTCTTTTAAAACCTCTATATAAAAAAAGGAGCCTGTTATGGCTCCTTTTCACTTCAAATAAATACTTTAAAAACTACCAAATACGCACTCTATCTTCTGGCGCAAGGTACATAGGGTCGCCTTCCTTAATATCAAAAGCTTCGTAAAACGCATCAATGTTTAGCAAAGGTTGTGTAGCACGAACCATACCCGGAGAATGCGGATCTGTTTTTACTTGGTTACGCAATGCTTCGTCGCGAGATTTGGTGCGCCAAACCGTGGCCCAACTCATAAAGAAACGTTGCTCTGGTGTTAACCCGTCAATGTTATCTGGGCGTCCGTTTTCTTTATAAAAACGTTGCAAACCATCGTAAGCGCCAAGCACCCCACCAAGGTCACCGATATTTTCACCCAAGGTAAAGTGTCCGTTAATGAAAACGCTATCCAAAACTTCCACATTGCTGTATTGCTCGGCAAGTTTATTGCCGCGTTCGGTGAAGTTTTTAAGATCGGTTTCGGTCCACCAATTTACCAGGTTTCCGTTTGCGTCAAAACGCGAACCGCTGTCATCAAAAGCATGTGAAATTTCGTGGCCTATTACTGCGCCAATACCACCGTAGTTTACAGCTTCATCTGCCTTGTAGTCATAGAAAGGCGGTTGAAGAATAGCTGCTGGAAAAACGATTTCATTATTGAAAGGATTGAAATACGCATTCACTGTTTGTGGGCTCATGCCCCATTCGGTACGGTCTACAGGCTCGTCTATTTTTTCAAGGTTGTCTTTAAGGTTCCAAGTTTGCACGGCTACCATATTGTCATAATAGGTGTTACCTGGTTTCACCTCCATAGAAGAGTAATCTTTCCACTTGTCTGGATAACCCACTTTTACGGTGAATTTGTTAAGTTTTTCAATGGCCTTAACCTTTGTACTGTCGCTCATCCATTCCAAGGCAGTGATTCGGTCTTTGTAAGCTGCAATCACATTTTCAATCATGGATTCTGCCTTCGCCTTTGCTTCTGGCGGGAACATTTCATCTACATAAAGTTTGCCCAAAGCTTCACCTACACTTCCGTTAACGGTGGCAAGGGCACGTTCGTCAGCAGGTTTTTGTTTTTTGGTTCCGTTTAATGTGGTAGCATAAAAATCAAAATTGGCTTTCTCAATTTCTGTGGTCAACATTCCAGCGGAATTGTTCAAAGTAGACCAACGCATTACGGTTCTCCAAGTATCAAAATCTGGTTTTGAAAACATTTGTTTTAATGTTTCCATATATTTTGGTTGCATCACGATAACGGTGTCCAGTTGTTTGTTGATGTCCATTTGCTCAAATGCCTGTTCCCATTGAATTTGCGGAAGCATTTTTTGCAATTCGGTAATACTTCTTGGGTTGTTGAAATTTCTGAAATCGCGGCTTGCAACCTTATCCAGTCTTGGAGTGGCTAGCTTAGTTTCAAAAGCTAGAATAGTTTCAGCCTGCTTGCGTGCAGCTTCTTCCGAATCACCCAAAAATTGAAGCATTCTTGTAATATGATCTACATATTGCTCGCGGATTTTTACCGAAGCAGGATCTGTATTGGTGTAAAAATCGCGATCTGGCAGCCCTAAACCGCCTGGCGTGATATAGGCAGAGTTAATAGCGCTATTGTTAGGGTTTGAAAATGCTGCAAGACCCAAAAATGGTTGTGAAACCGCAACGGCTTCTTCAGCCATTAATTTTTGAAAATCTTCCATGCTATTCATGGCAGCAATCTTTTCTAGTGTAGGTTTTAAAGGTTCAATACCAGCTTTGTCCCTTGCAACAGAGTCTAATTTTGATTCATAAATCATCAGGGCTTTGGCTTGATCGGTTTCGGGGGCGTATTTGCCGCTTTCCTTTGCTTTTGCCAAAATGTTCAGCATGTCCTTGCTGGTTTTTTTGCGTAGAATTGTGAATCCGGCCCAACTGGTTTCATCATCTGGAATTTCATTGTTTTTCATCCAGTTTCCGTTCACGTAATTGTAGAAATCATCTTTTGGACTTACGGTGGTGTCCATATTTGCGAGGATAATACCGTGTGGTTCAGTGTCTGCAACGGCCACTTCGGTTTTTTCCTTACAAGCGGTTGCGGCTACGGCAACAACTGCAAAGGCCACAACGGGTTTTAAAAAATTAGTCTTCATTTTATGGTTTTAGATTAAAGTATTTGTTGATTTAATAGTATGCTGAAAGCATAAGTTGCTTTTACTTTGTGTTTGTTACACTTTCTTGTTTTTTTTATCCTGAAGTTCCAAATTTATGATTGAATCTTTGTAGCGTTGTTGTTTTTTCAGTTCGTTTTCTTCGTCTTCCTTTCTTGTGAAATCTATTTTGTCCTTTTGAAACTTTTCGTTTAGTTGAACAATCAGATTTTTTACGGCTCCATTCATTTCTTCCAAAGATTGCTGCACCTTTAACGAATCAATAGTAGCTTGGTGGGACGCCTGAAAAAGTAGGGCAGAGCGGGTTTTCAGTACCATCAATCGGCTGTGGATAGGTTTGGTGTTTAGCGTATCGGGGACGTTGCTGAAAAGTGAATCTGCATATTCCTTTAAACGTTCGGAACGGTTGCGCAAGTCTTGGTAATTGCTGCCGTTTGCATTTTGCGCTTCGGCTAAAAAATCTTCCAAAACTCCCCAACGTACGGCCTGTTCTTTTGCTGGAGGCGAAAGTGTGGGAAAATTGTAGTTTTTGTCTCCAAAAATTATGGAGGCATCATTGGTTGGCGTTTGTTTTTGGTTTTCTTCGGAAGCATTTCCGCAGGAAAAAACAAAACCGACAAACATTAAAAGGGGAATAAAAAACTTCATAAAGAATAAAAGAGGCACAAAGATACTGGTTATTAACCAAATGGTACATAAAATTTTTAGGTGTTGAAAGCATTGATAATATGTATATTTACACTTCATTTTTTGAATCAGCAAACATATGAAAAAGCGAATTTTGATAATAGGCGCCTGCGGCCAAATAGGGACGGAATTAACGCTATACCTTCGTAATAAATTTGGAAGCCATAAAGTAATAGCCAGTGACATTCGGGAGGGCGAAGAGGAGTTGATGAAGAGCGGCCCTTTTGAAATTTTGGACGCAATGGATTACAACGCTGTGGAAGAGGTGGTAATACGCCACGAGATAACAGACGTTTATTTAATGGCGGCGATGCTTTCCGCTACGGCGGAAAAGTTTCCTATGAAAGGTTGGAACCTGAATATGAATTCACTTTTTCACGTATTGAATTTAGCCAAAGACAAAAAAATTGAAAAGATATTTTGGCCTTCCAGCATTGCTGTTTTTGGACCCTCCACTCCAAAAACGGACACGCCACAGCGCACGGTGATGGAACCCACTACGGTGTACGGAATTAGCAAGCAAACGGGAGAACGCTGGTGCGAATATTATTACAATCGTTATGGAGTGGATGTTCGCAGCATTCGTTATCCAGGGCTTATCAGTTATAAAACCCTGCCTGGCGGAGGCACTACAGATTATGCGGTAGATATTTATCACAAAGCACTAAAGCACAAAAAGTATATCTGTTTCCTAAATGGTGAAACAACTTTGCCCATGATGTTTATGGACGATGCCATAAAAGCAACCGTTGATATTATGGAGACTGAAAAAGAAAAGATTAAAATTAGAAGCTCGTACAATCTCTCTGCCATGAGTTTCAATCCTGAGGAAATTACCGAAAGCATCCAAAAGCATATCCCCGAATTTAAAATAAGTTATGAACCCGATTTTAGACAAGCTATTGCAGATAGTTGGCCACAAAGTATCGATGATAGCGAAGCACGGGAAGATTGGGGTTGGAAAAGCGAAATTCCCTTGGATGAAATGACCGAAATAATGCTCACCAATTTAAAGGATAGGTATTAGGATTATTTATCCTCGTCAAATATTACTTCCAAAATATTAGCGGTTCCACTTTTTCCTTCGTTTGAAATGTATAGGGTGCCGTCTGGCGCGAAAGTAATTCCTTCAGGTTGGGGGAAAGACTCCTCATATAGCTTATGCAGTTTTAGGAGCTTCCCTATACTGTCCATTATCAACACTTGCGGATTTTTTCCTTCCAAAATATAGAAATGCCCTGTTATTGGGTGAATAGCAATGTCTGAAGGGAAAAAATTTGAAAAGAGGTCTATATCGTCATCTGCATCTTTTGATTTAAAAATTGGGGCGTCCAAAGGAATTTTCAATACTGGCAAGGAATTGGATTTTTTGGTTTCGAGGTCAAAAGAATAAATTCCCTTATAATCTTTACTATTGGGGTCAATGTCCTTTACCGCGAAAAGTAAGCGATTGTTGGATGTATCGGCCACTACCGATTCCATATTATTTCTTCCAGAGAAGGGGAGTTGATATTCGATTGTTTCAAAATTGTTACTGAGGTAATTTTCAACTTCAAAGAGAAGGCCGCTGCTTTCCATAACGTATGCAGTGCTGTCTGCGGTGGTTATTGCTTCGTAGTCGCCAGATTTCCCAAAGGATATTTTTTTTTCAACAAGGTTCGTTTTTAAATTATATATAAAAATTATTCCTTCTTCGTCCTGCACGGCAGCAATTTTATCTTCGGAAATCCACCTTATACCAGAAATTTCATTTAATTCTATGGGCATATCCCACTTTCGTACAATAGTATAGCTTTCGTTTTCCAAACGGGGATTAAGCGCAGGATTTTCAAAAGCGTACCATAGAATTCCTACAAAAGCGAGAACCCCAACAATTATTATAAAAGCAAGTCTGTTTTCATTCATGATTTTTCAGTATAAGCACATAAATTAAATGAAATAATAATTGGTGTTCCTTAAAATTTTTATAAAAAAATTGATTCGCTGTTTTGAGTGGGAGCAGACAAATATTGTTGTAGCCTCACCAAGAATCGAACTTGGATCTAAAGTTTAGGAAACTTCTATTCTATCCATTGAACTATGAGGCCATAGTGTAAATCCCCAAATTTAACTATTTTAAGATGATTGCTGAAAGTAATTTAATCAGTAGCCATATACTATTTCTACTTTAGGCGATTGCGAAGCATGCATAGTACTCCAATTTCTTCTTTTGACAAATTTTCTGCTTTTTTAAGCAATTGGGTTATTTCCTTTTTGAAATACCTTAAAGTGCGGCCTTCGGTATAATCTTCAATTACGCGAGGGTCAATATAGCTGCTTCGCGCCACGGCGGGAGTGTTGCCCAAGGTTTCAGAGACCCTGTTTACGGCTTCTTTAATATTCTTGTCCAATAATTTTTGATCTTCCTCTTCAACTACCCCGAGCTCATCCAGAGCAATGGCGGCAATCATTGTACCTGCCCAAGTTCTAAAATCTTTTGAAGAAAATTCTTCCCCCATTACTTCTTGTATGTAGCTATTTAGGTCATCGCTCTTTACATCTATAATATTGTTTTCCTCATCAAGGTATTTAAAAATCTCATAACCTGGCATATCATCAATTTCTTGAACAATTTTAGCGAGTTTTTTATCAACCACGTGCTTTTCCTGTTCTTGCCCAGATTTTCCGTTGTAGGAAAATATGAGCTCATTGCCGTTTATGGTAAGGTGCTTACTGCGCATGGTGGTTAAGCCGTAGGTTGCGTTTTCTTTGGAATACGCCTCACTGCCCGGCCGAAAAAAAGCCGATTCCAAGAGGCGGACCATTGTGGCCAAGACTTTTTCACGGTTTAGCTTCCGTTTGCGTAAATGCTGGCCGGTAACACGCCGCATATGCTCCAATTGGTTGGCAAAATCTATAATCCGATCGAATTTTTTGGCATTTTGTCGCTCGGTGTATTTAGGGTGATAAATGTATTGTTTGCGGTCCTTGTCATCCCTGCCTGTGACCAAAAGGTCTGCGTTTTGGTCTTCACTTATTTCTACATCAGTCCAAGCCGGCGGGATGACGAGGGACTTTATCCAATTGCGAGTTTCTTTATCTCTGATGGTTTTACCCTTTTCATCTTTATAAGTAAAGCCTCTACCGTGTTTTTTTCTTTTGTACATGGCAATTTTTTGGTTTTAAAATTAAGAGAAATCCATTTCAGTATTTAACTCTTTAAGAATCTATTAAGAAAGGATTTCCCTGTGATAAGTATGTAATAGCGTGGGAGTACCTATGGAATATCCATAACTTATAGTCGCCTTAGGGTCGGCATACAATCGGCATAGAGTCGGCATAGAGTCGGCATACGGTCGGCATAGAAAGGTTGGGTTGGATGAAGAAAAGGAATTGCCAACACCAGTGCAGTGGTGCTAATATACGCAACTACGGCTGCCAAAGTCAAGGGAAAAACGTAATTTACTATGTATTTTTTGATTAACCCAAAGCCATGATAAGTTATATTAATAGTTATATGAGTTGATTAACAGGGAGTTGTGTTAATTTACATACTGTTTTACGTATCTGTCCAGTAACCTCTGGACTCTCTCTGGTTTCCTTTCTGATTTCCTATGTAGGTTGAACTCTTCATTTTTTTGATATGCATCTCGAATGCCAATAGGTGTAGAAGTGTAACCAATATAGAACGGGGACAATTTTTCTGAATGCAATATGTATTCACGATATTTGATATAATAAGCAAAAAAAGCCCAACATAACTGCTGGGCTTTTTGCGCCTCCTCTTGGGCTTCCTTCGATGCGTTCCTAGGGTCGCTTACTCAGGATAAACTTCTCGCCCGATACACTTAACCTAAAACAAAAAAACCAGCCTAATTAAAGACTGGTCTGTTTTGCTCCTCCTCTTGGGCTCGAACCAAGGACAGTAAATCACTTAACATAAGCCTTTTAACAAGTTGTCAATTTTATTGGTATCCGAATTGTATACCTTTATTTTAAATTTTAAATATATTACAGGTCTAAGATATTCTTTTAATAATAATCACCAGTAGAATGTTTTACGTAAATCCCCCTTTATGTTTGATTATCTGATTTACCTAAACCTATCTATAATAAAATTAATAAAAAAGGACACTTGTAGTGCACCTTCAAATTTTGGTCCTGTCCATTTAATCTGTATAAATATTATATTTGGACAAAGTCCAAAATAAAGTATATGTCCGATAATATTGAGAAATTAAATTATAATTATAAGGATATACCTAATCCTGATTATGCAAAACTTCTTTCAGGTATTGAAACAGCCTATGATGTATTTAAAAGTGATAAAGAAGAGATTCCAAAACTGTTAGAACCCTTTTTTCAAAAAGTAGGTTTGGCTAGTGTTGTTGGCTCATCTGACACTGGTAAGTCCAGTTTTTTAAGACAGCTAGCATTGTCCATAGTTTTAAAGAAAGAGAAATTTTTAGATTTCAAATTAAATATTAATCAAGGTAATGTCGTATACGTCAGTACTGAAGATGAATTTTACTCTACAAAGGAATCTATCTCCAAACAACTGAAAGAATTAAAAACTGCTGATAAAGAAATAGAAAATTTAAAAAACTTATTTTTCCTATTTGAATTTGATTATTTAATAGAGCGATTAGAATTTATTTTAAGTAATTCACATATAGACCTTATTGTTATTGATTCTTTTGCAGATATATTTACAGGTGATATAAATTCAAATACAAAGGTCCGAGAGTTTTTAAATGCTTATAATAAACTTGCTATTAAATATGGTACTCTAATAATTTTTCTTCATCATTTAGGGAAAAGGTCTGATTATAAGAAATCTTCTAAAGACAATATTATTGGGTCTCAAGGTTTCGAGGCTAAAATGAGAAGTGTTGTAGAAATTAGGGGTTCAAAAAATACCAATGAACGAAAACTTACTGTGCTGAAATGTAATTTTCTTCCCTCTTCATTTAAGAAAGAAAGTTTTTTGTTGGAATTCAATTCTAATCTAATATTTAGAAATAAAAATATTAAAGTCAAATCAGACATACGAGAAACCATCGGTCAAGATCCTGAATTAATAAAATTCATATTAGAATTAAATAAAGAAGGGCTAAGTTACAGAGCTATTTCTGAAAAATTAAAAGCACAAAATTTAAAAATCAGTAAATCTACAATAGGGAAAATAATTAATTCTGAGACGAATAAAAATCGTGATTAATATAATATTTAGTAGATTTAAACTCTCCCCGACAACTTTAATAATTAAGTATTAATCAATTCTTATGTCTTTATTTCAAACTACAGTTGTTGCTAAATACCTTAAATCACAACACACCTTAAAGCTTAATGAGAAATGGGACATATACAAATCCCATTTTTTAAATCCTATTATTCAAGAAAATATTCGGAATAGCAAAGAGGAACAATACCAAGAAGGTTTCCTTCGAGATTTATTTGTTAAGATATTGGGATATACTTTAAATCCGGAGAACAGCTTTAACCTTACTACTGAACTTAAAAATGTAAAAGACAGTAAAAAGGCTGATGGAGGTATAATTATTAATGATAGTGTGGTTGGGGTTGTAGAGCTTAAAGGAACAAATACTACAGATTTAGGGAAAGTTGAAGAACAAGCCTTTGGATACAAAAATAATCAACCCGAATGTGTATATGTCATTACTTCAAATTTTGAAAAGCTGAGGTTTTACATTGATAATGCAATTGAGCATATAGAGTTCAACTTATTTACACTTACAGAACTAGAGTTTAAGTTACTCTATCTTTGTTTAGGCTTTGAAAATGTAAAAAATAATATTCCCAAAAAACTAAAGGAAGAATCCTTAAGCCAAGAGGAATTAATTACTAAACAACTCTACAAAGACTACTCACTATTTAAAAGAGAACTTTTTCAAAATTTATGTGAATTAAACCCACAGTTTGAGCCATTGGAGCTTTTTAAAAAATCACAAAAGTTATTGGATAGGTGTCTCTTTTTATTCTTTGCTGAAGATAGAAATCTGCTCCCACCCAATTCTGTTAGGTTAATTCTAGACCAGTGGAAAAAACTACAAGAGTTAGATGCCTACACACCTTTATATGATAGGTTTAAAAAATACTTTGGCTATCTAAACACAGGTTTTAAAGGTAAACAGTATGATGTATTTCCTTACAACGGTGGATTGTTTAAACCAGATGACGTACTGGACAATATTACTATTAATGATGAATTACTATACAAACATTCCTTTAAGCTTTCAGAATATGATTTTGAAAGTGAAGTAGATGTAAATATACTGGGGCATATTTTTGAAAATTCCCTTAATGAATTGGATGAGATTACAGCCCAATTGGAGGGACAGGTGATTGATAAGTCAAACACTAAAAGGAAAAAAGATGGTGTTTTTTATACTCCAAAGTATATCACAAAATATATAGTTGAAAATACTATTGGAAAGCTATGTGATGAAAAGAAAGCAGAACTTGATATTACAGATGAAGCATACCAACCTGCAAAGCAAAGAAGTAGAAAAAGGTTGGATAACCTCAACCTATATAGAAATTGGTTATTACAATTAACTATTTGTGACCCAGCTTGTGGTTCTGGAGCATTTTTAAATCAAGCCTTGGACTTCTTAATTAATGAACATATATATATTGAGGAACTTTCAGCCAAGTATAATAAGGATGCTTTCGTTTTAAGTGATGTTGAAAAAAGCATTTTGGAAAACAACCTTTTTGGGGTTGACCTTAATGAAGAATCTGTAGAGATAGCAAAACTATCCTTATGGTTAAGGACTGCACAGCCCAATAGAAAACTAAATGATTTAAGTGATAATATTAAATGTGGAAACTCCTTAATTGATGATATTTCTGTGGCAGGAGATAAGGCTTTTAATTGGGAAAAAGAATTTCCTAAAGTATTTGCTAAAGGTGGTTTTGATGTTATTATTGGAAATCCACCTTATGGAGCTTTTTTATCAAAAGAAGAAAAACTGTTTTTTAAATCTAATTATAAGGTCACAGAATACAACTATGATACTTATAATTTCTTTTTTGAGCTGTCATTGAAAATAATGGGTGCTAATAAATATTTGGGATTTATAACTCCCAATACTTTTTTAGTTGTGGAGAATGGAATGAAATTAAGAAAGCTATTATTTCAAGAAAATACTTTACTTGAACTTTTTGAAACTCTTAATGTTTTTGAAGATGCAGTTGTTGAGCCTATAAATATTATTTTAAAGAAATCAAAACCAAATCAAGGAAATAAAATTAAAGTCTTAATTGAAAACCGTAATTCTAAAGACATTAAAGAAGAAATATTTGACACAAGTTACTTATTGAGTAAGCATAATTTAATTCTCAATTTCAGAGAAAGTAAACAGGAAAGGTTACTATTCGAAAAGATAGTAACTAAATCTAATCCTTTAATTGACTTCGCAAAGGTAACCACAGGGATTAAACCTTATCAAACTGGAAAAGGTAAGCCAAAGCAGACTAAAGAAACTTTAAAAATTAAACCATTTACAAGTTTTGAAAGCAAGCCCAATTGGAATCCATTAATAAGGGGAACACAAGTAAGAAGATATCAATTGCTATGGGATGGAGAATATATTGAATATGGAGAATGGCTAGCAGAACCAAGAAGCCCTAGTATATTTTACAATCCAAAATTACTTATTAGAAGAACAGATGATAATTTAATGTGCGTATATGATGAAGATAACTTCATTGCAATAAATTCAGTCCACATAATTCAATTAAATGAGGAAAAGGACAGTCTGTATAATTTGTTAGCACAGATTAATTCCAAACTATGTAATTGGTTTTTTAGGCATCAAAATTTTCATATGGTAAATAAACCAATGGCAGAAGTTAAAGTTATTTATGTTGAAAGACTGCCCATAATAGATACTCTTGATAAATTTTTAGAAACTTCTGCAAAAACATTATTAAAGTTAAATAAGGATTTATTTGATTTCAATCAAAAGTTTTTAAGACTGTTAGAAAGAAAATTTGAAATTCGTAAATTCTCAAAAAAACTCGAAAATTGGCAAGATTTATCCTATTCAGATTTTATAAAAGAACTCCAAAAGAAAAATATAGTTCTTTCCTTATCTGAGGAGACTGATTGGGAAGAATTTTTCTTAGTTGAACAAAAGAAAATTCTAGAGATTCAAAATAAAATTACTTCAACAGATAAAGAAATAGATGCGAAGGTTTATGAGCTTTATGGGTTGAGTGATGAGGAAATTGAGATAATTGAAAATAGTTAAACCAGAAATTATAAAACCATTTCACATTTTTTATTTTATTCCTTTATTAAATTGAATTCCAATATTCATTAGTAAAAAATTATTTTTGGTTTTTATTAAATTTAAAATATGCATAGAGATACAATTTTTATTAGTCACGCTACTCCTGAAGATAATGAATTTACAATATGGCTTGCATCACGGTTAGAACTATTAGGATATAATGTTTGGATTGATAAAATTAAACTAATTGGAGGTGAAACTTTTTGGAAAGAGATTGACCAATCTATTAGAAATACAACAATCAAATTCCTTTTAGTTTACTCAAAAAACATCTGTTATAATCAAAAACCTGGGGATATTAAAAATGGGATTAACAATGAAATAGAATTAGCAAAATCTATAGCCATTGAGAATAATTTTAAAGATTTTATTATCCCACTTAAAATTGATAATTCTCCACATAATCTATTTGTGGGTGCAAATGTTCTAAACCATATAGATTTTAGTAATGAATGGAGTGAAGGATTAAAACTACTTATAAAAAAGCTTAATGAAGATTTAATACTACCTGATAAAAATAAAAAATCCAGTATTAAAGATTGGTATGAATCAGATTATATTACGTGTAATGGAATTATTCCCAAAAATGAACTTTATTATTCCACTTGGTGGGCAATTGATGATATGCCAAATGAAATTTATATGCACAGGTTTGAGAATAAAAAACAGGCAGATACTATTTATTTTAATAATTCCTCAATACCCGTTGGTAAAATAGCAAATGTTCTTACTACATTTTGTTCCACACTTGATAATAAGGTTATAGATAAAACAGGAGAAAGTTTTTATATTAATCCAAAAGAAACATATTCATTTAAAATTAGTGAAATAATTTTAGGTTTCGAAAAAGATAATTTTCCAACACATAGAGATTCTGAAAATCACCTTAAAAAATTATTAAACAGGGCTTTCCATTTAATAATGCGTAAAAAAGGTCTTTTTTGGTACGAAATGTCAAGCAGAAGTCTATCATATTTTTATCCAATGAATTTATTGACAAAAGACCAAGTGTATTTTGAATTTCCTTTTAAAAAGACTCATAGAAAAAGAAAAAAGGTTTTGGGCAAGCACAAAAATTTAAAATGGCACTATTCAATTTCACAAATGCCTAAGTTAACACCTGTTTTTGGATTCAGCTTAAAACATCATTTGATTTTTACGACGGATGGTTTTGCAACTTTAGATGATAAAAAAGTTATGCATTCCAACAGAAGAGCCAAGGGTAAAAGATTATTTAATGAGGAATGGCGGGATATGATGTTAGCATTTATACAAGGATTAAAAGATGAATCAGGAGAAATCTTTATACAGCTTGGAGAAAATAAAGCTTTAAAAATGAAGGAATATCCAGAAATGTTTTGGGCTGAATTTGGATATGATGAACCAAATCAAAAAATGGAATTAGAAGAATACTATTTTGAAGAAGATGAATATTAAATTAACACATATTGAAGAGCCAAAACTCACCTTTGGATTCGAGCAAAAATTAGTTGACCCAAGAGATGGTATTACACTATTTGGTCCAAATTCCCATAATAAAATTTCTGGTTCCATAAATATTGGAATTATAGGCACAAAGGTTTCAAGGGATAGGATGATTTCATATTTGAAAAAAATTCACAAACCCGTTTTAAGTCAGAATGGGGATTTGGCAAGACCAATGTTCCCTGGTTTAGATTCTGCATTTGGAATTAATATAAACTTTAAAAATATTGCTGAAATAAATGTGGAACAAACTCATATTGAAAATTTCTTACTTTATAGTGATAATCACCAAAGAGTCCACAATTTGACAAATCTTTTTTCTAATAAAATTTTTGATTATATAACAAAGGAAGAGAATCCAGTTATTATTTGGTTTATAATTATCCCTAAAGATATATACTTATATGGAAGACCAAATTCACGAATACCTGCATCTGAAGAAAATGTAAAAACAGGTCTTAAAAAAAGTGACAGAAATACTTCGCAAGTATCCTTATTCTTTCAAGAAGAAAATGAAAAACTTCAAGAAGCATATAAATATCAAGTGAATTTCCACAATCAATTAAAAGCAAAATTACTTGAAGAGAAAGTAATTTCTCAAATAATTATTGAAGATAAAATTGCTTTTGAGAAAATATGGAAAGATGAGAAAAAAATTGAAGCTGAACAAAAATTTAATTCTGCCAAAGCTTGGAATATATCTACCACACTTTATTATAAATGTGGGGGATTGCCTTGGAAATTAGGAGAGGTAAGAGAGGGTGTTTGTTATTTAGGTTTAGTTTATAAAAAACTGAATGAAGATTTAAACGAAAGAAATGCTTGCTGTGCTGCTCAAATGTTTCTAGATTCTGGTGATGGAATGGTTTTTAGAGGAAATGTTGGTCCTTGGTACAATCCTCGTAACAATGAATTTCATTTAAGCAAAGAAGATGCCTTTGAAATTATTTCACAATCACTTGAAGCTTTTAAAGAATATTCCATTACTAATGATTATCCAAAAGAAGTCTTTATACACGCAAAAACATATTTTGATACGGAGGAATGGCAGGGATTTACTGATGCGACTGAAGGAAAAAGTAAAATTATTGGAGTGAGAATTAGAGATGATCGAACCTTTAAGATTCATAGGGATTATTCTTATTGTGTTCCAAGGGGTTCAACATTTATTTATGCTGAAAAAAAAGCTTTTTTATGGACAAGAGGTTTTATTCCAAGGCTAAAAACTCAATTGGGTTTAGAAGTTCCTAATCCATTGAGTGTTGAAATTATAAAAGGTGAAAGTGATATTGAAATAGTCTGTAAAGATGTTTTAGCTCTCACTAAATTAAATTACAACACTTGTTCTTATGGAGATGGACTTCCAGTTACTTTAAAATTTGCTGATTCTATAGGTGAGATTCTAACAGCAGGCAATCATATAAAAAGTTCGGTTCTTCCATTTAAACATTATATATAAATCAAAAGCTTGAGACATATTTTAAAGCACGGAACCAAATTGGTAAATGTTTAATCAATTCAAAAGGATATTACTAGTTAAGAACGATGTAATAACTTGTGAACTTAATAGATTTACGCAAAAAGGAAATAGAAATAGTTGAGAATTCTTAGATCATCATTATTCTGTTACGTAATATTATGACAGGTAATATACACTACACAAATAAGCACACAAACAAACATATTGAATGTTGAAAAATATGTTAATAACACAAGATTGAATATTAATTTATTTTTTGTAGATTTGTATGTATAATCTAAATGATATGATTAAGATAGATTTTTTTAAACCTAAAGAATCAGATAGAAATGCTAAAGTAACAGTACACAAGACTGGTAAGTTAGGTTTTTCTAAATCAGCAGCTGATATATTAGATTTAGCAAATAAACGATATTGTAAAGTTGGTAAGGATGCAAATGGTGAAGGAAACAAGGTTCTTTATATGGTTGTTCAGCCCCAAAAGGATGAATACTCTTATAAGGTAAGTAAAGCAGGAGATTATTATTATTTAAAAGCAAAGCAGTTGCTAATAGATTTAGAAATAGATTATAAAGATGATGATACAACAGTAATTTACGATATAATTGCTCTTAACCTTGAGGGGAAGGAATATTTTAAACTAAATAAAAGAGTGATAGAAAAAAGAAAAGCCAAGCAGACATAAGGAAGGTCTACTTGACTCTTGTATCACAGTTATAATTCGTGATTGTACTGGTACTACAAATCTACAAATATTATAACTGATATCCAAGTTATAAGTCTTCCTGTATTTATTAACCAAAACTTTTTACTATGTCATATAGAACAGGTGAGAAGTGTCCACAAAGTGGTGTTTACAGATGTAGTACACATACTGGAAACACTATACCTCTATCTAAAGGAGAGACTTTTCCTCCTTGTAGTTGGGGAGGTGGACACGGAACAAATTGGATATTAGTAAGCCTAGCATAGGTTCTAATAGATAATTTTAAAATGCTGGTGAATAATAGTAGCCAGCATTTTTTCAAAAATTTAAATATTAATTTTTAAAACCTATAATAATGGGAAAATTTGTAATTAAAAATAGGTCTAATGGGGAATACCAATTTAATCTTAAGGCTAGTAATGGTTTAGTAGTTCTCACCAGTGAGGGATATTCTACCAAAAGTAACTGTCAAAATGGGATTGAATCTGTTAGAACTAATTCACAGGATTATTCAAAGTATGACAACAGAATGTCTACGAATTGGAAGTATTACTTTAATCTTAAAGCTAGTAATGGACAAATCATTGGAACAAGTGAAATGTATGAAAGTTCTAGTGGCAGAGATAATGGAATTGAATCTGTTAAAAGTAATGCTCCTAATGCGATTATTGAAGATCTGACTTAAAATGTAGTAAGAAATGCCAGCCTCCTACATTGGATGCTGGCTTTCTATTCAACTCAAAAACCAAAGATAGTTAGAATCATCCTTGATAGTTTTTGCCCATCTATTTTCATATTCAACGAATTTACAATTCTTTCTGAAAAATTGTGATAAAGTGAAGGTTGTCAAGAATGATATACCTAATCTCACTTACTTTTCTTTTTTTACATTGATCCCTAAATTTTTACAAATTAAATATTATGTTATTTTTAAGCAAAATTTAAATAACATAGGGTCATTGCCTTATATACAACTCATCAATGAAAGAGGTTATTGAATTAACAATAAAAAAATACATTTCTGAAAAGGCAGAGGAAATATCTTCCTTAATTGAGGAGCATCATAAAGTTTTTATCGAATCTAATCCTGCAACAGGTAAAACAACCTTTTTTAAAGAATTTGCAAAAGGTATAGTTGATAACTCTTTAAAAAGGAGAATTGTCTTTGTTTTTCCGCTTTTACTTATTCAGGACCAATTAAAAGAAAGTTTAATAAAAGATGAATACAAAATTGATCTGGAATTAAACTTCAAGTCCAAAAGAAAATACCTAAACGACAACGATAGAATAATTACTTCTACTTTTCAAAGCTTACATTATATCTCCACTTCACTGACAAAAGAGGACATTATAATAGTAGATGAAGCTCATTCCCTATTTAAAAGTTATCCAAACCCAGAAAAGAAAAAAAGAACATTTTTATCAAAACCATTAATTGATTTATACTTAACAAAAGCAAATATCGTATTGATGTCTGGCACCATTCCTGATGGTATAATTAGACTTTTAAATCTTAAGCATATCAAGTTAACCAATGATCCACCGCCGTTAAAAGCAAAAGTTGTATTACTTCCAGCCAGAGGATCCAAAAAACAGATTGCAATAGAATTCGCTAAAGCATCTGTTAATAAGAATGGGAGTGATAGTTTAAATATTATCTATTTAAAGAATATTAAAGAGGGAGTGAAAATTGCAAATTATTTAAATAGTATAAATCTAAACTCAAAAGTTTTAAATTCAGGTGAAAAAAGGGGATCGTTATATTTAAGCATCACAAAAAGAATGATTGTGCCAGAGGATATTCAAATTCTAATTACCACCAATATCATCAGCTCGGGTGCCAACATTATGAATACCAATATAGGGGACGCTTTAATGATTGATGAATATAGTCCAGCAGAAATTAAACAGTTTTCAAAAAGGTTTAGGAATAAACTTGATATCGAAGTCACACTTGCAAATTCACCAATTAAAGGTCCAGAGGAAAACCTAGCAGACACAATTGATAGAAAAATTTTACTTCAAAGACGGTATTTAACGAGAATTCTCAACGTTATTAAAAGCACCAAGGGAAAAAGTATGTATAATTATGATTATTCTTATTCCTATGATACTTCTCCTCTAGCTACACCAGATGAATTAATTAAACAAATAATAGATAGATATCTAAAACAAGAAACTTTTTATTGGGAAAATTATCACCGCTTTGTTGAAGATTCTTTCATATATATAGCAGACGAATTAAATAAATATGATGACATTGAAGCAGTTTTTTTTGAAAGACCTAATTTATCATCGGACATAATTGAATATAATGATGGAGATTTAACTTCGGAATTAAATGACATTAGGATTGATTTTATAAAATACCCTGAAAAATTCATATCTACTGCCATAAATAATGTAGACACATATTGCAGATTTCAAATACTACGTCTATTAAAACAATATAATCAAGGTATAACATATCCTGAAAAATTAAAATATATACAACACCCACTCTTTCAAAAAGAAATATTAGATCCGTTATTGGTAAACGTAGAATATTTTGAAAATGATCCCAGAAAATGCCTTTATTTTTTAATGAAAAATAGCACTCAGGAATTAACAAAATACAAAATTAGTTATACAGTTTCAAAATTTTTAAATGAGCACATAACTTTCCAACCAGATATAGAAAGTCCAGGAGATTATATAGCTTGTTGGTCATCTACTATAGTTAAATCTTTATTAGATGATGAATCTCAAAATCTATTTAATCTAATAAAAGTTATAGTCCAATATTGTTTTAATGATAATTCCGTCATACTTACAGACTTGACCGAACAATTGAACAAAAACCTTAATATTAAAAATATACTAAATTTTAGTGATGGATATAACCGTCTTCCACTTCGAGAATTAACTTTAACTCAAAAGGGCTATAAGCTTGACCGTATTTTTTTAATTGCGATCCTGCGTGGAATTTTCTATATAGGAAGAGAACAAACCAAGACCATTAACTCAAACAAAAAAAGAGTGAATGCCTTTCCCTATCTAGAGAGACTTCCGGAAAAGGATGAACGAATCCAAAATAAAGATTATTTAAAGCTATACCATACAGCATTAAGAAAATCAGAACCAATTGTGACTCATACTGTTATTAATCGTCCTACTAAGAAATTTGGTTTTTCATTTCGACAAGGAGAAATGACTAAAATCCCATCAAGTCCTGAACTACTTCAGCTAAATTATTTTGATAAAGAATTTTATGACCTCGTTGAGGATTAGTCCCCTTTTTTGCTGTTATCTTTATATAGAGATTTATAAAATTAAAAAAAAAGGGACCAATAAAGAAAACACCTGCATAAATATACAGGTGTCCATTATTGCCATTTTTTTCAGTGGTTTTCTTTTAGGACTAAACACATCTCAAAAAAATTAAGTAAAAAAATACAGCATAAAGTCCAGACAATTGTTTTATTAATACTATTATCTAAGCTAGATAATATCAAAATAATAGTAATAGTAGGCAGTATCATTGATTATATACACAGTTTTTAACTCCGTGGTAACCTTAATTTCCTGCACCCATACTCTATCCCCTTCTTTGAGATTATCCACGGCTTTTAAAACTTTCACTTCAAAGGGACAAAACAGCTCTTTTAATAGATTGTTACAAGTAATTATCAATAGACTTTTTGGAGTGCTGAAACGTAAAATTTCAGATAACTTTTCATAATCCATAAATGCAGAAATAAGCTATGTTATATTAATTAAGAAACCAATTTGGCGTTTCAGTCTGCATTGAATTAGCTAGGTTCTGAATAAACTCGTAGGCACAAACATTCTTATTTAAATTGGAATCAATGTACGTGGATTTGTTTGCTGAGGTCATAAGATTATAAAAGCTCCAAAGATTGATATGGTTTTCTTTTGATCGAGAAAAGTTGGGGTCTGAATAATACTCCTTAACTACATTTCCAATCTGATTGTCATTTATAGAGAGAGGAAATATATCTTGTCTCTCTTCCTTGGATAAATGTTGGAACATTCGCATTTTACCAATGGTGTGAGCAAACTGGGTTTCATCTAAATAAAATTTACTCATACGTTCCATATTACCCAGGAACCTTTTTTGATCAAATGAATTAAACAGTACCTGAATTTGTTCTTTTAACTCTCCCAATGAGGTAACTTTAATCTCTGAATTTAGTCCATCTGTGGAGATACAGAGGTTGCAGCAAACCAAATTCTTGAAACCAATAAAGACCTTAAATTTTTCAACAGATCGTTTACTGTATAAGTTTTCTTGGTTTAAAGCTCTTACTCCTCCTACAGAAAGAGAAATAGGGTTACCATTCACAATATGCTTGATTTCTGGCATTTCAATCATAAATGCACATCTTTGATAGTAAATTGTCTGTTCCTCTGGTAAAAGCTCTTTAACGGGCTTTCCTATAGCTGTAGGGACCCTTCCTTTGATTATATGGCTAATTCGGATATCTGGTTCTAAAATTTTAGTTTCAGAAAAGTTTTCCTTTAGTACTTCCTGAGTAGCCTCAATAAATTCAAAATGAGCAATAGTGCTTTCATTATCAGAATATACTGGTATGATACAGTCATTTTTAAGATGCTCTAAAGCTACTCGTTCCGTGTTCGCCTCTATAAAATTACCCTGCGAAATAACCACCTCATCTTTTGAAATGATTTGGTTTCCAACATTATTAATTGATACTATTTTCATTATTATTTATGTTTTTTGATTCAACAATTTTTGATGTAGGTATAATCTGGGAATTGATTTTTTCAATCTGTTCCTTTTTCTGCAAGACCAAATTTTTTATTTTGGATTGTATTTCTGGATGTTCTAAGTAAACTGCCCTAAGTTCGTCTAAGCTGGTACAGTTTTCAATATCAGCCTTAATACAATCAATCTCATCCTTTGATCCTTCATTGCACCAAGCCAAAAGCTTTTTCCCTGTGGCTGTATTAATCACGAATTCTGGTTTATCAATAAACAAACCTGTACGATCTTTTGATGCCTTGGCGTTATGAGCAATATCAATATCAAATACAATTGTAAATTCGTAATCTACATCGTTACGTTGAACAGCCTTTAATCCTACTTTTTCTGGTATTGTTTTACCGTTCTTTTGATTTAATACATAATCTTGCTTAACCCTCATTGTTGCTATAATATGGGTATCAGATTGGAGTATTTTATTTACAAAAGCATTTTGTCGAGGCGTTATTTTACCCCAATTGGTAAAGGAGTTTCCGACCATATTGCTATGCACGTCCAGTAAATAATCCCAACAATGAGAGATACTGTCAATAATGACAACTTCAATACCGGCATTTTCACAGAGATTGATTGCTTCAATATATCTTTCTGGTGAATAGGGAGGTTGTAAAGAGATTACATTATAGTCCCCTAAATGTGCATAGAGATCAGCAGAGCCATTTTCAGTATCAATCACAGCAACCTTAGTAAAATCATTTCCCGCTAGTCCTTTTGCAATTAGAAGTGAGGAATATGTTTTACCACTACCAGAACTACCTTGAAGTGCTAATTTCATTTTGGCTTTTCGCCTTTCAGATTTTCTTATTTCCATTACGATTAAATATTATAGTTCATATTAATTTTTATATTATTTTATTATCTATTAGGTTATTACAAAATAGAAAAGGACCTACCATTAGAAATGATAAGTCCTTTGTTCGATAAGAAATTGAGGCTATTAAACCACGAAATCCTTTTCAATAACTTGCTGTTGCACTTGCAATAAGCCTGCAAAGTCTTCTGCAGTTGCTCTATTTGCATTAGATAGATGCGACATTCTTAATTGTGGGTTTCCTTCTTCATCAAAAGATAAAGTTGTTAAATAGGATTTCCCCACTTCTAACCCGTGATCATAATTACTGGCGTAACACATAGCTGAACGCTCTACAAGTTTACCATCAGGAAGATGAAATTTAACCTCAACGATTTTATAGTCTTTCTCGTTGCTGTTTTTTAATACAGTTTCTCCCACTTTTACTAATTCCGCATTGAAAGTAAATACTGATTCCCCAGTTTCCTCATCAATTTTTTCGGTGTACTTTGTCATAATAATATTATTTTAAGTTAAACAAAGGTGTACGGGGACTATCCCCGAGATTAAATAAGGGTGGGGTGATTGGAGGGTTAAGTACCTCTTGCGGAAAAAAATTTTAAAAAAATTTAAAAAGGTAGAGTTGTTAAATAGATTTTGTTTTGTTCCTCTCGTATAATAATTGAAATACGAGGTCCTCGATGAAAACTATCGTAAAAGCTGTAATTAGTTTCATTACCCCCCTCATAAACAATTGGCTCTTTGACTAATTTTAAAGCGGATTTTTTTGATTTATGAGCTTGTCTTAAAATGTCAACAAAAAAATAATAAAATCTTATTTTATTAGGCATATTGGTTTGTATCACATTTAAAAATAAATAAGGTAAAAAATAGTATGGTTTACCTAAAGTACAAGCAGATATTAGTTTATTTATAATAAAGCGATTACTCATTATCAACACACTTTGGGACACCCAACTCTTTAATTGCTTGATTCATATCTTCTATTTTCACTTCAGAAATAAAATTAAATTCAAATTCGCCCAAATCTTCAATTTCGTTGATTTCTAATTTCTTTCTAAAGTTACATAAGTATAAATTACCTTCGTCCAAGGGTCTTCCATAATTGTTAAATTTATAAATCCAGGAATCCTGAGGGTAACTACCTGCAATACACAGTAAATTATAATGATCTTCATTCCAATCCTCGCTCACTAATTTAAAAACCCCTAACCATTCCTTAGTTTTAGATGGTTCAATTAAATTATATTTCATCTTAACATTTAACACGGCTTTATTTAAAGCCTTTTCCACCAGTTTTTCACTAAGGTTGGGCATCAAGGAAACATTTTCTTCATAAAATATTTCTTTTATTTTTTTGGCTGCTGTATCTATTATTAAAAGGTCTCTATAGCATTTAAACGGCGATTCGTAAAGGGTCGAGAGATCCATATTTTTATATGATTCCTGAACAGTTAATTCTAACTGTCGTTGAATTACAGATACGAGTTGATTTTCTAAATTATTTTCCATTATTTCTAATTAATCAAATATACGATATGGTTATTATATATCATAACTCTTTGTGTATGATATTAAAGCATCTTGTCATTTCTTATGACAGACGCAGAAAAAGAATATTTATATAAAGTAGGTAGGAATATTGCTATGCTTCGTAAAAAGCAGGGATATAGCCAGCTTGACGTCTGTGCTAAAACTCAGATGGAAAAATCAAACCTTTCCAGTATTGAGAATGGGAGACAAAATTTTACTGCATTAACCCTAAAAAAGATTGCTGATTCCATTGGGGTTGAGGTTCGGGATTTTTTTATAAAATAGGGGTTTCACCGTCTAATATTTTTCCTTCTTTTTTTTGATATAGTGATTAGTTGGAAATGACTATATATTTTTACAAGAATGGAAGATATACTTTTTAAGCACGTTAAGTCGTTCAAAAACCTTAATAGAGGGTTTAACAAAGGACTGGGAAGAGCTCCCCACAAACCCATTTTGCTACTTTCAATTATTCAACTTATCGAAAAGGGTCATTTTAATTCAAATAGAATATTTATCACCCCAGAATTAGTTTCTACCTTTAAAAACATATGGTCCAAACTTGTTTATACAAACCATACCCCAAATTTTTCTTTACCATTTTTTCATATGAGAAGTGAGCCTTTTTGGTTTTTGGTCACCAAGCCAGGAATGGAGATTTCTCTTAATAAATCCAAAAGCATAAAGAGCTTTAAAAACTTAAAGGACTCAATCGCATTTGCTGAAATAGATAAAGAATTATTTTTTCTATTAAAAAATGATGATTTAACAAGAAATTTTCTGCTTGATGTCTTACTAATGGAATATTTTCAATCCACCAAAAACAATTATGCTTTAACATTAGTTAATGAAGAGGAATGTAAGATTGAAAAGGAAATATTAAATGAACCCAAAGAAGATTATCAAAAACATATCCAGGAATTAAAAAGAGTATTGGATGAAGATAATTTTCAAGAGGAAATATTTATTAGAGGAGGATTATTTAAGAAAACCATACCTAAGATTTACAATTACAAATGTTGTATTTCAGGTATGAAAATAGATAATATACAAAATATACAAATGGTTGATGCTTGCCATATAATCCCATTTAGCCTATCATTTGATGATACAATACCAAATGGGATTTCCCTTTCTCCAAATTTACATAGAGCTTTTGATAGAGGTCTTATAACTATTAACAAAGAATATATAATTAGGTTATCACCTACTGTAATAGAAAATGATTCATCATATTCAATTACACAATTCGAAGGAAATAAAATATTACTCCCAGACAAAGTAGTATGGTATCCCTCACCCGAATCATTAGGGTGGCATAATAAAGAAGTATATATTCTCTAAAATTCATTATTTAGAAGGGATTATTATTATTTGTTTTGGAAATATTCCATACTTTTGGACTTTATCCAAATATGAAATATTCAGATTATTTTAGTTACCACTTAAAATATTATGGTATTCCCAAATTGAATTTAAAGCAATACCAGAGGATGATGAATATTGTTTTTATGGAAGGTTATTTGTCAGGTTTATCAGATAATCCAAATGCAAAATCAAAAAATTCAGCAGTAAGATATAGAGGAATAAAAAGCCTAAATGAATTAACTAAACGGTTACCACCTCAAAACCTGGTAATTCAAATGGAAAAACTTTCTGAAAAAAAATAATTTCATAAATTAGTCATATGTGCTACGAAACTGTTTTATCTAAAGGGAAAGTAAAAATAGAAAAAAGGTTCAATTCTAAATTTATGATTGACTTTGAATATGAGCCCTATTATCATAGGTCGGCATTTGGTTATCCTAATCTATATATTATTAAAATGGATGAACCTAATGGTATTTACCCCAGTACTTGGGGTTTTGTTCCCGAATATGCTTTAGAGAACTTGGATCAATTTAGAAAAAAATATAACACATATAATGCTAGATCTGAAACTATACTTACATCAGGTACATATAAAAAATCTGCAAGGGAAAAAAGATGTATCATTTTAGCTGATGGTTTTTTTGAACCTCATCATCAAAATAAAATAAGCATTCCCTATTTATGTTATCAGCCCACCAAACAGTATGAAGATGGTAGAGATTTATTTGTTTTTGCAGGATTATACTCTACGATAGAGGAAAAAGACAAGTGTTATAGTTGTACAATTATTACAAAGGAAGCCAATCCATTTTTTGCTGAGGTTCACAATCAGAAAAAACGAATGCCATTGGTTCTAAATGAGGAGTTCGTAAACGAATGGCTTACTGACGGATTAACAGACACTCAAATTCAGGAAATAATGTTATTGGGCTTTACACAAAAAGAATTTAAAGCACATCCAGTTTCAAGAGATTTATATAAAAGAAATTTAGATACCAATAACCCCGACATTCTTAAAGAAGTTGATAGTGGTACTTTATTTTAAATAATTAAAAAACCCCAAATGATTAATTCACGTGGGGTTTAATATACTGGGGAGAAGTATTTTATAATACTAATTTACAAAATTTATTTTAATTTTTCTGCTATCCTTTGCATTTGCTCGCTAACTTTTTTCTGTACAATCTTACCATAATGAGCTTGCGTAATAGCCATATTTGAATGTCCTAATAACTCGGAAACAATTTCCATTGGTACATCATTAAATAATAGTATTGTAGTTGCAAATGTTTTTCTTGCTGTATGATGAGTTAGCCTTTTTTCTATGCCTAGAATCGCTGAAATTTCCTTTAAATATGAATTAAACTTTTGATTGCTTAGTGGAGGAAATATAAAAACCTCATCCTTAGAATAATATTTTTGAACGATATTTAAAGCCATAGGTAGAAGTGGAACAGAAAATTCTTTAGATGTTTTTTCTCTTTTCATTTTTATCCATTTCTCTCCATCAAACCCAGTTTGAATATGACTTCCTTTTAAATTACTCATCTCAAAATAGCCTAAGCCTGTGTAACAGCAAAATAAAAATAGCTCCCTTACAAAATCTAATCTTTTTTGAGAAAATCTGTGATCTTCCACCTTTTTTAATTCATTCTGGGTTAAGTAAATGATTTCCTTTTTTACTGGTTTTGATTTGTAAAGGAGAAATGGATTTTTCTCTATAATTCCCTGTGCGTAAGCAATTTTTACTATCTTTTTAAACCGTTGAATATTCTTATTAATTGTAATTTGTTTCTGGTTCTTTTCTGTCTTAAGATAATAGTCCAAATCTTCTAAAAATTGTAGGTCTAACTTTTCAAATGGAATATCATTTTTCTTAAATTTCCATTTGATAAAATTGCTGATATGTGCTTCTAAGTATTCAAATTTTTTATAAGTGGATAATTTAATTTCTTTATCCACTATTTTTTTTAGCTTATTTAAATATGAATTAAAAAACTCTGAGACCAATACTTCTTCCTCTAAGGGCTTATTTAAAAACTTATGGATAATCTGATCTAAATCTTGTTTACCATCTTCTAGTTGGAGCAATAGATGTGCATTTCTGATTTTTTCTTTTATAATAAGTAATTGGCTATTTACATATACATTCTCTTTTGAATTAGATACTGCCTGCTGCAATTTTGCATCCCAAGATTTTGGATTCACAAATTGACCTGAGGAAAATTGTTTTCTTTTTTTCTGATAGGTAATCCTACAATAGATAGGACAAATTCCTTTTTTATTGATTTTAGCTTTGTTTAGGTAGAATAATACCGTTAGTTTTTGATTCATAACCAATTAAGTTTTTAATTAAACAATTGGTATACAATTCGGATTTTTATAAGTGGGATACCTTAAGAAAATAATGGGATACCGTATAGGATACCTTTTTTCTCAAAATTAGACAAGACAACTTAAGGGTTATTAAAAGATGATCTTATATCTACTTGATATACAGAATGGTATAAAACAAAAAAACCAGCCTAATTAAAGACTGGTCTGTTTTGCTCCTCCTCTTGGGCTCGAACCAAGGACCCTCTGATTAACAGTCAGATGCTCTAACCAACTGAGCTAAGGAGGAATTTTGCTTTAGCGGTTGCAAATATACCTATTTTTTAATTCCGTCAAAATAAAAAATGAAACTTTATCAACTTTGTTGCCAATTGCCCAAAAATAATTTCTGAAAAGCAAAAAATTACAGGTCGTTTATTTCTTTGAGAAGTACAATATTTGAAGATGATTCACTATTTTCAAGAACCGTTTTGGCTTCTTCTACTTTATTTCCTTTTAAAAGGGAAAGTGCCAAATAGTGCCTTATTTCTTCATAAAAAACACTATTGGTTTTGTTTTTTGCCAACTGTAAATATTTCTCGGCTTGTCGAGGATTGCCATTGGCTAAATTTGCAACTCCAAGAAAATATATTACTGTATCATTTTCAGGATTGGCAGCATAAAGGTGCTCCCATCTGTTTATGGCCTCGTCGTATTCCTTGCGCTTGTAGTTTACCATTCCGTAATAAAAATCGTAATCTGAAGAAGTGCCCATAGTGGTGGGAAGGCCCGGATCTGGTTTAAAATTTGCCGCAAATACTTTTTCGGGTGAATTACCACTATTAAAAATAGCCCAGGTACTAACACCAATTAAAACCAAAAAAGAAGCTGCCAGTGCCAACCACCCGCGCGACATCCCTTTCTTTTCAGGCTCATCTTTTATTTCTGAATGAAAATCGTCAAGCGAGTTTTTTAAATTGCTTTCCTCTACACTTTGCATTAGTGCTTTTTGTTCTTTCACCATTTGGCGAAAATCCGGAAATAGATTCATTCGCTCTTCGAACTCGGCAAGCTCATCGGTATCTAATTTTCCCAACAAATATGCATCAATAAGTTCCGCATTTTCTTGGTTGTTTTCTATTTGATCATTTGGGTCCATTGGGGATTGTTTGTATCATTTTTTTTAATTGCTCCTGGCAACGGTATTTTGCGTTGCGCGCAGAAGCTTCATCCATCGATAGTATTTGTGCGATTTCTTTATATGGCTTCCTTTGAAAATAAAAGAGTTTCAGCAAAGTTTGGCAGCGTTCGCTAAGATTGTCGATGCAATCCATTAGTAATTTAATTTTTTTATTTGTCACCTCGCCAATCTCAATGTCGGGCTCGTCATACTCTATGTCGCGATTTATAAAGGTGGTATTCTTATATTTTACGGAACGTACGTGGTCCAGCCATTTATATTTTGCAATCTGAAAAATATATCCGTTGATGGCGTTTTCGCTTTCGGCAGTAAACCTATCGTTTTTAATGTTTCGCCACATAGCTATAAACGCTTCTTGGTAAACATCTTTTGCCTGCTGCTCGTCGCCGCTGTTTTTTAGTACGTAACGCTTCACTTTCGCAAAGTTAGTTTTATATAAATTTTTTAATGTGGTAGCATCATTTTGTTTAATGAGTACTACGGTGCTATTAAATGGCAAATTGATTGATTTTTGGATACTTTGCTTCTGCATGGATTATAAAACAATACAGAAAGATACAATTTATCTGTAATCGTTTTTTGTTTTTTGAGCAACTTAAGGTAAATAGCTGTATTTTTTCGTTTAAATGAACAGTTTCGTTTCCCTATTATTGTACAAAAAGCCTAAAAATTGATTTTGCCATTCTAAAAACACATCGAAAAGGAGAATGAAACGTCATCAAAATAATCAAAAAAAATACTTCAGAAAAATCCGAAGTATTTTTTAAATGGTATAATCAATTGGTTTTATTCAAACAACCATCGGTAAATATCATTTCCATTGGCGAAGAGTACCAAGGCTATTAGAATGAAGAACCCAACCATTTGGGCGTACTCCATAAATTTGTCGTTCGGTTTACGTCCCGTAACCATTTCATATAAAAGAAACATTACGTGACCCCCGTCCAAGGCAGGAATGGGCAAAATGTTCATAAACGCAAGAATGATGGAAATCAATGCCGTAGTTGCCCAAAAGCTCTGCCAGTCCCAGGCATCGGGAAACAGATTGCCGATGGCCCCAAAGCCTCCCACTTGTGTGGCGCCCTTGGAAGTAAAGACGTATTTGAATTGTTTTACGTAATCCTTCAACGTATTGTAGCCGAAAGTAATGCCGCCCACAATGCTCTCACCAAAAGTATATTTTATTTCGGTCTTACCTATTTGTGGAACAATATCCTTACCAAATGAATTAACACCAATTATTCCTTTTTCGTTCGGAGTTACCCGCAAGGTATCCACTTGGTTCTCACGAGATACAACAATAGTGTTTTCTCTATCTTTTAAGGTAAGATTCTGGAATTCATCATAAAATTGAACAGATGTTCCATTTACAGCAATAATTTTATCATTTTTCTGAAAACCGGCTTTGCCGGCAGGATGGTCTGCAAGTACTGTATCTAAAATTGCCAAACGCCTTGGTGTAAACGGAAAGTGTGTGTCGTTTTGAAACATTTTTGTTCCCGCATCCTCCGGAACTGAAATGGTTTCAACAGTACCGTCGCTGTGTTTTACTTCTACTTTTGAAACATCGCGCAAGAAAATATATCTGTTAATGTCCATTACGTCCTGCAACGGTTCGCCATTTACGTTTAATATGTGGTCTCCGTCACGAAAGCCGTATTCCTTAAATTGCTCGGTAACAGCAAAACCCTGTGGAATATCATTGTTTGTGGTAATATCTCTTCCGTAGAAGTAGAGTATTCCCATATAAATTACAAAGCCCACGATAATATTTACCGTTACGCCCCCAAGCATGATAATCAATCGTTGCCAGGCCGGTTTGCTTCGGAATTCCCACGGTTGTGGTGGCTGCGCCATCTGCTCTTTGTCCATGCTCTCATCTATCATTCCCGAGATTTTCACGTAACCGCCCAAAGGCAACCAGCCGATTCCGTAAACGGTTTCGCCAATTTTCTTTTTGAAGAGCGAAAACTTCACATCAAAAAAGAGGTAGAATTTCTCTACACGGGTTTTAAATAGTTTTGCGGGAATAAAGTGCCCCAATTCGTGCAGCACGATCAATAATGATAAACTTAAAAGAAGTTGTATAGCTTTAACAGCAAATGGACTCATAGTTTTTTAAATAAATATTTTATAAAAAGCTCAATTTTAAAATCACTCATTACCAAAATCGAGCCTAAATTTTTTTTTTTGCTTGCCAGTGTCAGGTTCAGCAAAAAATCGCACAAAAGTAACCTTTTAGAGCTTGCAAAAAAAATAAGCGGGTAGGTTCCCGCTTATTTATTGTTTTTTTAGAAGAACGTTTGTATGGAAAAACGTTTTATTCCTTTACTATTCTTTTATTGATTGTGCCTTCTGAAGTTTCTATTTGAAAAAATAGAATTCCTTTTGAGAATTTCGAAATATCAACCGTTCCTGAATATTTTTCAGAATATAGCAATTGCCCCAAAGTATTATAAATATTGATATTTTGAATATTTATAGAAGCTGGTTTTTCCAAATTGACTATTCCCGAAGTTGGATTTGGATAAAGAATAAATTGTTGATCCAGTGTAAAATCTTCGGTTCCCAAAACCACATTGTTGCTGCGGGAAATTAAATGATAATCGGGATCAAACTGAACATTTTGTACCGTAAAGCCCACTGCTGGCTGAAATGCTTGGTTATTTGTAGTGTTGTCCAGCACAATATCCAAGGTTTCTCCCTGCGTTCCGTTTATCCGCAATGGAACGGGCGCCTCAAAAAATGAAACCGATGAATGGCTTTGGGTCTGGGAAATCACCATATTTATATTCGACTGCCCGCCAGCTTGATTCCATCTAATAGTATATCGCGGATAGCCTTCGCCATAGATCCAATCGTTAAAAAATTCCGAAAGATCCTCACCTCCTGCAGCGGCCTCCATATTTCTGATGAGGTCTGGAGTTTTAGCGTAGCCGTAAGATAAAGTAGGGTCTGCCAAATAATCTTTCAAACCTTGAAAGAAAACTGCATCGCCCAGTTTTTTGCGAAGCATATGCAGCACCATGGAGCCTTTATTGTAACTAAGCCTGCTGCTGAAAATTCGATTGACCGAAGTTGTATCCTGCGCTGGCACATACACAGACCCATCTGGCGAATCTGTGATGGAATTTATCTTATCCTGCCTCCATGATCTAAAATCTGATGGACCATCAAAATCTTCAATAACGAGTCCTGAAAGATATGTGGCGAAACCTTCATTCAGCCAGATATCTTGCCAACTGCCACAAGTAACTTTATCACCGAACCATTGGTGACCAAGTTCGTGTGCAATCAACCCACGGCTAAGGCTGCCCATAAACGAAACCGTTGTGTGCTCCATGCCGCCACCCCAGCCAAACTGTGCGTGGCCGTACTTTTCATTAGCATAAGGATAGGGTTCAAAAAGATCTGCAAATAAATTCATAATATCCACGGTTACAGGTGTACGTGACTGTGCGTATGAAAGGTCTTCGGGATAAATGTAATTTACAATTTCAAAAGGATTGCCGTTATTGTCAACAGTATGTGAATATACCGTGTAATTGGTTACTGCAATGGCAATCAAATATGCGGGAATAGGATATTGGTGCCTATAATGTGTAGTTTTGTTACTGCCATTAATTGTTTGACTTATTTCCAGCCCATTTGCGACGGCTATATATTCTTCATTTGAAGGATTGAAACGCGGAGTGGTAATATAAACATCAATCATATCTATCTTATCGTTCAAATCTTGTTTGCAAGGCCACCATGCTTTTGCTCCAAATGGCTCCGAAAGCGTCCACATCACGGGATCACCATTGTGGGTGTCTGTTTCAAAAGAACCAAAACCTGAGCTTACGGGGTTACCGGAATAGCTTACCGATAGTGAATCCAATACGCCCTGAGCTTGCATCTGTGGAAGCGTAATTACAACCTCATCATCATTATTTTGGGTAAAACTAAGGGGCGTTCCGCGCTGTGTAACTTGTGAAACCGTCATGTTATCAACAAGTTCAAAGGTTATGGTATTCATATTTTCCTTGGCCACAAAATGCGAAGTGACCTTCCCGGTAATGAATGCCTGAGAAGGATTTACCGTAAATTCCAATCTGTGGTATTTTAGGTCATAATTCCCTGTGTTCATATTTACTGGTTTTCCAAACCAACCAGTTGCAGCTTTTGCTTCAGCTTCGGTGATATCATCTGAATGAAAATTCTGGGAAAAGGATAAAAAGGAAATCAAAATTAAAATGGGGAGTAGTAATGTTTTCATAATAAAACAAGATTGATTAATCTAGATTCTGTGTATAGAATTTATGATGTTAAATGTATTCATTTTAATAGCTTTAGAACTTATTTTTGCAGCCAAATCTATTAATTGAGTCTAAAATTTAACGCAATGCTTACTTTCTTCAAAAAATATAAATTCTTTGCAGTGGTTTTATTGGTTTTATCGGCCATAATCATCACTATAATTTATCAAATAATGAAGCCAAAGGAGATGCTGAAAATTTATCAACCGGCAGATGTTTCAACCGAACTCGTTGATAGCACGCTTCAGTACGTAAAGAAATACCACATCATTGCAAATTTTAGCCTCACCAACCAAAACGGGAAGACAATCACGCAAGCTGATTATAAAGACAAAATTTACGTAGCAGACTTTTTCTTTACTACTTGCCAGACCATTTGCCCTATTATGACAGATCACATGGTGAAAATTCAAGAGGAATTGAAAGATGATGATGAGGTTTTGCTGCTTTCGCATACCGTTACTCCAGAAATTGACAGCGTTGGTCAACTTAAAAGATACGCATTGGAAAAAGGCGTGAACGACTCTAAATGGAATTTGGTGACTGGTGATAAAAAGGAAATTTACAATCTAGCAAGAAAATCGTATCTCGCGGCAAAGGATGTTCCCTATTCCGAAAACGATCTGGTACATACCGAAAATTTTATACTTGTGGACAAAAAGAAGCGAATCCGTGGTTTTTACGACGGTACAGATCCCGAGGCCATTGAAAAATTATTGGCAGATATCCAAATTTTGAAACAGGAAGATTAATTTCTTGCAGGTTGAAAAACGGCAGTGCCTAAAAAATCTCAAAAGGTCTTTTCCCACGTCCTTTTTTTCCTTTACTTTTGCCTTGTTTAAAATCAATCTAAATAAAAAGATGGTCATTACTATTGCTTCACTTAAAAAAGGGCAACGCGGCATTATCAAGGAATTTTCAATAGATGTTGTTCCCTTAAAGCTATTGGAGATGGGCTGTCTACCCGGTAATGAGGTCTCTTTGGTACAAATGGCTCCTTTCAATGATCCGCTATATTTGAACATCAACGGAAGCCATCTAGCCATTCGAAAGGAAACGGCCAGCAAGATTGAAATTGAATTGATATAAATAATAATGGCAAAGCACATAAACGTTGCACTTATTGGAAACCCAAATACTGGAAAAACCTCTGTGTTCAATCGGCTCACTGGACTGAACCAAAAAGTGGGGAACTATCCCGGAATTACTGTTGAAAAAAAACAGGGTACCTGCAAATTTGGCCGAGCCTGTAAAGTCCACATTCTCGATTTACCGGGAACCTATAGCCTTAACGCTTCATCACTGGACGAAAATGTGGTAATAGAACTGCTGCTAAACAAAAACGATAAAGACTTTCCCGATGTTGCAGTAGTTGTTGCCGACGTAGAAAACCTTAAGAGAAATCTACTACTTTTCACACAAATAAAAGATTTGGGCATCCCTGCCATTCTTGCCATAAATATGTGTGACCGTATGAAGCGGAAAGCCATAACATTAGATATACCCTTGCTTGAAGAAAAGTTGCAAACCAAAATTGCACTTATCAGCTCACGCAAAAATCTTGGCTTTGATTATTTAAAGGAATTGATAGAAAACTACAACCAGCTTTCCACAAAACCCTGCTTGAACGCTTCCAGCATTTCTCCCGAATATTTTGACCGTTTGCGAAAAGCATTTCCCAACCAAGATCTTTATAAATTATGGTTGGTAATAACCCAAGACGTCAATTTTGGAAAATTGGACCGAAATGAATTAAAGGGGGTAGCTTCCTTTCAAACCGAATCTGTGAGCAATCTGAAAAGACTTCAACAAAAGGAAACGGTGGCGCGGTATCAGTTTATAAATGAGACCTTAAAGCAGACCCTTCATATAGACACTGCAAACGCAAAGGATTTAAGAAGCCGTTTGGATCGTATATTGACCCATAAAGTTTGGGGATATGTTATTTTCTTCGGAATTCTACTCCTTATTTTCCAAGCTATTTTTGATTGGAGTTCTTACCCGATGGATTTTATAGACAGCACCTTTGCATCTTTAAGCGAATGGACCAAAAACACATTACCGGCAGGGGATTTTACAAATTTGATAGCTGAAGGAATTATACCGGGACTTGGCGGAATCGTTATTTTTATTCCGCAGATTGCGTTTCTTTTTCTCTTTATTTCAATTTTGGAAGAAACAGGCTATATGAGCCGTGTGGTCTTTTTAATGGATCGCGTTATGCGCCGTTTTGGGCTCAGCGGAAAAAGTGTGGTGCCGCTTGTTGCGGGAACTGCCTGCGCTATTCCAGCAATTATGGCTACCCGTAATATTGAAAATTGGAAGGAACGATTGATAACCATTTTGGTTACACCTTTCACAACCTGTTCAGCTCGGTTGCCTGTTTATTTAATAATAATTGCTTTGGTAATTCCCGACACCCGAGTTTTGGGAATTTTCAGCCTGCAAGGGCTTACCCTAATGTTTATGTATATTTTGGGGTTTGGTGCCGCTATATTTTCAGCCTATTTGCTCGACAAAATTTTAAAAATACGCAGCAAAAGTTTTTTTGTGGTTGAAATGCCTAATTATAAGCTGCCCTTGCCTAAAAACGTAATTATAACCGTAGTTGAAAAAACCAAAGCTTTTGTTTTTGGAGCAGGAAAAATAATTCTTGCTATTTCGATAATTCTATGGGTAATGGCGTCTTATGGCCCGGGAAATTTTAACAATGCTGAAGAAATTATTACAAATGAATATGCTTCGCAAAATCTTTCTCAGGAAGAAATAGATATGCATATAGATTCCTATAAACTGGAACATTCCTATATAGGAAGAATAGGTCACGCTATTGAACCTGCCGTTAGGCCATTAGGGTACGATTGGAAAATTGGAATTGCCATTGTAAGTTCTTTTGCCGCACGGGAAGTTTTTGTGGGTACCCTTGCAACCATTTACAGCGTAGGAAGTGAGGAAGAGGAGACAATTAAAAATAGAATGGCTGCGGAAATAAATCCAGTTTTGGGCGGTCCACTCTTCAATTTTGCAAGTGGAGTTTCGTTACTGCTGTTCTATGCTTTTGCAATGCAATGTATGAGTACCTTGGCAATTGTAAAAAAAGAAACCAACAGTTGGAAATGGCCTATGTGGCAGTTGTTCGTTATGAGCGCCATTGCCTATGTTGTAGCATTGGCAGCCTATCAATTTTTGAAATAGAATAAAATTCTTTTGTTATGCAAACTTTACTTGTCTTGGTAGCCTTTATAGTAGCAGTGTGCTCTCTTATAACTCGCTTTGTCTGGAGTCCATTTGAAACCGCAAAAAAAAAGAATAAACCAGGAGATCATTCTGACTGTGGCAAATGCAGTTTTCGTTAACTTCGAAGGCATAGTTTGGTACAGTGCTCTTTCTAGATAGCCATAGTTGTGGCTTGAAATTCTTTAAACTATCTTTGCACTATGCAAACAATATTGGTATTAATAACGTTTTCCATTGCAGCAGGCTTTTTGCTTAAAAAGTTTGTTTGGAACCCAATTTTTGAATCGCGTCAAAACTCAAGTGGCACGCTTGATGGCGGTAAAACCAAATGTGGCAAAAAAGATTGCGGCTGTCATTAATTACTTATTCTTCTCTTCGCAAACCAATAAAACGTAGCTATTTATATTACCTACGCTTTCAGTAGTGGGGTATGGTTTTAAGGACAATCCATTAATAGCGAATGTTGCGGAACTATAGAGGTTTGTATTTTTTTCCTCCCCAGGTCTTACTTCTCCAAAAGTTAACAGCTTTTCCTCAGATTTTCCATTTGTGGTAACTTTTGCCTTAACAATTGCTCGTCCGGCCCAGATACAGTCCAAACCTTCGGGACAACGGGAATCTTCCACCACCTCCATAAATTTAATGGAAATGCCTTTTAAAATTATGGTTTCCCCTTTGGGAACTTTTACGGCTATTTTAGGGGTTTCCGCAGAGTCTTCTTGGCCAAAAGCGAAAGTTGAAAAAAGAATGATGATTGCTAAAAGTGAGTTTTTCATTATTTATATGATTTATCAATTTTAAAGATACATTAAAAAATAGTGCCAAAAAACCAGTTGTTAAAAATCAAGGATCTCTGCATTGCCCGAATTTCGGTATATATTATCCCCGGAAAAGGAAGAAATCTTCTTTCATAGGCTCTATCTTTTCATCTTTGTTGCTAATAATGTATTCCAACGATTTTTCGGTGAAAGCCAATCCTTTTTCAGTAAGGGAAACCACGTCGTTCTTTATTTCCACGAGATTATTTTTTTCTGCTAAATCCAATACGGTTCTAGCACGAACAGCCTGCCAATTAATATGCTCTTGAAGGTGATTGATATGTCTTTCACTTTCTTCTTCGTGGCGGTTTAAGTGCAACAAAAATGTTATGAGTGAAACCTCAATGCGTTGCTGTTTCTGCCGATACAAAACTGAAATAAGCCCTTTTTTGGGAGCGAATAAATATACAATCAGAAAGATTACTCCTAAAGTTGTAGCTATAGACCCAGAAATGGAGGCGTCGAGAAAATTGGCAACCCAATAGCCTGCAATTGCTGAAAAGACACCGAATAGTACTGAAAGCCCGATCATTTTTTTCAAGTCTTCGGTAAGCAAATAGGCCGTGGCTGCGGGTGCTATCATTAGAGCCACTACTAGAATTGCTCCAACCGCATCAAAGGCGCCCACAACGGTCACAGAAGAAACCGACATCAGCCCATAATGCATCACCACAGGGGAAATACCTAATACCGAAGAAAGTCCGGCATCAAAAGTGGTTACTTTTAATTCTTTAAAAAACAATATTAAAAGGCTTACCGTAATAAATAAAATGCTTCCCATTACCCAAAGAGATTTTGGGCCCCAATCCGCACCTCCCACCATCATTCTGTCAAAAGGCGCAAAGGCCAGTTCACCTAACAATACAGCATCTACGTCAAGATGTACATCGTTTGCGTTTTTTGCAATAAGTATAACGCCAATACTAAACAAAACAGGAAAAACAAGACCGATGGCAGTATCTTCTTTAACCAATCCGGTTTTTTGGATAAACTCTACCATAACAACAGTGATAACACCTGTTAATGCGGCCAAAAGAATAAGTAAAGGGGAATTTAAATCTTGTGTTATAAAAAAACCAATTACAATGCCCGGAAGTATAGAATGGCTTATAGCATCGCTTATTAAAGCCATTTTCCGAAGTACCAAAAACACACCCGGAATGGCGCAGGCCATGGCCACAATGGCTGCAATTAGCTGTATTTCTATCTGCGGATTACTCATTCATTGGTTTTTGATTGTACATTTCCTTTGCCTGTTTGTAGCCTTTTGGGGTCATTGCCCATTGATGCCCTTCTATGACAATCCAGCCCTCATTCTCTAACTTTTTAAGCGAACCTTTTGTAAAACCTTGAAAATTGTTCAGAATACGAATAGCGTGCGGATGCGAAATATTTTCGTGTTCTTGAGCAATGCCGTACATAAACTGCAGGGTTTTCATAAGCTTTAAATTTGTACGATTTTTACGAAAACGGATCTCACGGAACAGAAGTCCTCTCTTGTGGGAAAATATAAAGGAAAACAGCACAAATACTCCAGCAACCAAAACAATTACCGGCCCGGTAGAAAGGTTGTTTTGACTGGCGCTTATTGCAGTTCCAAATACTCCTGAAAAAGCTCCTATTAAAGCCGAAAACAAAACCATAGTTCCCAGATTGTTGGTCCACTGCCGAGCTGCCGCCGCAGGTGCTAATAGTATGGCGCTCATTAACACAACTCCCACGGTTTGAAGTCCTAAAACAATAGCGAGTACAATTAAAAAGGTTATCAGTACATCAATAAATTTGGTGTTGAAACCAAGAGTTTTGGTGTAATCTGCATCAAATAGAAGTATTTTGAATTCCTTCCAAAAAAGGAGCATTACAAAAAGTGAAATTCCAGTCACGATAATCATCAATCGCACATCACTCTCCACAAGGGTCGCGGCTTGGCCAAAAAGATATTTATCCAATCCAGCCTGGTTGGCATTGGGTTGTTTTTGAATGAATGTAAGCAACAACATCCCGAAACCGAAAAATATGGAAAGAATTAAGCCCAGTGCGGTATCGCTTTTAAGATGTGTTTTTGAAGTAATTCCCCTAATCCAAAATGTTCCAATTAACCCACTAACCAAAGCACCCAGCAATAAAATTCCTGAATCTTTAGCGCCTGTAATTAAAAACGCCAATGCAATGCCCGGAAGGGCTGCGTGTGAAATGGCATCGCCCAATAAACTTTGTTTCCGAAGTACTGCAAAACTTCCCAGCATACCACAAATTGCCCCAAGCACTGCCGTGCCCAGCGTTATGGTGCGCAGGGTGTAATCGGTCCAGAGTAAGTTGAAATATTCTTGCATTTTAGTGGACAGTTTTTTTAGTCGGTAGTCTTTAGTTAGTCGGTAGTCTTTAGACAGTAGTCGGTAGTGGGTTTGGTCTTGGGTTTGTTATTTCGTACTTTTTAAGTGAGATTTTTTATTATTTCGAATTTTTCAATAGTCTACCGTCTACCGTTTACCCTCTATTTACTTTTTTTAAGATACTTTTGGAGTGAAATCGTCATTTTCGCTAATTCTGATAGTTTTATTCTTGCGGCCTTATCATCATCTTCCGAAATAAAACCTTGCCGTTTAGCAATGGTAGAGCACACAACGCATTCTTTTGATGAATCCCAAGCCATTTGTAAATATCTGTTGAACTGCGTATCGGTATCACCAGCTCCTTCAGCTATATTTAATGAAATGGAAACCGATGCTCTTTTGTATTGTGATGTTAATCCATACAATTCATCTTTCGGAAATTTTTTCGTAATTGAATATACATCATCCACAAAATCCAGTGATTTTTGATAAACCGTCAATTCTTCAAATTTAAATTTAGGATTTTCCATAACTGTATCTTTTTACAAATCATTAAATTCTACCGTCCACCCTCTACCGTCTATCGACTACCGTCTAAAGACTATTTATTAACCGCCACTTTATAGTTAATCCCATACGTCTTGGTAAGGTTATCATCATTAAAAATCTCCTTTACGGGACCAGTGGCTATTTTTTTCACATTTAAAAAGGTTACCCAATCAAAGTATTCTGGGACGGTTTGTAAGTCGTGATGGACCACAACTACCGTTTTACCTGCTTTTCGTAATTCCTTTAAAATATTGATGATGGCAATTTCGGTTGTTGCATCAACCCCCTGAAAGGGTTCGTCCATAAAATAGATAGCTGCGTCCTGTGCCAAAGCTCGGGCCAAAAATACCCGTTGTTGCTGTCCGCCGCTCAATTGGCTTATTTGTCTGTTTTTATAGGTGAGCATCCCCACTTTTTCCATGGATTCCAAGGCAATCTTTTTCTCCTTCTGCCCGGGTCGTTTTATCCAACCTAAACTTCCATAAGTACCCATCATCACTACATCAAGTGCGGTAGTGGGAAAATCCCAGTCCACGCTTCCTTTTTGGGGAACATAGGCTACCAATTTCCGTTGTTTTGAATAGGGTTTCCCATAAATGGAAACTGTTCCGGCAATGGGTTTTATAATGCCCAAAATTGTTTTTATCAATGTAGATTTTCCCGCCCCGTTTGGACCAACGATTGCCATTAAAACCCCTTCGGGCACAGACAGGTCAATATCCCATAGCACCGGTTTGTAATTATAGGCTACGGTAAGATCATCTATCTGTACTGCCAGTTTTTGATCATGCATTCTTTAAAATTTGTTTTTATTTAAGGGCGTTTACAATAGTATTTACGTTGTATTTGAACATCCCGATATAGGTGCCTTCTTCCGTTCCGGTGCTACCAAGCGCATCGCTGTAAAGGGAACCGCCAATTTCAACATTGTGGTTTTTTGAAAGCACCGCTTGTTGCAGCGCCTCAATAGTGCGTCTTGGCACCGAACTTTCTACGAATATGGCTTTAATACTATTCTGAATTATAAATTCTGAAAGATTTTGAACGTCTTTTACACCCGCTTCGGTTGCGGTGGAAATTCCCTGCAATCCAACAACATTGAACCCATAGGCCTTTCCGAAATAATTAAAGGCGTCGTGGGCGGTAACCAAAATGCGCTTTTCCTCTGGCAAGGTTGCAATGGTCGCTTTAATTTCACTTTCCAGCGCATCCAGTTTTTCCTGATATTTTTTATTGTTTTCAGAATAGCTTTCTGCGTTTTCAGGATCTGCTGTTGAAAGCTCATCAGTTACAAGTTGCGCAAATTGCTTAAAAAACTGAATATTGAACCATACATGCGGATCATAATTTGAAGCGAAATATTCCGAAGGTATCAATTCATTCTTTGGCAATCTGTCTCCCAAGGAGACAGTGTTTTTTTTGCCCTCCATTTTTTCAAAAATATCCACAAGTTTTCCTTCCAAATGAAGGCCGCTGTAAAAAATGATATCGGCCTTATAAAGTTTCGAAACATCGCCTTCACTGGCCTTGTAAAGATGCGGATCTACACCGGCGCCCATAAGTCCTTGCAGTGAAATATGGTCACCACCAATTTCAGAAACCAAATCGGTAAGCATGGTTGTTGTGGTAACAACCTTTAGTTTTTCGTTGTCTTCTGGCGCATTTTTACAGCTGAAAGCAAACGTTAATACGATAAGGATTATTAATTTTTTCATTTTCAATTCCTATTAATTTGAAAGAGCATTGTAACTGTAAAACCTGTTAAAGTGTTTGAACATACAGATTTTCAGCAATTTTATGCGAAATAAAAAACTGTTGGTTACCTACTTGGATTATCATAGAGCCATCAAAAAATTCCTTGCCAAGCACCGTAATTTTAGTGCCTATGCTGATTTTTTTCTTATCCAAATATTGTAGAAAGTCTGCGCTGCTTTCTCTCACGCCTACGCAAACGCCCTTTTGATTTTTCTCAATTTCTGAAAGCAGTTTTTTCTCTGTTCGTTTTAAAACGCCGTGTTTGTCGGGAATGGGGTCGCCGTGGGGGTCAAAATCTGGACTGCCCAAAAATTTATCGAGGCGGGTAATTAATTCTTCCGATTGAATGTGTTCGAGCTGCTCCGCAATTTCGTGAACCTCGTCCCAATGAAAGTTTAATTTTTCTACCAAAAAAACTTCCCAGAGCCGATGCTTTCTAATAACGTTGGCAGCTATCTTTTTGCCTTTTTCGGTTAATTTCGCTCCTTTATAGCGTTTATAAACTACCAGCTTTTTCTCTGCCAATTTTTGAATCATATCCGTTACAGAAGAGGGCTTGGTGGCCATACTTTCAGCAATAGCATTAGTACTTACTTCACCTGCGCTTTCATGCTCTAAGTGAAATATGGCTTTCATATAATTTTCTTCGGCTAATGTAAACATATGTACAAAAGTAAAAACATTTTTCAATTAACCTATATTTTATTTTTAGCCAAGGCTAAAATAACGCATAAAATGAAAATTACTCTTGAACTTTAATGCTATTTTCAAAAATAATTAGCTGAATATTAGTTTTGGAAAGTAATTAAAATCCGCGTTCCTTCTGAAGCTGCTCATATGCCTCCTGAACCTTTGTGAATTTTTCCTGGGCTCCTTTTTGGTAGGCTTCATCCATATGTTGAAGTTTATCAGGATGGTATTTTTTTACCATAGTGCGGTAAGCCGTTTTAATTTTGGCATTAGTGGCGGTTCTTTCAATTTCCAAAATTTTGTAGGCACTGTCTGGATTTTTGAAAAACATCGCTTTGATACTTTCAAAATCGCGACCATAAATTCCCAAAAACCCTGCAATTCTATTGATCTCATTTACTTCAGCAGTTGAAACACTGCCATCGGCATTTGCAATACTGAACAAAAAATGTAGAATTTGCAATCGGCTTTCATAACGTGTTCTTTGACGCAAAAGCGAACAAATGTTTTGGGCCGAAATTTCACGGTTTTTTATTACTTCGTTAAAAACTTTAAAGGTAGCATTTGCGCGCTCCCGCCCATAAGCTTGTACAAAATATTGACGAACATAATCAAGTTCTGTTTGGCTCACATTTCCATCTGCTTTTATCACCAATGAAGCCAATGAAAGCAGGTTCAATTCAAAATCTGCTGGTGTAACTTGTTGTGGCGATGTGCCAAAGGAAGTTTGGAATCTTCCTCCCTTTACGCTCAGATTATCCAATAAGCTTCCCAAAATAAACCCAACGATAGCACCCGGAAATCGATACACAAAATAACCTAGTACGGCCAATAACCAACGAAGCATGAAATTGTAATTTTTCTTTTTATAAGCCGACAAAGGTAACTATTTAAAATTCCAAATTTCAAATCCCAAATTCCAAAAACAAATTGATTAATTGATAATAGTGTTTTCTTTTTAAGTTTTATTTGGAATTTGGAGCTTTTAATTTGGGATTTATTTGAAAATTTTTCGTTTTCAAATTTCGTATCTTTGCAATCTTAATTTAATACAATAAAATTCAAAATATTATGTATCCACCCGAACTAGTAAAACCCATGCGCGAAGACCTGACGAAAGTAGGTTTTTCTGAGCTACATACAGCAAATGACGTTGAAGAGGCTTTGAAAAAAGAAGGAACCACTTTGGTAGTTGTAAACTCCGTTTGTGGTTGTGCTGCTGCCAATGCGCGTCCCGGTGCCGCAATGTCTTTAAACAATTCAAAAAAGCCCGATAATTTGGTAACTGTTTTTGCGGGCGTTGATCGCGAAGCCGTGGATGCCGCCAGGGCCAATATGGTTCCATTTCCGCCAAGCTCGCCTTCCATGGCCTTGTTCAAAAATGGTGAATTGGTTCATATGCTCGAGCGGCACCATATTGAAGGCCGCCCTGCACAAATGATTGCCGAAAACCTAAAAGGTGCATATAACGAATATTGCTAAGTAGCCAAAAAGATTTTGATACAGCTCAACAAACCCTTGACCATAGTTGTTGGCATACTCGCTTTTGGCGCACTTGCCTTTAACATTTATGAAGACCCTAAGGTTTCCCATTTATTTGGAAAGGAAATAAATGATTGGCTTTATCGGGCGTTTTGGTTCTTAATTATCGGACTGTGTGTTTACAATTATATTTACATAGACCGAAATACGTTGAAGAACAAATCGAAATCTAAGTTGAAATCGAAAAATTAATTTTTCGATTTTGAAAACAGAAATAGTCGAACACGAAAAACCGTCTTTTTAAGGGCGGTTTTCTTACTTTTGAATGGAAATGATGGCATTCTCTAAAATAATAAGTTATCCCTTTACGGTATTGTTTTACCTGCTTTTTGGTATTACAATCGTTATTTTCCATCCCATACAATGGATTTGCTTTAACTGGTTTGGGTACACAGCACATAAAAAAAGTGTTGACTATTTAAACTGGACGCTGCTTCGCTGTTTAAATGTGCTGGGTACTACCTTCCATATAGATATTAACACCAGCATCCCGAATAATGTCCCAATAATCATTGTCTCAAATCACCAAAGTATGTGGGATATTTCCCCTATTACTTGGTATTTGCGGAAATACCATCCCAAGTTTATTTCTAAAGTGGAATTAGGGAAGGGAATTCCTTCCGTTTCATATAATTTGAGGCACGGCGGCTCTATTTTGATCGACAGAAAAAACCCGAGGCAAGCTATTGTTGAAATGGTGAAGTTTTCAAAATACCTTCAGAAATTTAAGCGAAGCGGCGTTATTTTCCCCGAGGGAACGCGCAGCAAAACAGGTGTGCCCAAGCCTTTTCGAAGAACCGGATTGCAAACGCTTTTAAAAAAAGTGCCCGATGGTTATGTTATTCCCGTTACCTTCAATAATTCCTGGAAGTTACAACGCTGGGGGATGTTCCCGATGCAAATGGGCGTCCGTTTGGAAATGACCGCGCATCCCGCAATAAAAATTGCCGATTATGAAGTGGAAACACTGATTGACAAAGTGGAAGAAATCATCACTTCAAAAATCCATAAATAATGGCTTCATTTTCTTCGGAAGAAATTATTAAGAACACAATTGCATTTGTTAAAAACGAATTGCAAAACGTCGAAGGTGGCCACGATTGGTTCCATATTGAACGGGTTTATAAAAACGCTTTACTCATTTCCGAAAGTGAAAAAGTTGACAGAACCATCGTTTCGCTCGGCGCATTGCTGCACGATATAGCCGATTCCAAATTCCACAATGACGATGAAACCATTGGACCAAAAAAGGCCCGTCAATTTCTAAAAACCCAGAATATTTCCGAAGAAATAATCGCACACGTTATAAAAATCATTGAAAATGTTTCTTATAAAGGTGGAAATCAAACACAAAAATTTCATTCAAAGGAATTGGAAGTTGTGCAGGATGCCGATAGGCTCGATGCGTTGGGAGCAATAGGAATTGCACGTACTTTTAATTATGGGGGTTTTAAAAACAGAAAGCTTTACGACCCCGAAATTAAACCCAATTTGCATATGACGCCTTCGGAATACAAAGCTTCCGATGCGCCCACAATCAATCATTTTTATGAAAAACTCCTTCTTTTAAAAAACCGGATGAATACCGAAACCGGTCGAAAAATTGCAGAAGAAAGACATGCTTTTATGGAAACTTTTCTGAAACAGTTTTATGCTGAGTGGGAAGGAAAGAAATAAAACTTTAAAACAACTTCATCTGCGGGTTTTTAAGTTGTAAAAAATGCGAAGCATCAAGCGGTTCAATTTTTCGGTCTTTTAAATACTTCTTTTTTGCAATTGCCATCGTGTCTTTCACTTGTTCGCTGATGGTTCCCTCACCCTTCATTCGCCTTCCCCAATTGCTGTCGTTGAGGTTTCCGCCGTGGCATTCTGCTATTTGGTTTAAGATTCGTTCTGCTTTATCGGGGATGGTTTTGTGGGCCCAATCATTAAAGATTTCAGCAATTTGGCCGTTCAATCTCACAATAGTATAACCAACATCTATTGCGCCAAGTTCTGCCACTTTTTTTACCAAAGGAAGTATTTCGTGACTGTTAAGTGAAGGAATAATCGGTGCCATCATGACCCGAACGGGAATGCCATTTTCCGAAAGTGTTTCCACGGTTTTCAGTCGTTGTTTGATGCTCGCCGTTCGCGGTTCCAGCAATCTGCGGGTTTCTTCAGAAAGGGAAGTGATTGAAATGTTTGCTGAAATTATATTCAATTTTGCCATCTCTTTTAAAATATCCAAATCGCGGAGAATGAGAGAATTTTTGGTAATAATGCCCGTTGGGTGTTTCCATTTCAGCATTATTTCCAAACATTTTCGGGTTATTTCAAGTTTGCGTTCCAGCGGTTGATAACAATCCGTATTTCCCGAAAAAACGACAGTATTTCCCTGCCAATTCTTCGAAGTTATTTTTTCCTCTAAAAGTTGTGGCGCATTTTTCTTAAAAAGAATGTTCCGCTCAAAATCGAGACCGGCTCCATAACCCCAATATTCGTGGCTGTTCCGTGCATAGCAATACACACAACCGTGCTCACAGCCCTGATATGGGTTTGCCGAAAACCCCATCCCCACATCGGGGCTGTCAACTTTGTTTACAAAAGACTTGGGAAAAACCTCAATATAGTTTGTTTTGTTGTTATCGGCTTCTTCGCCTTCCGCTTCACAGAAATTAAGATATTCATCCAATACTTCGTGGCTGTTTTCGAAGAATCGGTTATGTATATTTTTCTGGGCACCACGGCCTTTTAAAAAATCAGCGGACATAAAAAAACTTTGAAGATAGGTTTCTTCAAAGTTACTTATTATTTGGAATAAATCCTTTTTCTATTGGAATAAATCCATTAATTTAATTTATGCTTTATAAATCCCTCCTGTTTCACGCAGTTTTAAAAGTCGGTTTTGGTGGATGGAACGCGTAAAGCGTTCGCCACTTTTATAATAGACACATTCTACAACACTGTCATTATTAGTTATTCCAGTAATGGGGTCTTCTTTTGAAATATATTTCAGTATTTCCATTTTAGGCGAATCGTTTTTTCCTTTAATTTTTACCCAATCTCCGGGCTTAAATTTTCTAGTTATCATAATCTTCATTATTAATGGTACCACATCAAAAAAATGATATTAGCTAATTCTATTTTAAAATATTACTAGCTTGCTATGTTGGAAAGAAAAGGGCTCCAAATGAGCCCTAAGATGTTTAGCCAAGAAATAAAGTTTAGGAAATTTTAATATTTCTTGGGGGTTTTTGTTTTGCCTCTTCTTTCTTTGGAAGATGGATACTTAAAATACCCTCATTGTAATTTGCTTTAATCTTTCCATCATCAACCGTTTCGGGAAGGGTGAAGCTTCGTTTGAAGGAAGAATAACCAAATTCCCTACGGGTGTAGTTTTGCTCTTTTGTTTCGTTTTCTTCTTCCACTTCGGTAGCGATGGAAAGTATTTGATTGTCCAAATCTATCTGGAAATCTGATTTTTTAAGTCCAGGGACAGCCATTTCCACAAAATAAGCATCTGCGGTTTCTTTAATGTTTACTTTTGGAAGGCTCATTCCGGTATTGAAATTCTGAGAAAATACGGAAGGTAAATCCCTGTTAAAAATGTCTTCAATCCAAGAGGACAAAGTGGGGAGGGTTGAAGAACGGTCAGTATTTGTTCGTGTCAAACCTCCATTTTTAGGAACATTTACTAAAGTGTTCATAATAATTAAGATTTAAGTTAAACAATTAATTTATTTGAAATTGAACAAAAGAAATGCCAAAATCGCTCTGCTAATTTTCGCCGAAAAAAGTTTAAAAATTTTTAACAAAAAGAATGCTTTAAACGGTTTTTGCAATAAAATTTCACCGCCATTTTGACATTGAAAAATGACTTTTTTTCAGAAATTATATGTATTGATTAAAGCTTTTTTGAATCAGGAGGACAATAATTAATTGGACATTGCTTTAATGAGTACATTCTTCCCACCAACAACTGGAATTTCAAGTGTAGTTTTGTCCAAATCAACGGTCAAAATAGTCCCCGGTTCTGGCAAAAGGGTGAATTGGTTATCACTCGAAAAAATCATCAAACCAATCTGCTGCCCTGCTGGAATTACTTGATCATCCGGAATTAAATCGAAGGACATTTCATAAAACTTTCCAGGCTCCAACGGCTCACTTTCAGTAATGGATTTATAATTCTGCGGATCTGCCCAACCTCTTGTAATAATATTGTCGGTTATTTTTGCATTCTTGTCTGTATTCCAAGGCAAGGAAACCATCCATACGGAAAGATTTGCCGCGGGTTTGCTACTTGCTAATTTAATGTTCAGTTTAGAAAGTCCCGAAAGATGTAAATCTTCCTTTAAAATAGGAGTTGTGAATATTAATCTATGAATGGAACCTGAAAGTTGTGCAAGTGAATCACCAGAAAAATTATAGTCATCTCTCAACATAGCATGTAATTGCACAGTACTCTTTTTTTCGAGCGACAAAATTCCATCATTTGGTGAGGTGGAAATGGGATAAAGTTTAACTAATTCCGCATCTGGATTTGGGTAGTTTGGGTATGGTGTAGGATTATCGCTTTTATCATTTTCCCTAACAATCCAAGCTTTTGGGCCTTTTTCAATATCATTTTCAATTCCGAAGAGATATTTCGTAAACCATTTATTCATCATGGAAAGTGGCGGCGGCCCCCCGTGACCGTATTGATGATAATAGATTTTTACTGGAAGCCCCATTTCTTCTGCAGCCTTATAAATTCTATAACTGTGCTCCGGCATTACATTCCAATCATTAAAACCGTGCGCCATAAACAGCGCGGCTTTCATTGGTTTCATATCGTTTAAATAATCACGCCCAGCCCAAAACTCATTGTAATCACCCGTTTTTCTGTCTATGCCATTTTTAATTTCGGTATCGCGATACACTTTATTGTTATGTGCCCTTTTTGATTCGTCGCCACTGTGGATGAAATCGTAAAGTACGTCAACATCTTCTCCTAAATACCCACCAGGGGAGCGTACCAAACCATTGCTTCTGTAATAGTGATAATACGAAGTGTTTGGCGCAATGGGAATGATAGCTTCTAAACCTTCAACGCCAGTAGTTGCGGCAGCAAGCGGAATTGTGCCGTTATACGAAGTTCCCGTCATCCCAACTTTTCCGGTGGTCCAATATGCTTTTACCTCTTCAGTCCCGTCGGGAGTTGTATATCCTTTCGCGCGGCCGTTCAACCAATCGATAACTGCTTTTGGAGCCAACGATTCATTGTCACCGCCAACGGTCGGGGAGCCTTGTGAAAGCCCTGTTCCCGGCGAAGAAGAGTGAACTACAATATATCCACGTGGAACCCAGGTTTTAATCTGTGAATTCGAAATAATAGGGCGTTTTCCTGTTCTCGTTACCGAAGGATGCACAATGTCTTTCCCCACCGCACCCAATTCGTGATGGACATCATAAAAAGCGCCTTCCACATTTGGTGCAACGCCTGCAAAATAAGGGCTTGATTCATAAATTACAGGAAGTTTTAAACCATCTTCTGTTTGTTTGGGTCTTGTAACGTCAACGTGCATGCGGTCTGGCCTGCCATCGCCATCGGTGTCAAATGTAGTTTCAACCCATAAATCTGTTCGTATCCAATCTTGTTGATTTTCAAAAGCGGGCACAATTTGGGCCTCGCCGTCCTTAAACCACGGTTCGGCTTTTTCTTGGGCTATAACTGTAAATGTGCAAATTATAGCGAAGCTTAAAAGAATATATTTTTTCATGCTATTATTGGATTAGTTATTTCCCTGGAAACTCAGCCTTTCTTTTCTGAAGAAACGCTTGGGTGCCTTCCTTAAAATCTTCGGTGCCGAAACAGTTTCCAAATTCCTCTATTTCCACCTCAAATCCGTTTTCACCATCTTCAAAGTTTGCATTGATTGCCCGAATTGCGGATGCAATAGCAACGGAAGAATTCTTCATAATTTTTCCTGCAATTTTGTTGGTGAATTCAATCAATTCCTCAAGAGTAGTTACGTGGTTTACAAGACCGTATTGAAGCGCTTGGTTGGCATCAATCATTCCGGCGGTCATAATCATCTCCATGGCGCGACCTTTACCAACAAGTTGGGGTAAACGTTGTGTGCCGCCATAACCGGGTATTACGCCCAGTGAAACTTCGGGAAGTCCCATTTTTGCGTTGTCGGAAGCAATGCGGAAATGTGCCGCCATTGCCAGTTCAAGTCCGCCGCCAAGGGCAAACCCGTTTACGGCAGCAATTACGGGTTTTGAATAATTTGCTACAAAATCAAACAGGAGTTCCTGCCCTTTTGCTGCCAATTTTCCACCTTCTTCAACAGAAAAATCTGCAAATTCACTAATATCTGCGCCAGCAACAAAAGCTTTTTCGCCACTACCGGTAATGATGATCACTCTTGTTTTGGCTGAATCTTCAGCTTCTTCCAAAGCATCGTGCAGCTCTTGGATTGTTTCGCGATTCAGCGCGTTCAGTTTTGAAGGACGGTTGATGGTAATGGTTGTGATGCCGTTTTCGGTTTCGGAAAGTATGTTTTGAAATTTCATATTTAATTCTTGTTTTATTTGTGGAAATTTTTCTGCCACGAATGCACGAATATTTCTAAAATATGTTTATTAATGGTTATTTTACAACCAAATTATTTAAAATTCGTGTATTGGTGGCTACATTCACAAAGCTACTAAAAACCTTAAAGCATTGCGGGAAACGAAACTTTAAAAGTGGTTTTTTCTTCAGAAGAATATAGTGTGATGGTACCGCCATAGGTTTCCACAATATTTTTTACCATACCCAGCCCAAGGCCCATGCCGCTGGTTTTAGTGGTGAACTGGGGTTCAAAAATTATGTTTCTATTTTCTTCGGGAACACCTATTCCATTGTCGGAAACCAGTATATTCACAAAAGTATTTTCAAGCTGTACCAGCACATCAATCCGCGGCTCGGCAGGGTTTTTCTGTGCTATGGACTGAATACTGTTTTTCACCAAATTGGTAACCACGCGTATAAGTTGGGTTCTGTCAAAACGTGCCCGTACCTCCTCTTCTTCCGAAAAGAAATAGATATAATCCTCATTAAAAATATCCAACGCCAGTTTGCTTATTTTTACAACATTTAGGGTTTCATCCTGCTGTGCGGGCATTTTTGCGTAGGTTGAAAACGCCGAGGAAATTGAGTTCAAGGTGTCAATTTGCTGAAGTAGTGTGTTTGTATATTCCGCCATTTTTTTATCAATCTCGGGGTCGTTGCAATCAAATTTACGTTGAAAACTTTGTACGGTAAGTCTCATTGGCGTAAGCGGATTTTTAATCTCGTGTGCTACTTGCTTTGCCATTTCGCGCCAAGCGGTTTCCCGTTCACTGGCGGCGAGTTGCGCGGCACTGTTTTCCAGTTCGTCGATCATTCCGTTGTACGAGTTTATAAGCAGGGAAATCTCTTGGGGCGTGTCGTTAATATGAATTTTTTTGTTTCGGGTATCAAAGCGCGTTTCGGAAAGTTTTTCACTTATTTCTTTTAGGGAACGCGTAATGTATTTTGAAAGAAAATAAGAAATGGCAATAGCCGCTCCCAACATAAAAAAGTAAGCGATTCCCAAACGGTAGAGGTATTCTGTGAGCTCTTTGGTAATAAAACCGTCGTCTTCAATGTACGGCAGATTGAGAATTGCCAAGGGTTTAAAATAACTATCGGTAATGTAGGTGTATGATGATTGGTACTTTTGCCCTCCTTCCTCAAATTCCTTTATATAACTTTTGGTGGGCGAATTTTGAAGCATTTCCAGAGCATATTCTGGCATTTTTGGGGAAACGGTATCTTTAAAAAAAGAGGGTTTTGAAGATTTTAAAAGATTGCCTTCCAAGTCGTACAGAAAAATTTCAAGACTGTGGATGTCTTTAATTTCATAGATTTTATCCTTAAATATCAGCGGAATTTGAGCCGTTTCAACAGGGTAGGTCGTGGTTTTTAAAATGTAGTTGATGTTTTCGCGAATGGCGGCTTCCTTTCGCAATAAGCGGTCGCGGTGGTAATCCTGCGCTTCTTCCTTATACTGAAAAACCGTAACGATGGCGATAAGTACCGAAGCTCCCAAAACCAAAAGGAACATTGAAAGGAAGATGCGGGTGCGAAGCGATTTTTTGTAAAAATACATTTACATTGTTTTGAAGAAAGAAAGATAGCAATAATCGAACCTAAACGGAAAATTCCAAATAACAAATACCAAATTCCAAAAAAATGTCATCCTGAGCGCTCCCGAATGTTATTTGGACGAAGGAAAAAATTCCAAAAGGCGAAGCTATTTCTCCCGAATGCGTTTATAAATTTTATAACCCATCATTAATAAAATTGCAAAAACAATAATGCCTATAGTACCGTAAATCCAATTGGTTCCATCTTTTAAAATCACCAAAAACACTACGGCAAAGAGAATGATTGTGGGGGCTTCATTAAAAAGGCGCATATAGTTTGACGAATGTTTCACCACCCCTTTTTGCAGTTGTTTATATATCTCGTGACATTTAAAGTGATAAATAAGCAAGAGTATTACAAATGCTAGTTTCACTTGCATCCAGGCGTCTGCCAAGAAAAAGGTACGCATTAACAGCAACCAGATTCCAAAGAAAACAGCCAATATCATACTGGGCCAAGTAATGATGTTCCACAGGCGCGAGGCCATAATTTTTAACTGCTTGCCCAGGATTTCCTTTTCAGGTGAAGGTTTTTTTGAAGCTTCGATTTGATATACAAAGAGCCTAACAATGTAAAAAAGCCCCGCAAACCAAGTGATTATAAATATTAGGTGAAGGGATTTTATGTACGGATAATATTGTTCCATCAAATTTTTCTAAAAAACTTTTCTAAAATTATGGTTTTAAAATTTATTCTGTAAGCGTTTTTCGTATTTCCCGATTCAAAAAATACCCAGTTACAATGGTTGAAAGTACATCAGCTGCTGGAAAGGAAATCCATACGCCCAGTTCGCCAAAGTAATGCGGCAGTATAAAAATCAGCGGAATAAAGAAAAATCCCTGTCGCGTCAAGGTGAGCAATAATGCAGGAACGGCTTTACCGATGGCTTGAAAATAGGCAGAGCCTATCAATTGGATTGCAATAATGGGTGTGGCGGCAAATACCCATCGCATATAGTGGGGCGTTTCGGAAAGGATATCGGTATCTGTTGTAAATACAGAAACGATAGCCTCGGGAAAAAGCATAATCAATGCAAAAATGAATAAGCCCAAACCGCCAGCATATAGAATTGCCTTGTTGATACTTTCACGAACACGTGCAAATTTATGTGCGCCATAGTTATAACCCGCAATTGGAAGAAATCCTTGTGTAACGCCCAAAACCGGAAAGAGTGCAAACATTAGCATCCTGCCAATAATTCCATATGCCGCTACGGAGGCTTCACCCCCTAAATTAAAGAGAATGTTGTTCATTAAAAGATAGGTAATGCTTACCACGGCCTGTCGTGCCAAGGTTACAAAACCGAGGGCAGACATTTCTTTAATAATGGAACTGTTAAGCCCAAAGTGTGACCAATTTATTTTTAGCTCCGATTTGTTGCTTAGGAAAAACCACAGGACATACAGAAAGCATAGGCCATAAGAAACCGTGGTAGCCCAGGCTGCCCCTTCCATACCCAAATCCAAAAGATTGATGAGGATATAGTCTAAAAGGAGATTTCCAACGGAAGGGATAATCATTGCAATCATTGCGAACTTGGGCTTGCCCTCGGCGCGGATTACGTTGTTGCCCATCATACACAGCGCCAAGAGTGGCACGCCGTAAAGAACGATGCGGTAATAGATTTTTGCAGGTTCAAAGATGTCGCCCTTGCCTCCGAAAGCGGGGATAAGCTCATTAATGAATATCAATCCAAAGACAACCATTGCTGTGGTAAGCAATAATGTTAGGGTAATTTGATTGCCAAAAGTTTTTAGTGCCCGCGCCTTATTACCTGCGCCCAAAGCCCGCGAAATAATGGAAGAACCGCCAATTCCAATGGCCATTCCTAAGGCTGCGATAAAAAAGGAAACGGGGAGTACAACGTTAATGGCCGCAATGGCAATGGAGCCAATCCAGTTGCCCACAAAAATGGTGTCCACCAGAATGTTCAATGACATTACTAAAATACCAATGGATGCCGGTACGGCCTGTTTTATTAACAGACTTCCTATGGACTCGGTGCCGAGGGCGGCACTTTGGTTAAGTTTCATTAGGCTATTGCAGTTTTTACATCTACAATGCGCCAAGTATCAATCCAGCCTGTCAATACTTCGGCCCAATCGTCACGATCGTTCAAGCAGGGAATTACTGTAAATTCCTTTCCACCAGCTTCGTGGAAAATTTCTTGGCCTTCCATGGCTATTTCTTCCAAAGTTTCAAGACAATCACTTACGAATGCTGGGGTTACAATTGCCATTTTTTTCACGCCATTAAGCCCCATACGCTCTATGGTTCTATCCGTTGGCGGTTTCAACCAAGGATCAAAACCCAACCGGGATTGAAAGGAACTGGAATAAGTTCCAGCTTGTAAATTCAACTTTTTTGCAACTAATTCGGTAGTTTTTAAACATTGGTGACGATAGCAAAATTCGTGTGCGGGAGAAGGCGTTACACAACAACTTCCATCTATTTTGCAATGGCTTTTTGTGATGTCGCGCTTGTAAATGTGCCTTTCCGGAACGCCGTGATAGCTGAACAAGAGGTGCTCATAATCTAAGCCTTCGAGTTTTTCAGCAATACTTTTTGAAAGCACTTCTATATATTCCGGCTTGCTGTAAAATGCGGGAAGGGAAGTAATTTGAAGTTGCGGAAAGAATTCCTTTTTCAGCTCTTCAACCTTTACATCAATAGTTTCAGTAGTTGCCATGGCAAACTGCGGATAAAGTGGAATAGTCAAAATTTCATCAACGCCTTGATCTACCAATTCCTGTAAACCTTTTTTCAATGTCATACTTCCGTAGCGCATTGCCAAGGCAACGGGTACAGTGGTTTTCTGCTGAATTTTTTTCTGAAGTCTTTCAGAAATTACGATTAAAGGTGAACCCTCATCCCACCAGATTTTTTGATAGGCCTCGGCAGATTTTTTTGGGCGGGTGTTCAATATAATTCCCCTAACTATAAAGGAACGCAGCCAAAACGGCACGTCAATAACCCGTGGATCCATCAAAAATTCATCGAGGTATTTTTTAACGTCTTTTGGATTGGTGCTGTCTGGCGAACCGAGATTTACGAGGAGGACTCCTTTCATTTAATGGAAATTTTTAGGATAGCAAAATTAGGGTTTTAAAAGGTAATGCTCAAAAATGATGTTATTTAAAAACAATGAAACTATTATAAATACTTATACATTCAACCCCATCAAAAACTTCTTTGGCGTAGTGCCAAACTTCTTTTTAAAGGCTGCGATAAAATGACTGGAGGTGCTGTAGCCTACCTTTAGGCCTACTTCATTTACATTGTGCGAACCCGTAGCCAGAAGTTGCCGGGCAACTTCCATTTTATAATCAAACAGAAAGCTGAAAACTGAGTCGCCATAGACTTGCTTGAAGCCTTCTTTCAGTCGGTTTATAGGTAGGTTTATCTCGTCTGCCAATTGTTGAAGGGTTGGGGGTTCGGCCATTCGGGCGACCATAATCTGCTTGGCTTTTTTTATTTTGGAAACATTGTCTTCATCTGCCAAAAATGGGCATTGCTCTACATCGGCATCGGCGGGACGGTTGAAGTATAGGCTGAGCAGTTCATAGGCCTTGGCCTTAAAATATAAGGGTTTTATGGTGGGATGGAGGTTGTAGTTCATCAATTGGTTCAGCACTACTGCCATTGATGGTGAAATGTGGCCGTCTTTGTAATACTTTCGGTCTTTGTTTTCCTCACTCAGAAAAGTGATGTAATTGGCTTCCGTAGAAAAAAGACTGTGAAATTTATTGATGGGAAGCAATACCGAAAGCACCCATGAATGCTTTTCAAGTACCAAGTGTATGGGCAAATCGCGTTGTGGATTGTAAAGCAGTAAAGAGTTTTCCTCCTTTATGGGCAGGGTGTAGTTTCCCTCATTAAAAAGAAAGGCGGCAGCTCCTTTTATACAAAAGTGAAACTGTATAAATGTGGAACTTACCTCCCGCTTAAAGGTTTGGTTTTCATCGGTTTCGTTGTTGAATTTCAATATAAAAAAACCTGGGGAAATGGTTGTTTCTTCGTAAAAACTTTGAGCGACATTTTTTTGGAGTTCCATATAGTTTCTATTTAGAATAGTTCTAAATTAAATAGTATTAAATTTGGTGGGACACCGCTAATTTAGGGGTAAAAATATGACAAATGTCATATTTAGGCCATTTTTAACACCCATCGACATAAAAGATACCGCTGGCGTTATTTTTTTAAAAACAATGCGTTTACATTTGCTCCTGTTTTATATGGAAAACTTAAAGACATATTCCGGGGAGTCGCTCGAAGGCAATTTTTACGCCATCGGCCTCAACTACAAAAAAGCAGATGCCGAGATTCGTGGCCACTTTAGTATTAGTGATACGGCAAAAGAAAAGATAATGCTTCAGGCCAAGGCCGACCGTATTCCATCCCTTGCGGTTATTTCTACCTGCAACCGTACCGAACTTTACGGGTTTGCCCAGCATCCATATCAACTTATAAAATTGTTATGCGAGCATACCAATGGTACTGTTGAGGAATTTGAAAAGGTTGCCTATATTTATAAAAACCACGATGCGGTTTCACACCTCTTTACAGTGGGGACAGGTCTTGACAGTCAGATTCTTGGTGATTTTGAAATCATTAGTCAGTTGCGCAATGCGTTTCGCGAAGCAAAAAAACATGACCTTATGAACCCGTTTATGGAGCGTCTTGCAAATGCTGTTATTCAGGCCAGCAAGCGTATCAAGAATGAAACTGGCATTTCTTCCGGTGCAACCTCTGTAAGTTTTGCGGCAGTGCAATATATTATGGCGCACGTGCCCTATATTTCTGAAAAGAATATTTTGCTTTTTGGAACTGGAAAAATTGGCAGAAATACCTGTGAGAACTTAATAAAGCATACCAAGAACGACCATATTACCCTTATTAACCGCACGAAGGAAAAGGCTGAAAAGGTGGCTGGAAAGTTCAATATGATCGTGAAGGACTATGCCGACATCCAAAGTGAAATAGCCCAGGCTGATGTACTTATTGTAGCTACGGGCGCACAGCAGCCCACCATTTCAAAGGAACTTTTGTATTTGAAAAGACCTCTATTAATTTTGGATCTTTCCATTCCAAAAAATGTTTCCGATGATGTTTTGGAGAATGAATTGGTAACCTTGGTACATATGGATCATCTTTCTGCCGTAACGGATAATACCTTGGAACAGCGTGCGGCTCAGCTTCCTCTGGCAAAAAAGATTATTGCTGAAATTGAAAAGGAATTCAACCAATGGGCAGACAACAGACGGTTTGCTCCTACAATTAAAGCATTGAAAGGGAAACTTGCCGAAATTAAGGCTGGTGAAATAGATTATCAGCGCAAAAAGATTGACGGTTTCAATGAAGAGCAGGCCCAAATAATCAGCGACCGACTTATCCAAAAAATAACTACACATTTCGCCAACCACCTTAAAGGCGAGGAAGGCTCCGCCGAAAGTATAGAACTCATAAGAAGGGTTTTCCAACTTGAAACTGCCTAATCTTGAAAAAAACAATCCGCATTGGCACCCGCGACAGTGAACTTGCACTTTGGCAAGCCAACACTGTAAAATCCAAACTTGAGGCTTTGGGCTATACCACCCAGTTGGTTCCCGTAAAGTCTGAAGGCGACTTGGTGCTGGACAAGCCCCTTTACGAAATGGGCATTACCGGCATTTTTACCAAAACGCTGGACGTCGCAATGATAAAGGGCACGGTGGATATTGCCGTACACAGTATGAAGGACGTGCCCACGCAATTGCCCAATGGCATCGTGCAGACCGCTGTTTTGGAACGTGCTTCCTCAGACGATATTATTGTTACTACAACGAATGTAGATTTTGAACAACCTTGCACAATTGCAACGGGAAGCCTTCGCCGGCAGGCACAATGGCTTCATCGTTACCCAAACCATAAGGTTGTTGATTTGCGTGGAAATGTCAATACCCGACTTCAAAAGCTGAAAGAAAATGATTGGGATGGCGCTATTTTCGCAAAAGCCGGATTAGAAAGATTGGGATATATGAGCGAAGCCAATATAAAAAGCCCCTCTTTTGGAGGGGTTGGGGAGGCTTTAGGTTGGATGCTTCCCGCGCCGGCACAGGGCGCTATGGTTGTTGTGGCTTTGGAAAATGATGAATTTTGCATAGAGGCCACTTCAAAATTGAACAATTCAGCAGCGGAAATTTGCACGCACATTGAGCGCGAATTTTTAAGAACACTTGAGGGTGGCTGTACTGCGCCAATTGGTGCTTTTGCAGAAATATTTGGTGAAGAGGTTCTGTTTAAAGGCTGTCTGTTTTCCTTGTATGGGAAAGAGAAATTGGAGATTGAAAAAACTGTTTCCAAAACTGATTATCTACATTTTGGAAAAGAATGTGCTTTGCAAATCCTGAAAAATGGCGGAAAAGAATTGATGGCGCAGATTAAAAAGCAGATCAACAAGTAAATTCCCTAACCCCTATTAAATGAAAAGCGTTCTCTCAACTAAAAAATTGAGTCCTTCTCAAAGAGAGTTGCTGATAAACGCTGGAGTTTCCTTGGTGGAATATAACGCCATAAAAATTGAATTCGTCCCTTTTGAAGTTTCTGAAAATATTGACAATGCTATTTTCACAAGCCAAAATGCTGTAAAGGCAGTTATGAGTTATGGGTTAGGAGATAGGAGTTGTTTTTGCGTTGGTGAAAAGACTAAATCACTGTTGGAAGAAAATGGCCAAAATGTGATAAAGATGGCCGAATATGCTTCAGAATTAGGCGATTATTTGGCAAAAAACTACAAAAATGATTCCTTTCAATTTTTCTGTGGAAATATTAGAAGTGATGAAATTCCCTCCAAACTAATAGAAAACGATATTATCTTTGAGGAAATTGAGGTTTACAAAACCACTTTAAATCCGAAGAAGTTTGAAAGACAGTTCGACGCTGTTCTTTTTTTCAGTCCAAGTGGGGTGCGAAGTTTTGTTTCAGAAAATAAAATGAATAATTCAAAAGCAATTTGCATAGGTACAACAACTGCTACCGAAGCAAAAAAATATACTGAAAACGTGGTAATTGCTAACGCCACTACCGTAGAAAGCGTAATTGCAAAAGCGGTGAAATTATTAAAAACGTAATGTCCGTTCGAGCGCAGTCGAGAACTCCTTATACTTCTCGACTGCGCTTGAGGAGACAAAAATAAAGTTATGATTAAAAACGATTTATTCTTAAAAGCCCTTCGTGGCGAAACTGTAGAAAGACCGCCTGTTTGGATGATGCGCCAAGCCGGAAGATACTTGCCCGAATTTCAGGAAATAAAAGCGAAATACGACTTCTTTACCCGCTGCCAAACCCCGGAACTTGCTAGTGAAATCACCGTGCAACCCATCCGCAGATACGGAATGGATGCTGCCATTTTGTTTAGTGATATTTTGGTAATTCCGCAGGCAATGAACATTCACGTGGAGATGAAACCTAGTGTTGGCCCATGGCTGCCGGATCCAATCCGCTCAAAAAAGGATTTGGAACGCGTGATTGTGCCGGACATCAACGAAACCCTCAGCTATGTAATGGAAGCCATAAAGATGACGAAGGAAAAATTGAACGACGACATTCCGTTGATTGGTTTTGCGGGTAGTCCGTGGACCATTCTTTGTTATTGCGTGCAAGGCCAAGGCAGTAAAAACTTTGATAAAGCGAAGGAATTCTGCTTTACACAACCAGTTTTAGCACATGAATTACTTCAGAAAATAACAGATACAACGATCTTATATTTAAAAGAAAAAGTAAAAGCCGGGGTAAACGCGGTACAGGTTTTTGACAGCTGGGGCGGTATGCTATCACCAACCGATTATCAGGAATTCAGTTGGCAGTACATGCAACAGATAATTGATGCTTTAAAAAATGAAACTCCAGTTATTGCCTTTGGAAAAGGCTGTTGGTTTGCTTTAGATACCATGGCAAAAAGTGGCGCTTCCGCATTGGGTGTAGATTGGACGTGTTCGCCCAAAAATGCGCGTTATTTGACGGGCGGAAACATTACATTACAAGGAAATTTTGACCCAACTCGTCTTTTCAGTCCGCCATCAGAAATTAAAAAAATGGTGAAACAAATGATCGATGAATTTGGAAAAGACCGTTACATCGTGAATTTAGGTCATGGAATTCTGCCAAATATTCCTTTGGAAAACGCAGGCGCTTTCATTGAAGCGGTGAAGGAATATAAGCAGGAATAGATATTGTGGCAGATTTTTAAAAAGTTAGATTTAAAGCAACTTTTTGGGTTGTTTTGGATGTTTTTAAAAAATCCGCAATACGCACTTCCAACTATTTTTGCCACAAAACGCTGTATGGACATTGCGTATGAGCAGTACGGAAGCAAGCATCACTTAGGAAATCCGGCAAATGCCTTTCGGCATGCGCTTTGGGTAATCTTGATTATCAAAAAGTGTTTAAAATGGCAAAACAACGAACAAAAGGCAAAAACTTGGGCAAAGAAATTTACCGATTGGCACGAGGATTTTTCGCCCAACGAAGCTTTGGAACACGCAATGGATTTGCATAATAACCACGTTGGAATTCTTTATTTTGAAGAAGTAAAAGATAAAAATGTAGCGGAAATCGTTTCGTTTTTAAAACAAAAAGCTTCGGAAGCGGTAAAGATTTCAACTATTGAAGAAGTTGAAAATTTAGAAAAGACATTAGTTTATATAGATTAACTTTTCCGTGCGACACGACACCAAACCAAATGATTAAGAACATCCTAAAAGGCATAAAAGCATACGCGGGAACTTTCAAGCTTATTGGGCAACTTGGGCTTTGGAAGTACTTTGGCGTGCCTATGGCAATTAGTTTTTTAACCGCTGTTTTAATTGGCTTTTCCGCTTGGGGGCTGAGCGATAATCTGGGAGCCTTTATTTCAAAAATCTGGTTTTGGGAATGGGGCGCACAAACTTTCAGAACCATAAGTGATTTTATTGGAGCATTAACAATCATTGCTTTAGGTTTAATTCTTTTTCGTCATATAGTTATGGCACTGAGCGCGCCATTTATGAGTCCTGTTTCGGAAAAGATTGAAAAACATCTTTTTGGAGAAAACCATTCGCACAGAAATACGTCAAACGCTGAGCAACTTTGGCGGGGGGTTCGAATAAACGTCCGGAATTTAATGATGGAACTTTTGCTCACAATCCCCATAATCTTGATAGGTTTTATACCTGTTTTAGGAATAATTTCTTCGGTACTTTTGTTTTTGGTGCAGAGCTATTACGCAGGTTTCGGGAATATGGATTACACTTTGGAACGGCATTATAAATATTCAGAAAGCATCCAATTTGTAAGTAGAAACAAGGGTTTGGCAATTGGCAACGGTATCGTTTTTATGGGAATGCTTTTGATTCCGGTGATTGGGATTATTTTGGTGTTGCCTCTTTCTGTAACTGCGGCGAGTACGGAGACTTTAAAGGTTTTGGAAAACACGAAATAACTTCAGAAAAAGATATGATGAAAGAAAAATTCGTAAAATACATAAAGAATTTGCAAAACGAAATCACTTCTGCTTTGGAAGAAATTGACGGATTGGCAAAATTCAAAGAAGACAAATGGACCCGGAAAGCAGGCGGTGGCGGACAAACCAGAGTGATTGAAAATGGAGCCGTTTTTGAAAAAGGAGGCGTAAACATCAGTGAAGTTCACGGGAAATTACCCGAAAGCATGCAGCAGTATTTTGGAGTAAAAGATGCAGATTTTTTCGCTTGTGGACTGAGTTTGGTACTTCACCCAAAAAACCCGATGGTGCCCACCGTTCACGCCAATTGGCGCTATTTTGAAATGTATGATGCTGAAGGAAATATTGTAGATAGTTGGTTTGGCGGCGGGCAAGATTTAACACCTTATTATTTATTTGAGGAAGATGCAACACATTTTCACCATGTCTGCAAAACCGCTTGCGATAGGCATAATCCGGATTTTTATGAAACTTATAAAAAGCGCTGCGACGAGTATTTTTGGAACGCGCATCGCGAAGAAGCGAGAGGAATTGGTGGTCTTTTCTTTGATTATTTAAAAGAAACGGACACGATGAAAATGCAGGATTGGTACAATTTCGTAACCGAAGTTGGTAACAGTTTCTTGGAATGTTATCTTCCCATTGTTGAAAAAAGAAAAAACCTTCCCTATTCCGAAGAAAACAGAACTTGGCAGGAAATACGCCGTGGCCGTTATGTTGAGTTTAATTTAGTTCACGATAAAGGCACGCTTTTCGGCCTAAAAACAAATGGCCGAATTGAAAGCATTTTGATGAGTTTGCCGCCGCATGTGCAGTGGCGCTATGATTTTCATCCCGAGACAGGAAGCGAGGAAGAAAAGCTTGTTGAAGTTTTAAGAAAGCCGAAAGATTGGGTTTGAATTGGAGTTAATTCTAACAATTTAATGTCACGAAAAAAGGCAAATAAAAGAATTTTCGAAATACTCCATGCTTTTGGAGATGATGGGCAAGAGAAACGCCCTGTCACCCATTGGTTTTATTTTGAAAAAAGAAAGGATTTGAAGCTTTTTGAAAGCTATGCTTGGGATATTGGATTTCAAACTTCGGTTAAACACCTTCGAAAAAGAAAGAATTATGATAAGCTTTTACTAATTATCTATAGGGTTGAAAGTGTAAACAAAAGTTTTATTGATTTTGACACTATGGAATTTTTTGAAATTGCAAAAAAGTATAACGGTATATATGATGGATGGGAAACGCCCATCGAAATGGATTAAGCAATCATTTCCAAATCAAAGCCTTTTTAGAACCCACATTGTTTGTGTTTTGGTAATAATGAAAACGCGCTTTCAACAATAATTTTCTTCCTTCGGGATTTCGGGTGAAAGTGAGGATAGCCTTGCCATTGAATTTTTTCCAATGCTTAAAAAACAGCTCCGCGTCACTTTTCCGTTCAGCAAATATTTTCGGCACATTGTAATAATCTGAAATTTTTAACAGTTTCCGAAACCATCCGGCTTGGGTAATAATATAACGCGGATTTTCAACCGGCGCGATTATTTCCTCCAAATAATTTATAAAGAGAAGACTTTCCTTAACCGTTGCACCCTGTAAATAACAGGAAATAGCCCCTTGGTCAAATTCTTCAATGACAACTTTAAGTTTGGGTGCTGAAGTTTTAATTAATTCTTTTTTAACCATCGCTGCTTTTAGCGCCTCGGCAAATTTAAAAAGCTGTTTGTCCCTTCGTCCGAATTGAATATATAATTTCAAAGCTTTTATGGTTTTAGGAAGAAATAAGATTGCGAGTCCGCCAAAAACTGCGTAAAAAAAGTAAAGAATTCCTTTGGAAAGAAGATTCGGAAGATTGTTTATAAAAAGTTCGGGCAATGTAATTAACACCAAAGCGGAAAGTTCCACGAAAGCATATTTCACCAAATCGTGATAATACAATTTTTTCGATTTTTCCGAAGTTGATTTTTCATCAAAATTCACTTTTAGCTCGCGAATTAAAACATTTCCTTCTTTCAAAGCTGTTTCCCAGCGCTGTTTTACGTTTTTTCGGTTTTGGGAAAGTGACTCCATTTTTTCATTTAAAGCCGCTATTTCAGAAAATCCGTTCGCTATTCCCAATCGATCTATTCCGTTTTCTATGAAGGTTTTTCCTTGTAGCGAAACGCCGCAGAAGGCATCAAATCTGCGGCTTAAGGTTTCTATGTCTGCTCCTCCCGATTCATTTGTAGGGTCCACACAGGCAATATGCCAAATATTTGCAACTTTCCCGGGCTGCAACTGGTTTACACGAATGGCCCGCCCCCGCATTTGGTTGGAAGTAACAAATGAACCAACAAACGAGGCAAGGACCAAAGTGTTGATTGCCGGCGCATCCCAACCTTCGCCCAAAAGCGATTTGGTGCCAATAAGCACTTCAATAAACCCTTCCTCAAAAAGCTGGGTCATGGCGCTTACCATTTCCTTTTTGCCGCTCACGGTTGGGTTTATGACTATGTATTCCGTATCCCAAAGAATGGATTGCGTAAAAGCTTCCGCAGAAATTTTGGCAGTCAATTCGTCCACCAGCGAATTGTGGATTAAAATCAAAGAACCCGTTAAAACAGCTAATTTATCTTTCTGAAGTTTTAAAGATTCATCCCTTTTTATCGCATTCCGAAGATGTTGAAATATAGGAACCACACCCAACTTATTTATTTCCGAAAGGGAATCGCCGTATTTAAAATCGAGAAATTCCTTTCGAATGTAATCTGAAAGAATAACCATCCGCAATGAGCTACCGAGACTTTCAGCTTCAATTTTGGTAATTTCCACAATGCTTTTAAGCTTAGATGGACTCTGCGAAAGCGAACGGTATAGGTTGTTTTCGCCTACAAGATTGACGCGTTTTTTATCAAAAGCCCCAATTTTTCGAAGCTCTTTTTCAATTGAATTTAATATTGCTTCGTTTTCAAGATGATTTTTCCTTTCGTCAACCAAAAGGGGCTGCAATAGCGCTTCCACCCATTCGTAATTAAACGAGGGAAAACTCACATTTTTAGGTTTTACGCCCAACAATTCAATCTTTTCATGAGGAATTTTAAAAGCAATTGAATTCAAATAAATAAGTATCGCCGAATAGAAATCTGGATGCTCGTAAATAGCTTCCAAATTCGTTTCCGTATTCGCAAAAAAAGGATGTTTCAGTATAAAATTCTGGAAATGTTCATTCGCTTTTAAATCTGAAACAAACTGAATCAATTGCTCGCGATATTTTATGATGTAGCGAATCTGTTCCTGTTCGGGTTTGGAAAAATAAATGTAATCCTGATGCGGACAGAGATTGCCTTCCTTTACGAGTTCTGGCAGGCCGATTTCCATATCAATCGGGCCGCAAAGTTCAAAATACTTGGCTATTTCACTTGGTTCACTATCGTAGGGAGGCGTTGCGGTAAGCGAAACTAATGTGTGTTTGGGCAATTGTTTTAAGCTGAAAAGCGGCTTCCACCATTCGTTTTTTAAGTGATGGGCTTCGTCCAAAATAATGTTTTCAATTCCAGCATTTTCAAAAAAATGGAGTAGTTTTTCTTCGGAATTTTCCAATTCATTTTTAAAAAAAGAATGCAGGGATTGATAGGTTGAAAAAGTAATCGTTTCCGGATTTTTAATGTTGAAGGAAACCGAAATTGAATTTTCATGTTTCACAAAACACTCCAACATACGCTCGTTCCATTGGTTTCGGATGGTTAGGGTAGGCGATAGAACCAGCGTTTTTTTATTGATTCTCCGCATCATTTCCAACCCCAGAACCGTTTTGCCCGAACCCGGCGGAGCCACGACGTGAAGATGATTATCCTCTAAATAAACTTGAAAATCCTCCAAAAACCGCGCTTGGTAGCTGCGCCAATTAAATTTAAAAAGAAGTGAGGATAGCAGGTTCAATTTATGGAAGGCTCAGATTATAATAGTAAATTTGCAACGCCAAAAATAAGGTATTTCAACGAGGTGAAAATCCTGTTATTGGTTTAATAATATTACTGAATTGATTATTGAATATAGGGTTTCAGATTTATCAAAAAATCTAAAATCTAAAATCTCAAGTCTAAAATCTTAATAGCTATGTACCCACTAAGAAGAAACCGAAGATTGCGAACCAACGAAAGTATGCGAAGCCTGGTCCGTGAAACTATTATAAGCCCCAATGATTTTATCGTGCCGCTTTTTGTGGTGGAAGGAAAAGGTGTAAAAGAAGAAATTGCTTCTATGCCTAACTATTACAGATTGAGTTTGGATAATCTTCAAAAAGAAGTAAAAGAACTTTGGAAACTCGGTTTGAAGTCGGTTTTGCTTTTTGTGAAAGTTGATGATAAACTGAAGGACAATAGCGGAAAGGAAGCCTTAAATGCTGATGGATTGATGCAACGCGCCATAAAAACGGTGAAGGATGCAGTTCCCGAAATGATTGTGATGACCGATGTGGCCTTGGATCCGTTTTCAGTATATGGGCACGACGGAATTATTTCCGAAGGAAAAGTTTTGAACGACGATACCAATGCGGTCTTGGCTGAAATGTCCCTAAGCCACGCCATTGCGGGTGCGGATGTGGTTGCGCCCAGCGATATGATGGACGGACGCATTTTTGAAATCAGAACCCTTTTAGAGGACGAAGGTTTCTGCGATACCGCGATTATGGCCTACAGCGCCAAATATGCTTCGGCATTTTACGGTCCGTTCCGGGACGCGTTGGATTCTGCGCCTGTTGATGTAGAGGATATTCCAAAAGATAAAAAAACCTACCAAATGGACTACGGCAACCGCGAGGAGGCCATCCGCGAAACCTTAATGGATATTGACGAAGGCGCAGATATTGTAATGATAAAACCCGGACTTTGCTATTTGGATATTGTACGTGATATAAAGGATACCGTAAATGTTCCTGTTGCGGTTTATCAAGTTAGCGGTGAATATGCCATGTTGAAAGCCGCGGCCGAAAAGGGCTGGTTGAACCACGATGCAGTAATGATGGAGCAGGTTACGGCCATAAAAAGAGCCGGGGCTTCTATGATTGCTAGCTATTTTGCTAAAGATGTCGTAAAGCTTATTAATTAGCAAAATTTTATCTTTCTGAATTCATTTTTCGCATACATTTGCGGCGTGAAACTTGTTGAAAAACATATAAGTAGGTTACTGGTCTCGATTGCCGTTTTCCTGGTTTTCGGGAATGTGGCTTTTGCTTACGAATCCTTTTCCGAAAGGACTAAGAGCACCGTTGTTTCTGAACTTCAGAAGGATGACCACAAGCCTTTTGTTTTTAATGAAATTTCTATTGGGGAGGTTTCGCAGACGGTTTCGCAGAATGAATATTTGGGGCTCGGGCTGTTTGGAACATTTTATTCCAATCAGGATTTTTCTTTTGTCCGTGAATCTTCTTTAATCAATTCGTCGTTTACCCTAAAGGACAAACGGGAGCTTATCTTCCGCCATTTGTTTCCCTTCCATTTTTTTTGGTGATTATTTGAGATTGCTTCGGTTTGTTTGGATTGGTTTCCAAGCATTTTTTTATTCAAATTTATTCATCTTAAAAATTTTTCATCATGGAATTTAACACAACCCTAGTAGGGGTAATTATACTGTTATTGATATTTGTGCCCGTGGGTTATTTAATCTTGAACACCACCGGCAAGGACAAAAAGGCAAAGAAAACTGTATCGCAACTGTCGCAGACCAAGGGCATACAGATAAAGAACATAGAGGTAATAGGCAATTGCGTTATTGCTGTTGACGAAACTTCAAAAAAACTTGTTTACTCTTCTAAAACCAATCCTAGCGGTGACTTTAAGATTGTAGATATAACCGAGGTGCGGGAATGCCGTGCCAAGAGCATTAAGCATACAGACAAAACCCTTGATTGGGTTGGGCTGGAACTAGTTGAAAAGTCAGGCAGGTTGGAAATACCTTTTTATATGGAAAACGATGACGAAGGGTACACCAAAGATCCGTTTGCATGCCTACAGGATGCCAAGCGCTGGGAAGGGACATTGAAACCCTTACTGAGGGCTTCGTAATTTTAGTTTTTTAAGAAAACCGTCCTTTGTGGCGGTTTTTTTAATGCAATTAACAAAGCCTTACCTAAAATCTGTTTTTAAATCTTTATTTTAGATGAAAATTTCGAAAACCAACTATGACCTTACTGATTGTTTATGCAGTGCTTTCCATTTTCTTTTCTTTTTTGTGCTCTATATTGGAAGCCGCGCTGCTCAGCTTTACACCCACATATCTGAGGATGAAGACCAAAGAGGGAAAAAGCTATGCCACAACCCTTACCAATTATAAAAAAGACATTGACAAACCGCTAATTGCAATCTTAACCCTCAATACTATTGCACACACTGTTGGTGCAATCCTCGTGGGGGTTCAAGCAGAAAAACTACCCTATAAGGTAGAAGTTTGGGGAGTGAATTTAGTGGGAATTGTTTCCGCAATTATGACAATGTTGATTTTGGTGGTTTCTGAAATTATCCCGAAAACCATTGGTGCTACTTATTGGAAAAAACTGGGCTCTTTCACGGCAACCTTTCTAAACCTCATTATCATTCCGTTGAAATATACTGGAATCCTGTGGTTGCTAATGCTCATTACTCGTATGGTTGGCAAATCTGCCCACGTAAGTACCATGAGCCGTGAGGAATTCATGGCCATAACCGATGCCGCTGAAGAAGAAGGCGTTTTTGAGGAAAGCGAAACAACGGTAATCAAAAATTTACTTGTTTTTAAAAGCGTACACGCCAAAGATGTAATGACGCCCTTTACGGTTGTTACATTAGAAGATGAGACGAAGAGTTTGGATGAATTTCACCAAAACCATAAAAGCCTTCGGTTTTCGAGGATACCGGTGTATAAAAACAAAACACATAATATTACAGGTTTTGTGCTTCGTGACGATGTGCTGGAAGAAATTGTGGAAGACCGTGGCGATAAATTGTTGAGCGACTTAAAGCGGGAAATTTTTGTGGTTGCTTCAGAAAAACCCATCCCAGAACTTTTCGAAACATTTATAAAACAACGGGTACATATTGCATCTGTAGTGGATGATTTTGGAAATACCATAGGGGTGGTAACAATGGAAGATATTATTGAAACGCTGCTTGGACTTGAGATTATGGACGAGAGCGACAACATAGAAGATATGCAGCTACAGGCACGAAAAAACTGGGAGCGCCGCGCTAAGCGTATGGGAATTGAGATTAACAGAGATATAGAACTAGAACGGGGCGATGATGAACAGGAGCTATGATGATTATGTTGACACTCCCATAGGGATATTAATGCTTTCCTTTAATGAAAAGTTTGAATTGGTTTCGGCTATTTTTCCTGAGGATGAAATAACGCTTCCCGTAGCCAATGGTTTGGGAAGTGAGGAAATTCAGCGTGTGAAGAAACAATTCAAGGAATACTTCAATGGTTCCAGAAAAACTTTCGATATACAACTTTCACCCGAAGGAACCGAATTCCAAAAAAGGGTTTGGAATAAACTTTCAAATATTCCATACGGCAAAACCGCAACCTATCAACAGATGGCCAATACGTTGGGCGACCCAAAAGTGATTCGTGCAGCGGCTTCTGCAAATGGGAAGAACCCTATTTCCATAGTAATTCCCTGTCACCGTGTTATTGGTAGTGATGGTTCGCTTACGGGTTATGCCGGCGGATTGCACAGAAAGAAATGGTTGCTGGAACACGAAAACCCTTCACCGCAACAATCCCTTTTTTAAATGAAACCATTTCTAAAATTTGTAAAGTGGCTGTTAATTCTGCTAATTGTTGCAGTATTGGGGCTTTACATTTCAGGCTATGGCTATATTTTAAAGGGAGTTTGGGTAGTTTATCTTCACGGACACACCACAGCCTATATTGACGATTTTAAGTTTTTTGAAAACGAAAAAATTCCCGCAAGTACCAACCCGCAACCTTGGCCAATCCATAAAAACTACAATACTGTTGAGGCAACGGAAGCACTTGCCGAAACAAACGATACACTCGGCACCGTTGCCTTTTTAGTAATAAAAAATGATAGTATTTGGTATGAAAAGTATTTTGATGGTTTTGGGAAAAATTCGCAAACAAACTCTTTTTCCATGGCGAAAAGCATTACTTCGGCTTTGTTGGGGAAAGCAATTGACGATGGGTTTATAGAAAGTTTGGACCAGCCAGTTGGTGATTTTTATCCGCAATATGCCGAGAGTGGAATGACGGTTGGCGATCTTTCCTCAATGGCCTCAGGTTTGGATTGGGACGAATCCTATTCCAATCCGTTTGGGATGACGGCGCGGGCCTATTATGATGATGATTTGGCGGAAACTATCCTGAAATTGGAAGTAGTTGAAAAACCTGGCGTTCGTTTTAAATATTTAAGCGGAAATACCCAGCTCTTGGCAATGGTAATTCAAAAGGCTACGCAGAAACAGTTGGCAGATTATTTATATGAAAGTTTTTGGCAACCCATGGGTTTTGAGCAACCAGCAATTTGGCAAATTGATGATGATGAAAGCAGATTGGTCAAGGCGTATTGTTGCTTGGGAAGCAATGCGCGGGACTTTGCACGTTTCGGGAAACTGTATAAAGATTACGGAAAATGGAACGGAAAGCAACTGCTAGATTCTACATTTGTGGTGAAAAGCATAACGCCACGCTTTGCGGAAAGTCCAGAATACGGTTATGGGTTTTGGCTGAGTGATTTTAAGGGAAAGAAAATTTTTGTGATTCGTGGTATTTTGGGACAGTATGTTATTGTGGTTCCAGAGGACGATTTGATTATTGTTCGGTTGGGCCATCAACGTGGTGGTAAAACAGGGATGCCTTTTAGTTTAGATTTTTATGTGTATGTTGATGAGGTATACAAAATGCTTACTCAAAATCAATAATTTTTTCGTAGCTTTAAACTTCTCCCCGATTGCAATTTTCAAATTATGATTAAGCGTATAAACTTGGAACATATTCTGTTTCTTGATATTGAAACCGTTCCGCAGCATGAAAATTTTGATGAATTGGACGATACTTCCAAAACGCTTTGGGAACTGAAAAGCCAATACCAACGCAAGGATGAAATTTCTGCGGAAGACTTTTACGAACGCGCCGGCATTTGGGCAGAATTCGGGAAAATTGTCTGTATTTCTGTAGGCTATTTTGTGCTAAAGGGCGACGTTCGCAATTTTCGCGTTACCAGTTTTCACGGTGATGAAGTGAAAATTTTAAATGATTTCAAAAGTCTTTTGGAAACACATTTCAACAAACCCCACCATTTACTTTGCGCGCATAATGGGAAGGAATTTGACTTTCCCTTCATTGCCAGACGGATGATTATAAATGGTATCGATATTCCTTTCAAATTAGATCTCTTCGGAAAAAAACCTTGGGAAGTTCCGCATTTGGATACGCTGGAGCTTTGGAAATTCGGCGATTATAAAACCTTTACTTCCCTTAAATTGATGGCGCACGTTTTGGGCATTCCGTCGCCAAAAGATGATATTGACGGCAGCCAGGTTCGCAGTGTTTATTATGAAGAAAAAGATATTGACCGAATAATTACTTATTGCGAAAAAGATGCTGTTACGGTAGCACAGATTTTCCTTAGACTTCGCAATGAAGGTATTTTGGATGAAAGTGAAATTCTTTCTGTATAATGCGTTAATTCTGGCAGTAATACTTATTTAAGGATTTCATTATAAATTTTAGTAGCTTTACCAGCCACATTCAAATATATTTTTTATGACAATTTCAAAATTTATCCAAAAATCGTTTTTGATACCTATGTTAGCTGCGCTTCCTCTTTTTATATCTTGTAAGGATGAGAAGAAGATAGAAGAGAAGGCGCCAGCCACAACCCAAGAGGCAACCCTTGAACAAAAGAAACAGGCTTTACAGAATGTTGCGCCTACTTCTACCACCACAACTAATTCTAGCAATAACGGAGGTGCCGTGAATCCGCCCCACGGACAGCCAGGGCATGATTGTGCCATTCCAGTGGGTGCGCCTTTGAACGGAGGTTCGGGAAGTACCAATGCCACCCCCACGACCAATAAAGCGAATGCCGTGCCGGCATCTATTTCTGGCAAAGGTGTAAACCCGCCCCACGGGCAGCCAGGCCATAGATGTGATATAAAAGTGGGGGATCCACTTTAAAAAACCTATACTTAAAAAAAGCGGCCCGTTTCAGCAATGAAACGGGCCGCCTTAATTATCAATATTAACTAACTATTCTTTTATAAAACGCTTCATTAGTTTGTTGCTATCAGTATTTATTTCAAGCATATAGACACCGCTTTGCAATGATGAAACATCCAAGTTTTCGGTAAATGAACCTTTACCAACAACTTGTCCAATCACATTATAGATTACATAATCCTTTCCAGTTGCTTCAACTAACGAAATATTTAACGTATGTTTTGCAGGGTTTGGATAGATAGACATTTCTGAATTGTTGAAACCTGTATCTCCAGTTATACCTTGGTTAACGGAATTACTGATTATTACCGTATAATCCTCCACTTCTCCATAGGTAAATGTTTCGCAAGAGGTTGGGTTTGCATTGTATTTCATAGAAACACGCATTCTTGTTGCCCCGGAAAGTGCAGATGTAGGAACAGTAAAACTTCCAGAAACAGATGATGCGGTTGTGCGCGAACGTGAATATACTTGTTCACCAGAATCATTGAAATCGCCGTCCTGGTTATAGTCAATCCATACGCGGTATGCTTCACGATATACAGTACCCGTCCATCGTGGTGTAATGGTGATGGTATTGCTGCTTCCTTTGGTTAATGAAGTAGAAATACTTGTGAAATCTGCATACCCATCATTGTTACCAGAAAGATTGTTGATGCTTCTAAGTTGGACTCTATCTATGTATTCATCATTTGTATTATTTCCTTGTGAAGTACAATACGTAACTGTATTTGAAAGCGTAGTAACGTTTACAGTGTTACTGAAGCCCGAATTGTTACCGGCCGCATCGTGTGCGCGAACTTTAAAAGAATAAGCGGTAGCAGGTGAAAGCCCTGTAATATTTGCTGAAGTGCCTGTAACGCTTCCTAAGTTTGTACTGCCTTGGAAAACATCATAACCGGTAACGCCCACATTATCTGTGGAAGCATTCCATGAAAGGCTAAGCGTAGTTTGGGTTACGTTTGAAGCTGCCAAACTTGATGGGGCGGTTGGAGCCTGAGTATCTGGCGCTCCTGCACCCAAGTTGATTGTATAGTCTTCAACCTCCCCATAACTGAAAGTTTCACAGGATGTTGGAATTCCGTTGTATTTCATAGAAACCCTCATTCTTGTTTCTCCTCCAACAGTCCCTGATGGAACCGTGAACGTTCCACTGTTTGGAGTGTTAGTTGAAGCAGCTTTGGACCAAACCAATTCACCTGCATCACCAAAATCATCATCACCGTTGTAATCAATCCACACGGCATAGCCTTCGCTGTAAACAGTTCCGGTCCAAGTAGGAGTTACAGTAATGGTATAAGCTGAGCCTTCATTTAAGGTAGTAGAAATACTTGTAAAATCTGAATAAAGTTGCGCGCCGGAAGCATTATTGATGGTGTTCAACTGTACGCGGCTTATGTATTCATCATTTACATTGTTACCCTGTGAAGCACAATAGCTGCTTCCGCCACCACCACCGTATGGAGCGCCAACACCTACAGCATACCAAGCGTTTGTGGTTGCAATTTCCTCTGGGCTATCTGCGCCGTAAAGATCTCTTGCGGCTTGAATAGCGCCATTTCTTGCATCGCTGTACTGTGAGTTTGAATTCAAATAGACGGTTAGGTTTCTGTAGGCAATTGCAGCTGCTTTGTCCATCCCAATTCCGGTAACGTTATAGCTGTTTCCTAAATCGTTAGTGCCGCTTTTACCTACGGTTAAAATATAAAACCAAAAGTTTTGCACGCCAGAGTTTATGTGTACACCACCGTTATCGCCTGAGCCGGAATACCAATTGGTTCCCAAATACGTGTCCGGATCGCCGTAGGCATTTGGGTTGCTCATGGAGCGAAGTGCACCACCGCTTCCGCCAGCACCAATGTCATCACCCATAAGCCAGTCGTTTGTGCCAGAGGCAAACTTTTCAATGGATTCACCGAAAATGTCTGAAAAAGATTCATTCAAAGCTCCCGATTGGTAGCTATAAACAAGATTTGCAGAATATTCGGTAACACCGTGAGCAATCTCGTGGCCACAAATATCCAAGGATACCAATGGGCCATAGTTTACGCCATCACCGTCGCCGTAAGTCATTCGGCTACCGTCCCAAAATGCATTCACATAATTTGAGGAATAGCTAACGTACGATTTTATAATGGCGCCCGCATTATTATAGGAATTTCTTCCGTGTTTTTGGCTGAAGTATTTGTGGGTACGTTCCGCGCCAAAGTGCGCTTGAACACCTGTAGGATTGGAAGTAAAGCTAGTTGAACTGCTTGTAACATCCACCGCATTGTTATAGTTGGTGCCGTTATTCATGTCAAAGGTCTGAATTCCGTTACCGTCAGCTGTTTGGCGCAAACGGTATGGGCCAGAGGCATTATCGGCCGTAAAGGACACCGTGCCGTTATAAAGGCTGGTTCCCGTCGCGGGCACATTGGCATGGTGAATGCGCTTGTTTTCAAAAATGAATTGTCCCGTTTTCGCATCAATATATACATCGGCTCTGTAAAGCGGTGCCGTTGCGTAAATATCAAACTTATAGGCAAGTCGGTTTGTTTCGGTTATGTTTTTCATTGCTGGAAAAATTACCAATTCGCCAGTAGGTTTATGGTAGTCCGCCAAAGCTGCTTCCGAAGCATTTTGCCACATATATTTTGTAGCGCCCACGTGCGCCATAGCACTGTTCAAAGCTTGCGGGCCAGATATTGAAGGCGTAACACTAAAATCATCTGCAATGGGGGAATAAAATGAATTCAATGTCTGTACCATGCCATTTTTACTACTCAATGTTACGGTTGCAAATTCCACTTTTACACCGTTAAAATACTGTTGCATTTTTTGGTGTATAAATCCTAACGGGTCTTGTTCTTGTTTTAGCGTAGTAAATGAAGTTTGTGAAGATGGGTTTAAAACGTCCTTGAAAATTTGAGTGGAGTTTTGAAGCGAATACGATTGTGATGCATCAAAAACTACTAGACTTGGTGGTTCTTTTACGCTTCTCTTTTCATCTTTTTTGTTTTGGGCAGAAACCACTGCGGTAAAAGCAAAAATTAAAAGGGTGAATAGAAAAACGAACTTGTTAATTTTTTTCATAATAAATAAGATTTAGTGAATAAATAGGTTTGTTGTGTTGTTAAACAACTCTTAAATGAACGATAATTTTAGATAAAATGAAATTTTATTCGATGAACTGTAGTTAAAATTTTAATACTCCCTTTTATCCTATCTTTGAAATTATGAATAGAACACCATTGTTATCAGTCAATGCACTTACAGTTTCTTTTGGAAATAAGAAAAAGCTTGTTGAGGTTTTGCACAATATTTCTTTTGATGTTTTCGAAAATGAAATAGTGGGCATAGTAGGCGAATCTGGTTCCGGTAAATCGGTCACTTCACTTTCCATCATGGGTTTGTTGCCCAAAAAGCTAGCAAATCTTTCGGGAAACGTCATTTTTGAAGAAAAAGAACTACTACAAATCACCGAAACAGAATTCCGAAATATAAGAGGAAAGGATATAGCAATAATTTTTCAGGAGCCCATGAGCGCCTTAAATCCCTCATTGAAATGTGGTTTTCAGGTTGCCGAAATTCTACGGCTTCATTTAAAGATGAATGTTTCAGAGGCAAAAAAGGAAACCATTTCATTGTTCGAAAAAGTGAAATTGCCACGCCCAGCAGAGATTTACAATAGTTATCCGCACCAGATAAGCGGCGGGCAGATGCAGCGGGTTATGATTGCCATGGCCATTGCCTGTAAGCCTAAACTCCTTATTGCCGACGAGCCCACAACGGCCCTCGACGTAACCGTACAAAAGGAAATCCTTTCTCTTCTGAAGTCTATTCAGCAGGAAACAAAAATGGCAATGCTCTTTATCTCGCACGATTTAAGCTTGGTTTCTGAGATTGCCGATAGGGTTGTAGTAATGTATAAAGGCGATATTATTGAAAATGCAACAACTGAAGAGATATTTAAAAACCCAAAGGCAGCATATACCAAAGCTCTCTTGGCGTCTAGGCCGTCGCTGAACGTACGTTTAGCAAAATTACCCACCATTGCATCAATAGCCGATAAGAGTTTTAAGCCCAGAGAAGTAAAACCAGTGGAACGGGCTAAAAGGCACAAACACATTTATACAAAAAAACCAATCCTGGAGATTGTCAATTTGGAAAAATATTATTTCAGCAATGTGGGAATGTTTTCAAAAGCAGAAGTTGTAAAAGCTGTAGACGATATTAGCTTCACTGTTTTTGAAGGTGAAACTCTAGGTCTTGTGGGCGAATCAGGCTGTGGAAAATCTACTTTGGGAAGAACCATTCTTCAACTTGAAAAAGCAACTTCAGGAAGCATAAAATATAGGGGGAAGGAACTTACAAGGCTTTCAAAAGGTGAAATCAGAAATCTTCGGAAGGAAATACAGATTATTTTTCAGGACCCCTATTCATCGCTGAACCCGCGTTTAATGATAGGCCAGGCGCTGATGGAGCCGATGGAAGTGCACGGTTTGGGTAAATCGGCTAAAGAAAGAAAAGAAAGCGTGTTGTCACTACTGGAAAGAGTAGGACTTGATGAAAGCTATTTTTACCGTTATCCACACGAACTTTCGGGCGGGCAACGCCAGCGGGTTGGTATTGCACGAACAATAGTTGTAGAGCCTAAGCTGGTAATTTGTGATGAATCCGTTTCGGCTCTTGATATTTCGGTGCAGGCGCAGGTTTTGAACTTGCTTAACGAACTAAAAAATGATTTTGGTTTCACCTATATATTTATATCGCATGATTTGGCAGTGGTAAAATATATGTCGGACCAACTTTTGGTAATGAACAAGGGGAAAATTGAGGAGTTGGGCGATGCCGATGAAATTTATGAAAACCCCCAAACAGACTATTCAAAAAAACTAATTGAAGCGATTCCCAAGGGAATTTAAAAATATAAAATTAAAAAACCCGTTCTAACCTCACGAAGAACGGGTTTAATAATTTATCTGTGTGTAATGACAGATTTGGGGCGTAAAACAACCATAAAAAAAGTTTAGACCAATAAAAACACTTTCTTAAAAATGAAAAGCACATTTAGTACCAATTCTTTTGTGCTTTTAAATGATCTAATTACTTTTTCCATATGAGGTTAAGTTGGTAAGATTTGGGTCTGCTAAGATGAAAACATTTTTCTAATAAAGCGATAAAAAGCATATAAATTCGATGAAATACACTAAATTTTAACATTTAAGCATTTTCACTCCCTTTTTTAACATAAAAAAACCATGCTAGCGCATGGTTCTTGAATTGTAAAAGTGGAGCAAATATTAAAATTTCATCTCTTTAATTTCTCCATTAACTATCAAATCACCTTCTGTAGCTTTTTGAATTTCTTCAACTGAAACCCCTGGAGCGCGTTCAAGTAAATGAAATTTTCCATCTTTAATTTCCAATACCGCAAGATTTGTCACTATCTTTTTTACACAATTTACGCCTGTAAGCGGCAAACTACACTCTTTTAATAGTTTTGATTCTCCTTCACGGTTGGTGTGCATCATCGCCACGATAATATTTTCAGCAGATGCTACGAGGTCCATAGCCCCGCCCATTCCTTTAACCATCTTCCCTGGTATTTTCCAGTTCGCAATGTCGCCATTTTGTGAAACCTCCATCGCTCCTAATATTGTTAAATCTACGTGCTGTCCACGAATCATTCCGAAACTCATGGCCGAATCGAAAAAAGAAGCGCCGGGCAAGGCCGTGATAGTTTGTTTGCCAGCGTTTATTAAATCTGGGTCTTCTTCCCCTTCAAAGGGAAAAGGCCCCATGCCGAGAATACCGTTTTCACTTTGGAATTCCACACTTATATCGTCACGTACAAAATTGGCAACTAATGTTGGGATACCGATTCCTAAATTTACGTAATAACCATCCTTCACTTCTTTTGCAATGCGCTGTGCTATTTGTTCTTTAGTTAAGGCCATTAGTTTCTTTTTCTAACTGTTAATTGCTCAATTCTCTTTTCGTACTTCTCTCCTTGGAATATGCGTTGTATAAATATTCCTGGGATATGTATTTGGTTTGGGTCCAATTCCCCAGCGGGAACTAATTCCTCCACTTCGGCTACGGTAATTTTTCCGGCGCCACACATAGCTGGGTTGAAGTTTCTCGCGGTTCCTTTAAAGATAAGGTTTCCTGCTTCATCACCTTTCCAAGCTTTTACAAAAGAGAAATCTGCCTCAAAAGCTTTTTCCATAACGTGCATTTTTCCGTGGAATTCCCGGGTTTCCTTTCCATCGGCTACCTCGGTTCCATAACCGGCAGGCGTATAAAAGGCAGGAATACCGCTTCGGGCAGCTTCGCAGCGTTGTGCCAAGGTGCCTTGGGGAATGAGTTCAACCTCCATTTCACCACTTAACATTTGGCGTTCAAACTCTGCATTTTCTCCTACATAAGAAGAAATCATTTTCTTTATTTGATGTTTTTTCAGAAGAAGACCAAGCCCAAAATCATCCACCCCTGCGTTGTTAGAAATACAGGTTACGTTCTGAACATTTCGTCTTACCAATTCTGAAATAATATTTTCGGGAATACCGCACAGCCCAAAACCGCCGAGCATAAAAGTCATTCCGTCTTCAATGCCTTCACAGGCTTCGCGGACGTTTGCAACTGTCTTTTTTATCATTTTTTAAATTTTCTGAAAATTACGAAAATTCAGACTATAAAAAAACCTCACAGGCTTTGAAAACTTGTGAGGTTTGCTTTTGATCAAAGAAGATTTTTAAAAATCGAATTCATCAGGAATTTCCTCTACATCAGGATTTCCTTCACGCCATTTGGAACAATCGGTTTCAATGGAAAGATTTGCCGGACGTTTAAAATTTCCAGTGGAAACGTCAAGATCTTCATCGGCATAACAACTCTTCATATACATAGCCCAAATGGGCAACGCCATTGTAGCACCCTGTCCGTAGGCAGTTGACCCAAAGTGGGTGGCGCGATCATCGCCTCCCACCCAAACGCCAGTAACCAAGTTTGGAACCATGCCCATAAACCAGCCATCACTGTTGTTCTGGGTAGTTCCGGTTTTACCGGCAATAGGGTTTTTGAAATCGTATGGGTAGCCTGTAACCGCTTTTTTATAAATTGGAGAGCCAGTGGCCCAGGTACCTCTTAACCTGGCTCCCGAACCCGATTGTGTTACCCCTTCCATCAAACTTACGGTTACGTAAGCAGTCTCATTACTGATAACGTCTTTTGTTTTTGGCACATTTTGATAAAGAACGGTGCCATTTTTATCTTCTATACGCTGAATTAAAATAGGTTCAACATAAACCCCTTCATTTGCGAAGGTACTGTACGCCCCCACCATTTCATATACGGAAACATCTGGGGTACCCAACGCTATGGAAGGCACGGCAGGCATATTTTCGGTATCAACGCCCATTTTTGCAACCAAGTCTATAACTGGTTCTGGGCCTACACGATCAATTAATCGAGCGGTAATGGTATTTATTGAATTTGCCAACGCATACTTTAAAGTTACCATACCACCATAACCGCCACCAGCATTTTTTGGGGCCCAAGGCTTTATTAAATTGTGCTTACCAGCAGGAATGGTATACATAGTATTTGGTAAAGTATCACAGGGAGACATATGCATTTGGTCTATGGCGGTAGCATATACAAACGGTTTAAAGGTAGAGCCAATTTGACGCCTTCCTTTCTTTACCATATCATATTTAAAGCGCTTGTAATCTATACCGCCTACCCACGCTTTCACTTCCCCGGTTTGGGGAGTCATTGACATCATTGCTGCCTGTAAAAAAGATTTGTGGTAACGGATGGAATCCATAGGGGTCATTACTGTATCAATCTCACCTTTCCATGAAAAAATACGCATAGGTACTTTCTTTTTAAAGCTACTAATGATTTCTTCCTCGCTTTTTCCCTGTTTTGTCATTTCTCGCCAACGGTCGCTTTTGCGCATTGCAGAGTTCAATATCCCTTCCGTCTCTTTCTCCGTAATATCACGGAATGGGGCTGTTTTGTTGTTTTTGTTCTGCTCATCAAAGGCTTCTTGCAGATGTGCTATATGCTTTTTAACAGCATCTTCAGCATATTCCTGCATTTTACTATCTATGGTTACATACACTTTTAAACCATCTTGGTAAATATTGTATTTGCTGCCATCGGGCTTGGGGTGTTCCTTAATCCAATCTTCCATAAAATGGCGGGCATATTCACGGAAATATGTTGCGCTACCTTCATCATGACCTTGCGGGGTGAATTTTAAATTCAAGGGTAAGGCTTGAAGCGAATCCATTACTTTTTCTGAAATAAAATCATATTTTTCCATTTGGGCCAAGACCACATTTCTCCTTTCCAAAACCAATTCCGGTCTCCGGTTGGGATTAAATAGCGAAGAATTTTTGAACATCCCTACCAGCATGGCGGCTTCAGCGGTTGTCAATTGCGATGGTGGCTTGTCAAAATATATGTTTGCGGCGCTCTCGATCCCTACAGCTTGATTTAAAAAGTCATACTCGTTGAAATACATCGTGATTATTTCCTCTTTTGTGTAACGTCTTTCCAAACGGGTGGCAATAATCCATTCTTTCACTTTTTGAATAACCCTCTCTAATTTATTTGATGCCCTCTGGTCCGTAAAGAATAATTTTGCCAACTGTTGGCTTATGGTACTTGCGCCCCCACGGCTGCCCAAAAACGCAACAGCGCGGATGGTTCCTCTTCCGTCAATACCTGAGTGGTCATAAAAGCGCACATCTTCGGTGGCTATCAAAGCATTTACCAAATGGTCGGGTAGGGTGTCAAATGGAACGGGTGTTCTGTTTTCTTTGTAGAACTTACCAATAGTTTTTCCATCGGAAGAAATAATCTCAGTAGCGAGATTCTTTTCAGGGTTTTCAAGGCTGGTTTCATCGGGAAGACTTCCAAATACGCCCCAGGACGCTAATAGAAAGAATAGGATAATCAATAAAATGAAGCCTGCAAAAAGCTTCCAAAATGTTCTGATGTGATGGCTTACATCAGATTGGTTTTTCTTTTTCGGGGATGTCTTTTTTTTCGTTGCCATATTTATTTCACTATTTGGAGGCTTCTTCAATACTGATGCCAACATCTGTAATGCCTTCGAGTTTTGTAACGCCTTCCACCTCGCCATTATTGCGCATTGCTTGGGCTATGTGTACGGTATAGGCACCTTCTTCAAAAAACTGAACATTCTCTTTATACCAAAGTTTGTTTTCCTTTACAGCCCCAATGCCTTGGCCCATCCAGGAACCATCAGGATTGGCCATTCGGTATTCCAGCGTATCGGCAACGGTTTTACCATTTGGAAAATTCATATTCACTATCAAAAATAAATTATTGTATTTATAATCGTTTGTATTTCTGATATTTAAAAAGAGATTATACTTTTTAAGTGAATCCAGTTGCGGAATTTTAAATTCAACAACTTCTTCTGAGCCCCAATGCCCGTCCATGGCTTGAATTTCACTGAAAACAGTTCCCGACTCACAAGAAACGAGCAAAACAGTAGTCAAAAAAAGTGCCAATAGCTTATTCATTTTTAGAAGGCTTTCTGTTTCTGTTTTGGTTTCCTGATTTATTTCTGGGCTTACTGCCAGATTTTTTGCGTTGGTTGTCTTTCGGACTGTTTCCCGCTACAGATGTTTCCGCTTTTCCACGCTTTTTGTTTCTGCTTTTATTTCTGCGTTTTTTATTTTTTTGCTTTGGTTGGTCAAAACGTGTTAGGCTATCTTGGCCCACCACATTGCTAAACGGTTCCTTTTCTACTTTTGGAGCTTCTATAATAAATTCCTCCAGCGCCATAGGTTTCTTGCCTTTTTTGTTCAGTTCTATTATTTCATTCGCTTTTTCTACGGTAAGTTCGTGCCAATTTGCAAATTCTTTTTCATAGGCATACCAAAGCAGCCCTTTGAAAATATCTATCTTTTGGCAGATGGCAGTGCCTTTTTCGGTTTGTAGTTTGGTTTCGGTATTGGGGAAAGACTCCAGCGCTTCCAAATAGGTATCCAGTTCATAATTCAAACAACACTTCAACTTACCACATTGCCCCGCAAGTTTTTGTGGATTTAACGAAAGTTGCTGATAGCGAGCCGCGGAAGTATTCACTGAACGGAAATCCGTCAACCAAGTAGAGCAACAAAGCTCGCGCCCACAACTGCCTATGCCCCCCAAACGTGCGGCTTCCTGGCGGAAACCTACTTGTTTCATTTCAATACGGGTATTGAAGGTGCGGGCAAATTCCTTTATCAATTCGCGGAAATCGACCCGTTCTTCGGCGGTATAATAAAAAATGACCTTAGAAGCATCGCCTTGAAATTCCACATCGCTTATTTTCATTTGCAGCCCGTGGCGGATGGCAATTTCACGCGAACGTTTTTGTACATCTGCTTCTTTGTCACGAACCCCTTGCCAGATGTCTATATCTTTTTGTGAAGCTTTTCGGTAAACTTTCGGGAGTGCCTCAATCTTTAATGGAATTTTTTTCTTCTTCATTTGTACCCGAACCAGCTCCCCAGTTAAGGTAACCATCCCAATATCGTGGCCCGGCGAGGCTTCCGTAGCAACCGTATCGCCAATGCTTAAAGTAAGATTTTCTGGATTTTGGAAAAATTCTTTTCTTCCGTTTTTAAAGCGCACTTCCACCGCATTAAAGGGTTCCATATTGGCAGGAAGTTGCATATTTGAAAGCCAGTCAAACACCGTTAATTTGTTGCAGCCATCGGTTCCGCAAGTACCATTGTTCTTGCATCCCTTTGGCTGTCCGTTGGCGCCAGTGGCACAGCTGGTACAGCCCATATTTTTTATATATAAAGCCCTTTTCAAAACGAAGAGGGACGAAAATTAAACAAACAATTTAATCAGTAAAGATACCAATAATATTTTCGATTTAGGATTGACGATTTTAGATTTTTGAAGCCCCTAACCCAATCCTGCCAAAAGTCCCCACCCTAACCCTCTCCAAAGGGGATGGAATAATAACCCTGTTTCTCCCCTCCTTTGGAGGGGCGGGGGGAGGACTATTTTTTAAACTTCAACTTCTCAGAACGTCCTTTTTTAAAAATCTTATTACTGTTCGGGATGCCCTGGCGCAGGCGTTTCTGCTCTTCGTAGGGCAAGTGGATTATCTCGATACATTCTTCGGAACAACAGTTTTCCATTGCCACGGCACATTTCTCACATTGTATAAACAGCAAATGGCAAGCTTCGTTTGCACAGTTTGTGTGGGTATCGCAAGGTTCGCCGCATTGGTGGCAGTTTGAAATTACATCGTCAGTAATGCGCTCGCCACGGCGATGGTCAAAAACGAAATTTTTTCCGATGAATTTATTTTCCAAACCTAAATTATCAACCTGTCTGGCATATTCAATAATACCGCCCTCAAGCTGAAACACATTTTTAAAACCCTTGTGCTTATAGTATGCGCTGGCCTTTTCACAACGTATGCCGCCGGTGCAGTACATAACCAGCTTCTTGTCTTCTTTATGGTCTTTTAAATCTGCTTCTATAATGTCCAGCGAATCCCGAAACGTGTCCACATCAGGAGTTACAGCATTTTTAAAATGGCCTATTTCACTTTCGTAATGGTTGCGCATATCTACCAAAACCACATCGGGATCTTCAATAAGTTCGTTGAATTTTTGCGCATCCACGTGGATTCCCTTATTGGTAACGTCGAAGGTTTCGTCATTCAAGCCATCGGCAACAATCTTATCGCGCACTTTTACTTTCAGCTTTAGGAATGATTTCAAATCCTGCTCAATGGCAATGTTCAAACGTACGTCTTTCAGAAAATAAATACCGTCAAGAAACTCCTTAAATTCCTTAAAACGTTTCGCCGGTACCGAGAGCTGGGCATTAATGCCTTCATGGGCCACATAAATTCGGCCCAAAACATCCTGCTCATACCAGGTTACAAAAAGATGGTTACGGAAAAGATGTGGATTGCCAATCTTGGCGTACTGATAAAAAGAAAGGGTAAGCCGTTCCTCGCCGGCCTGTTCCAATAATGCTTCCCTCTCTTTTGCACTTAATTTGTTGTACAGTTGCATGCTATACTTTTTTTAGGTGAAAAGAATAGATTTTTATAATGGTGCAAAAATACAGGTTTTAAGGAAATAGGGGAGATTAAAATCTTTTTAATAGCTAAATTCTTTAAAGAATTGTAGGAAAAGCCTCCGCCAAAAAGGGGGAAATCCCCCTAAAAAAAACAGGAAAAAACCTGTTTGGTATTTAAAAGGTTTAGGATAACTTTAAGAATTCAACTAACTTTAAACGGCTAACTTATGAATACACACGCCCACACGCCCACACGCCACAAGGCTTCACGTACAGTCATTGAATTTTCTTAAAGCAATGAAAACCTTTATAACCATATTCATCCTGGCCCTTAGCACAAACGCTTTTGCACAAATAACCCAAATTCCAGATCCAAACTTTGAACAAGCCCTTATTGACCTTGATATCGACAGCGATGGCATCGTAAACGGACAGGTGCTTACAAGTGATATTGAAAATATAACTAATCTTAATGTCAACAATAAAGGAATCCATGACCTTACGGGTATTGAAGGATTTGCTGCTCTGGAAACCTTGGATGTATCCTCTAATCAGGTTGAATCTTTATCTTTCACACAAAATTTGGCCTTAAGGGAAGTAATATTTAACCATAGTTTATGGCTTTCAGAAATTGATCTTACTAATAATGTAAACTTGGAACTTTTACGGAGCAGTTTTTCTTCCCTTTCAGAATTGGATTTAACCAATAACACAAAACTTTTGGAACTAGTTCTTGGGGAGCCTGCACCTAGTTCAAACCATGAAATAGGATATTTAGATTTAACACAAAACTCTATGTTACAAAAACTCCAATTGATAAACCTTCAAGCTTTACAAACTGCTGATTTGCGTTCGGGCAACAATACAATCCTTACAGATGTTTTTGTTGAATGTACTGTTGATGGTGGATTTGATTGTGAACCCTACCCATGTTTTATGGTAGATGATGTGGTTGCGGCCCAGAACAATCAATTTCCCTATTCAGAATGGAACGTTATGGCCATATATTCAGAGGATTGTACTGCGGGATTGAATGAAAATAACGCTTCTATTTTTTCCATCCACCCAAACCCCGCTAAAAACGAACTCTTTATTACTGCACAGAATACCACAGGAAACCTAAAAATCAAAATCTTCAACATAGAGGGCAAACTTTTAAGCAACCAAAATATAGCATTAACAAATCAAACCTCCATAGATGTTTCAAGCTTAACAAGCGGCATCTACTTTCTAAACATTGAAGATAAAAACAGCAACACAACAATCAAAAAGTTCATAAAACAATAACCCATTCACAAATTCACGCATTCACAAACTCACATACTCACAAATTCACATACTCAATACTCAATACTAACATCTAAATACTAAAAACATGGCATCAAATTCAGAAGTAGGCCACGCTAAAAATGTAGCGAACTTCCAAGACCTTATCGCCTTTGTAGAAGGCTATGGCCCCACCTACAATCCTTCAAAAACAAGTCTAACCGCAGAACAGCTCACCGCCTTGCACGCCACGGCCAGCGCCAGCCTGCAAAACGTAATCAACCTTAAAACCGCACATGACGACGCCGTAAACAGTAGGGCAGCAGCTTTCGCACAACTCCCGCCATTAAGCACACGCCTTGTCAACGCCCTCGAAGCCACAGACGCATCCCAAGAAAAAATAGACGATGCAAAAGGCTACAACCGCAAGATCCAAGGCCAGCGTGCCCCAAAAAAAGAAGAAGAACCCCTAGACCCCAACCAACCAGCTCCCCGAAGAATCAGCGCCAGCCAGCAGTCCTATGACCAGCTCATCCAGCATTTTGAAGGTCTCATCTCCGTTTTGGCCTCAGAACCAAGCTACGCCCCAAACGAAACCGAACTGCAAATAACATCCCTTCAGGCCCGCGCCCAAGATTTAAGCAATAAAAACAACCAAGAGGCAAGCGCAGACACCGCAGTGAGC